>Ga0208463_1000024_pt1 | contig 42023 bp, 38 predicted proteins | sample LakMenEpi09Jul08_FD_150752 | JGI IMG/M metagenome (GOLD analysis project Ga0208463, IMG submission 150752) | Freshwater microbial communities from Lake Mendota, WI - 9JUL2008 deep hole epilimnion (SPAdes) | ecosystem: Environmental > Aquatic > Freshwater > Lake > Epilimnion/Euphotic zone ... | reverse complement strand
GCGCAGGGACTGCGCCGAATAGCCCGTGGGGTGGAGAGCAGGAAGCTCTGGGGCTGCCGCTGTTGCCCACAATGGCGCAACGTCATGCTCGTCTTGCTGAAGTCGTCGACACCATGCGGGGTATCTGGGCGCATGATCGCTCGGATTCCTTTGCGGGGTTTCCTCGTCCTGTTTCTTCTCCGCGCATCATCGCGGGCACCAACAGCATCGGCCTTTCTCGACTAGCTGGCGAACGACTTGATGGCGTGAACACTCGATTCAACCATCCACAGCGCGGCGAGTTCATTGCGACTGCCCTTGAAGCGAGCAGCAATCGTGAAGACTTTGATGTATCGGTCTGGGCGCCATTTAACGCCGAGTTCGCCGACCCCAGCCATGAGTTCCACCAGGAACTCGTTGCTGATGGCGTGAACCGTTTGATTCTCTTTATGAGCGATGTCGTGAACGTCGATGCGATTACTTCGGTGAAGAAGTATCTGAACTAAATCAGGTCAGGCAGTTACTGAATTGGCTGCGCGGAACAGTGGCTCGTTGTTCGCCACGCGCCACTGCCAGGCTTTGACAAACATGTAAATGAATGCGGGTACTGTCACAAAGTTCTGAGCACTGATTAATGGGTCGCTCACAACAAATCCGTATGCCAACCATGACGAGCAACTGATGATTGTCATGGCATAACTGGCTAGAGAGATGCCGTGAAGATTCTCTGTCTTGATGACGTGAATCAGCTGCGGAAAGATCGAACTTCCGCTAATCGCAATGGCGATGAAGCCCACGGGGGCAGCCGGTAGTTGCGTAAATGCCAACGGCACAATGATCATTGCCGCAATGACACGAATCAACACCGTGCGGGGAATGTGCCCGTGTCGATACACCACCGAGATGATGATCGACTGCGCAATGATGAACGACGTGTTGGAGAACCAGACGGCAACATCACTTTGAATGACGCCATAGCTAAACCACAGCGCTGACCCCACGAGACCATGCATGAGTGCAAAAGGTGAGATGCCATGGGACGTGTCGTGGCGAACAGCACGCCATACCTGTGGCCAGATAAACGCGAGACTCAGTGCGACGCACCAGGCGCCAAAGGTTTCTTCCACGGTTATCGAATATGTGATGGAACGCGACGCACGTAGTCGGTGTCCATATGCGGAGAAGACATGATGAAATCAGCAGACGCCCGGTTGCAGGCAACTGGAATGTTCCAGACCACAGCGATGCGCAGCAGTGCTTTGATGTCGGGGTCGTGTGGTTGCGGCTCTAATGGGTCCCAGAAGAACAACAACACATCAACGTCGCCTTCAGAGATGCGCGCACCAATCTGTTGATCGCCACCAAGTGGTCCACTACGAAGCCGTTCGACTGGTAAGCCGATTTTCTCGTTCACGAGGCCGCCAGTCGTACCAGTGCCGATGAGAGTGTGGCGCGACAGTTCCTCGCGATGACGACCGACCCATTCGAGTAGCTCGTCTTTCATGTTGTCGTGGGCCACAAGGGCAATTGTCTTATGTGGTCCAACGGACATTTCCACTTCGCTTACAGCCATGCCAACTGTCTAGCCGACATGACGTGCCGTGTGGGGGAACGCCACCCAAAACGTGGGTGAATTACTTGACGACGATGTTGACAGTGCGTCCGGGAATGACAATTGTCTTCACGGGTGTCTTGCCTTCAAGGGCTGCAATGACATTTTCTTGCGCCATTGCTGCGGCCAAGTGAGCTGCTTCATCTGCATCGGGCGCAACACTGATACGTCCGCGTACTTTGCCATTGACTTGAACAGGTACTTCAATGCTGTCTTCCACCAACAAAGCTGGATCCGCTTCAGGGAAGGGAACATATGTGACGGTGCCCGTGTTGCCAATCTTTGACCACAGCTCTTCGGCAAGGTGTGGGCACAATGGAGACAACATTTGTACCAATGGCTCTGCAACAACGCGTGGTGTTGAACCGTGGGCAGTCGCGTGCACGGTGAGTGCATTGTTGAACTCGATCAGCTTTGCAATCGCAGTGTTGAAACGAAGGCCGGCCATGTCTGACTCGACTCCGACAATCGTGCGATGTAGATGGCGCAGAAGTTCTTCCGGTGCAGCCTCATCAGAGACAATGACGTCGCCGGTGTCTTCATTGATGACATTGCGCCACAACCGCTGCAAGAAGCGCTGCATACCGATGACATCGCGTGTGTTCCACGGACGGCTGGCGTCAAGTGGCCCCATCGCCATCTCGTACAGGCGGAAGGTGTCGGCGCCGAACTCGTCGTACATCTCATCAGGAGTGACGATGTTCTTCAGGCTCTTACCCATCTTGCCGTACTCACGTGCAACGGTTTCGCCGTTCCATGAATACACGCCATCTTTTTCTTCCACCTCTGCGGCAGGTACTGCTTGGCCGCGTGCGTCGCGATACGCATATGCCTGCACGTACCCCTGGTTGTACAAACGATGGAATGGTTCTTCACTGCTGACATGCCCGAGGTCGAACAGGACCTTGTGCCAGAAGCGTGCATACAGAAGGTGCAACACAGCATGTTCCACACCACCGACATACAAGTCGACACCGCCGGTGTGGCCTTCGCCTTGTGGACCCATCCAGTACTTCTCGACTGCGGGGTCAATGAACGCTTCAGTGTTTGTTGGGTCGAGATAACGCATCTCATACCAACACGAACCAGCCCATTGCGGCATCACGTTGACTTCACGGCGGTACTCGCGTGCACCATCACCAAGATCCAAGGTGACTGTCGTCCATTCCTTCACGCGCGCAAGTGGTGGCACAGGGTCACTCGTTGCGTCGTTCGGGTCAAGTGCGGTGGGTTTGAAGTCGGCAAGTTCTGGAAGCAACACAGGAAGTGCGCTTTCAGGAACTGCGTGTGCATTGCCCAACTCGTCGTAGACGATGGGGAATGGTTCACCCCAGTAGCGCTGACGTGAGAACAACCAATCTCGCAAGCGATACGTCGTAGTGGGTTCACCAACGCCTTGCGCGGCGAGCCATTCATTCATGCGTGACTTCGCATCTGCAATCGATGTCAATCCGTTCAGACTGACGGAAGCATTTGCAGAGTCGATGTATTCGCCATCGCCGGTGAATGCTTCGGGCCACGTACTGCAATCGCTGCTTGGTGCAATGCCGTGCTGTTCAAACCAAGATGCAGGCGGCATGGCGGTTGCGGTGATGGGTAAGTTGTACGTGCGTGCGAATTCAAAGTCACGTTGGTCGCCACTTGGCACAGCCATGATGGCGCCGGTGCCGTAGCCCATGAGCACATAGTCGGCGATGTAGATAGGAACTTCGCCGCCAGTGACAGGGTTGACAGCCATAGCGCCCGTGAACACACCAGTCTTTTCTTTCGAATCGTCTTGACGCTCGTCGTCGGCCTTTGCAGCAGCTGCTGCGCGATACGCCTCAACAGATGTCTTGGCATCAGCAGTAGTAACTGCTTCCACCAATGGATGCTCAGGAGAAAGAACAAGGAACGTTGCGCCGAACAAAGTGTCGGGACGTGTGGTGAACACTTCAATGCCACCAGCTGGTGAACCAAACGTGACGCGAGCACCTTCACTGCGATTAATCCAGTTGCGCTGCATCATCTTGATGGGCTCTGGCCAATCCAGACGATCAAGATCATCAAGTAAGCGATCGGCATACGACGTAATGCGCATCATCCACTGCTTCATATTGCGCTTGAACACGGGGTAGTTGCCAATGTCGCTGCGTCCGTCTGAGGTGACTTCTTCGTTCGCAAGGATGGTGCCAAGACCTGGGCACCAGTTCACCGGTGCATCAGTGAGATACGCCAAGCGATATGTGTCGATGAGAACATGCTTCTCAGGTGCAGACAATGCAGACCATGTGGAACCATCGGATGGTGCACGAGTGCCGGCATCAAATTCAGCGATGAGTTCTTCAATGCGGCGAGCGCGGCCAAGGTCAGCGTCGTACCAGGCACCATGGACTTGCAAGAAGATCCACTGTGTCCACTTGTAGAACTCTTCATCCGTGGTGCTGACACTGCGACGCGGGTCGTGACCCAAACCAAGACGACGCAACTGGCGACGCATGTTCGCCACATTCTCTTCGGTGTTGATGCGGGGGTGCACACCGGTGGTGATGGCGTGCTGTTCGGCAGGAAGACCAAAGCTGTCGTAGCCCAGTGCGTGCAGAACGTTGTAACCCTTCATGCGCTTGAAGCGAGCAAACACATCGGTGCCGATGTAGCCAAGAGGGTGACCCACGTGGAGTCCGGCGCCTGATGGGTAGGGGAACATGTCGAGGACAAACAGTTTTTCGCGGCCAGCGACCTTTTCGGGCTCCGCCATGGGGCCAGCGGGGTTCGGGGCGTTGTAGGTGCCTTCGCGCTCCCAGGTGTCCTGCCAGCGTGACTCAATATCGGCTGCGAGGCGCGCCGAGTATCTAAATGTGGGGAAGTTTGTTGCCGCTGGGGTGGAGGGCGTCGCCGAATCACTCATGGGTGTGCCATCGTATAGGTCGTGTCGAAACAACGCCCAAGATCAGGTCGCCGCCAACCCAAGGGCGGTTCATCCCACGGGTACCCCCGCACAGCCCGGTTGTCCGAGGTGCTGCGAGAGGTGATTGCCGACGAGCTCACCAAGATTGACGATGAGCGCCTTGATCTGGTCACCGTGACCGCCATCGATGTTGACCCTGAAATGAACCGCGCAATTGTGTACTTCGACTCCATGTTTGGCGAAGAGGGCGACGAAGGTGTGATTGAGGCGATGCTGGAACATCGCCCACGCATCCAGGCCTCCATCAACCGTCAGATGCATGCACGCAAGACCCCGATTCTTTCTTTCCGTCCCGATGAAGTGATTCGAGGAGCTGCGCGTATTGAAGAACTGCTGCGCCGTCAGCCGAATACGACCCCGATCGAACCCGACGACTCGTCCGTCGCCGACACTGACAGCGAGTAGAGATGGCGCGGCGTCGTCCGCCCACTGTGCATGGGTTGGTGTTGTTGGACAAGCCAGCAGGCATGACAAGTCATGACGTTGTCTTCAAGTTGCGTAAACACTTTGGTGAAAAACGAATTGGTCATGCGGGCACGCTTGACCCCGATGCCACCGGACTACTTGTCATCGGCGTGGGAAATGCCACTCGACTGATTCGCTTCATGGGCGACATGGACAAAACGTATTCATGCGAGATTGTTTTTGGGACGGAAACTGACACCTTGGATGACTCTGGTGTTACCACAGCAAAGTATGAGATGTCTCCGCCCAACATTGAAGATATTCGACGCATTGTCTCTGAGAAGTTTGTGGGCGACATCATGCAGATTCCGCCGATGGTGTCGGCACTGCGTGTGGATGGAGTGCGTCTGCACCAGTTGGCACGCGAAGGTATCGAGGTGGAGCGTCAGCCACGTCCGATCACGGTGTATTCATACGAAGTGGAACCAACCGATGATCCGATGGTGATTCGTGCAACAGTGCGTTGTGGCAGTGGAACATACATTCGTTCGCTTGGTGCAGATCTCGGCACTGCACTTGGTGGTGGTGCGCACATTCGTACACTGCGTCGACACACCACCGGCCCGTACTCACTTGATGATGCCTGCACGTTGGAAGAGCCTGTGCTGTTGCCGTTGATTGACACAGTGCGGGGCATGCCGATGCACGTGCTGGATGCTGAAGGTGTTGACAACGCGCAGTTTGGACGCGTGCGAGAAGCATGGGATGGCGATGGCCCCTGGGCGTGCACCGATACTGATGGCGAGCTCATCGCAGTGTTTGAACTGTGGCGTGATCGCATCGCGAAGCCCACTGTGGTCTTCGGCGGGCGTGGATAGCGTTAGACATCGTGCAACTGGTGACCGATCTATCAACTTCTCCATGGCCGGGTCGCCGTGCGGTTGTCACCATTGGCGCCTATGACGGCGTGCATCTTGGTCATCGCACCGTTGTTAACCAGGTGAAGCAACGTGCAGCCGAGTTGGGTGCCCTCAGCGTTGTGGTCACTTTTGATGTGCACCCCGCCAGCATTGTGCGTCCTGATGCCGCACCAAAGATGTTGACCAATGCTGCGCAGAAACTTGAGCTTCTGGAAGCCACTGGTGTCGATGCTGTCGTTGTGGTGCAATTCAGCGCTGATCAGGCGAAAGAAACTCCTGTTGATTTCGTACAACGCGTCTTAGTGAATACATTGCACACGCAGGCCGTGATTGTGGGTAGCGACTTCCATTTCGGTCACATGCGACAAGGCAACATCACATTGTTGCGAGAGATGGGTGAACGTCATGACTTCAGTTGTGAGCCCGTCATCTTGGTTCCTCGTGCCGATGGCATTGATGAACCAGTGAGTTCCACGGCGATCCGCCGTGCATTGGCTGGCGGTGAGATTGATATCGCGACACGCATGTTGGGTCGTGCACATGAAATTCGTGGCACGGTGATGTCGGGTGATCAGCGTGGTCGCACCATCGGTTTCCCCACAGCGAACGTGCAAGTTGCTGGCGGTGCGTGTCTTCCATCCGATGGCGTGTATGCCGGTGTGTATCGACGCCCTGACGGCAGTGAATACACATGTGCCATCAACTTGGGTCGTCGCCCCACGTTTTACGCCGACCAGGGGTACTCACTGCTGGAGGCTTACCTTCTTGACTTCACCGGCGATTTGTACGGCGAAGAAGCCTCGGTGCAGTTCATGGCGTTCTTGCGCAGCGAGAAACAGTTCGGCGGCATTAACGAACTGAAAGAGCAGTTGATGAAAGACATCGACCATGCTCGCTCTGCAGTGCTGGCGCGTCGCGCCCAATAGTGATTGCTTCAATACTTATTGAAGAATTTTGTACGCAGTATTGCGTTGCGCAAGCTCGCGGCGCATCGGCGCAACGATTTCACCGAAGCGACCTTCGGTCATCGCTTGACCATGATTCGCACCTGCTGCACGAGAGATGTTCTCGTCCATGAGCGTTCCACCAAGGTCATTGCAACCCGCTTGCAGCAACTGCGCTGCGCCAGAGGTGCCGATCTTCACCCAGCTGACCTGCACGTTGTCGATGAGGCCGTCGTAGAAGATACGTCCGATGGCGTGCATGAGAATTGTCTCGCGGAATGTTGGTCCGCGGCGAGACTTCTTTTGCAAGTAGATCGGTGATGCGAAGTGAACGAATGGCAGCGGAATGAATTCCGTGAAGCCGCCCGTTTCTTTTTGCAGTTCGCGCGTGACAACCATGTGGCGAGCCCACGAGATGGGGTGCTCCACACTGCCGTACATGATGGTGATGTTGCTGTGCAGACCAATGCTGTGTGCTTGACGATGGCACTCCAGCCATTCTTCGGTGTTCACCTTGTCGGAACAGATGATGGCGCGAATCTCATCGTCAAGAATTTCTGCTGCAGTGCCAGGCAACGAAGCCAGACCAGCGTCTTTGAGGCGTTGCAAGTACTCACGAAGTGATTCTCCGTTGCGATGTGCACCCTCGGTGACTTCTAACGCGGTGAAACCATGCACATGCATATCGGGCACAGCAGACTTCACAGCCTTTGTGACGTCGATGTAATAGTCACCATCAAAGTTGGGGTGAATACCGCCCTGCAATGTCACCTCAGTGGCACCGAGAGCAGCAGCTTCCACTGCGCGGTCGGCAATGTCATCAAGAGTGAGCAGGTACGGCGTGCCACGAAGGTTGAGCGACATCGGGCCTTTTGAGAATCCGCAGAACTTGCACTTGTACGTACACACGTTGGTGTAGTTGATGTTGCGGTTGTGCACCCAGGTAACTGTGTTGCCCACGGCTTTGAAACGAAGTTCGTCGGCATAGTCGGCGATGTAGCCGACTTCAGGTCCACGTGCACGGAACAGGTCGACAACTTCTTGTTCGCCAAGTTCTTGACCATTGCGGTGCCCCTCAATGATTTCGGCAACACGACCACGAGCAAACGGACGTGGATGAGGCACCAATGTCATTGGCTTGGTGTTGGAACCTGAATACCACTGTGTGGATTTGTGTCCGACCAGAACTACTTCGGCACCATCAAGAACAACGTCTGCTGCCGTCACCTTCTCTGGCCAGAATGCACCCGGATCATCGCGGCTCATGCCTTCTGCATCAGTGCGATCCATCACGGTGAAGTGCAGCGAAGGGTCGAGCCACTTGTCTGGCTCAAGAACAAACTCAGGGTAAATCGTGAGTCGTGGTGCCAAAACGAAACCACGGTCTTCGGTGACATCGCGCAAACGATCAAGTGCAGGCCATGGGCGCTCCGGGTTCACATGGTCGGCAGTCACGGGGGAGACACCGCCCCAGTCGTCGATGCCTGCATCAAGCAGCACACCAAAATCATCGGACAAGTTCGGTGGAGCTTGTAAGTGAACTGATGTTGGAAGAATCAATCGCGCAACAGCAATCGACCACAGGTACTCATCTTCAGGGCATGGCTTTGCTTTGTGCATCGCGGTCCCGGCCTTTGGCAAGAAATTTTGCACAATGACTTCTTGCACATTGCCGTACTTGGCATGTGCAGCAGCGAGAAGTGCAAGCGCATCGATGCGGTCACGGCGTTCTTCGCCGATGCCCACCAAGATGCCGGAGGTAAACGGAATGGCAAGTTCACCCGACATGCACAGAGTGTCGATACGGCGTTGTGGTTCCTTGTCGGGTGCACCTCGGTGACACTCCAGATCATCACGCAATGACTCGAGCATCATTCCCTGCGATGGGGATACTGCGCGCAGCATTGCAAGTTCGTCTTCGTACAACGCGCCAGCATTGGCATGTGGCAACAAACCTGTTTCCGTCAACACCAGTTGAGCCATGTCATGCAAGTAATGAATGGTGCTGTCGTATCCGTTGTCGCGCAACCAGTTGGCAGCAACGTCGTAGCGAAGCTCAGGGCGCTCGCCCAATGTGAACAACGCTTCGTGACAACCCATCCGTGCACCTTGGCGCGCGATTGCAAGAATGTCTTCGGCGGTGAGGTAGGGCTTTTCTAAACGTGCAGGTGGTTGCGCAAACGTGCAGTAGCCGCACTTGTCGCGACACAGCATCGTGAGTGGGATGAACACCTTGGGTGAAAACGTGATGCGAGTGCCATGGGCGCCATCGCGCACTTCGCGCGCACGACGCATGAGGTCATCAAGTGGCGCATGTAAGAGATCGTTGATGAAGGATTCATCAATCGGGGAGGACGACATGAGGTCATCGCGGGAGAACTGACGCAACAAGGCAGCACCTTTCAGGTGAACACAACGGAATGGGTTTTGTCAGTACCGGCCGAACCATCTGCGGACGAGTTAGAGAGTGTCCACTGATGACCAAATGACCAAGCCCTAGAAGCGTATCGCCATTACTCGGCAGAGTCAGTGTTGGAAATGGCCTGGAACATGGCCGAGACGTTGTGGCTGCTCATGGGCACGCGATGCCCAGTGCGGCTGATGAAGCTGAGTTGGACACCGGTGGCAGGGTCGAGCGCCGTGAACACCTGCTCGTGGCCTTCGGAGTCGACGACCACGTCGGTGAGGCGCGGCACGCCAGCGGCATCTAATGCGTCGCGGGTGTAGCCAGCATTGAGAACTTCGATGGCGATCTGCTGAACGCCTGAACCGTGCTCTGTGAGTTGCTTGTGCACTGCGGGGTTGTGATCACCACTGACAAGCACAACGGTGACACCGCCTGCTTCGGCGTTGACAACGGCAGAGTCATCAGTAGCGGTGACACGGAATCCCATGCCAGTGAAGAAACTTTGTGCAGCTGCCAAGTCGGCCACTGCAACAACGACGTGATCGATGCGACACGCGACAGTGTCGAGTTCGCTGCGTGATGTAGTGCCGGCTTCTTTTTCTGGTGCAGGCTCGGGTCGCTGTTCAGCAACTTCGATGCGATGGGTTTCCGAGAGAAGTGTGCGAAACAACTGCTCGGCAAAGTCGGCATCAACGCCAGCGTCGATGGCCCACTGGCGACGACTAGCCAATACATCGCGCACGCGTTGTGGCTGAATAACAGCAGCACCTGTTGTCTCTTTGATCTCTGCTACTTCACGACATGCATTCATGCGGTCGGCAAGTAACGCAACGATCGCTGCATCAATCTCGTCGATGCGTGCGCGAAGATCAGATAAGTCAGCCATGTCAGTCGCTGTTTCCCATGAGGCGTTCCACGTGCTTGGCGAGCACATCAATTTCGATATTCACTTTGTCGCCAGGATTGCGATGACCAAGCGTGGTGACTTCTGCAGTGTGCGGAATGACTGCGACTTCGAATGTGTCGACGGTGAGATTGAAAACAGTGAGGCTGATGCCATCGATGGTGCAGCTGCCTTTTTCAACGACGTAGCGCATGAGTTCGCGAGGAATACGCACGATGAGTCGTGGGGCGGGGGAGACAATCTCGCCCACGGCATCAACATGGCCAAGAACAATGTGGCCACCAAAGCGACCATTGGCCACCATGGGGCGCTCGAGGTTCACAGGGTCGCCAGGTGCAAGATCGCCCAGATTGGTGCGGGAGTACGTTTCTTCGGAAACGTCTGCCAACCACCAGTCGGCACCTTTTTCTACGAGGGTGAGGCAGCAGCCATTGACAGCAATAGATGCGCCAATGCCTGAATCCTCAAGCACCGTATGGGCCGCAATGGTCAAGCGGGACCCTTCGCGGGCTTTGACGGAGCCCTTTTCCTCAACAATTCCGGTGAACACCCTGCCGAGGCTAGTGGGAATGGCCCATTTCTGATGTGGGCGGAGGGTTGTAGGGGCTGTGGAAAGCCTCGTAGCCTGAGGGGGTCTCCGTGGGCTCCGGCGCGCGGACGATGTTTCTCCCAAAGGTTGGGACAAACGCCCTCTCTACATAGAAGGAAAGAGGCCTCCAATGTCGAAGAACGACACTATTGCCACGTACCGTCAGCACGGCACCGACACAGGTTCACCCGACGTGCAGATCGCGCTCCTCACAGACCGCATCAACCACCTCACTGGCCACCTGAAGACACACCCTAAGGATCACCACAGCCGTCGCGGCCTGTTGATGCTTGTTGGTCGTCGTCGTCGCATGCTCGACTACGTCCGCGATCGCGACATCGCTCGCTACCGCGAACTGCTGGCAAAGCTCGGCCTTCGCCGTTAACAAAATCTTCCCACCGACACTTTTTATTGTTGTCGGTTGTCAGTCGATGATTCCGCGCCATGGGGCGGGGTTGCCGACTGGGAACCGGCGTGTGGTTGGTGGGGAAGTACCAAAACATAAACAAGGGAGTTCCCATGGCTGACGCCATTCGCGTTTCCGCACCTGTCTCAGGTTCGGATAAGACCATCACCTTCGAAACCGGAAAGTTTGCGCAACAGTCGCAAGGCGCCGTGATCGCAACCATTGGTGGTACCACTGTCCTTGCTACTGCAAACGCTGCTCGCGGCGTTCGTGATGGCATTGACTTCTTTCCACTCACAGTCGACGTTGAAGAACGCGCCTATGCAGCAGGTAAAATTCCCGGCGCATTTTTCCGCCGTGAAGGTCGCCCATCAGAGCAGGCAATTCTTACCTGCCGTCTGATTGACCGCCCACTTCGTCCAGCGTTCCCTGATGGGTACCGCAACGAGACCCAGGTCGTTATCACCGTCATCGGTGTCGACATGGAAAACCCACACGACGTCATCGCGATCAACGCATCATCTGCTGCGCTCATGATCAGTGGCATTCCATTCGAAGGCCCCATCGGCGCCGTTCGTATGGCGTACTCACAAGATGGTGAATGGGTTCCTCATGCAACATACGCAGAGGGCAACAACGGAACATTCGAAATCGTCGTTGCGGGCCGTCAGCTCGACAACGGAGACGTCGCCATCATGATGGTGGAAGCAGGCGGCACCGAGAAGTCCTACGAGTACTACGCAGACGGCGCACCAAAGGTGACCGAGCAGGTCATCGCTGACGGTCTCGAAGCATCGAAGGTATGGATCAAGGAATCAATTGGCCTTCAGCGCCAGTTGCTTGCAAGCGTGATTGCAACTCGTGGACCAATCACACCACTTGAGTACACACCAGTTCTTGATTACACCGATGAAGTGTTCGCAGCAGTGGAAACAGCAGCAACACCAAAGCTTGCAAAGGCAATCACCATTGCTCTCAAGGCTGATCGCAACGCTGCAACAGATGCAGCAGCTGCTGAAACAGTTGCTGAGTTGTGTGGCGAAGGCGGAAAGTTTGCTGGCCAAGAAAAGGCTGTCAAGGAAGCTGTTCGCAGCCTCACCAAGAAGCTTGTTCGTAAGCGCGTTGTTGAAGAAGGCATCCGCATCGACGGTCGTGGCCCGAAGGATCTTCGTGGACTCACCAGCGAAGTGGGTGTGCTTGCACACGCACACGGAACAGGTTTGTTCCAGCGCGGCGAGACACAAGTTCTCAACGTCTGCACCTTGGCCATGCCTCGCATGAACCAGATGCTCGACACATTGGGTCCAGACAACGAGAAGCGTTACATCCACCACTACAACATGGCTCCATGGGCGAACGGTGAAACCGGTCGCGTGGGTTCACCAAAGCGCCGCGAAATCGGCCACGGTGCACTTGCAGAGCGTGCGTTGTTGCCAGTGGTTCCAAGCCAAGAAGAATTCGCATACGCGATTCGTTTGGTGAGTGAAGTGCTTTCGTCCAACGGTTCAACATCGATGGCATCGGTGTGCTCATCCAGCTTGTCCCTCATGGACGCTGGTGTGCCACTCAAGGCTCCCGTATCCGGCATTGCCATGGGTCTCATTTACGCAGAAGGCAAGTACCTCACACTCACCGACATTCTCGGTGCAGAGGACGCATTCGGCGACATGGACTTCAAGGTTGCAGGTACCGAAGACGCAGTCACCGCATTGCAGCTCGACACAAAGATTGATGGCATTCCAGCCGACGTTTTGTCAGCAGCATTGCAGCAGGCACGCGAAGCTCGTATGCAGATTCTTGCCAACATGAACGCCGCACTTGCTGCGCCACGTTCAAGCGTTGCAGAAACCGCACCGAAGATCGTTTCGTTCACCATTCCTTTGGACAAGGTCGGCGAAGTCATCGGACCAAAGGGCAAGGTCATCAACACCATCCAGCAGGAAACCGGTGCAGACATCGCAGTGAGCGATGACGGCGCAGTCGGAATCGTCACTGTTGGTTCGCCAGACAACTTCCGCGTGGAAGATGCCAAAGCTCGCATCCTCGCGATTGTTGATCCTCCAACGGCAGAACTCAATGCGATCTATGACGGTCGCGTTGTGAGCACCACCAAGTTCGGTGCATTCGTCAACATCCTTCCTGGACGTGACGGACTCGTGCACATCAGCAAGTTGGGCAATGGCCAGCGCGTGAACAACGTGGAAGACGTCCTCACTTTGGGTGATGTCATTCGCGTTCGCGTTGATGATGTTGACGACAAGGGCAAGGTCAGCCTTACTCCTGTCGACGAAGAAGGAAACGACATCCCAGGCGGTGGCGGAGGCGGCGGCGGAGACCGTGGCCCACGCGAGCGCCGTGATCGTGACGACCGTGGTGGTCGCGATGACCGTGGTGGACGTGGCCGTGACGACCGTGGTGGCCGTAGCGACCGCGATCGCGCACCACGCGAAGATCGTGCACCTCGTGGCGATGCTCCTGTCGAAGTCTCTTTCGAGGCTGAATTCGACAGCGAGATGCGCAACGAGTTCGGTGACCTTGGTCCCGACACTCGTGGCAGCCGTGATGACCGTGGCAATGGCAATCGCCGTCGTCGCTAAACAGCACATCGTTCTCTCGTAGAACTTCAAAAAGGCCGGTGGCACGAAAGTGTCGCCGGTCTTTTTCTTTGTACCGACTACGGTCAGAGGCATGATTCGCGTAGGTGTTGTAGGTGCTGCAGGGAAAATGGGCTCGACGGTGTGTGATGCCGTTGCTGCCGCCGAGGGCATGGAGCTCGTGGCGGCCGTGGACACCCAGAACAGTGGCGCTGTTGTTCATGGCGTCACGATTGCGGCCGACCTGAAGTCGTTGGCAGATGCGAAGTGCGACGTGGTGGTGGACTTCACTGTTGCTGACGCCGCACGCTCAACGTTGCCGTGGCTTGCGTTGCATGGCATGCATGCGGTGGTGGGTACCACTGGTTTTTCTGATGCAGACCTTTCGTCATTTCAAAAAGCGTTTACTGGTAGTAACTGTTTGATTGCTGCCAACTTCGCTATCGGCGCTGTTCTGATGATGAAGTTTGCTGAACAAGCCGCTCCGTACTTTGAGACAGCAGAGATCATCGAGTTCCATCACAATGCAAAAGCAGATGCGCCGAGCGGCACTGCAATGGCCACTGCACAACGCATGGCTGCAGCGAGTGATGAATGGGCTGCCGACCCAACCAAGCATGAAGTCGTGCCCGGTGCACGCGGTGGCGTGGGGCCTGGCGGCATTCACATTCATGGAGTGCGCATGGTCGGAATGACAGCGTCACAAGAAGTGATCTTGGGAACCGCAGGTCAAACGTTGGTGATTCGTCACGACAGCAATGATCGTGTGAGTTTCATGCCGGGTGTTGTTCTCGCATGTCGCAAGGTCGCCGGCTTGAACGAACGTCTCACGATGGGTATCGACTCGCTGTTGTGACGCTCGCCGGCACGCAAGTGCTGTGAATGCAAAAGGCCCGCTCCACCGAAGTGAAGCGGGCCTTTACTTATGTGTGAATTACTTCAATGAGCTGATTGCTGCGTCGTAGTTGGGTTCGTTTGCAATGTCGGAGACGAGCTCTGTGTGCAACACGTTGCCCTTCTCGTCTGCAACAACAACTGCACGTGCGAGAAGTCCGGTGAAAGCACCTTCGTTCAAGAGCACGCCGAACTGATTTCCAAAACCACCGCGGAACGCTGATGCATTCTGCACGTTGGTGAGGCCTTCGGAACCGCAGAAGCGACCCTGTGCGAATGGAAGGTCTGCAGAGACGCAGTACACAACTGTGTTGTCAAGCGATGATGCAAGTTCGTTGAACTGGCGAACGCTCTGAGCACATGTTGGTGTGTCAACGCTTGGGAAGATGTTGAAGATGACGCGCTTGCCTGCAACATCAGCGTTGCTGAAGTCCTGCAAGTTGCCACCAGTGAGTGTGAATGAAGGAAGCGTCTGTCCTGGTGCAGGAAGATCGCCCACTGTGTTGACGGGGGTGCCGCCGAATGATGTCTGAGCCATAAGGGGTGAGCCTACGGCGTGAACAGGGCTCACACTTGTGGAGCGCCGGGGGACCTTCTACGAGAGGCCTGGAAAAAGGAGATGCCAAAGAGAATTCCAACAACCCACCACTGGTACTGGTCGATCCAGTCGAGTACGGCACGAATTTGGTCTTCGACAGCCTTGCCGCCGAACCAGATGGCAGTCAGACGGATCATGATGCCAGGAACGAGAAGAGCGAAGAACTTCTTTGGAGCCATCTTTAGGTGGCCGACAAGAAGGCACACGATGTTGGAGCTAGGCATCAAGAGAACGGCGAGCCAGCCTGCGCGCATAGTGGCTCGCTCTGTCCAGTAGTAGATGCGGGGCATTTCGCCCACTTGAGATTCCGTCCATCGCAGGGCTCGTTCACCAAAGATGCGACCCGTGAAATAGAGGGCAGAACTAGCGGCCAAGATGCGGAAGAAGCCAATGCCGAAGAAGGGGAAAGCGTCGATGAACGGCACAGATCCGAAGAGATTTCGGTTTCGGGCGCTAAGGATGAGGACGAGGATGGGGTGGTTGTCGACGAGGGCGGGGCCGATATTGCTGCCGATTGTTCCCGCGGCAAAAAGAATGGAAGTGATGACCACGAGGAGGCGACGCATTAGGAGAACCGTAGTGCCCCCAGGCTCTTGAGTGGCGTCGCTTCCTTGCTACGGTTTTCACAGTCGTGGCGTCATGCCACCAAAGCGCAGGGGGACACCATGAAGGGTTTGATGCAGCCGACTCAGTTGACGATCAATTATTTGTTTGATCGGGCCGAGAAGTACCACCACCACAAGACAATCGTGACTGCCACGGCAACGGGTCGTGAGCGCGTGACCTATGGGGAATGGGCGGAGCGCACACGTCGTCTTGCCTCAGTACTCGACACTCTTGGCATCTCCAACCTTGGCCGTGTCGCAACATTTGCGTGGAATACGCAGCGCCACCTTGAGTTGTATTTTGCTGCACCGTGTAGCGGCCGTGTTTTACACACACTCAACATTCGCTTGTTCCCCGAGCAGCTCACCTACATCGTGAACCATGCAGAAGATGAAGTCATCTTCATCGACACATCGATCTATCCATTGATTCAGCCGTTGCTCTCAACATTCACCACGGTGAAGCACCTTGTCTTTATGTATGACGGCAAGGGCGAAGTGCCGACGTCTGTGCCAGGTTTCCAAGTGCATGAGTACGAAGCACTTCTCGCTGCTGCAAAGCCAGCTGCATGGCCGTCAAACATCGACGAGAATCAAGCCGCCAGCATGTGTTACACCAGCGGCACCACAGGCAATCCGAAGGGTGTGGTGTACAGCCACCGCAGCACCTACTTGCACACCATGGGTGCGATGACAGTCGATTCGTTGGGTGCACGTGAATCCGATGTGATTCTTCCCGTCGTGCCAATGTTCCACGCCAACTCATGGGGTCTTGCTCACGCTGGTGTTGCCTCCGGCGCAGACCTCATCATGCCTGGACCCGACTTGTCAGGTCCAGCAGTTGCGAATCTCATCGTTGAAGAAAAGGTGACTGTTGCTGCAGGCGTGCCAACAATCTGGATGGCCGTGTTGCCTGAACTCAAGGGCCGTGACACGTCGGCATTGCGCACTATTCCATGTGGTGGTTCTGCAGTACCGAAAGCGCTCAGCGAGGCATACCGCGAGCAGACGGGTCTGCCTATCTTGCAGGCATGGGGCATGACAGAGACAAGCCCGATTGCTGCTGTGTGCACTATGTCGAAGGCTGATCTTTTGTTGTCACAAGAAGAGCAAGCAGAACTTCGCACAACAGTTGGTCTGATTGCATTCGGTGTTGAGATGCGCGTTGTTGAGCCTGGCACCACAACACCACAGCCATGGGACGGCGAAACAAGCGGTGAATTGCAGTGTGCTGGTCCGTGGATTGCATCGAACTATTACAACGATCCTCGCTCGGGCGAAAGCTTCACCGAAGACGGCTGGTTGCGTACTGGTGACGTCGCAGTGGTTGATGCAAGGGGCCGCATTCGTTTGGTCGACCGCACAAAGGATCTCATTAAGTCCGGTGGCGAATGGATTTCGTCAGTTGATGTTGAGAATGAGTTGATGGCTCACCCGAAGATTGCTGAAGCAGCAGTGATTGGTGTGCCGCATCCGAAGTGGAGCGAACGCCCCCTTGCATGTGTTGTAGTGAAGCCTGGCGAAACATTGACAAAGGAAGAAGTTCTGGAGTTCATTGCGCCAAGCCTTGCCAAGTGGCAGATGCCTGATGATGTTGTCTTCATCCCTGAAGTGCCAAAGACATCGGTGGGCAAGTTCTCGAAGAAGACCTTGCGCGAACAATTCGAGACCTATCAACTTCCTACGGTGTAGTTGACTCTCGGCGCCGCTGCAGAAGCGTGGCGCCACATAACATGCTCAGTCCAATCACAATCACGATGAGTGATTGTGTGCGAAGCGATATAGCAGTGCTTGAAGCAATTGCTTGTGAGATTTCTGTGTTGCTAGCACTAGCCAGTGCGCTGGCGATTGACGGCAAGAGCAGAGACAGAAGCACGACGAAGCCGGACCCAATTGCGAGCGGCAATGCCGGTCGTCGGACTGTTCTTGCGCTGCTTGGTGCAGTGAAATAGCTGAGTACCAAAAACACCAGTGCGGCGATGGACAGCAGTGTTCGAATGAGTGTGATGGTGGACACCGTGGAGCGTGCTGACTCAAGGTCTTCTGCGTTGAGAAGCTCAAATTCTGCTTGGGGAACTTGATTAGGGATGAGAAGCCCAAGTCGCGGGTTTTCTTCTCTGATGTCACTGATGAGTTGTGTGATCATCGGCCGCAGGTCCACTCGATGTGATGTGGCGGCAGTGGAAGTATCTGATCTCAACTCTTGAACTAGAGGTTGGTGAATGCCCCGAATCGCATCGGACCAAAAAGTTTGGAACGCAGGTGAAGCCACGATTCGTGCGGCGGCTGACTGCAGAATCGACTGAAACACAACGGGAACATCTCTGTCCTCAATGAGGGGAGTAATCATCGCCTCTGCGATTTCTGATTGGACTTGAGGTTGTTGTGCAGCAACGCTTGCAGTGTTGACGAATCGTGATGTGGTGAACACTTCGGTATACGCCCAGTTAACAACGAGGCTGAGCATCACCAATACGGTTGTCACTATTGCAAGAAGAACTGATCCAATACGGCGACTCATGAGTTCTAAATTACGAGGTCTTCCTGTTTCAGCACTATCAGGAGAGAACAGACCCGATTCATGATCCCTGAGTCTGTTTGTTGCGCCAGATCTACAGGCGGCCAGAGTTGATGATGCTCTGCAAGAACTGTTGCGCACGCTCTGACTTGGGAGCAGTAAACACCTGGGAAGGTGGGCCTTGTTCGATGATGTGTCCACCGTCGAGAACGCAGACAACATCGCTTGTGTCTCGCGCAAAACCCATCTCATGGGTCGCAAGAATCAATGTCATTCCTTGTGCCTTTAGTTCGCGAACAACGTCAAGCACTTCGCCCACCAGTTCGGGATCGAGACTGCTTGTGATTTCATCAAGCAGAAGAACTTCGGGCTCAATGGCAAGTGCACGAACAATCGCGACTCGTTGTTGTTGACCACCAGAGAGTTGATCGGGATACGAATCTGCTTTGTCGCCTAATCCAAAGCGTTCAAGGAGTTCCATCGCTTTGGTGCGCGCCACTGTCTTGCTGATGCCCAGTGTTCGGGTGGGGGACAAGATGATGTTGTCCATCACCGACATATGTGGGAACAAGTTGAAGTTCTGAAACACCATTCCGATACGACGGCGAACAGGGTTTGCGTCGAGACCAGGAACAGAGATGTCTTCGCCGTCGAGATAGATCTCGCCGTCGTCAATGGGCTCGAGCAAGTTGATGCAACGCAACAGTGTGCTCTTGCCGGAACCGCTCGGACCAATGAGGGTCACAACGGAGCCTTCCGCAATGTCGAGTGTGATGCCATGCAAGACAATGTGCGCGCCATACGACTTGCTGACTGCATGGAGAGAAAGCTTCGTGGTCATCGCACTCGTGTCCCAGTTGTGCGGCGACGCTCACGTTCCATCATGTAGTCAGTTGTGCGAGTGAGAGGAATAGTGATGCTTAAGAAGATCACTGCGGCGCCGATGTACGGAGTGAAGTTGGCGAACTTTGCTTTCTCGATGCCGGCCTGACGAAGAATTTCAATCGGACCGATGAGGCTGACGAGCGCAACATCTTTTTGCAAGCTGACAAGGTCATTCATGAGTGGCGGCACGACGCGACGCACAGCCTGAGGGATGACAACAAAGCGCATTGTTTGCCAATTGGAAAGTCCCAGCGATCGCGCAGCAGCTCGCTGTGATTCGTGAACGCTTTCGATGCCTGCGCGAAACACTTCGGCGACGTAAGAGGCATATGTGAGGACAAGGGCAACAGAACCCCATAGGAGCGGACTATTCCAGGGGCGGTCAAGACCCAAACCGGGTACGCCAAACCCGATGAGATAGATCCACAAGATGATGGGGACACCGCGCATGATGTCGGTGTAGGCGATGGTGAGTGCTCGCACGGGAAACAATGCAGGCGAGCGAGAGTTGCGGGCCATGGCGATCATCATGGCGAGAATCAAAATAAGTGGCGCTGACCAGGCAAAAATCTTGATGTCAAGAATGAATGCGTCAAGAAGTCGTGGGAATGAATCGCGAAAACGCTCGCCGTTAAAGAACGATTGACGCACGCGATCCCATCGCGGCATCCGTGGGACGAGAAGCACAATCGCGGTCACCACGATCAGCGAACTGACCGTAGCGACCGCGATGCTGCGACGTTTCCGTTTTTGTTCGTACACAGCACGACGACTGGTGGTGGTAGCCATCTTTAGTCAGTCGTTGTGTTGTGCGACGAGGAATTACTTGATGACTGGGATTTCAGCCTTGCTGGACAACCAGGTGCTGGTGATCTCTGCAAGAGATCCACTGTCCTTGATTGCTGCAAGTGCGGTGTTCACACAACCGACCAATGGGTTCTCGAGGTCGAAGACCAAACCGAACTCATCAGCAGATGCAGATGCATCGGCAGGGAACTGTCCGAGAACAGCTGATCCTTCGATTTCCACTGCCGAGACGTAGAGGGCGGTCGGAAGGTCGAAGATTGCAGCATCAATCTGGTTTGCTTCGAGAGCTGCCTTTGCGCCTGCATTGTCGTCATAAACGAATGGCTCGGTGTCTGGCTTGATCACGTTGGTGATGTAGTCAAGGCTGGTGGTGCCAGTCTGTGCTCCAAGCTTGAGCTTCTTGATGTCTGCAAGAGTGGTTGCACCCTTTGCAGCTGAATCAGTGAGGCCAACGATTGCCTGGTTGGTGGTGTAGTAACCATCGCTGAAGGAAACAGTCTTCTTGCGCTCTTCGGTGATGGAGTACTGCTGAAGGTTGAAGTCAAAGTTCTTTTTGCCTGGCTGGATTGCCTCATCAAATGTGGTGCGGACCCACTTGACGTTTGCATCGGAGTAGCCAAGCTCGGTTGCGATTGCATAAGCAACAGCAGCTTCGAAACCTTCTTTTGATTCTGGCTTGTCGTCAACGACCCATGGGCCGTATGCAGGTGAACCTGTACCGATGGTCAGAACACCATCGTTGAGGGTCTTGCCAGCGGTGCACTCGTTGCCGGAACCAGCTGCAAGCTTGGCGGCATCGGTGGATTCGCTAGATGATGAACCGCCGCATGCTGCGAGCAGCAATGCACCGGAAATGGACAGGGCGAGCGCGATTTTGCGCATGGTGTTTCCTTTCGGAAGGGATTGGGCAGACGAAATCCTATCTTTCGGTATTTCCGTCAACGAACCGAGTCTGAAGGTCGAATCGGGGGCGGTGCAGGTGCGCCTTGTCAGTCATAATGGGGGCATGGCCCTTTTCGGACAAGTTCTCACGGCAATGATCACGCCCTTCGATTCCACTGGCGCGCTCGATATCGCTGAGGCCGTCCGTCTCGCTAAATGGCTGCAAGACAATGGCAATGACGGGCTCGTCATTTCAGGGACCACGGGCGAATCGTCCACCCTCACCGACCCCGAAAAGTTGGAACTGTGGGAAGCCATCATCGGCGCGGTCACCATCCCAGTGATTGCAGGCAGCGGTTCAAACGACACCGCTCACTCTGTGCACCTCACGAAAGAGGTCACGAAGATGGGTGCGGCTGGCATCCTTGCCGTTGGTCCGTATTACAACCGTCCGCCGCAGTCGGGTCTGATCGGCCACATTGAAGCGATGGCAAATGCAACAACATTGCCTGTCGTTGTGTACGACATTCCTGTGCGCACTGGTCGCAAGATTTCAACAGAGTCACTTGCGTACTTGGCGAACAACGTGAAGAACGTGAAGGCGTTGAAAGATGCTGCGGGTAACCCAGCAGAAGCAGCGAACCTGATGGCAATGGTGCCGAAGGACTTCGAGTTGTACTCCGGCGATGACGGACTCACGCTTGCGTTCCTCGCATACGGAGGCTCGGGTGTGATTGGTGTGGCAACACACTGGAGCGCACCAGAACATCAACTCATGATCAACGCATTCCACAGCGGTGACGTAAAGAAGGCTCGTGCGATCAACGACATCTTGTTGGAGAGCTACGCATTTGAAACTGGTGATGCGAACCCGAATCCGATTCCATCAAAGGTGATGATGAATTACCTCGGCTTCAATGTGGGGCAGTGTCGTTTGCCGATGGGTCCGCCACCTGCAGGTCTTGATGTTCGCGCTCGTGAGGTTCATGCGAATCTTGAGAAGGCGCGTGCCGCTCTTCGCGGTTAACTCATGGCTGCTCCTATACGTATCTATTTCCTTGGCGGTCTTGGCGAGATTGGTCGCAACTGCATGGTCCTCGAGCAGGACAGCAAGTTGCTCCTTATTGACTGCGGTCTCATGTTCCCCGATGCAGACATGCACGGCATCGACTTGGTGTTGCCTGACTTCACCTTCTTAATTGAAAACAAAGATCGCATCGTCGGTTGTGTTGCAACACATGGTCATGAAGATCATGTCGGTGGACTGCAGTTCTTGCTGCGTGAATTGGAATTCCCCATCTACGGCTCTGCGGTCACGCTTGGATTAGCACGTAATCGCATTGAAGAAGCAGGGCTGTTAAAGAAAACAAGCCTTGTCACTGTTCGTGATGGTGAGCGCATCAACATCGGACCGTTTGATGTTGAGTTCTTGCCCGTGACGCACTCTGTGCCGCACGCACATGCCATCATCATCCACACGCCTCAAGGCGTCATTGTGCACTCGGGCGACTTCAAGCTTGATCTCACGCCGGTCGACAACCGTCGAACAGACCTTGCGCGCTTGGGTGAATTGGCATCCACCGTTGGTATTCGCTTGTTGATGTGTGACAGCACGAACGCTGAAGAGCATGGTCATGCACCGAGCGAGAAGAGCGTGGGCGCTGTGCTCCGACAGTTGTTCTACGAACATCGTGATCGCCGCATCATTACGGCATCGTTCGCCAGCCACATCCACCGGGTGCAGCAGGTGATCGAAGCCGCACTTGATCACGGCCGCAAAGTGTGTCTCATGGGTCGTTCCATGCAGAAGAACATCGCACTCGCCATTGACCTCAAACTGATTGATGTTCCGGCCAGCGCATTCGTTGATGTGGAACAGGTGCACGATTACGCACCACAAGACATCTGCATCATCTCCACTGGTTCACAGGGTGAACCAATGTCGGCGTTGTCGTTGTTGTCGCGCGGTGAAAGTCGTTGGTTCAAGGTGGGAGAGGACGACACCATCATCTTGTCGAGTCACGCGATTCCCGGCAACGAAGGAAATGTCAATCGAGTGATTGATGGTCTCATGCGCGCAGGTGCAAAAGTGGTGCACAGCGGAATCGCAGATGTGCACGCAACGGGTCACGCACAAGCAGACGAACTGAAGACGTATCACTCCATTCTTCGTCCTGAATGGTTCATTCCGGTGCACGGCGAATTCCGCCACATGCGTGCACATGCAGAACTTGCAATCGTGATGGGCGCTGACAAAGACAAAGTGTTGCAAGCCACCGATGGTGACGTTGTTGAACTTTCTGACGATGGCCTGGCGTTTGTCGGCAAAGTTCCTGCGAGCTACTTGTTCGTTGACGGCATTGTTGGCGATGTGGGTCAAGGTGTGTTGCGCGACCGTCGCGTTCTTGCAGAAGAAGGCGTGGTTGTCATCGTGGCCACTGTTGATGCAGCGAATCACAAAGTCATCACCGGTCCTGAGGTGATCACTCGCGGTTGGGTCTATGCACCCGAAGCCGACAGCCTTCTTGATGAGGCAGAGGCTCACATCGAGAAGCAGCTGGTGAAAGCTCTTGACGACGGCATCACCGATATCGATGGTCTCGAGCGCGTGGTGCGCAAAGCAGCGGGCAAATTCGTCAGCGATCGCACAAAGCGTCGTCCGATGATTGTTCCTGTGGTGATGACCACATAAATCCTGTCTTTTGGGGGTTTGGGGAGGTATCCCGAACGTCAGTTCACCCCACTAGTACCTTTTGAGTCATGTCTGGCAAGGGTTCTCGTTCGTCTTCTGGCGGCTCTAAGGGGTCGTCCCGTGGGGCTGTGAAGACCCCACCCAAGGGAAACAAGCGTCCCGTCGCAAAGTCCAAGTCCAAGGACAATGCCGATTCGGCTGCCCGTGAGGTCGTTCGTGGCCGTGAGGTCGAGTTCTGGGGTATTGGCCTCATCAGTTCCGGCATCGTTTTTGTTCTCGCTATGTATCTGCGCATGGCTGGCCCATTGGGTCGCGGCATCGACACCACTTTTGGTTGGCTGCTTGGCCTTGGTCGATTCGCTTTGCCAGTTGTTGTCATCGGTGTGGGTGTTGCCATGGTGCGACGCCGCAGTGTGGAGCATCGTGTCCGCTTAGCCATTGGCTGGACCGTTGTGGTGCTTGCAATCCTTGGTCTGTTGCATGTGATGAATGGCGCCGACAAGATCGTTGCTGATGTCGATGCGATGTCTCAGGCCGGCGGTTGGTTTGGTGCAGTCATCGGCGAGCCTCTTCGTTCAACGCTGAGCTGGGCAGGTGCATGGGTAGTACTCATTGCCATTGGTACCGCGGGTGCGATGTTGGTGACAGATACAACGCTTCCTGAACTCATCGCGATCATTCGTTCGTGGAGCGCAAAGATCTCTGGCCCAGCAGCAGATGCTGCTCGCACCGCAACGACTAATCGTGATCGTGGTTTCGACAGTGTTGATGACGAAGTGCCAGCGAAGAAGTCGCGTGCAAAGAAACTCAGTATCTACGACGCCGCAGATGATGACGATCTTGCTCCGGTGAAGCCAAAGCAATCGCGTCGCAAGGCAGAACCTGTGTCTGCAGGTACTCCTGAATTCGTGGGCAAGCCTGGTACAAAGAACACGGGCAGCGATGATGAATCTTCAACTGCTGTTGTTGGTGCAACCTCTGGTGTGTGGACACTTCCACCGCTGAATTTGTTGGGCCAAACAGAAACATTTGAAGTGGACAATGCTCGTGTTGCTGAGCGCGGACGTTTGTTGCAGCAAGCACTTGCATCTCACGGCGTGGAAACTCGCCTCAGTCATCAAACTGTTGGGCCAACAGTGACTCGTTTTGAATTGGAACTCGGAACAGGAGTGAAGGTTGCCAAGATCACCAGCTTGAACCGGGACATTGCGTATTCAATGGCCGCCACCGACGTGCGCATCTTGGCGCCGATCCCTGGCAAGTCTGCTGTGGGTGTCGAAGTACCGAACGAAGTGCGCCAGTTGGTGTCGTTGGGTGACCTCATGGTCAGTGCTGAAGCTCGTGCTGCCACACATCCGCTTGACGTGGCAGTCGGTAAAGACATTGCTGGTCGTGCGGTGTTTGTGAACCTTGCGGCAACGCCACACATGTTGATTGCTGGTGCCACAGGTGCTGGTAAGTCCAGTGGCATTAACTCAATCCTCACGTCGTTGCTCATGCGCAGTACACCCGACCAAGTACGTCTGATTTTGATCGACCCGAAGCAAGTGGAAATGGGTCAATACGCCCGTCTGCCACACCTTCTCACTGCGCCTGTCACAAACCCGAAGAAGGCAGCGAATGCGTTGTCGTGGGCAGTGAAGGAAATGGAAAATCGCTACGACACATTGGTCGAAGTGGGCTTCCGTGACATTGGTGGTTTCAACGCGGCGTTTGATCGCGGCGAAGTGAACGATCCGAACGACGAACACGCCAAGAAGTACGAGCGCATGCCGTACATCGTTGTTGTGGTCGACGAGTTAAACGACCTCATGATGGTAGCTGCACGCGACGTTGAAGAGTCCATCACACGTATTGCTCAGAAGGCACGTGCTGTTGGTATTCACCTCATCGTTGCCACGCAGCGCCCGAGCGTCAACGTCATCACCGGTGTGATTAAGGCAAACATTCCAGCTCGTATGGCCTTTGCTGTGAGCAGTCTCACCGACAGTCGAGTCATTCTCGACCAACCAGGTGCAGAGAAGTTGGTGGGTAAGGGCGACATGTTGTTGATGCCTGGCAATACCAACGTGCCGCAGCGTATTCAGGGCTCATGGGTGGACGAAGAAGAAGTGCGCAAGGTTGTTGCACACTGGCGTCGTCAGTCACCCGAGGTTGTGTATGTGTCGGGCATTGAAGGCGAAGCCGGTGGCACGGGCAGCAGTGGTGGTGGAGCGTCGTCATACGGTGGCGGCAGCAGCGATGAAGACGATTTGATTCGTGCAGCAATTGATGTTGTTGTGCGTTCAGGCCTTGGCTCTACGTCAATGTTGCAACGCAAGTTGAAAGTGGGCTTTGCCCGCGCAGGTCGCATCATGGATGAACTGGAAGAACGCGGAATCGTTGGACCAGCACAAGGCTCAAAGCCGCGTGAAGTTCTCGTGACAGTCGAGGAACTCGAAAACGAAGGATAAGAACAATGTCAGCAGCATTAACCCAGGTATGTGACGGACTCAAGTTTCCTGAAGGGCCTGTGGCAATGCCTGATGGTTCTGTGATTCTGACGGAGATGTTTGGGTCGCGTTTGACTCGCGTCGCGCCTGATGGAACAAAGTCAAAAGTTGCTGATGTCGTTGGACTGCCCAATGGTCTTGCACTCGGGCCTGACGGCTTCTTATACATGTGCAACAACGGCGGAGCTTTCACGCCACTTGAGATGGTAGGGCTCACGTTTCCTGGTGAGTTTGATCCGGCCAAGTACATCGGTGGGCGAATTCAAAAAGTCAATATCGAAACCGGTGAGGTAACGGACCTTTACACGCACTGTGGCGATCATGCTCTGCGTGCGCCGAACGACATTGTGTTTGATGAACACGGTGGCTTCTGGTTTACCGATCACGGTATTCGTCACGAACGTGTCGCTGATCGCACTGGCATCTATTACGCCAAGGCCGACGGTTCGTCCATCGAAGAAGTTGTCTTCCCCGTGGATTCACCCAATGGCATCGGACTATCGCCAGCAGGGGACCGCGTGTATTGGGCCGAGACACACACCGGTCGTGTGTATCAACGCGCAATCACCGCGCCAGGCAAGGTGGCGCCGCTCACCGAGATTCCCACCATGTTGTGTGGACTGCCCGGATACCAATTGTTTGACTCACTCGCAGTGGATGGCGAGGGAAACATTTGTGTCGCCACACTAGTGAACGGTGGAATCACCGTGATCTCGCCCGATGGTGACGTCATCAATTTCATCGAAGTGGATGACCGCATCACCACAAACATCTGTTTTGGTGGTCCTGACTACCAAACGGCCTACATCACGGCCTCAAGCACGGGCCGTTTGTTGAAGATACAGTGGCCATACAAGGGGCTCAAACTCCACTGGCAGTAGGCTCATATGAATGGGGCAGAAGTTCTACATAGAGACCTTGGGTTGCCCCAAGAATCAAGTCGACTCTGAAAAGATCATTGGCACATTGCTTGCCGATGGTCTCACGGCAACCACTGACCCGTCAAAGGCTGATGTCGTTGTTGTCAACACGTGTGCGTTCATTGATGAGGCACGCAAAGAGAGCATCGACACATTGTTGACCCTCGATGATCAACGCAAGCGGTCGTCTCGTCTTGTTGTCACCGGTTGCATGGCAGAGCGGTATGGCGATGAATTGGCAGAGGCGCTTCCCGAGGCTGATCAGATCGCCGGGTTCGGTGTGCCCATCCAGGTTGGTCGCAAGCCCATCAAGGTCACCGGAGTTGTTCCCAAGTTCGACCTCTTGAATCTTCCTCGTCCGAAGTCGTCATCGCCTTGGGCGTACATCAAGATTGCTGAAGGCTGTGACCGTAGTTGCGGCTTCTGTGCGATTCCTTCATTCCGTGGACCACAAGTCAGTCGTGATGTGTCGGCAATTCTCGCCGAGGTTGAGCAAGTCGATGTGCGTGAGATTGTTCTCGTCGCGCAAGACCTCGCTAGTTATGGAAAGGACCGCCCTGATGAGTTGGGTGCTGGTTCCATCGTGCAGTTAGTGCGTGATGTTTCGAGCATGGTCGATTGGGTTCGTTTGTTGTATCTCTACCCAAGCGATCTGTCCGATGAATTGATCGATGCAATCTTGGCCACAGGCGTGCCGTACTTCGACTTGTCGTTACAGCATGTGTCCAAAGCTCATCTGCGTCGCATGCGCCGTTGGGGTGACAAGGACCGTTTCCTCGAGCGTATTGAGCGCATTCGTTCCATCGAACCGAATGCAACATTCCGTAGCAACTTCATCGTGGGGTATCCCGGCGAGACCGAAGAAGATCACGACCAGTTGCTTGAGTTCGTGCGTGAGGCACAACTTGATTGGTGTGGTTTCTTCTCCTTCAGTCCTGAAGAGGGAACACACGCCTTGTCACTTCCTGACCATGTTGAAGAGTCATTGATGTACGAGCGCTTGTCAGAACTTCGCGAGATGCAAGACAACATCACCGCCGAGCGTCGAGACGCTTTGTTGGGTGAAACCATCCAGGTGTTGGTTGATGAACCAGGCATTGCTCGTTCATTCCGTGAGGCACCAGAGATTGATGGCGTTGTGCAGGTGCCTGAGACTCTTGAAGTCGGTCGATTCCATTCCGTTGTGGTGGAACAAGTCTTTGGTCCCGACCTCATCGCAGTACCCGCGGATGGCGCACATGGCAGTTGACGAAACTGCGATTGTGACATGGGCCAACATGGTCACGGTGACTCGAGTTCTTGCGTCACCATTCCTGTTCCTCATGATTCCCGACGAACGTGTGGGCTCGTGGGCAGCGCTGGCTGTGTGGATTCTGTTGTGTAGCAGTGATGGCTTCGATGGCTATTTGGCTCGTCGTCATGGCATCACTCGTAGTGGCGCATTCCTTGACCCGCTCGCAGACAAGATTCTCGTGTTGGGTGCCATGTTTACTTTGGTGAGCCGCGATGTGTTCTGGGTCCTTCCGGTTGTGATCATTGCTGCACGTGAGATTGCTGTCAGTTTGTACCGCGTGTTTGCAGGGTCAAAGGGCGTATCGATGCCGGCCAGCAAGTTGGCAAAAATCAAAACGGTGATGCAACAGTGCGCAGTGGGGTTTGCTCTCATGCCATTGTCAATTAACGATGCCACCTGGACCTATGTCGTGTGTCTGTGGGTAGCTGTTGCTCTCACACTGGTGAGTGCAGCGCAGTACGCGCAACGCGCTGTCGTTTCAGCACGATGAACCAGCAATACTCCGCCGAGCAGATGGCGGAGATTCAGCGTCGTACGCTGCGCACACTCACATTGGGTCAAGTTGTTGGCGCAGCTGCTCTGTCCTCGTCTGTCACGGTCGGTGCGTTTGTTGTCCAAGAGATTCTTGGTAACGAGACTCCCTGGGGTGGCATAGCAACGGCAACCACAACGGTGGGTACCGCCGTGATGGCACAGGTGCTCACGCGTTACATGATGCGCAAGGGACGTCGCCCTGGCCTGCAGACCGGATACGGACTTGCAACAATCGGCGCAATTACTGCGGCGTTTGGTGCCGAGATGTACAACTTGCCGTTGTTTCTCATTGGACTTTTTCTCTTCGGCAACGGTCAAGCTGCGAACTTGCTTGCTCGTTACACCGCAACAGATCTCGCATTGCCTGATGAGCGTGCTCGTGCAATGTCGCGCATTGTGTTTGCCTCCACGTTTGGTGCTGTGTTTGCACCCATGCTGATTGGCCCTGCAGAAGCTGCTGGTCAAGAGTGGTTCGGTCTCCATAAGTACACAGGGCCGTGGCTCTTGTCGGCAATTGTGCTGTTCCTGGCGTTTGTCAACATCTCTCTTCAACTGCGTCCGGACCCGCTGGTTATTGCTGGTGGTATTCGTGAGAAGTCAGATGCCAAGTTACCGAGCATCTCAAAGGCATTGCAGATCATCATGCGCTCGCCCAAAGGCCGTCTTGCACTCAGCAGCATGGTGGTGTCGCAAGTTGCGATGGTGGCGATCATGACAATGACGCCGGTGCACATGAAGTTGCATGGGCATGAGAACATCAGCCAGTTCGTTGTGTCACTGCACATTGCGGGCATGTATGCCTTCAGCCCGTTTGTTGGTCGCTATGCCGACAAGAAGGGAACAATTGCTGCGGTCTATGTCGGCGCCATCACATTGGTTGCTGCCACTGTTCTGTCGGCCGTGAGTGGTGATTCATCACTCATCTTGTTCCCGGCATTGTGGCTGTTAGGTATCGGCTGGAACTTCGGGCTGATTGGCGGATCATCGATGCTGTTGGAATCTGTCACGAGTGAAGAACGAGTCACGGTGCAAGGCTCTGCCGACTTAATGATGAGTTTCTGTGGCGGCATGGCCGGGTTGGCATCAGGGTTTCTCCGTCGTGCGGTGGGGTACCACATGTTGTCGGTGGCTGGACTGGTGTTAGTGGGCGCATTACTGGTGTATGCAGGGTTTATGAACACACGTCAGAAAGCTGCGATGTTGGCATGAGGTGCAATGTTGTTGCTGTTGGAACCGAACTGCTGCTTGGGCAGATCGTCGATACCAACTCGTCGTACATCGGGGAACAACTTGCAGCCGTGGGTATCGCATCGCACTTGCAACTCAAAGTGGGAGACAACCTCGATCGTGTTGTTGAAGCATTCACGATCGCCCTGAAAGATGCTGATGCAATCATCGTGTGCGGTGGTTTAGGGCCAACGCATGATGACCTCACACGAGATGCCATTGCGCGGATGATGGGCGTGGAACTGCTGCACGATGTGGCAGTTGCTGCAGTGATTGAAGAGATGTTCTCTCGGCGCGGTCGCCGTATGTCTGCCAATAACTTGCGTCAAGCAATGGTGCCAGTGGGGGCTCGCATTATTGAGCAGACGCGTGGCACCGCACCGGGGCTGATGTGCCCCGTCGGCGACAAGATGATCTACGCAGTGCCTGGTGTGCCTCATGAGATGCAAGACATGTTGTCGCGCGCTGTACTGCCCGACTTGTTGGCGCGCAGTGGTGAGAAGGCTGTGATCTCTAGTCGCGTTCTGCGCACATGGGGTGAATCAGAGTCGGGGTTGAATGAACGCCTTGACCCGATCATTGAAGAACTTGAAGAAGTGGGGAACCCCACATTGGCGTTTTTAGCCAGTGGCTGGGAAGGCATCAAAGTGCGTCTCACTGCGAAGGCAGATTCGCAATGGGAAGCCGATGAGCTGTTGTCTCAGTGGGAAACCAAAGTGCGTGCACTCGTCGGTGACGTTGTGTTCGGTGTGGACGCCGAGAACATGGAGTCTGTTGTGCTTGGTCTGTTGCAAGAACGCGGTTGGACACTTGGTGTTGCTGAATCGGTCACTGGTGGACTTGTGGGTGGACGTCTCACGAGCATTCCGGGATCATCGGCTGTGTTTCGCGGCGGCGTGATCAGTTATGCAAGCGACGTGAAGTTTGATGTGCTGGGTGTTGACCGCGGACCTGTTGTGTCGGAAGAAGCCGCAGTGCAGATGGCGTTAGGCGCCCAGCGAGTCATCGGGTCTGATGTAGCAATCGCCCTCACGGGGGTAGCAGGTCCCGACGAACAAGATGGTCGCCCAGCCGGCACCTTATGTATTGGTGTGGCATTGCCCGACGGCACCACATTCAGCACCACGAATACCTTGCCGGGGTTGCGAGATCAGATGCGCCAATACAGCGTGATTTCGGCGCTGTCGTTCCTTCGGGGCATTCTGCTGAATAGACCTCGGTAGAACAGAGTCCCACACTGGATCTCATCCAGATTTGTGCAAACAAGAGCCACCGTTGCTTTCTTTAATTGGATCTTGGTCATTTGACTAAAGAAAGATCTCGGATAAGGTCAATGGACAGGCGTAGGGAGTTCTTGTGGGTTTGATTCGTTCAGCAGTTGGGTCACTTGGTGGGACATTGGCCGACCAATGGAAAGATTTTCATACAGTGCCCGAAGGATTGTGGCCCACGGCAGCCATCTTCCCTGCTGTAAGGCGTGGTACGAATGCAAGCCGGGGATCAAATACTCAGGCATCTGAATCAATCATTACCAATGGAAGCAAAATCGTTATTCCTGAGGGCTATGCCTTGGTTACGTTGCAAGATGGAGAACTAACAAGTTTGTCCGTCGAAGCTGGGGCTTATACGTGGGATTCTGAAGATCCAGTTTCTGAGTCAGTTTTTGCAGGAGATGGATTCGTTTCTCCGTTAATCAAGCAATCGTGGGAGCGGTTCAAGTTTGGTGGACGCCCTGGGGCGCAGCAGATTGCACTTTTCGTAAATCTCAAGGAGCTTCCAAACAATAAGTTTGGAACTCAGTCATCAATCTATTGGGACGACTCCTACTTGAATGCGCAGGTTGGGGCCACAACACGGGGTACCTACACCTTGAAGATTCTTGATCCCGTACTCTTTATCAAGAACTTTGTTCCAGCTGCGTTTCTTCAGAATGGTGCCATTTTTGATTTCACAGATCTTGGGAATGACGTTTCTGTTCAATTATTTAATGAGGTAGTCGCATCTCTCTCGGCCGCATTTAGTGGCTACACGAATGATGTTGCTAGCGGAAATCGAATTACCAATATTCAGAGAGACTCTGTTGGATTTTCGGCATCGTTATCTCGCGCAGTTGAAGATTCTTTTCAATGGAAGACAGATCGTGGCCTCACCATCGAGAAAGTCGCAATTCTTGGAATTGAATACGATGAGTCCACGCGTGAACTCTTGAAGACAGTGCAGAGAGCAGATGCTCTTTCAGGATCGCGTGGAAACTCAAACTTGCAGGCTTCTGTCGCGGCGGGTTTGGAGGCAGCTGGTTCGGTTGACGGCGCCTCTGGAATTCTTGGACTTGGTATTGCGTCAGGTGGGGTTGGCATCACCAATTTGCAGCAGCCAGTTGCTCCGGCTGAGAGCCCAGTCGTTGCATCTTCTGCTGCAGCATCTGCTGAGGATGAGTTAGTTACAAAACTTGGCCAATTGAAGAAGGCATTAGATGCTGGACTTATTTCGCAGGAAGAGTTTGATGCAGCCAGAGCTAAAGCGCTTGGCCTCTAACTCTTTAGTTTTTGGAGAACCTGAAATGAAAATAATTGAATGCAGTAAGTGCGGAAGCCCGGAATTGACCGAGGTAGAAGGCGGCTATGTCGTCTGCGACTTCTGCCAATCACGATTTGTTCAGCAGGCCAGCGATTTGCCAATCAAGCAAGCCGTTATCGGTGTCCAGTCTGATGTTGCAGCGTTGCTCGAAAAGTGCGAGACGGACCCACGGAATCGTATTCGTTATGCAAGTCTCGTTCTTGATTTGGATCCAACCAATCAGCAAGCACTCAAATATCTCTATTAAGGAGGGGAAATGAAGTCAAAAGACTTGGCTCGTAGTAATGGACTTGACCAACAGTGGTTTGATCACTGGATTAGTCAGTCAAATTACAGATTTACAAGAGGGGTTCTTGGAGGTATTGACCTTGAAGAAGGTCAAAACTTTGAAGAGATGGTGTACGGGTTTAGAACCTGGGCTGAAGAACAAAGAGTGGCAGCTGAACAGGCCCAGGCCGAGGAACAAGCTGCAATGCAGGAGAAGCACAAGGCACTTGCTGGAATTCTGATTACTTCTGGATTCAATTTCGATGGTCACACGATTACCAAGTATTCGGGGTACATCTCGGGTGATGATGTGGTTCAAATCGCTCGCGGGCAAGGTGGATTCTGGAATGGCGGCGCGACTGATGTCGGAGCAGCTCTAATGAATTCCCTTGTTGGGCTGAGAAGAAATGCTCTCAATGAACTCAAAGAGGCAGCGCTTGCGCTTGGATGTAATGCGGTTATCGGTGTCGACTTCGACTATTTGACCCTGGATCCTGAAACAGTGAATAGTCAGGGCGGGACCTTGTACATGCCGTATGTATTTGGCGTGACAGCCAATGGCAATGCGGTGGTTATTGAGCCAAATAGATAAATGGCTTAGAGGGCTTCTCTCGATCGAGGGAATCGCATAATCGTTCCAATTTGGGGTGGGATTCAAGAAGTTTCTTGAATCCCACCCCAAATTCATTGTTAGGCAAGCTTGATTCAAATGCGCCAATACAGCGTGATTTCGGCGCTGTCGTTCCTTCGGGGCATTCTGCTGAATAGACCTCGGTAGAATTATCTCCGTTGCCCCTGTAGCTCAGTTGGATAGAGCATCGGACTTCTAATCCGCAGGTCGCAGGTTCGATTCCTGCCGGGGGCGCCACATCGCATTCACCCCAAGGCCATCGTGAATTTCAGCAGTTTTTGCTGAATTAACATCCCGTTATGAGTCTTCTTGAATCTGGCGAGAATCAGACCCCTTGGCACTTACGTGACAACTGGGAACCGATGCAGGTTGAAATCACCAGCACTGATCTACGAGTCGATGGTGTCATTCCGCCCGAGCTGAATGGCATGTATGTCCGCACTGGTCCGAACCCTGCATCTGGCACTTCACCACACTGGTTCTTTGGTGACGGCATGTTGCACGGTGTGCGCATCCGCGACGGGAAAGCGGAGTGGTATCGCAACCAGTACATCAATACACCCAATGTCGCACGCGCTCGAAATCTTCCGTTTGAATCCACGCCAGAACTTGGGCGAGGAACAGGAAACACGCACGTGCTTCCGCACAACGGAACGCTGCTCGCGTTAGAAGAAGGTCATTGGCCCTGGAAGATTGACAGCAATCTGCAGACACTGGGATATGAGAACTACGGCGGCGAATTGACATGCTCAATGACTGCACATCCAAAGATTTGTCCCATCACCGGGGACCTGCTGGCGTTTAGCTATTTCTCATTTCAACCGCCGTATGTTCACTACATTCGTGTCGGTGCTAATGGAAAGTTAAAGCAACTTGATCCCATTGATGTTCCGAATATGGTGATGATGCACGACTTCAACATCACCCAGAACAATGTGATCTTCATGGACTTGCCTGTTGTGTTTGACCTTGCCGAATTGGCAAACGGGTTCCCCTTCAAGTTCAACCGTGATGCCGGCGCTCGTCTTGGTGTGATGCCGCGCGACGGGCGGGGAAGCGATACTCGGTGGTTCGAGATTGATCCGTGTTACGTCTTTCACCCGGTAAATGCATATGACGATGGCACGAACATTGTGATTCATGTATCTCGCCAGAACGAAGCGTTCGGTTCAAGTTCAGATGACTACGCAGAAGTCGGTCGGCTCTACAAGTGGACGATTGACACAGTGACGGGAAAAGTGTCCGAAGAGATGGTGGATGATCGACCAGGAGATTTCGGACGCGTGAACGACAAGTACGTGGGGTCAAAAGCTCGATTTGCGTATCTCATGTCGTTGGGAGGCGAAGGTAATTCCGAAGAGCCCGTGTACGGAAACTCTTTGTGGAAGTACGACCTGACGACAGGCCAGTGCTGGGAACATCATTTGGGTGCAACGACACGCGGAGGTGAGCCGGTGTTTGCGCCCTCGTCGCATAATGGTGCCGAAGACGAGGGATATGTAATGACGATTGTGCATGACACCGCCACCCAGAAATCCCGGCTTGTCATTATTGATGCACAGAACTTCAATGGTCCTCCTGTGGCAACGATTCACCTGCCTCAGCGAGTTCCGTATGGCGCACACGGTAACTGGGTCCCCCACAACCTTGTTCCTATGTAAATCAGGCTGCCTAACTCAAATGGGCTTGATGCCCAGTACATAGTGATTGATTGTGTTCAGCCTTCGAATGAAGCGAGAACAGTGTCAATGAGTTCGACCCATTCTTGATTCGGAACATGAGTTCCTGCGATGTCATCAATTGCTCGTCCAAGTGAATATGCCTGCAGGAAAAGAGACAATGCGCGCGGGCTGAGAGATGGGTTGACCCACCCTTTTGTTTGAGCTTGAGCGATTGCTTCAGCCATGACTTCTGTGAGGCGATCTTGAACAGATGCCAGTGCTGCAGCAAACTCTCCACCCAACGATGCCATGCCGATGAGCCGTGCGCGTTCGGCACGAACAGGTGCACGACTGGGGACCTGGGTCTGGGCGCTCAATTGTCGAATGCGATTCCAATAATCCTCTTTTGATGTTGCCGACTCGGCTACGTGTCTCATTGCCGCGCCATCAGCCTCGACGTTGGCCGCAAAGCGTGTCATCAGGGTCGTATGGACCAGCCCATCAAAGTCGCCGAAGTGGTGATACAGCGAGCCTCGCGAGATTCCCGAGACCCGAAGAACTTCGTCCACCAAGATGTCATGGGGGTTAGAACCATCCAGCATGGACGCCACAGTGCTCACCAGCTTCTGTGCAGTGGGGTGCAACTTTGTCTCGATGAAATGACTCTAATAGCGAGCCATTCGGGCTCAAAATGAGGCTTTAAGGGGTCAATCCCTTACACTTGCAGGGTGGATTTTAAGAAGGGTGACATCGTCATCTACCCCCAGCACGGTGCTTGCAAGGTCATAGACCCGAAGAAGAAGCAGGACCCATTCGGCACGGGCAAGAAAGAGGAGTACCTCATTCTTGAAACCATCATCAACGAGATGACATTGCGCGTTCCTGTCGCAAAGCTCGATGAAGTCGGTGTGCGCCCACCGGTGTCACCCGATGAGCTCGAAGACCTCGTGGCAGTTCTTTCAAAGGCCGATCCTCGCGTGCCAAGCAACTGGTCACGCCGTTTCAAGAACCACCAGGAAAAGCTGAAGAGCGGTGACGTGTATCAGGTTGCCGAAGTTGTTCGTAACCTCGCTGCCCGTAACCGTGACGCTTCTCTGTCGGCTGCAGAGCGCACCATGTACGAGCGTGCTCGTACCAACCTCATTTCTGAAATTCAGCCAGCGCTGAAGGTCACCAAGGAAGAGGCTGAAGAGTTCTTGAACAAGGCTCTTGAAAAGGGTGTCTTGAAGCCTGTGAAGGCTGCAAAGAAAAAAGTCGAAGCTGAGCCAAAGCCAGCCGACGACGAGAACGAAGACGACCTCTAGTCACATGGCCCGCGTAGGGTTTTGCGGTCTCGGAGTCATGGGGTTTCCCATGGCCGGACATCTTGCACAGAAGAATCACGAAGTCTCTGTCTACAACCGCACTGGTGCACGCGCATTGGAGTGGGTGGCAGCACATGGTGGACAGGCATTCCCATCGGCAAGTGAAGTAGCGGCCGAAAGCGACATTGTTTTTCTCTGTGTCGGCAACGACGATGATGTTCGTCAAGTCATGTTGTCTGAGGGTGGCGTGCTCGACGGCGCACATGAAGGTTTGATTGTTGTTGATCACACCACGACATCTGCATTGCTCGCTCGTGACATGCACGAGTCATGCGCTGCACATGGTGTGGTTTACATCGATGCACCAGTGTCGGGTGGTCAAGTGGGCGCAGAAAACGGTGCACTCACCGTGATGTGTGGGTCACTCGATGTTGCAGAGTTCGATGCAGTCTCCGACATCATCGCTGCTTACTCGCGGGCGTGTGTTCGTCTCGGTGGCGTGGGTGCCGGCCAGCTCTCAAAAATGGTGAATCAGATTGCAATCGCTGGTGTGGTGCAGGGTTTGTCGGAAGCACTCGCGTTTGCACAACATGCTGGTCTTGATGCGCATGCAGTTGTTGATGTGATTTCCAAAGGTGCAGCGCAAAGCTGGCAAATGGAAAACCGTGGCCACACCATGGTGGACGACAAATTCGACTTCGGTTTTGCAGTGGAATGGATGATCAAAGACTTGGGCTTCTGTATTGAAGAAGCGCAACGCAATGGTTCACAGATTCCGGTAGCCGATCTTGTGTTGGGGTACTACAAAGAACTCGCCGCAGATGGCGGTTCTCGTTTGGATACCAGCAGCCTGATTCGTCGCCTCGGATAACTAGCCGACCGAACAGGATCCGTGTGATTACTGGGATTGGATAACCGCAGCAAAGACGTCAAGCATGGTGTCTATCTGGGTATCGGTGATCACAAGCGGTGGACAGAATGCAATGACGCCAGGGATGGAGCGAGCGATAACCCCTTGTGGAATCATTGTGTCTCGAACGACAGTCGCATCAAGCCCATCAGGAAGCATGCCCGCCCAAATAGCGCCGGCTCCGCGATATCCCTGGATTGTTCCATCAAGGCTCAGTGCAGCAAGACCTGACTCAATCCGTTGGCCTATCTGTCGTGCGCGCTCAAGTAAGTTCTCACGCTTCATGATCTCGATGTTCTTTAATGCAGCTGCACACACAGTCGCATGTCCTGAGTATGTGTATCCGTGTCGGAGGAAAAAGGTTGGGTCGGCAGTGAGAGCTGAATTGATTGCTTGGCCAGTGATGACTCCGCCTAACGGTTGATATCCGCTTGTTACTCCTTTTGCAAACGTGATCATGTCTGGTGTTACGCCGTAATAGGTAGCACCGAACCATTCTCCCAATCGTCCAAACCCGGTGATGACTTCATCAAAAATCAGGTATGCACCGTTGTCGTCGCAGAGGCGACGTAGTGCTTCTAGGTACTCGCGAGTGGCCGGCCACACTCCGCCTGCGCCTTGCACTGGCTCTGCGATAACCGCAGCGATGCGTCCTTTGTTCTGTTGAAAAGCAAGAGACATTGCTTCGATGTCATCTGCTTCTACTTGGACAACTCCTTCAAGAAGAGTGCCGTAGCCCACTTTGTTGAGGGGCAATCCTTGAGCGCTGGTGCCACCATAATTTGTTCCGTGGTATCCACGATCTCGCGAGATGATGATGCTTCTTTCTGGATAGCCAGACTGAATCTGTGATGTACGGGCGATTTTCATTGCCGAATCAATGGATTCTGAACCGCTGCCACACAGGAAAACTCGAGACGAGGGGATGGGGGAGAGCGAAGAGATTGTTTCTGCTAGAGCTTCAGCAATGGGATTGGTAAATGGGTCAAATGTTGAATAGGTCTCGAGAGTGGAGATCTGAGCCGCCACTGCTTCTGCCATCTCTGTGCGACCATGGCCAATTTGGCAGTACCACAAACTGCCGATTCCATCGATGTACTCGTTTCCCTTGTCATCCCAGAGAAGTGCCATCTCTCCGCGCACAATATTGATGAATGCATCGGAAGATGGTTTAGCAAATGAATGAAGAAATGAACCGGGCATTTGTTTAGCGTACGCCAGTTGTGAGGGTTGCTTTAGATGCGCTCGATGATGGTGGCTGTTCCCATGCCACCGCCGGTGCACATGGTGATGAGGCCGGTCTGCTTGTCCTGGCGCTCGAGTTCATCGACAAGTGTTCCGATGAGCATGGCGCCAGTTGCGCCGATGGGGTGACCCAATGCCATTGCGCCACCGTTGACGTTTACCTTTGAAGGATCAACGCCAGTGTCTTTGAAGAACTTCAGAACAACTGCAGCGAATGCTTCGTTGACTTCAAGAAGGTCGATGTCATCAAATGTCATGCCAGCCTTCTTGAGAACAAGCTTTGCTGCTGGTCCGGGAGCCGTGAGCATGATCACAGGCTCGGTGCCGGCAACAGCGCTCATGATGATGCGTGCGCGTGGCTTAAGACCATGTGCTTTTGCATAGTCAGGCGAGGTAACAAGAACTGCTGCGGCGCCATCAACAACACCTGATGAGTTACCACCGTGGTGCACGTGATTGATCTGCGCGATGTGTGGGTAGGCGAGACGTGCTGTCTCATCGATGGAAAGACCTTCAGGGTCCTTCTTGTACCCGCCCATTCCTTCAAAGCTGGGTGACAACTTTGCGAGGTCGGCAAGTGTGGTGCCGGCACGTGGGTGTTCATCCACTGCAAGGGCAAGCGTGCCGTCGTTATTCAGAATTGGAATGAGTGAGCGCTCGAAGCGTCCTTCGCTAATGGCAATGGCAGCACGGCGCTGACTCTCAACAGCAAGCGCGTCGCACTCTTCACGAGAGAAACCTTCAACAGTTGCGATGAGGTCGGCCGAGATGCCTTGAGGAACCATGTTGTACTGATCACGAAGGTGAGCGTTGTTGGCGGTGAAGCCGTCAACATGCATTGGCGATGGGCGAGACATGGACTCCACGCCACCAGCAACAACGATGTCTTGCATGCCCGAGAGCACGCCCATCGCCGCGAAGTTCACAGCCTGCTGACCTGAACCGCAAAAACGGTTGAGCGTGACACCAGGGGCCTCGATGGACCAACCAGCGTCGAGAGCCGACATACGAGCGATATCCATGGAGTGATCGCCACTGCCGGCGCCACAACCCATGACAACGTCATCGACTTCTGCGGGGTCGAAACCGATGCGGTCGCGGAGCCCATTGAGCACCTGGGCAAGGAGGCGTTGTGGGTGCACATTGTGGAGAGCGCCAGTTTCCTTGCCCTTGCCTCGTGGTGAGCGGACAGCATCAATAATCCAAGCTTCGCGTTCCATTTTTCCTCCGTTGTCGTGGCTTCTGCAGCCAACCCCCATGTGGACTAAACCTTATGACACGGCTTTTCGGAGCAAGTCATTGGGAGCATGAGATGGGTCAATTTGAGACATTGGAAGTATCAATTTCAGGCGAAATTGGTTCTCTTCAACTGAATCGGCCGAAGCAATTGAATGCATTGTCTCGACAGACCCTGCAGGACTTGGCCGCAGCCGCACACTGGTTCGACGAGCAGCGACAGGTGAAGGTGGTGGTGGTCTCGGGCCAGGGGCGTTCGTTCTCTGCTGGGTTTGATCTCGGCACTTTCGCTACGCCCGACCCGAACTACTCAACGCGCGACATCGCCGACATTGGTCGGTTGATGGCGGAAGCGATCTACGACATGAATGCACTCACGATTGCAGCGATTCAAGGCAACTGCATTGGTGGCGGGTTGGTGTTGGCAAACAGTTGCGACTTACGCATTGCTGAAGAAGATGCGCGTTTTGTGATTCCTGAAGTGGACCTGGGCATTCCACTGACGTGGAGTGGTATCCCTCGTCTCGTACGTGAGATTGGCCCAGCAGCAACGAAAGAGCTCGTCCTCACGTGTCGTCCGTTTGGTGCGCAAGAAGCCAAGTCGCTTGGCTTTATCAACACCATCGTTGAGGTGGGCACAGTCATGACTGCAGCACAAGAACTTGCCGAACAACTTGCCGCCAAGCCTGGGTACTCATTGCGAACAACAAAGCAACAAGTGAATGCAGTTTCTGAAGAGATGGCGAACTCTCATCGCGGCCATGCAGAAGCAGACATCTTTGCTTTTGCAGTCCATGACCCTGAAAGTCGTGCTGCTAGCGCGAGATACTTGAAGTCGAAGAACAAGGGGTAGTGCAATGACAAAAGTGTTTGTTCACGGAAATCCAGAAACATCAGTTATCTGGAAACCAGTCGTTGAATTGTTGAACGATCGTCGCATCAACGACATCGTGTTGTTGTCGCCGCCGGGTTTTGGTTCGCCGACTCCAAAAGACTGGGGCGGCACGGTGCGCGAGTACACGCAGTGGCTTGCTGACGAATTGAAAGCCATCGGTGGCGACATTGACTTAGTGGGTCACGACTGGGGTGCAGGGCACGTCTTCCGTGTGTTGGCTGAATATCCCGGCATTGTTCGCAGCTGGGCAACCGACTGCGTGGGGCTGATACATCGCGACTATGTGTGGCATGACGATGCACAGGGGTGGCAAACACCTGAGGTGGGTGAGCAGATGGTGCAGGGCATGGTCGATATGGACGCCGACACGTTTGTGGCTGCATTCGGCGGGCTTGGATTCCCCGAAGACATCGCACGCGAGATGAAGCAAGGCATTGACGCTGAAATGGCTCGATGCATTCTCACGTTGTATCGCGATGCTGCTCAGCCTGCAATGCGCGCGTTGGGTAGTCGCTTTCTTGAGCAGTCACCGAAGCGCGGTCTTGTCATCATCGCTGAAAATGATCACTACGCAGGTCCGCATGAGACTCATGAAGAAATAGCAACGGCTGTTGGTGCGAAGGTGAGACACCTCGAAGGGTGTGGTCACTGGTGGATGTTGGAAAAGCCTGAAGAGGCTGCCCGCATGCTTGCGGGTCACTGGATCAAGTGACAGGGTGATACGCCCGTCTAGCTACTGCTTGTACGCAGTAACCCTGCTGTACGTCACTGCTTGTACGCAGTAACGATGGGCGCAAGTTCGGTAGGTGTTGCGCCGTGCATGATGACGCCATCGCAGCCCAATGCAAACTGATTGCGAATAGCTGCCACACATTGCTCGGGCGAACCCATCGCAGCAGGTGCAAGCCATTCCGCAGGAATCAGAGGAGCGACTCGCTCTAAATCTTCTGTCGTTCCCTTGGCATCAAGCGCACCAGGAAAAGTGCGAACAAACTCGTCTTCACGGAATCGCTTCAACACTGCTGGGTCCCACTTGTTGGTGCGCACCATCAGGTCGCCGTACGCCTGGAGATACGTAGCAAGACGTCCCACGGTTTTCTTCAAACGCAATGCTGGGTCGATGTGATCACCAATTGTTGCAAAGCACGACCACACCTTCACTGAATCAGGATCGCGACCTGCTTCTTCGGCAGCACGCTTCACCGTCTGCACAGCATGTTGTGTGGTTTCGTCGGTGAAGAA
>Ga0208463_1000023_pt1 | contig 42459 bp, 39 predicted proteins | sample LakMenEpi09Jul08_FD_150752 | JGI IMG/M metagenome (GOLD analysis project Ga0208463, IMG submission 150752) | Freshwater microbial communities from Lake Mendota, WI - 9JUL2008 deep hole epilimnion (SPAdes) | ecosystem: Environmental > Aquatic > Freshwater > Lake > Epilimnion/Euphotic zone ... | reverse complement strand
CGACTGCTTTTTGTCATTGGCCGAGATTAGTTTGCTCCACCTACGTTTTCAGATGTGTACGCCAGGGGTTTGATTCCCCTCTTGGGCTCCATTTGCAGCAGAAGTTTCTATCAACCTGACCCTGGTACAGGATTGTTAGGGTTCTTACATGTCAGATGAAAACGCATTACCGAGTTTTCCTCCACCGCCTCCACCGCCTCCACCATCAGGTCAAAAGAAACGTAGATCTCCGCTTGTGCTTAGTGGAGTGATTTTTGGAATTTCCCCTCTTCTCTTCAGCCTTGTGGCATCAATTTTCGTTGAGGATGCACTAAACGAAAGCACAGCCCTTGGCACTGTTCCCTGGCTTATGTTTCTCACTTTGCCAATCGGTTTTGTCATCGTCATAGTCGGACTCGCAACTGGTGCTCGCGATATAGGAAAACAAAACCGGTAATTCCAAAGATTCAACTCAATACGAGATCTACTTTCCACTCGTAATGCGTAGGTCGTGAGTTCGATTCTCATCTTGGGCTCCATTTGCAACTAGAACTTCTACATGACAACTGCTGTAGTTCTCGCCGGAGGTGGCCTCACCGGCATCGCGTGGGAGATAGGCGTTCTTCTTGGGCTACGAAACAAGGGATTCGACATTGTTCGCGATGCTGACCTCATTATCGGTACATCAGCCGGTTCTGTGGTGGGAACACAACTCTCACAAGGCCTTGACCTTTCTGATCTCTTCGCACGTCAACAACAACCTGACGAAAATGAAATCTCACCTCGCATTGATCTTGAGGTCATGACGCAGGTGTATAGCCAGATGCGTGGCGGTGGAACACAATCAGATGAACAACGTCAACAGATTGGACAAATCGCTCTCAACAATTCTTTTGTTGATTGGCCCACTCGGCGCGCAGTGATTGAAGGTCGCGTGAAGACCGATACATGGCCTGATCGAAACTTGATAGTCACCACTATCGATGCCGAGACCGGTGAGTTCCGCACATGGTCAAAGAATGATGGTGTTGGCCTCATCGATGCAGTCGCCAGCAGTTGCGCCGTTGCCGGAATTTGGCCGTGTGTACCCATCAATGGTCGCATGTACTTCGACGGTGGCTTCCGCAACTCTGCAAACGCTTCACTCGCTACCGGATACAACACAGTGTGGGTACTCGCGCCGCTCTCGGGCGATGCATCCCCTGCTGTCGAGACAGAAGTGCAACAACTTCGTGAAGAAGGTGCAGATGTTCAGTACATCACCACCGATGACACGGCCAAGCAGGCCATGGGCTTGAACTCACTCGACCCACGCGTCCGCGGTGCTGCAGCAGAGCAAGGCATTCGTCAGGGACAAGAATTCGCTGATTTGCTCGGCAGAATGAAGCCGTGAAAAAAGCTTTTTTGCTTCTCCCCCTTTTCTTCGGACTTGCAGCATGTGGCAGTACTTCTGACTCAGCGTCAACGACGACGCCCTCAACAGTTGCCACCACCTCGACCGTGCCGGTGGTGGCAACAACCACTGTTCCCACGTTCTTGAATCCCCCATCGGGCGAAAAGGAAATCACCTGCGACAACAAAGCAATCGGTGCTGCCTACGGCGAGAAACTTCGTCTCGAAAAGTGCACCGCTACGTGGGCATTCGGTGACACCGACCGTGATCGCTGGAACTGTCCTGACGAAGGCTGCACACATACACGTCTTTTTCAATTGGTCGATACGAAGTGGGTCAACACCGCTACATGCCAACGTTCGCTTCCCCTCACACGATTCTTTATGAGCTGCTACATCCCCGATGTTGGAGCAGCAACGTTGAAAGAAATTCCACCGAGTGATGTTGCTTGCATCATCTGGCCCGCAAACACAGCATTGAAGTACGTAGCGGAAACAGGATGCGAGGCCGACCTTGCTTCCATCACGGCATCGCTCAATGAAAAGTGCACTGGCTACTTCGCTGCAAGCGAGTTGCCTGTTGAAAAATGCGATCAGGGACTCGCGGTGCAACTCATGCAATCCCGACTGCGCAAGGCCGGATACAACACAAGTGTTGATGGTTACTACGGCCCAGCGATGGCACTGTCGGTGTACAAGTTTCAGAAAGAAAAAGGTCTGTTGCAGAGCGGTGCTATTGACGCCGCAACCTGGAAAGCACTCGAGCCTGATCAATCACTGCTGCCCGGTACTGATGCGAACGCAGACGGATTAGTCACTCCCGATGAGTTTCGATAATCACGATGTCTCCTGCTGCTGAAAAGGCACATGACACCGCAGTTGCGGCAGGGCGTGATTTCTACACCGACCCCGACACGGGATTAATGGTGATGACATCGCTGTATCTGAAAAACCGAGGCTACTGCTGCGGCAACATCTGCCGCCACTGCCCGTACGACCGTGGCGAGCAGCCAACAAAGAATTAGTTCAGAGCTAAACGCTCAAACTGTTCACTGGGCGCATCAACTTCCGTCAGTGCAACACGTAACAATTCTTCTGCTTCTTTTGCGATTGAGTCACCAATGCGATTCACCGTTTCATCTGGGTCTTCAGCACGATTAAACATCAACGTCTCATACCGTTTCGCGTACGACCAGAACGGCAACAAGTCACCTTCACGGAACGGTTGACGGATAACAGGAATCGTGCTGCCCGGCATGTAGTCAAGGACCGCACGCTCATCTGGCATTGGCATTTTGTATTCAGGCATTGACGCAATCGGCATCGTGCTCCAACGGTTCGACCACATCGAGTGCGGTGCGTTTGCACCTAATGGTCCACGTGTGTATCGCCAATCATTCGTCACGATCTGTACTTCTCTGCCCCACACACCCGTGAGCAACCAATCACGCACTTGTGATTGTTGATTCGCCAAAACAGGCACCAGTGATTTGCCATGCGCGGTGTGCTTCACTGGCGCACCAAATACCTCAGCAATCGTTGCGTGAATATCAGTCGATGTTGTGAGTGCATCATTCGTCGATGGTGCGATGCCTGGCCATGACACCAACATCGGAATATGTCCAAGTGGTTTGTACACAGGTAAGCCAGGCTTGCCCCACACATCGCGACCATGCACATCGGTATCACCTAAATAATGGCCATGGTCGGTACACAGAATCACAGCCGTGTCGTCCCACGCGTTGGTTGCATCAAGAGAATCAAGAACACGACCCAACCAATGATCAATCATTGACAACTTGCCGCCGTATTGCGCACGAATCTGGCGCGCATCCCGCTCTGTCAAAATGCCTTGTTTATACGCATCAATTGCATAGGGCGGCCACGTGAGGTGCGGACCTTCCCATGAATCGTCATATCGCATCGCCCATTCTTCGGGTGTATCAAACGGTTCGTGAGGGTCGAACTCATCAACAAACAAAAAGAATCGTTCACCCTTTGCACGATGCACGGGTGCGTCTTCAGCCAACCACTTTGCCGTTGCTTGCATCGTGCGTGGACCAGGGAAATCTTCTTCGCCGCGGAAATAGCCACGAGAGTTGTCGTAATGCGTATGACCTCGTCCATACGTTGGTGTGCCCAACCACGATGGGTCTGGTCGTGACTTCCACGCATCACTCTCATGGCCACGTTCGTAATCCCATGCGGTGAAATCGGTGTGGTAATTCTCTCCACCTGTTTCAAACAAGTGAGGATGATCTGTAATCAACTGCGTAATCACGCCTTCACGACGAAGTGATGCCGTGATTGGCTCTTCCCACAATTCAATAGAACCCCACGGCCGCCATAGAAAGTCCCACGCTCCGACAAGAATGTCATGACGCGCAGGAATGCATGGCAGTGAGCCTGTGTGATGGTTGGTGAAGCGCACAGAACGCGCTGCAAGTCGATCAAGGTTTGGCGTATCAAAGTTCTTACCGCCATATGCACCCATCTCATGACGATTCAAACTGTCAAGCAAAAGAACAACGACATTGCGTGGTGATGATGTCACGATGACACTCCTTCAAAAATGTTCTTCAACCACTTCAACACTTCTTCAAACATGTGGTCATGGCTGTTCGTCAAGAGATGATCATCGCCTTCCATAATGCGAAGGTCTCCGTAGCCGGCGATGGTGCGCACCATCTCGCTTGCTTCTGCAGGAAGAATGCTGTCGCTATCGCCGTGGAACATCAACAGCGGTTTCCCTTGTAAACCGCCCGCAATTTCACATCCGGCAGATTGTGTTGCAAAGGTCACAACACCCGCAACCATCTCTGATAATCCCACCGCAACACGAATAGCGACTGCCCCACCAAAGCTGTGTCCCATGAGAACAACGCGATCGACTCCGCTACCGATTAGTAACTGCACGGCGGCAGCGGCATCCACACAACACGAGTCCATGTCATTCGGTGCGCGATAGCCAAGGCGTATTGATGGAACGCCATACTCAGCAAGAGAATGCCCAAAATCGTTGTACAAACCGTTGCCTGGGCCCAATGTTCCGCCCATTGCGCCACCCATCATCACAATTCCGACATTGCGCGTTAGTTCTGTGGGTTCGTGCCATAACAAGGACAACAATCCTCGGCGCGTGTACATCTCCACTTGACGAACAGTCGGTGACAGTAAGCCCTGTGAACTCGCCATAATGCCCAGCACGTCAATTGGGGTTTGTAATGCGTCCTGACCTGCGTCATTCTCTGCCATGGGGTTACCCTAGTTACTAGATGAAGAACACAGAGACGCCGAACCCACTCTTCAACGATCTCGACCTGGAAACAGCGGGTCGAGTCGGTTTTGCATGGCGCGATATTCGTCGTGGCACCACAGCCAGCGATGCACGTGACGTTGTGTACGGAGTCGGTGGCAGCGCAATCGAGCCAGGCCAGATGGATGCGCTCGATCTTCTTGTCACTGTCGAGTCATGTCGTATGGGTGACCTCGCAGATCACCTGCGCATTGACCCAAGCACTGCAACGCGTGCAGTGCAGCGTCTCATCAAAGATGGTCTTGCAGAACGTGTGATACACGATGGTGACGGACGAGTCGTTGCAATTGCAGCGACCGAGCGTGGTCGACGTATTCATGGTGAAGTGCACATTCGTCGGCGCGACCTCACACTTGCGATCCTCAGTGAATACACGCCCGAAGAACGTTTTGTGCTCGCAGATTTTCTTGAGAGATTCACTGTTGCCATGGATAATGCCGTGAAGGCCCGTAAGCGACGCGGTCGCTAACACTTTCACGATGGGGGCGCGCGAAGATTTCACAAATGACGCGATGCAATATGCGCCGCAATTGTTTGCCACTGCTTTGCGAATGACGCGCAACAGATCAGACGCTGAAGATCTCGTACAAGAAACCTTCCTCAAGGGTTGGCGCGCTTTTGATTCCTACCAACAAGGAACCAACTTGCGTGCGTGGTTGTTTCGCATCATGACGAACACATTCATTAACAAATACAACTCGCAACAACGCCGCCCGCAAGAAACTGAACTCGACGAAGTGGAAGAGCTCTTCTTGTTCCGCCGTATGGGCGCCTTCGATCAGTCAAAGATGAGTCAGTCCGCCGAAGACCAGATGCTCGAACTCTTCACCGATGATGAAGTGAAGAATGCCATCGAGTCATTGCCCGAAACTTTCCGCATCCCGGTCCTTCTGTCTGATGTTGAAGGCTTTTCATACAAAGAAATCGCCGAAATGCTTGAAGTTCCCATTGGAACCGTGATGTCGCGCCTCCATCGGGGAAGAAAAGCGATGCAGAAGATGTTGTACGAGTACGCAAAAGAACGAGGACTCGTTGACGAGTCCCTGCTGGACCCACAGGATTAAGCCATGGCCGACTGCCAAGAAACACTGAACGAGCTAGAGAGTTACCTTGACTCTGAGCTGTCAGAGGGTCGCGCCAATGAGATCATCACCCATCTCAAAGGTTGCACCGATTGCCAAGGTGCTTATGAATTCCACGCGGATCTGCGCACGGCCATTAAGACCAAAGCGAAAAATGAGGAACTGCCCGATGGCTTCCTCGACCGTCTCCGCGACTGCCTCGGTGACGACGTTCTCGGCGCCGAATAGCACCGTTTTGCCCATGTAGTGCCCCTCTCGGGGGTTGCACTGGCTACGCTTAGAAACATGTTCGCAGCGTATGTATGGCACTACTGGGTGGGTCTCGTTCTTCTGATTGCCGCTATTGGCGCAGTTCTCCAGGCTGTGGTCGGGTATCTCGTGAAGGTCAGCGCCACTCGCTACCCGAACCGTCGCCAGCGCCAAGCTCAGAAGAACAAGTAGCAGCCGGCGCGCTGCCTCCCATGTCGGACGGCGCCACATCATCTCCCTTGACCGAGCCACTTCTGGCTCGATGCACTTTTCCTGCTCACGGCACCTCCGTGTCCCTTGCCATCTCTGGCGGTCCTGATTCCATGGCTCTTCTGTTGTTGGCTCATGCGGCAGGTCTCGACATCACAGCGATTCACGTCGACCATCAATTGCGTCCCGACTCATCCCGTGATGCAGACATCATCCGCACTGTCACAGAACCTCTCGGTATTCCTCTTGTGGTTCACACGGTTCATGTCGGAGACGGTCCCAATCTGGAAGCACGCGCTCGCACTGCCAGATACGCAGTGTTTCCAGGCGAAATCATGACCGGTCATACCGAAGACGATCAGGCAGAGACAGTGCTCATCAATTTGTTGCGCGGCGCCGGTGCACAAGGCCTCTCTGCCATGCGCCCAGGGCATACACGACCTCTTCTGCGCGTTCGTCGCGACGAGACGCGCTCATTGTGCTCATCGCTCAACATCACAACTGTTGACGACCTCACAAATGCCGACCCCCGATTCCTTCGCAATCGCGTGCGCAACGAACTTCTCCCCCTCATGAGCGATCTCTCCCAGCGTGACCCTGCACCTCTTCTGGCACGCACAGCGGATGTCCTACGCGCCGATAATGACCTTCTCGATGAACTGGCCCGTGGACTCGACCCCACCGATGCCAAGGCCCTGGCCGCAGCGCCCACCCCCCTGGCCCATCGAGCCCTTCGCCAGTGGCTGTCAGACCCGTACCCTCCCGACCTCGCCACCCTGGAACGGATCCTCTCTGTCGCCCGAGGGGACGTTTTGGCCTGCGATATAGGAGAAAATCGGCAAATTCGTCGCAGCAAACAGAGGCTCACCCTGCACATCCTGGGGTAACTTGCAGAGCGGCGTTTTACGCCGTTATTGATTTCAGGACTGATTAGGAGATTCGAATGCCCCCAAAGCTGCGCGGAAAATGGGCACTCGGAATTACCCCCCGCAACTTCACCTGGGTCATTAAGGACCGCCTCGCCATCTGTGAGCGCCCTGGCGGCTACGGCGAGAACCACCGTCGCGTGCGTCGTCAAGAAGAGATCATCTGGCTTCGCGAGAACCACTTCGACCTTGTGATTTCCAATATCGCTGCCCCACATAACTTGCACGCATATGAAGAACTCAACATGCCCTACCGTCATCGCCCACTCAGTGGTGCAGACGACACCGATGCATTCCTTCGCTTGTTCTACAGAGAGTTGCAAGACCTTCTCGGTCGCAACATGAAGCTCGTCATGCATTGTGAAGAAGTCGGCGATCGCCTCCTCGGCATCGTTGGTGGCTACATCCGCTGGAGCGGCATGGTGGAAGACCCATCACAAGCAATCATCATCACCGAGCGCATCGGTGGACGTCAGCTTGATACATGGGCTCGCGAGCTCATCCTCAACGTTCACACCCTCCGCTAATCACCTGACACAATTAGTTCCATGAAGGGTCGTCGCGTTCTCGTCACAGGAATGGGCGGTGAACTTGGTTCTCTCGTTGCATCGATGGCGGAGCGCACAGAGTGGGCCGGCGACATTCTTGGTTTCGATGTTGATCCTCCGCGTCGACACTTATCGCGTTCACGGTTTGTGCGTGTTGAAGCCACAGAACATGACCGCATTGCCGAGCTTGTTAGCGAATTCAATCCTCATGTGTTGTTACATGTTGGTGTGTGGGAACCACATGCGCGACTTGCAACCGCTCAAGCCGAACTCTGCACACAACTTGTAGCCAAGGCTGTGTTTGATGCTGCACATCAATCAGAATCACTTGAAACAGTTGTTGTGCGAAGTGGCATCGAGATTTATGGTGCAGGGTCGTACTCACCAGAGATCGCAATTGAAACAACACCCGTTGCACCCAACAGCACGTACGGCAATATGTGTTTGAACATCGAAGAGCAGGCAACAGAACTACGCACTGCTCGCGGCATCAACGTGTGCACACTTCGTCTTGCGCCTGTTCTTGGTGCACACGTGCCAAGTCCGCTTGGGCGTTTGTTGCGCCTGCCGGCGATTCCGTATTACGGACTCGGTAATCCCATCTTCTCTGTCGTCGAAGATCACGATGCAGCAGAAGCGTTTATCCTCGCCGCACAGCGTGATGCCGATGGCGTCGTCAACATCGTTGCCAATGGTGCCATCAGCATGTTGCGCGCCACTGCAATTGGTCGTCGACTTCCACTTCCATCATTTGGCCCTGGTTGGTGGCTTGCACAGAACGCGTCTTCGTTCGCCGGCGCACCAATGCCCGACCATGTAGCTGATCTCATCCAACATGGTCGCCTCGCAGCATCAAACGAAGCAGCACATCTCTTACGTTTTGCTCCACGTCATTCAACGAACGAAGTTGTTCATCGTCTGTATGAATGGCCGAGCGTAGAACGCATTCCTGCACGTCAGCAGGTGGCGTAATGCCGTTTGCAGTGTCCACCGATGGTGCACGTCTTCATTACGAAGTCACCGGATTAACCAAGCGCGCACCTGTGTTATTGGTGCAGGGTCTCGGCGCTGAGAAGAACTCCTGGAACTTGCAGCGTGCAGCACTGGCTCTTCGCCACCGCACTATTGCCTTTGACAATCGCGGAGCCGGTCGTAGCGATAAGCCAGACGGCACCTACAACCTTGAACAAATGGCCGATGATGCGATTGCTGTTCTTGATGCAGCAGGAATCGAATCAGCTCACGTTGTCGGTCTTTCCATGGGTGGCGCCATTAGCCAGATCATCACGTTGAAGTACCCACAACGTGTGCGCTCGCTCACTCTTGTCGCAACGGCATGTCGTAACCATGAATGGCGCGAAGAACTGTTGTCTTCTTGGGCCACACTCGCGCAAACAGATGGCATGGGTGCAGTGGGGCGCGAGGCTGCTCGCTGGATGATTGGCCCACGCTCATTTCGCCGGCTTCTTCCCGCACTGGGCTGGATGGGTGCACAACAATTGTTCAACCCTGCCAATGCATTTGTCTCACAAATCAATGCCATCTTGTCCACCGAAGACGAACACCTCACGGCAGACCTCTCCACCATCGCCTGTCCTGCAATGGTTGTTGTTGGAAATCAAGATGTTCTCACTCCTCGAGGTGACGCTGAAGAAATTGCTTCGCGCATCTCCACCGCAGAACTCGTCATCATTAGCGGTGGTGCACACGGATTACACATCGAACATGCAGCAACTTTCAATCGCGTGCTTCTTGAATTTCTTCATCGTGCCGAAAAGGTTTTTGTTCCGCACGGTCATGCAGTAGCGGCAGTTCTCTAATGCGCGTCATTGTTGTCGGCGCCGGACTCTCGGGTTTGATGGCCGCACAATCACTCTCGGACAACAGACACGATGTCATTGTGTTCGACAAAGGTCGTGGTGTTGGTGGCCGACTTGCCACACGTCGCATTGGTGACGCCACGCTTGATCACGGCGCACAATTCTTCACCGTGCGCAGCGAAGAGTTCGCATCACACGTGAATACATGGTTAGACGCCGGTGTTGTGCACGAATGGTGTCGCGGTTTTGATTCGGAAGATGGTCACCCGCGATACGTGGGAAGTAAAGGCATGTCGGGCATCGCCAAGCATCTTGCGCAAGGGCTCGATGTTCGCACAAACGCTTTGGTGTTTTCTCTGGAGCGCACTGCAAGCGGTTACAACGTGATCACCGACGATGGCATCGCACATGCATGCGACAAGGTGTTACTCACCGCACCCATTCCGCAATCGTTCTCATTGATGTTTGGTGGCGCGATTGAAATGCCTGATGAGATGCGCACCATTGACTACGACCGCACACTCGGCCTTCTCGCCGTTCTTGATTCGGCAAATCACAATGTGAAGTCACCTGGTGGCATGCAGAATCCTGACGATGTGTTCTCATTCATCGGTGATAACTCCACCAAGGGCATCAGCGCCACCCACGCTCTGACGTTCCATGCGAATCCTGAATGGAGTCGCACACACTTCGATCTCGAGCTTGATGAGATCCATTCGCTCTTGTTGACTGCAGCACGCCCATGGCTTGGCGATGCACAGATTCTTGAAAGCCAGCCAAAGAAGTGGCGCTTCGCAACACCACGCACCACATGGCCCGAACCATTCTGGATAGACCCATCAGGCACCTTGGCTCTTGCCGGCGACGCTTTTGCCGGGCCGAAGATGGAAGGCGCAGCCCTCAGCGGTCTGGCCGCCGCTCGTGCCCTCGTGATCCATATCTCCTGAGAGAATCAGACGATTCGTCTACTCCTGCTGAACTTTTGGACTATTGTCTTTTCTAGGGATAACCCTCAAATTCGGGTTGTTGTCCCTCGACCCGATGGTCTTTCCATCCTTTGACCAACCACAGGAGTTCTACGTGCGTCGTCTTTCGTCCGTCATCACCGCGGTTGCACTTGCAACCACCGGCCTCATCTTGTCTCCATCAGTTGCATCCGCAGCCGGCGGTGAAGCAACTACTAAGGCCATCGCTACCGTCGCGCCGTCTGTGGTGCCAAACGCCACCATCTTGCGAATGGCGCGTCTCAACAAGACAAACTCATTTTTAGTTGCGGGCATTGACTCCACGACCGCAGGAGCCAACATTCATCTGTGGAAGATGAAGGAAGACCTAACGATTGATTCGTCATTCATTCCGGTTGACCTGGGCAATGACTTTGAGTACCCGACAGCAAGCAACTCGAGTTGTATGGCGAACAGTAACCAAACCAGTTCTTGTTACCGCCTCGAAGCATTCACAGTCAATGAAACTGCAAACTCATACGCCATCGTCTTTAGACGCAACCTCACCGCCTCAAGCATTTCAACCGAAGTCAGCGCAATCACGATCGGGAACCTGACAACAGGGGCCATCACAGGAAAGAGCAATTTCTTCCCCACTGTGTCGACTACTTCAGATCCAACGTCGGCTTTCGCTTCTTACGGGGCTACCAACATCGCGAGCAACGTCTGCTCGACCGCCTTCGGTAGTTCGTACCAAAACATTCCGCTCTTCTCGTCGTCTATGGACATGTTCACGTTGACTATCCGTCCGGATTCGTCGATCCTGGTCGGGTCAAGGTGCACCTACTCCCAGACAACTTTTAGTGGCCAGAATCAATCCGTAACGGACTACCTCACTACTGGTCTCTTCGCATTGAAGCCATCAAGTGGTGCGCTCGTCCTTGATAACTCATGGGGAACAAATGGCTTTATGAAGACATTCGATGACCCTACGAAGTGTTCCCAACCAATCATCGGCAGCAATCCTGACTTTTCGATTACCTCGAATACCTCCGAGAAAATTTTTTCAGTCGCTCTTGTTGCGTTCTTTCCACGAGTCACAACACACCCTTTCATGCAAAACGTCACTAGCTACAACGGCTGTCTGACATCCGGAATGCCTAACTACACAGGCTCAACGCTCATTGCACTCAAGGCAAACGGAACCATCAGTGCATCAACATCCTTCAACACAAGATTGAGCATCGCTCGATGGATCATCGACTCAAAAGGTCTTTGGAATAACACCATCGTCAGCGGAACGGGAAGTTCCGCCACAACGTCGCTGTTCCGATTGAACCTTAAGGGCGAACCAGACACCACTCTTGGTGCAAACGGCCAAAAGCCTCTCGCCAACCTCCCGGCCACTGTGACGGTCAATGGTGCTTCGGTCAACATGCGCTACTTCTTCATGGGAGTCGCGTCGACGGCGACGGGTACTTTATTCACTGGTTTCACAACGTCTTCAACGGCGCCAAGCTTCTTTAACTGCAGTCAACCAGTTAATTTCGAGCAAACCCTGTATCCGTATTACGTGAACCTCGAAAGCGGTCTCGTCACGACCTACGGCACAAACGGATTGGGTCAGGGCGTCACCACGCAATACTCGTCCGCCGATATCTGCGGTGGCTCTAGTGGTTCTCTTTCATTTGTTAATAGCAAAGGCCAGCTTGCTTCACTTGAAATCACTAGAGCAATCAGCTCGCAGACTGCCGGCCTCAAGTACACCGTGTGGAATGCCGCAGCAGGTGTCACCAGTGGTGGTGACGGAAGTGGTGTCATCGGTGGCGGCACTCCAGCAGCACGCGTTGACAAGAAGGTTTACTCCACCAGATTGCCAGCAGTGACTCAATCTGACAGCGCGCTCACAGTTCTCACTGCAAGGCAAGCCAAAGACCTCGACATTCGCACTTCAACACCAAAGATCTGTACCGCATTGACCACCAGCGTTTTGTTGGTCAACCCAGGTCGTTGTGTTGTTCGCATCATTGATGAAGACACCAAGCGAGTTCTTCGCACAATGACAACAACAGTGAAGAAAGCGGAAGTGGAACAGGGAACAACCCTCACCACTGATGAGCCCATCATGTTCAAACAGGCTGGCTTCAGGTTGTCGAAGCAAGCACAAGCACAAGTTGCTGAACTTGCCGAAGCAGCAAAGACCGCAAGCCGCGTTGTTGTGATTGGCCACTCAGCTGCTCTTGGTGATGTCTCTCAGTACAGCTTTGCAATCTCACGCGATCGTGCGAATGCAGTCAGGGCAGCACTAGTGAAAGCTGGCGTAAAGGCGACGATTGAAGTTGTCGCTCTTTCCTACAATCAACCAGAAACGACAAAGAAGACTGAAGCTGCACAGGCAAAGAACCGCCGCGCAGAAGTATTCATCTTCCCGTGATCGGTGTTCGCTCTGAACTGAGCTACTAACAAAAACGTTGGGTTAGGCCACAGTTGCTAATAGAGCAGCTGTGGCCTTTCTCATTGCATCAGTCGTGATGCCTTGTGGCAATGCATCGCACGCACGTTCTGCATCGGCAACAAACGAACGAGCCGCATCAATCGCTGTCGCAACACCTGTTCCGCTGCGCACGATGTCAAGAACATGTAAACGCTCTGTCTCGTTCAACGGCTTACCCAAGATGGACGCCAACTCATCTGCAGCAGCACCACCAGCAGCCAACGTGTGAAGAACAGGCAATGTGTACACGCCCTCTTCCATGTCGTGTCCAGCAGGCTTACCCAACTGCGCATCTGTTGCAGTGAGATCGAGCACATCGTCAACAATTTGGAACACCATGCCGTACGCCGTGCCATATGCAGTCAATGCATCGATCACGTCGCGGCTATGACCAGCAACAAGACCACCAATGCGTGCGGCCGTTGAATACAGCGACGCAGTCTTTCCATCAATAGAGGACAAATACGCATCGACAGGGCGCGCCACGTTGTAGGTATGACGAAGTTCCAAGATTTGTCCTTGGCACAACTCACCAATAGTGCGTGCCAGTAACTCGGCAACTTCCACGCCTAACCCGGCGGCAATTTCTGATGCCTTGGCGAGAAGAAAGTCACCCGCAAGAATCGCCTGCAAGTTGCCCCACTTGGCATTGACGGTGTCTACTCCGCGGCGCTGCGTGGACTCATCCATCACGTCGTCGTGGTACAAAGATCCCAAGTGCACTAATTCACAGGAGATTCCACCGAGGATTGCTTCGTGCGACGCAGGGGCATCATTGCCCACTTGTGAGGCCACAATCGTGAAAACAGGGCGTAAACGCTTCCCACCTGCCGAAATGAGGTGAGATGCGATTTCCGTGAGATAGGCATCGGGTGTGGTCACAGCTCCCAAGAGGGCGTCTTCCACCCGCTGGCGGTCTTTGTCCATCGTTGGCAAACCAAGCAGCGGGGATGCGGTCACGGTGCAAGGCTACGGGCTGCGCAGGGGTACTCCCTCCCTGCACCGATACACTTCTGAGCAATATCCACCGATTTTCCAAACGGGGTGGTCCCATTGTTCGAACGTTTTACAGACCGAGCCCGCAGGGTTGTTGTTCTCGCCCAAGAAGAGGCGCGTCTCCTCAACCATTCATACATCGGCACCGAGCACATCCTTCTCGGTCTCATTCATGAAGGTGAAGGCGTCGCCGCCAAAGCTCTTGAGTCTCTCTCCATCTCACTTGAGGCAGTACGCGCTCAGGTCGAAGAGATCATTGGTCAAGGTGGGTCTTCCCCATCAGGCCACATTCCGTTCACACCACGGGCGAAGAAGGTTCTCGAACTGTCATTGCGCGAAGCGTTGCAGTTGGGTCACAACTACATCGGCACCGAGCACATCTTGTTGGGTCTCCTTCGTGAAGGCGAAGGCGTTGCCACTCAGGTTCTCGTGAAGTTGGGTGCCGATCTCGGCAAGGTTCGCCAGCAAGTCATTCAGTTGCTCTCTGGCTATCAGGGTCCTGCCGCAAAGGGCGATGCTCCTACCGGTGGTGCACCTGCTGGTGGCGCAAAGGAAGAAGCCGGCGACAAGGGCGGAAGCCAAGTTCTCGATCAGTTCGGTCGCAACCTCACGCAACTCGCACGCGACAAGAAGCTTGACCCCGTGATCGGTCGTACTCGTGAACTCGAGCGCGTCATGCAGATTCTTTCTCGTCGTACAAAGAACAACCCTGTTCTCATCGGTGAACCTGGTGTTGGTAAGACAGCAGTTGTTGAAGGTCTCGCACAAAAAATTGTGTCGGGCGATATTCCTGAAACATTGAAGGACAAGCAGCTCTACACGCTTGACCTCGGTGCATTGGTTGCTGGTTCTCGTTACCGCGGTGATTTCGAAGAGCGCTTGAAGAAAGTTCTCAAAGAAATCAAGACACGCGGCGACATCATTCTCTTCATCGACGAAATCCACACACTCGTGGGTGCCGGTGCAGCAGAAGGCGCAATTGATGCTGCAAGCATCTTGAAGCCAATGCTCGCTCGTGGTGAATTGCAGACAATCGGTGCAACAACAACCGACGAATACCGCAAGCATCTTGAAAAGGATCCTGCACTTGAGCGTCGCTTCCAGCCAGTGAAGGTGGAAGAGCCAACCGTTGCACACACGATTGAAATCTTGAAGGGTGTGCGCGACAAGTACGAAACGCACCACCGCGTCACCATCACCGACCAAGCAATCGTTGCTGCTGCAAACCTTGCAGACCGCTACATCGCAGATCGTCACCTTCCCGACAAGGCAATTGACCTCATCGACGAAGCTGGTTCACGTTTGCGCATCAAGCGCATGCAGACACCTCCAGATCTCAAAGAACTTGAAGGCAAGATCTCTGAAGTGCAGAACGCAAAGAAGAAGGCGATCGAAGAGCAACTCTTCGAAGAGGCTGGACGCTTGCGCGATCAAGAGCGTCAACTGCTTGAAGAAAAGACTGCAAAAGAGACCGAAATCAAGGCCTCTGGCGTCAACTTGTTTGATGAAGTCGACGAAGAAGCAATCGCAGAAGTGCTCAGCATCTGGACAGGTATTCCCGTCTACAAGCTCACTGAAGCAGAGACACAGAAGCTTCTCAACATGGAAGGTGAACTGCGCAAGCGCTACATCGGCCAGCCTGATGCAGTGAAGGCAGTGTCACAAAGCATTCGCCGTACACGCGCCGGATTGAAAGATCCACGTCGTCCAAGCGGTTCGTTCATCTTCCTCGGACCAACAGGTGTTGGTAAGACAGAACTTGCAAAGACTCTTGCTGAGTTCTTGTTCGGTGACGAGCAAGCTCTCATCACACTCGACATGTCTGAGTACCAAGAGAAGCACACTGTCAGCCGTCTCGTTGGTTCACCTCCGGGATACGTCGGATACGAAGAAGGTGGCCAGCTCACTGAAGCAGTTCGTCGCAAGCCATTCTCTGTTGTGTTGTTCGACGAAATCGAAAAAGCACACCCCGACGTGTTCAACACGTTGCTTCAAATTCTTGAAGAAGGTCGTCTCACCGACAGCCAGGGTCGCAGCGTTGACTTCCGCAACACGGTTCTCATCATGACGTCAAACCTCGGCACACAAGACTTGCGTAAGGGAAGCCTCGGATTCACCAAGGGTGACTCTGCACTGTCGTACTCACGTATGAAGGACAAGGTCACTGATGCACTGAAGGCTCACTTCCGTCCTGAGTTCTTGAACCGCGTTGACGACATCATCGTGTTCCACGAACACGGCAAGGAAGAGATCCTCCAGATGGTTGACCTCATGATGAAGCGCACTGCGGCTCAGCTTGAGTCACAGGGCTTGGGCATTGAGCTCACACAGGGTGCGAAGGATTACCTCGCTGAAGTCGGATACGACCCACAGTTGGGTGCACGTCCATTGCGCCGCGCCATTCAACGTCACATCGAAGACGAACTGTCAGAGAAGATCCTCTACAAGGAATTCACTGCTGGTCAGATCATCGTTGTTGATGCAGAAGATGATCCTGAGAACGAAGGCAAGAAGCACCTCGTGTTCCGCGCCGTCGAAGGTTTTGTTGCACCAAGCGAGCCACCACTCGTGGGTGACGGCGACACTGCCGACTAAACATTCCTCGTGACTTTTCTCAAGGGGCGATTCGCACGACTCAGTGTCGTGGCATGTGCAGCACTGTTGTTGACTTCATGTCGCGTTGATCAAACTGTGTCTCTCACTGTGGAACCGAATGGTTCAGGTGAAGTCACGGTTGTCATCACTGCTGACAAGGCCATCGTTGCCAAGGCACCCAACCTTGCAGCAGATCTTCGAACAGATGATCTTGTCGAAGCAGGCTGGGAAGTTACTAAGCCAGTAAAGACAAAAACAGGTGGCCTCACTGTCACCTTGGTGCGGTCGTTTCGTAACCCTGCAGAGGCAAACATTGCTCTGTCGCAAGTCAACGGGCCAAAGGGTCCGCTACACGAGATGGTTGTGACACGCTCAGGCAAAGACACCAATAGCCAGTGGTCATTAGCTGGTCGCCTCGAAGTCACCGGTGGCTTGGAAGCATTCATTGACGATGCAGGTCTTGAATTAGTCGGTGCTGCGCCTTATCTCGCCAACGTGCAAGAAGCAGGCCTCGATCTTGGCGATGCCGTGGGCATTACCTTCACGGCAGCTCTTCCCGGAACCATTGATCAGTCAACTGGTGTCAAGACAGACGGTGCCGTCAGTTGGGCTGTTCCTATGGACGGTTCAAAGATTGACATTGCGACAACATCGACAAATGTGGACGTTGTCTCCAGCATCTCACGAGTGAGCAAAGTGCTTCTTCTCGGACTTCTGGTGCTGTGGATAGCGGCAACAATCGTTCTGTTGTTGTTAGTGGGCAACGCTCGCCAACGCCGCTCTGGACGTATTCCCCGACCATAAGTTGCAAACTAAATGCGGTCTACACTTTCCGTATGGCCGAATCCTCCAAGCGCATTGTTGTAGTTGGAGGTCGCAGCCGTCGCCCGTGGGCGCTGCAGTCAAAAGACCGCATTCTTGAAGCAGCAATTGCAGAGATTGGCGCTGTCGGATTCGAACGAGCAAAAATCAGCGAGATTGCGAAGCGTGCTGATATGGCCCCTGGCTCGGTCTACACCTGGTTCGACAACAAAGAAGATCTCTTTCGTGCCGCACTAGAGGCTGCCCTCAAGGAACAGATTCTTAGCAACAAAGTTGCACTGGCAGACGTTGACACCAAGCAAGATTGGATCTTTCAATTAGCTGCCCTTGTACCTCGTAACCACGAAGACAAGGGTCCGACAACAACCCAGATGCTTCTCATTGAGTCGTATTACGCAGCTTGGCGTGACAAAAAGGCACGTAAGAAGTTGCTCCCCGACATCAATTCACACATTGAGATGCACGTCAACATCATTAAGGCCGCACAAGAACAAGGTCATATCTCAAAAGAACTAGATGCTGACGCCCTCGGGCTTATCTTCCTCGCACTGCCCACAGGGTTGTCCGTTCTCAGCCTTGCAGGTGCACCACGTGTCAATGACGCCTCATGGCTTGAACTGGTCACAAGATTTACGCGAGCAATTAAGCCCTAAAAACTATGGACAACCGTATGGATGGCAGCCGCCACCACCGGTATAGCGACCAGATGCGGTGAACCCTGCCGGTACTGATTCAACGTCGTAATCGACTGTGTAATCACCGTATTGATAACCAGTATCGGGTCCAAAATTGAAGTAGTAGGTATCGCCTGGGAATCGTGTGAGATACCCACGCCAGCCTCTTTGAGTTCCATTGTTGCAATTAAACCCTTGAGCTCCATACCCATTGATGACGAAGACGCAATTCAGTGCGGCAGTCGTAGTTGTTGTACTCGACGTCGAAGTACTTGAAGTCGTTGATGATGACGGAGTATTCACCGATGTCGATGGTGGCGTCGAACTCGAAGTGGAACCCGGAGCAGCAACCGATGTTGACGAGCTTTCGGTACTACCAGAGGCGCCTGCAGCAATTGTCGTCTCAGACTTCTTAATAGTCGTGGTTGTGGTTGTTGTCGTCGTTGTAGTGACAGGAGGTGCGGTGACAGGCGTAGTCGGAACTGCTGCAACGGCCTCTACATATGCAGTGTTGGAGAGGCTGCGTACCTCTGCAGCGGACAAGCCTGGCTTCACTGCTTCTGGGATGAGTTCAGCCACTACCGGCGCAACCACGGTGACTAGATCGGTGCTTTTCTCAATGGTTGGTGTGCTTGTTCCGTTATCCGTTACCACCACTTGAGGATTTGTTTCATTCACGATGACAGGAGTTGATGCACCCTCCACCGCAATCGACAATGCATTGTTCTCGATCGTGATTTGCGAGGAATTGGTATCGACTTGTGCGATGACATCATCAACGGCAACCTGAATGCTCGTGGAGTTGTCATTCAGAGAGATTGAATTCTCTGTGAATGTAATGGGTGTTCTCTTCTTTTTGCCTGTTGTCACGATGCGCACGACAGAGTTGCCGTTAGAAACATACGCCGATGCAGTATCCGGAAGAGTCAGTTCAAAATCTGTCTCATCAGTTGAGAGGACAAACTCCGGAATCTTGACAACGTTGTCGCATGTTGCGGTACGAATAGCTTTTGACTCAACATCAGAGACAGTTTCTGTGCTTGCCGGTGAGTATGTTCCGTTCTTTGTTTTCACGGTCCAGTCAGATGAGGTGGAACGAATCAGCAAAACGGATTTAGTGACCTTTGTTCCATCTCCACAGAACGGACATGTTCCAGCCGTACGCGCCGAAATTGGAGTGATGTCAAGATCCCCCGCTTTCCCAGTCCACGCACACTCATCATCCTGAGGATTAGTGCTCGAGAACGAAAAGAACCATTCTTCAGTTTTCAGATCAATGACGACGTATCGCTCCATACCAGGCCAATTGCTGTCATACACCTTGATAACTGCCAAATCTTTACTTGGAAACTCAAGTGCATATGGCAGGACGGCATGTCCACCAGTTGGGGTATAAACACCCAAGGTGTACTGAGTACCACCAGACTCAAAAGACTTATGTAATTCATTCAGAATTTCAACGAGAGACTTCTTTGCCCATTCATTGGTTGCATCTTGTACTTCAGGAAGAAACTGTGTTGCAAAGGCCCTCATGATTCCGTGAGTCACCTCGCCTTCATTCGGCAACTGAACAGTCGGCGGAGTCTGCTTTGTGTCGAAGCGTGCTGAAGCTTGAACAACTAATCCTTCACAGTGTCCGGACTGACGCGCATCGTTGACCATCTGTGCCCATGCAGCAGCTTGCGCAGTGGGCGAACAGTTCTCCTCTTTACCCGACGCACAGGCTCGATCTCCGAACATTGTGTAGAGATCAGATGCATTGAAAACTTCTGCTGTTGCTCCGGCACCAAAGTTGGCAAACGCGAATCCGTTGCTCTTCGGTGCAAGACCCGTATCAATTTTCTTTGCGCTCAGAGGAACAGACCCGCCCCCGCCACACGATGACACGATTCCTGCAAGCACCACTGCGGAGATTGCTGCTAATCGAGTTGTGCGGCGAAGGGGGGATCTAGACCTCATTTGGTTGTCTTACTTCTTCTTACGACGAAGTTGGAAGGCAGCACCGGCAGCACCTAAGACGACGACCGCACCCAAGATCACCCAGATGGTGTTTGAAGATGATTCATCGTCAGATGACGTCGATGCTGAGGTTCCTTCATCTGGGATTTCATCTGCTGGGGTAGGAGGAACTGTTGACGTTGTTGTCGTTGTTGCTTCGACAGTTTCTCCAGTTCGTTGCAAAGTCTTGTCAATTTCGACTTTTTCTCCTGCCGCGGTTGTAACACGAAGAGTTGCTTCGGTTGCCGTTACTGGAATAGTCAGCTCCGTCGGCTTTTCCATAGCAATCGGTAAGTAGGTTTCACCATTAAATGAAATTTCTACTGATGCGATTTCCTCAGTTGTTCGACCAGATACCCACTCTTGAACAATTGCTGGAATAACTGTCACATTCGTCTCTTCGGCTGGCAGTTTGACCACAGTGACAATTGGGTCGACAATATCGATAACGACTTGTTCAATTGGATCAAGAGGCAGTGTTGTTGTTACCGGAGGGATCGAAGTTGTCGATGTTTCCTCTGCGATAACTGTCGTTGTGGTCGTCGTTTCATCTTGAGGAATCACGGCAACTATTGCCTCTGATCCAGAAGTGAACGAACGAATTGGACGAAGATAGTTGTTACAGCACCAGGGGTCGTACGCGTATGTGGCTGTGTAGCCAAATTGTGCTATAGCAGGGCGCTCAATCATGAGGGCACAAATGGAACAAACTCGAGCAGATGTCCAGTACATCGTGCTCCAGTCACCGCCACTAATTCCCAAAGCATTTGAGAGGGCCTCATTGGAGAGAATTGTTGCCATCTCCCATTCGTTACCTAGATACCAGTCAGCTGCAGGTGTCGATGCATTGTTGTACTCGTCAATTTTTGTTTGATATCCGGGATCATCGGTTCGTGGATCCGATGTTGTTCCAGCCCATCCAACAGGCGCTGCTTCGTAATACACGGGCTGTTCACCACTTGTATCGATGCGGTAGACGATTCCACCACGTGAACCATTTGGCTTCACAACATCAGTTGCCACAACTTCACCCGTTGCACTAAAGGTCTTCACTGTGACAGGTCCCTGTCCGACGACTGGTAACGAGATTGAACCGTCAACAATGTCCTTCTGCTCTCCTTCAGTTCCATCACTGGCGACCGTGGCCCATTTAGTAGCTGTGGCACATGCCGCAACCTTTAACTCGTTCTCTGCAGTCAATGTCCCTGCGGAGCCGTCAAGGCATGCGACGGGGTCAAGCGCACTATTTCGGTCGCGGCTGGAATCTGAGTCTCCTCCGCATGCTGTTAAAGAGCTCACCAGAATGATGGCTGCGCTCATGGAAATGACCTTGGCTAAGGACTTCTTCATATGTTCTCCTGAAATTGAATTCAGTTTCAATCATATGGGATTTTTGTCACTATGTGAATGACCGCTCATCCCCCAATTAGGGTCACCTCGTGGCCAAATTAAAGCTTGTGCATCGTTGTTCCGATTGCGGAACCTCTTTCCCTAAATGGTCCGGGCGCTGTTTGTCTTGTGGCGCTTGGAACTCCCTGGTGGAGGACGTCGAAGGGCCCGATGAATCCCACGCCACTCTGGCGGCAGGCCTTGCTCTTGTCCCTCCAGGCGAAGCCACCCCTATCGGTGACGTCAGTTCACACGAAAGCGACCCAGTACCCACTGGCATTGGTGAACTCGACCGCGTGCTCGGCGGCGGCCTTGTTCCTGGATCAGTCACGTTGCTCGGCGGAGAACCCGGCATCGGCAAGAGCACATTGTTGTTGCAGTTGCTTGCCGGCGCTACCGGCCCCACTTTGTATGTGACCGCAGAAGAAAGCGCACAGCAAGTTCGTCTTCGCGCTGATCGTCTCGGTGCTGTCAGTCCTCAACTGTGGTTATTGCCAGAAATGTCAATGCCCAACATCATTGCGGCCATCGACAAAATCTCTCCTGCGCTTGTTGTCGTTGACTCTATTCAAACTGTTGTTGATCCCGAACTCGGCTCAGCACCTGGGTCAGTAGTGCAAGTGCGTGGTTGCGCACATCGCCTCGTGCAAGAAGCAAAGCGCCGCAATGTCAGCATTGTGATTGTTGGTCATGTCACAAAAGAAGGCGGTCTTGCTGGTCCGCGTGTGCTGGAACATGTTGTTGACACTGTGTTGTCGTTTGAGGGTGAACGTCATCATGCATTGCGATTGTTGCGCGCATCAAAGCATCGCTTTGGTCCCAACAATGAACTTGGTTTGTTCGAGATGACCGAAACAGGTTTGCAAGGTGTTCCCGACGCAAGTTCTTTGTTCCTCACTGATCGTCGCACTGGCGTGCCTGGTTCTGTTGTTGTGCCAACAATCGAAGGCCAACGTCCGCTGCTGGTGGAACTGCAAACTCTTACTAACCCAGTGAACTCTGCAGCACCTGCTCGACGCAGTGCACAAGGTGTCGATCAAGGTCGACTCTCCATGTTGCTCGCAGTGCTCGAACGTCGCGCGCGCGTCAGCCTTGCTGCACACGAGGTGTATGCATCTGTTGTTGGCGGTGTGAAGTTGAGTGAACCCGCAGCCGACCTTGGGCTGTGTCTTGCGTTGGTCTCGGCAATTACTAACGTGCCGCTTCCCGCAGATCTTGTTGTCATTGGTGAAGTGGGGCTTGCGGGCGAAGTACGCCAAGTCGGCCACCTCGGACAACGTCTCAACGAAGCTGCTCGTCTTGGATTCAGCCAGGCCATCGTTCCCGCCAGCGCACCCGATATCAATGTGGGGTGCACCATCCGGCGAGCCAGCACGCTCAACGAGGCCCTTGCCCTCGCTGGTCTCACCACCAACGGGTAACGCAGCCTCACTAAGGCCCTGATTCCCATCCGCTGTGGGCTCAGCAGGGCCACATCCCCGTCGTTATCAGGGGATTCTCATTGTTAGAGTGTCTAACTATGTTGTCGCTGCAGGGCTCCGCCACACAGGCTCGACTCCATCTCCCTGGACTGGCGCTTGCCGGCGGTGCCGTGGCGGCCGGCTTTGCCGCCAGCTCTCAGTTGTCCAGCCTGTCCGCTCTCACCGTTGCCCTATTAATAGGTGCAGTGCTCGGCAACCTTGGCCTGATCCCCTCCATGGCTGATGCCGGTCTCAAGTTCGCATCTCGCCATCTTCTGCGTGCTGGCATTGTTCTTCTCGGATTACAACTATCGCTCCGTGAAGTCGCTCATCTTGGTGGCAAAGGTTTTGTTGCTGTCATCGCTGTTGTCATCATCACGTTCTTTGGTACACAGTTCATTGCGCAATGGCTTGGTGTCTCACCTGGCCTCGGGCTTCTCACTGCAACTGGTTATTCCATCTGCGGAGTCTCTGCCATCAGTGCAATGACCGGCGCAGTCGATGGCGATGAAGAAGACGCAACATACGCAATTGCATTAGTCACCATGTTCGGCAGCATCTGCATTTTTGCGCTGCCTGTTCTTGGTCACCTCTTCGACATGGGCAATGTTCGTTTTGGTCTCTGGGCCGGATCATCAGTTCACGACGTTGCACAAGTCGTTGCAACATCTACTGCATATTCAAGTGAATCACTCAAGGGTGCTGTCATCGTCAAGTTGTCACGCGTCATTCTTCTTGCGCCACTGGTTGCATACTTTGCATACCAACACCGCACCGCCAACAATCGTGCGAGAAGTAACGGCGTCAATGTCGTCAAAACTTCTCCACTCCCGATGTTCATCATTCTGTTCCTCGCAATGGTGTGCATCAGAACAACCGGCTATCTCTCCGACGATGCACTTCTGCAATTCAAGAATTTCGAAAAAGTATTTCTTGCGATGGCGCTCGTCGGTCTCGGTGCTGGAGTGAATATCAAGAAGCTCCGAGTTCTTGGTTCACGTCCGCTTCTTCTTGGTCTGTTCTCTTGGTTGCTTGTGATGGGTACATCACTTGCGACTATTCGATTGATCCCACTCGACTTCTAAAGAATTACAACAAAGGAAAACACAATGATTGAAATGAATTGGTTCCTCCCCACCGGTGGTGACTCACGCGATGTTCTCCCTGACGAGAACTCGATCAACCGTGCACCTAGCCACGAATACCTCGCACAAGTTGCTCGTGCCTGTGAAGACTTAGGCTTTGAAGCACTCCTCACACCATGTGGCACAGGCTGTGAGGATGCATGGCTTGCAACGTCATCCATCATTCCGCTCACCAAGCGCATCAAGTTCCTCGTTGCATTCCGTCCAGCACTGATTACGCCAACTCTTGCTGCGCAGATGGCCAGCACCATGCAGCGCATGTCAAATGGTCGTTGCTTGGTCAACATCGTCACGGGTGCCGAGCAAGCAGAGCTGGAGCGCTTCGGCATCACCGAAGACAAAGAAACTCGATACGAGCGCACGGGCGAATTCATCCAGGTGATGCGCGGTGCATGGTCGGGCGATCCGTTCACATTCAAAGGCAAGTTCTTTAATGTCAAAGAGGCAACCACGCGTGAAGTTCCGAACCCTGTACCGGCAATCTATTTTGGTGGTGCAAGTGAATCCGCAGAAAAGGTTGCAGCCGAAAACGTCGACCTCTATCTCTCATGGGGCGAAACACCGGAGGCAATCAAAGAGCGTCACGAGCGTGTTGCTGCACGTGCTGCAGAACATGGTCGCACCATGCGTTTCGGTATTCGTTTCCACACCATTGCTCGCCCCACTAGTGAAGAAGCGTGGGCAGTTGCTGATGGCATCTTGAATTCCATGGCCCCCGATGCAATCGAAAAGGCTCGAGCAGATTTCCTCAGCACACAGTCAGTCGGTCAACGCCGACAGTTCGACTTGCACGGCGGCGATGTCAACAAGCTAGAGATTCACCCCAACGTGTGGGCCGGTATCGGTCTCGTGCGTGGCGGTGTGGGCACTGCGCTCGTGGGCAGTTACGAAGAAGTCGCTGATCGCATTATGGAATATCACAATCTCGGAATTGATGCCTTCATCATGTCGGGCTACCCGCATCTTGAAGAGGCCTATTGGTTCGGTGAAGGCGTGATGCCCATCCTGCGTCAGCGCGGCTACTTGCCTGCGCTTGAGGGTGGACCTACGAAGGTCTTCTCATTCCGATGAAAAAGATTGGTCTTCTTCTGGTCGGCCATATTGATGCCGGCAGTCTCCACGTTGGTGGTGATTATCCCGAGTTGTATGCCGACATTCTTGGTCCACAAGGAATTGAACTCACCACGTATCGGTGCGATGAAGGTCAGATGCCTGATTCCTTGAATGAGCAAGACGGATGGATGTGTTCACCGAGTCGTCTGAGTGTGTACGACGACCATGCATGGTTGCGCGATGTTGAGCAACTTCTGCGCGACATGGTGGCGAAGGAATCTCCATACGTTGGCATTTGCTTCGGTCATCAGCTCATGGGGCAAGCATTGGGCGCAACAGTTGCAAAGGCCGACTACGGCTGGGGCATTGGTGCAAAGCATTACGAAGTTGTTGCCCCACAGTCATGGATGGATTCATCAGATGACATCGTGTTGGCCGCCAGCCATCAAGATCAAGTGCAATCGCTCCCCGATGGTGCACGCCTTCTCGCGAAGTCTGACTACTGCCCTATCGGTGGCATGTTGATTGGTGATCGTGCGTGGACACTGCAAGTGCACCCAGAATTCTCACCAGCATTGGCGGACAGTTTGCTCGCAACGCGTCTTGCATTGTTTGGTGAAGAGAAAGCCAACGCAGCACGCGCAACACTGGCCGAGCCGTTACAGCAACAACGAATTGCTGGATGGATCTCCAACTTCTTTCATCAGTTCTAATGTCTGATATTCGTCAACGTCTTTCCCGTGGAATTGTTGTGGAGATGGCTGCGGTAGTTGCCGATGCTGAAGGCATCGATGCCGTGACGCTGCAACGAATTGCGAATGACGCCGGCGTGAAACAACCTGCGCTCTACCGACATGTTTCAGGCATCGAAGAACTCCGCATGTTGTTATCACTGCGAGCGCGAGATGAACTCGTGCGCTATTTAGAAACTGCTATCGGTGACTCGCACCGTGACGAAGCAGTGTTGTCCGCCGCGCGTGCATGGCAAAAGTTTGTTCGAGAACACCCAGGCTTGTACAGCGCTACAGATCGTGTTCCTTCGGTGGGAGATCCAGATATCGAAGCGTCGTTATCACGCGTGGTTATCACATTGTCAAACGCTCTCGCTGGTTATCGACTCACTGATGATGTACGTGCCCACTGTGCACGATCGCTTCGCAGTGCGCTTCATGGATTCTGTGTTCTTGAAAAAGATCACGGCCACCCAGAGCCACAAGCAATTGATGCAGGTCTCAACAATCTTGTTGAACTTTTCTGTCGCGGTATTGAGACTCTCGAGAGTTAGCGGTACTCGTCAATTTTGTTTGTTTGCCACGTGACGGCGAACGAACCAACAGCAAACAGAAGCACCACTAGAAAGTTAATTCCCAACGGTGTGAACGACCGAGGAAACACATTGTCGCGTAAGAAGTGAACCGTAGGCAATGCCGTCACACCCGCTAGCAAAAGAACTATGCCCGTCTTGTCAACAACAGTGTCAGCATCTCCATCTTCGTGAAACACATAGTTGTGCCACACGCCTTCAATGCCTGGCACGACACGATGATCAGCTTTTTTACGGCGGGCGATAAAACGCCCTGCGACGAGACCCACGCTCGTTAATGGCCAACTCCACCAACCGGTGCTGCCATTCCATTCACACACTCTGCCGTCGCGATCACCATCGAGATTGTGAATGTCTGAGCCGATTTTCTCAAACTCGTGCTGCGCGCGTTCACGTGTTCCGAAGTCATCGCAATTGAGGTCACCACTACTTGCCTGTGCCACCGATGGAATAACAATCATGCACCCCGCGAGAACCAGAAAGAGTTGAACAATTGATTGGCGCATTGATCTTTTCACTCCCTCAATAATGGCGTGTGGAGGGGTGATGAGACGAGTTAGATAAGCGACTACGGTGAAGGAATCATGGGGTTATTTACGGGAAAAGTTGTTGTTGTCACCGGTGCCGGTAGCGGTCTTGGTCGAGAATACGCATTGGCATTTGCTTCGCACGGCGCATCAGTTGTTGTTAACGATTACGGCGCTGCAGTCACCGCAGAGAAGCTTGCAACAAACCCTGCTGATGAAGTCGTTGCGAAAATCACTGCACTCGGCGGCACAGCAGTTGCAAACACTGCGAGTGTCTCTGATTGGTTCGGCGCGGAATCAATTATTGAAACTGCAGTGACACACTTTGGCCGTCTCGATGCAGTCGTCAACAATGCCGGCAACAATCGTCCTTCATCGCTTGTCGAACTCTCCGAGTTAGATCTCGATAGTCAGATTGATGTTCACCTCAAGGGCACTCTTGCTGTCAGCCATTTCGCAGCACAGCATTGGAACAAAGTTGGTGCTGAAAAAAACCGCGCAATTGTCAACACCACGTCAGCTGTTGGCCTTCACCCCACCGCAGGCGGTGGTGTGTACGGTGCAGCGAAAGCTGGCATTGCTGCCGCAACAGTGAGTCATGCACAAGAACTCGCACGACTCGGTGTGAAAGTGAATGCACTTGCTCCGTGTGCACGAACTCGCATGGTGAAGGAATCACCATCAGTTCTCGCGATGATGCCTGAGTCGAATGAATTCGATCGACATGCTCCCGAGCACAACGCACCGCTGGTTGCGTATCTCGCGAGTTCGCTCAATCGATTCACCGGGCGCATCTTCGCCGTCGAAGGTCCCGACCTTGCGATCTACACACCGTTCAGTGTGGAAGAACATTGGTCGACACAAGGTGCATGGACCGTTGAAGGGATTGCGCAAACACTTCAATCAATCAATGAGCGAACCGAGACCGAGGCATTTTTCCCAGGCGGAGTTGTCCAACACGGAGTCCCATCAGGCCGCACATTGAAGATGCTCAGCGACGTCGCCGACTCTTCGAAATAGTCCTGAGAACAACAAAATCCCCCTGTAAAAGCAGGGGGATTTTCGTTTCTGGCGCGCTCGGCAGGACTTGAACCTACAACCTTGTTTATGCTGTGCCATTGTGAGTGAGAGTCCCCGTAAGCGAATCGATGGTCTAGAGACCATGGACAAAATTGTGGAGTTCGCCGAACAAGAACTGAATCAGCATGGTGTTGCCGGTTTCAATCTCACGCGTGTCATTGAACATTCTGGTGTCTCACGTGGATCGGTTTATCACCATTTCATTAACCGTGAGGGCACGATTGCGGCAGTAGAAACGAAACGTCTTCTTGAAGAATTGGATAATGCCAACAACATTTTGCGTGCATTCACCGAAGGTGCTGGAAGTTTGGACGAAATCTTGGCGGGTCTGAGAGTTCTTCTGGAATCAACTGCTCACGAATCGGCTAGAGAAAACCGTCGTCGTCGAAATGTCACAACCGTGAATGCTCAGGCCATTCCAGTTCTCGCACAAATGATGTCACTTCGAGAGGCCGAAGGTGATGCCCATGTTGCGGAGACAATTCGACTGGCTGCGGCGCGCGGAATCATTCATCCTCGGTTGCCTGCCGAGGGAATCGCTCATTTTGTGAGCAGTCTTTTCTCTGGGCGTCTTGTGGTAGACCTCCTTGATGACCCCCAGGCCGATGCCTTGTGGATTGACGTGACATTGGAAGCACTGAGACATCTTTTGGCCCCACAGGAGCATTAACTAGACAAATGTCTGTTTATAGTTGAATTTTAATCTAGTTAAAACTAGATTTTCCATGTGCTGCCTACAAAGTTGACTGTCCCGCGCGGGGTTCTGAGACATCGAATCCTTGTGGCTGCAACTGTTGTGGCCCTCGGTCTGCTCTTTTCTTCGCAAGCTTCGCGCGCAGCAGGAATCTCTACTGGTTCTGTCTGTCAGAACGTAAAGACCGGCGTCATCACAGCAGCAGTGAAAAACCGATGCGCCTCGGGTAGCAAAAAATATGTGCCAAGTAGCGCAGTAACCGCTGCAAAGGTGTGTGAGAGGACGTCGAACAAACAGATCATTATTTCGAAGAAAAGTCGCTGTCTCAGCGGAACAAAGCTGGTCTCTCCTACGCCTATTTCGGGCAGCCTTACCGTGTGTACTAATTCAAAAACGCGAACTGTCGTGAGAGCGACAAAGAAATGTGCTTCTGGCGCTGTGAAGCAACTTTGGACAGTTTTCATACCCACAACGACAACAGCACCTTCTGCTAATTCAGCTGTTGCCGTTACTACGCCTTCGATATCCACTGAGGCGCCTATATCGACTCCAGTATCCACCACGACTTCGACAACACCTTCGGTGACTACCACTGTCCCCTCAGTTTCCACTGGTACAACCAGCAGTACATCAACAAGCTCAACGACAACAGTAGTAACTACCACCACAACGACTGCGCCCAGCACAACATCGACAACATCGACGTCCACAACAACAACAACGACAACGACGACGACACCCACTCCCTCAGCAACCATCACCTCGTTCTCCGCGGCATCTACCACTGTGAACTATGGAGATAGCACAACAATTACTGCAGTATTTGCAAATGGAACTGGCAACATTGATAATTCTGTAGGTGCAGCGACGTCTGGCACCAGCATCACAGTGACACCGACCGTTACCACGACTTACCGACTACACGTGGCGGGGTCACAATATGGTGATAATCAGTTTTCCACTGTGACCGTCAATGTCAATCGGCTTTCTCTCTATCGCACGCCGGCCTCATCTGCCATCGAATCAGGTGGTGAAACACTTCTTGTATCTAGAGCGTTCGGTTACGGGCAAACTTCTGTTTCTTTCAAGTGGTACAAGGATTCATCGTTGATCTCCGGTGCAACAGATGACGAATTGTTGGTGTCGACTCCTGGTGAATACGTAGTTCAGGCTGTGGGAACTTTGAATGGAGTCACAAAAACGTATACAAGCTCTGTGGCAAAAGTGGTGACAAATGATGTTGCGATAACGACACAGCCCACTGACCAAGTTGTCACAACCATGTGGGGAAATATCGGTGCTGCACGATTCCAAGTTTCTGCAACCGGTACAAACACTCCCACGTACCAGTGGTACTGCGGCGGCCCGCAAAATCCAATTCCTGGTGAAACACAAAATCAGATATTTGCTGTTGACGGTGGCTGCGGAAATGCCTATTTTGTCGACGTAACCAGCACTGTCAACGGTATAAAAAACACGGTTCGATCAAATTTTGTTCGCGTGATACAAAACACAATTTCCATGAGGTCAGTTCCCACTCAGTGGTACCTTCACACAGGAGACAGCATTGACTTGTATGTCTCCGCTTACGGTTTACGCGGCTCAACTATCACGTACCAATGGTTCCTCGATAACACTTCCATATCTGGTGCAACTGATTTTCTTTATTCGCCAACAGTTGGCGGTACTTACAAAGTGATTATTCAAAGTGAATTAGGTGGTACTTATTCGTACACTGCAAGTCCCGACATAGTGGTGACTCAATACGATGATCCCGCAGTTAACGAATTGGTTCTGGCTCGTTCGTCCATCGCTCCCGGTAGGAGCACCACATTGACTCCATACTTCTCGGGTGGAAACGGGGTTATTACTCCTGGAAATATTGCAGTTACCAGCGGAACACCAATTACTCTTTCGCCAACCACAACGACTACATACACACTGTCAGTGACCAATGTTCTGAATGCTGCTGCCACAAAGAGCATCGAGCTAGTAGTTGCAAACGGATGGTCGCAGGCCACCACAGGTGCCATGAATTGTTCTCACACAAAGCCTTCAATTTTGAAGTTGACTAGTGGAAAAGTGTTTGTGACTGGAAATCAATATGCATTGTCAAAATGTGCAGAGATATTTGATCCAGAAACAGGAGTGTTTACACGAACCAACGACATGGCCCTTGCACGCAAGAATCCATTTTTATTCAACTTGGCTGATGGTCGGGTGCTCATTCTTGGCGGCGTTCAAACTAAATATCCACCAAGCACCACCGTTTATAGCGTTCAACCCGAAATCTATGATCCCTCCGATGGTTCGTTCACCATTGTCGAAACTTTTCACAACGGCTACAGCAATCAACCATGGATGCCAATGGTCTCTCAAGCAATTCAAATGTCCGATGGTCGTATATTTTTACTTTCTGGCAATACTGACAGCGTCATATTCGATCCGCTTACAGGAATTGTTATTCAGTCAGCAGCAACTCTCTACCCACGCACCGCAGGAGCCATGGCACCACTCTCTGATGGACGCATCCTTCTGATTGGTGGCCATGTTTCGCCCACTACTGCGGAAGTATTTGATCCCTCGGGTACGTCTCGTGGATTTAATTTCTATCTGCGCCAATCGTCAACCTTGAGTGGCACATCTACATTGTTAGAAAGCTCCCTCACTGCACGACGAGATCGCGCAGTCACTTCCACTGTGCTGTCCGATGGGCGGTTCATGTTCTCTGGCGGAAGAGACGCTGATGGTGGATACCAATCGTACGTTGACATCTTTGATCCGGCAACGATGCAATTCATGAGCACTCCACCATCGATGTCAATGATGCGTTCCGATCACAACACGGTTACTTTCACCGATGGAACTCTGATGATTTTTGGTGGTTGGACTGAACGAATTCCAAGAGGAACCGGGACATACCAAACGAAGGCAGTCTTTAGGTTTGATCCAGCCACGAACACCTTTACTTCTGGCTACGGAGATCTCACCACACCTCGCGTTAATGCACCGGCAGTGCGATTGAACAACGGCACCATTCTCATTGTCGGCGACGACGGCAACAGTGGTTCTCCGATGGGAACAAACGCCTGGACCGCGGAAATTTATACATTCGAATAGTCCTGAGAACAACAAAATCCCCCTGCAAAAGCAGGGGGATTTTCGTTACTGGCGCGCTCGGCAGGACTTGAACCTACAACCTTCTGATCCGTAGTCAGATGCTCTATCCATTAAGCTACGAGCGCAAATATGTGGACTTCTGATGTTATCGGGTCCGATGAAATCCACGCACCCGAGTTATCGAAACCCTTTACTCCCAAGGGCCCCAGCCGTTTGAGCGCCGATACAGCTGCAAGGCAGCCCGCGCATTCACATAGGGGTCCAGTAGTTCTTGCGCCGAGCTAATTCCCATGGCATTGAGCCACTTCTTGTGCGGATTCCAATTCAATTGGAAGAGCCCCACACAGCACCATGAATAGCCCGCTGGGTTGAGGTTGCTCTCCCGCTTGGCGATCGCAATGGCTCTGGCCTCAAGCTCGTCGGGGAAGATCTCTCGAATAATGGCTGCGGCCTGCTTCGTGGAATAGCGCTTTGCCGGGGGCTGCAACTGCATGCCCTTTGGCGGCGCAGCAGCAGTCACTGCCGCCCGAGGCAGACAGATAACATCGCCAATCAAAATCATCGTTTTTGCATTGGCTTTATTGACTTTTAGAAGCAATTGCATGGACACACTCACCTTGTCGGCGATCTTGCTCCAGGAATCATTCCGCTTCACGGTGTACGTCTTGACGCAACCGGTCGCCACTTTGGCCCCTGCCGGGGACGGCGCGCTGAAGGTCAGGGCACCAACAGTCAAAGCGACTGTGAGAAGTCTGCGAGGCAAACTCATGGCGGAGAGGGTGGGATTTGAACCCACGGTCCGCTTTAAGACGGACAACGCCTTAGCAGGGCGCCCCATTCGGCCACTCTGGCACCTCTCCTGGGAGAAATTGAGTGTACCCCCGACCTCGGGCTCCCACCCTTCGGGGCCTGAAAGTGCCTATGTAACGGTTGTGTTAAAGCCTTTTCCTCCATGATTTGTGGCCGAATTCAGCAGACTAGGGTTTTCCTATTCGGTGCCGACGGCGGTGCCGACGATCATGGGAGATCAATACATGAAGAAGTTCTGGAAGCTTGCCGCAACGGCAGCCGCAGCTTCACTCATCGTCGCAGCATGCGGCGGAAGTGATTCAGCATCAGACACCACGTCAGCACCAGCTGCGAAGACTGACCTCAAGGTCGCAGTTGTTTACATCGGTACCACCGAAGACAAGGGCTGGTCATACCAGCACGAGCAGGGCATCCTTCAACTTGAGCAAGAGCTCGGTCTTGAAGTGAAGCGCGTTGAGAACATCACCGACGATGCAACATCAGAGGCAACGTTCGAACAGCTTGCTGCAGATGGTTACCAACTCATCTTCGCAACCTCTTTCGGTTACGGAACACCAATGGCACGCGTTGCTACCAAGAACCCTGAAGCATGTATGCAGTGGGCAACTGGCGCAAAGTTCCTCCTCACCAAAGCTGGTGGCGGCGAGTACGCAGACTTCGATGCATTGCCAACAAACATGGGCACCTACTTCGGTGCAGCTGAAGAAGCTCGTTACCTCTCCGGTATCGCAGCAGGTAAGGCAACCAAGAACGGCAAGATCGGTTATGTAGCCGCATTCCCAATTCCTGAAGTTCTTCGCGGCATCAACGCATTCACACTTGGTGTGCGTTCAGTAAACGCAGAAGCAACTGTTCAGGTCACTTGGACAAAGACATGGTTCGACCCAACACTTGAGAAGCAGGCTTCAGAGTCACTTCTTGACGCAGGCGTCGACGTACTTGCAATGCACCAAGACACCACAGCACCTGGCGTTGCCGCACAGGCAAAGGGTGCAAAGTGGGTTGGTTACAACTCTGATGCAGCAGAAGCAGCACCAGAAGCATGGCTCACCGCACCAACATGGAACTGGGGTCCTTTCTACGTGAAGACCGCAAAGGCAGTTGCTGCTGGCACATGCCCAACTGATGAGGCATACGGCACCATGGCTGACGGAATGGTCACACTTGGTTCATTCGGCAAGTCAGTTGCTGCAGATACTCAGTCACTCATCGAAGAGAAGAAGGCAGCCATCATCGATGGATCCTTCGCTCCATTCACCGGTCCAATCAACAAGCAGGATGGTTCTGCATGGTTGAAGGACGGCGAGAAGGCTGAACTCGGCTTCCTCTTGGGCGACATGACATTCTTCGTTGAAGGCGTCGTCGGTTCCGCTAAGGGCTGATTCTCACCAATGACTAATACCTCTCACGAGGTCGTGAAGGGGCCGCATCACTCAGGTGATGCGGCCCCTATCGCACTCTCAGCACACTCAATTACAAAACGCTTTCCTGGCGTCCTCGCAAACGACTCTGTCGATTTCGATGTACGTGCTGGTGAAGTACACACTCTCCTCGGAGAAAACGGTGCAGGTAAGAGCACCTTGGCCGCCATGTTGTGCGGTCTCTACCAACCCGATAGCGGATACATGCTGCGCAATGGCGAACCAATTTCGTTGTCATCGCCGCGCGCTGGTCTGCAGCACGGAATCGCAATGGTGCATCAGCACTTCCGTCTAGTCGAACGCTTCACTGTCGCAGAAAATGTTGTCCTCGGCAGTCGCAATCTTTCTTTCACTCTCAATCGCAAATCCATCGACGAAAAAGTTGCTGCCGTTGCAGAGTCATATGGCTTACCCATCGATCCACAAGCAATCGTTGGCGACCTTTCTGTCGGCCAACGTCAACGCGTCGAAATTGTGAAGGCTTTATACCAAGGCGCAGAAATTCTTCTTCTTGACGAACCCACCGCTGTTCTTGTTCCTGCAGAAGTAGAGAAGTTGTTTGAGAATGTTCATGCAATGACTGCCGCAGGAAAGTCAATTGTTTTTATTAGTCACAAGTTGGGTGAAGTTGTTGAGATCTCTGACCGCGTGACTGTGTTGCGTGGTGGTCGCGTCACCGGGCATGTTTCTGGTCGCGGCTCCACCGATACAAAAGAGCTCGCTCGTCTCATGGTGGGTCGTGACATCAACTTGTCAACGCAACGTGCTTCTCACGCCACCGGCCATGAAGTGCTTCAGATTCGCGAATTGTCGTTGCAGTCTGAAGGGGTGAATCTTCTCTCCAACATTTCCTTCAATGTGCACGAAGGTGAGATGGTGGGCATTGCTGGTGTTGCCGGCAACGGTCAACGAGAGCTTGCCGACACAATCGCCGGGCTTCTTTCACCCACCAGCGGAACCATTTCTATTGGCGGTGCGATGACAGCAGATCGCGGGCCGATTGCAGCACGCGAACTTGGTCTTGCCTATGTCCCTGAAGATCGCCTCGGTATGGGACTCGTTCCGTCCATGTCGATTCTCGACAACTTGCTCCTCACACGCGACCGTCGCATCATTGTTGATCGCGCGTCAGTTCGCCCTGAAGCAACCCGGCTCATTGAGCAGTTTGAAATCAAGGCGAACGATGCCGATCACATCGCGCGAAAATTATCTGGTGGCAACGCACAGAAGGTTCTTCTCGCACGCGAGCTCTCCGGTGGTCGCGCCGCAACGAAACTACTTGTTGTGTGCTCCCCCACTCGTGGTCTCGACGTTGGTGCTATCGAAACTGTGCGTCGACTTCTTGATGATGCACGCAGTGCTGGTCAGGCGATTCTTCTTATCTCAGAAGATCTTGACGAGATCATGTCGCTCGCTGATCGCATCCTCGTGCTCTATCGCGGAGCAATTGTCCATGAAACACCTGGTGAGACTGCACAGCTCGCCACTGTCGGTGCAGCAATGGCCGGCCTCAACACGGAAGGCGCCGCCTAATGCGAGCACCATTCAGAATCATCTTTGAACAGCGCAGCGAGACGCCGAAGTACTTGTCGGGGTTTGTTCCGTTGGTATCAGTGCTCGCCGCGCTGCTTGCCGGTGCAATCTTCTTGATGGCGACTGGCTATTCAGTGTCAGAGACATACAGCAACATGTTGCAAGACGGCTTCTTCTCGTCTCGTGGTCTCACCGACACGCTCGGCCTTTCGACTGTGCTCATCTGTATGGGTATCAGTGCTGCTTTTGCTTTCCAGATGAATTTGTACAACATCGGTGGCGAAGGTCAGGGCTACCTCGGAATGATTGGTGGTGCGTGGGCAGGTCTTGCTCTTGGGCCACATCTTCCGTCGGTCGTGATGATTCCTGCGCTTCTCCTGATTGGTGCCGCTGCTGGTGCAGCGTGGATCTTCATTCCCGCCTTTGTGCGTGCTCGTTTGGGCACGAGCGAAATTGTGACCACACTGTTGTTGACCTACATCGGCGCAAGCCTGGTGGATCACTTCATCTACACACCGAACAGTTTCTTCCGTGCACCCGATGTTGTGTTCCCTATGGGTCGCACCGTTTCTGATTCTGCAAAGTTGACAGCCATCGGGAACACCCGCATGTATCCAACGTTCTTCCTCGTTGTGGTGCTTGCTGTGTTCTTGTACTGGATCGTCAAGCGCACCGAGTTTGGCTATCGCATTCAAGTGATTGCTGATTCACCTCGTGCTGCTCACTATGCAGGTGTCAATGCTCGTCGCACCACCATGCAAGTGATGTTGATCTCGGGCGCTCTTGCCGGTTTCGGTGGCGCAACACTCATCGTTGGCGAATTCGGCAAGCTTGACCCAGGCATCACCATGCTGGGGTATGGATACGCGGGCATCGTGATTGCGGCACTCGCTCGCAACAACTTTGCAGCCATCATCGTGAGCGGAATTCTCTTTTCTGGTCTGCGTGTTGGCGGCGACAAGCTACAAATCACTACAGAAACACCTATTCATATTGGTGTGATGCTGCAAGGTGCCATTCTTCTTTTTGCTCTTGGTGGTGAGGCATTCCGCCGATACAAGATCAGAGCCGTACGGATGCAGGCGGTTGCACAATGAACGAAAACATTTGGATTCTCACGAGCGCGAACGCGGTCACGATTGCGACCACGTTGATTCTCGCCGCACTCGGAGCTCTATTTACTGAGCGTTCCGGCGTTCTCAACCTTGGTGTTGAAGGCATCCTTCTCACGTCGGCAATCTCTTCCTTCTTGGCAGCAGATTCCACCGGCAGCATTTGGGTCGGTCTTGCAGTCGGAACAGTGATTGGGTCCTTGTTGTCCAGCATTCACGCCACGCTTACCGTGATTCTTCGTGCGAATCAGATTGTGTCGGGACTCGCTCTCGTGATTTTTGGAACTGGTCTAGCGAACTTCTTAGGTAAACCTGCAGAAGGCCGCACCGTCACAACAACGGTTCAACCAATGACCCTCGGACCATTGTCCGACATCCCGGTTCTCGGACCGATTGTGTTCACACACGACATCATCACGTTCGGAACAATTGCTTTTGCTGTTGCGTGCGCATGGTTCTTGTTCCGCACTCGTCCTGGTCTCGAACTGCGTGCAACCGGAGACGACCCGGCAACGGTTGATGCTCAAGGGTTGTCTGTTTCGGGCATTCGCATCCGCTACACAATGTTTGGTGGTGCGCTTATCGGACTTGGCGGTTCGTGGCACATGCTGGCCCAAAGTGCGGCATGGCATCAGGCTGCAACCACAAACGGCATCGGCTGGATTGCACTTGCTCTCGTTGTGTTTGCTGGTTGGCATCCGGTTCGACTCATCTTCGGAGCCATCTTGTTCGGATTCTGTCTGCGCTTGCCTTTCACATTGCAAGCAGAACAGATCACGTTCATCCCATCGGCCTTCATGCAGATGCTTCCCTACCTTGCAACGTTGATTGCTCTTATCGCTCTCAGTCGCCCCGGTAGCAAGAACTTGCGTGGAGCTCCGAAGGCACTGGGCAATCCGTTCGTTCGCGACGAGCGCTAGAACTCTCCGCAGCAGACCACTACGTGCCCAGCACGTCTCCCACGTGTGTCCATCATCTGTGGGGGTATAAAAAAGGAGAGTTGGCCGAAGCCAACTCTCCTGGCGGAACGGAAGGGATTTGAACCCCCGGGGCTTTTACACCCTCTCGCTTTCAAGGCGAGTGCATTTGTCCGCTCTGCCACCGTTCCGTCTCACACGCTACCTGCAAACCTCGCCAGCCCAAAAGGGCACAGCAATTACTTGCGAATATGCGTGCGCAGTTCAGTAATCCAGTCATCGGCTTGTTGCCAGCGGGCGTCGGCGTGCTCGCGTGTAGTCGGGGCATGATCGCCTGCTGCAGGGTATGAACCCAAGAATTTCACGCCGCCCTGTTTGGTGTGCAGGTCACGGAGAACATCGGCCATCAATTCGTCAGCAACATGGCCGTCCGCGTAGATGATGAAGCAGTAGTCGCCAAGTCCGCCAGCTTTTGTTGGGCGTGATGAGAGCAACGACAAGTTGATACGACGTGCGGCGAACTCTTGCAAGATGGAAATCAAACTGCCGGGTTCGTCAGCACGCTGAAAAACAACAATGCCTGTTTTGTCGTGTCCTGTAGATGCAGGAATGCCTTCGCGAGCAACAAGAACGAAACGTGTTTGATTGCCTGCGTGGTCTGCAATATCTTTCGCAACAACTTCAAGGCCATACAACGCTGCTGCGTTTGATGGAGCCAGTGCGGCAAGACCTTTTTCGCCCGCGGTTGATCGCTCACCCACAAGACGCGCTGCATCAGCAGTGGAGTTTGCCGCGTTCACATCTGCTTGAGACATGTTCTCGCGCAACCACGCACTGCATTGTGCTGTAGCAACTGGAATAGAGAGCACAAGATTTACGTCGGCCAATTGAGTTCCGGGCGCAGCAAGCAGGCAGTGCTCGATATCCAACACCACTTCGCGCTGAATCAATAACTCGTAATCAAAGATGAGCGCATCTTGCGTGAAGTTGACGGTGCCCTCAATGGAGTTTTCGATGGGGACGAATCCCGCATCAACGTCGCCGCGCGCGACAGCATCAAGAACATCGGGCACTGAGCGGAAAGGAACCAATTCACCTGCAGCAAGATCTGGCTGAGTCAGGAGAGCCTGCTCGGTGAAGGTGCCGAATGGTCCGAAGAACCCGATGCGCATTGGTGATGTTGCCACGACAGGAAAGGCTACGCCCTCAGGCAACCCCCACCCCTCCTCATTTATCGTCGGGCCGTTCTTGCAGAACCCCCACAACACGCGAGTTGCTCTCTACCCATTGCCTTGTCGTCAGACAGACACCACCAATCACCCACAAGCAATCCGCCAGGTCTCTCTCTAGGTTTCGCATGTGAATCGGTTCATGATGGGCGATGCGATTTCTCAAGTCGTGCAGTCGCCCCATCACAGTTGAGAGTTCTTGAATCTGAGACGGGTCAATATTCGGAAAGGCGTACTTGCCCGCAAGTGGCCACAATGTTGTTCGGTACTGCTTCGCCACCAAGAATCTCCAGAAACCAAAGTTGAGTTCAGCTACTAATTGATTCATCGCTGGTGTTCGTCCTCGTTGAAGAAGTCGCTGGCGCGCCGCCTCAATGTGTTGAATGGAGTTCTCTCTTAAGAACCCAAATTCATTTTCAGACCAAAGCTCTGTTCTGTTCATCGTCGTTGATAGCAATGTCAATTGCTCATGCCATGCGTTCCTGATGACTACTTCAACATCTCCCAGCAGGACAAGAAATACAGAGGCTGCTCTGCCGTTCCACAGATAGAGATCGAGTGCGTTTGATAAATCGGCACCCGTCACGCGCATGTAACTCGCCAAACGTGCACTGCTTAACTTTTTTTGAATTAGTTCGTTGAATTCAGATGCCACGAAATCACATCCGTGTACACTTGTTGACGAACACCCCGGAACCGTCCCTGCCTCGGCAAACGGCCGGGGTTTTGACTTTGTCAGTTCTAATTCTTTTCATTCCTCCATGTGGACCGCAATCAGTCCAAATGGAGAGCGATAGAACTAGTTAAGCGAGGGGTACGGCGAGTGAGTCTTTGACGAAAGCGTCAAGGTCTGCCAATTCGAGTTCGCCAGAGTGACGGCCCACAATCTTGCCTTCTGCGTTCACCATTGCGATGAATGGGAAACCATCAACGCCATAGGCATTCGCAGCATCGCCCGTTTCGCTATCGGCGAAGACTTCAAACGGCCACTTCATTTCTTCAATCCAGTCAGAGGGAGGCCAGTTCGCTTGATCATTACGTGATGCTGTGGTCACACCAATCACGCGCAGACCTTCTGGAATCAGACCCATCTCTTTCCACTGAATGAGACGAGGCACTTCGCGATTGCAATGCGGGCACCAATGAGCCAAGAAAACCAGCATCAATGGCTGACCGTTTGCACCAGGCGCAATGGTCACTGGCTTCCCAGCGAATGTGTATCCGTTCAATATTGGAGGTGTCTTGCCCATTGAAGAATCTGACGACGGGTCTCCATTGCCATCACCTAACGGACTCAACACGTCGCCTTCAACAATGACAGGTTGATACTCACCGGAAGACGCTTGGCCTTCAACTGTCACTTTTGGTGTTGTCGTCGTTGAACTATCGGAACCACCAGAGAAGCCGATAGCGATTGCAGCAGCGAGAAGTACTCCCGCACCAATGATCAAGAACGTCTTGCGTGAGTTTTTCACTTCTTCTTTTTTCTTACGTTGTGCTTGTGCCATGTCAGGCCTCCTTGATGTCGTTCGATGCCGTAGATGAAACGGCGGGAAGTGATTCGCGCATGAGTGCTAGAGAAATTGAGATGACGGCAATGAATGCACTGCCCGCCATAAAGCAGAGTGTGACGAACCCGAGTTCACGAAACCACACCGTGGTGCACGGAACATCAATGCTGCACACGTTCGATTCCAGTTGCGGAAACCACTCCAACAAATAGTGATATGTCGATACCACGAGACCGACGCACGCCAACACAAGCGAATACACACCGATGTTCTTTTCGCGTCGCAATGCCGCAACAAATGTGATGATCGCGATCGAATAAATGCCAATGCGCTGATACCAGCACAACTTGCACGGTGCGTACCCAACGCTCTCACTGAAGTACAGACTGCCCACCATGGCCCCGGTGGTAATCGCGCACATGATCCATAACCCCGACGCCCGCACATGCGCTAGCCAAGATTCCGCCCACGCCGCCTTGGCCTCAAACAGCAACGCCAGACCGGTGACAAGACCCCCCACCAAGGTCGCAACACCCAGCAATGCGCTGAAGAGTTGTACCGAGTCGGAGTTCACTTCTCCATTCTTGCGCTCGTTTGGGCGCGTTGGTGGCAGGATTGACAGGTGACATCAGCGACCATCGGCATCGATGCCCTGCGGGCCATGCGTTCAGACCGACGCAAGCATCGCGTGGAGGATATGGACTGGTTTGAGGCCCTGTATCGGGTCTATCTGGCTGCTTTTCTCGGTTTAGGGGCCATTTTCTTCCTGTCGGGCCTCGTGGGCGACGCCGCATTCACCAGCGCTGATCTCGTCAACATTCATACTCATTCGCCCCATGTGGTGGGTCTTGCAGCCGCCCTCGCCGTATTCATCGGGCTGCGCAGTGGCGCCAACGGCGGCCCGCTTGCTGTCGAAGACGCCGAAGTACGCCACGTGCTCATGGCTCCCATCTCTCACGCACAGGTTCTGCGCCATCCGGCCATTCAGCGCCTGCGCACATTCGCCTTCGCCGGAGCCCTCGCGGGTGGAGTCGCGAATCAACTCCTCGGTCGTCGCGTTCCGAATCACCCATCGCTCGGTCTGTTCGCTCTCTACGGCGCTATTGCTGGCGGCATCATCGGAGTGTTGTTTGTCGTGAGCGCTCTACTCGCACATGGTCTCGGCATCGCTCGATGGTTAACAACTGCGATTGCATCAATCCTTCTTGGGTGGCAAGTTGCTGTCACTGTCGGCGACACAAACGTTGCTGGGCCTTTTGATGTTGTCGGCAGCATCGCGTTGGGTTGGTCGCGGGTCAATGCAATTGATGCACTCGGTGTTCTCGCCGTCGTCCTTCTCACTACCGTATCTATTTCACTCGTGGGCAGGTTCTCACTTGAAGCTCTTGCGCGTCGCAGTGCACTTGTTTCACAAATGAAGTTTGCTGTCACCTTGCAAGACGTTCGCACTGTTGTGCTTCTGCGTCGTCAACTCAGTCAAGAACACATGCGTGTGAAGCCGTGGATGAAAGTGCCGCGCGTTCTTCGTCGCGATGTTGTCGTTGGTCGTGGTTTCCGCAGCATGATGCACTTCCCTATTCGTCGCATCATCCGTATGAAGTTGCTCGCGATTGCAGCAGCAGGTGCCATGGTGTTGGCATTTCGCGGCACAACACCCATGGTGGTTCCCGCTGGGCTCGCGTTGTTTGTTCTCGGTCTCGATGTTGTCGAGCCGTTGTCGCAAGAAGTCGACCAACCAGATCGCACCGATGCATTGCCTGTCGAGCGCGGTCTCATCATGACAAAGCACTTGATTGTCCCCGCCATCGCATCGCTTCTGTTTCTTCCTGCCGGCGTCTTCACAGTTCTTGTTCTTGAACCCGGTGCATCAAGCGTTGGATACGCCTTTTTGCTCGGAATCATTGCTCTTTTAGGCGGTGTTGCTGGTGCCACCATTAACTCGGTGAAGGGCGCACCAGACCCAATAGGAGGCGCTAATCAAGGCCTTGCGTTGCCACCCGAAGTCAGTGGCATGACCACAGTCATTCGTTCAGGGTGGCCACCTGTGGTCAGCATCATCGCGTGTCTTCCTGTTCTCGCACTTCGCTAT
>Ga0208463_1000020_pt1 | contig 45353 bp, 49 predicted proteins | sample LakMenEpi09Jul08_FD_150752 | JGI IMG/M metagenome (GOLD analysis project Ga0208463, IMG submission 150752) | Freshwater microbial communities from Lake Mendota, WI - 9JUL2008 deep hole epilimnion (SPAdes) | ecosystem: Environmental > Aquatic > Freshwater > Lake > Epilimnion/Euphotic zone ... | reverse complement strand
GCCCCACTTGCGAAAGTCCATTGACGGAGAGAGGTGCACGATGAGCGGATGGTTATGGGGGCGTCCTTTGGTGTCGAACACACGTTGAACGGCGTTCTCGTTAAGTGCGCAAGCAGCTAGTCCGTACACAGTCTCAGTCGGCATTCCAATGATGCCGCCCGTCAAGAGAATGTTGACTGCCAATGAAACATCAGATGAGATGCCGTGTGTGGTCATGCGAAAAAGTCAAGAATTTGGTCGATGAACGGGAAGGAATCAGGCGTAGCGAAATGGTCGGTGTTTTTCAAGACCACTAAACGACCGTTGGGAAACGCACTGGCAAGTTTCTCTGCAGGGAATGTGAAATCCTTATCACCGATGACGACAAGCACTTCATTTGTGATTGTGGCGAGTGTTGCGGGGTCGATGGGTTCTGACGGTGGGCGCTTCATGATTGCAATGAGGGCTGGTAGATCATTGCCGGGCTGATTTCCATAGTGAGAAAACATCCGACCGAGTTCATCGTCATCGGAGAGATTTCCTTCTAATGCATCCACGATTTTCTGATTTGCATTGGGTGCAGACTGAACAAAGACTCCGTCTCCGATACCCGCGAGAATGACTTTCCCAAAGCGATCTGGATTAATGATTAATGCTCGAAGAATGGTGAGAGCCCCCAGGGAGAAGCCCACTGCATCGACGACGGGAGCCTCGCTGGGGAGTCGGTCGAGAAACCACTGGGGTAGTGCTACATAGGCCTCTGGGTCGGACGGCTTGTCCTGGTCGGCATGTCCCAAAAGATTGAAGGGGAGCACAGACCGCCCGATGTCCTCAAGGAGGGCATCGATTCCGGGCTTTTGCCACGTATCTCGGAAACTGCCGCCCCAGCCATGGACAAGGACCACAGGGTTGTTCTCTGATGAACTCATGCTGACACGGTAGTCTCGTGACGCCCTATGCGCTTCCTACAGCAGACTCCCGCGCACGACCTGACATACAACGATGTCTTCATGGTTCCGTCCATGTCGAACGTTGCATCCAGGCTCGATGTTGACCTCAGTACAGCCGACAAGATCGGAACGAACATACCCATCGTGGTGTCCAACATGACTGCAGTGGCCGGTCGCCGTATGGCAGAGACCGTTGCTCGCCGTGGCGGGTTGGTGGTTCTGCCGCAAGACATCCCGCTCGACATCATTCAAACTGTTGTCGATCACGTGAAGTCGCGACACCCAATCTTTGAGACCCCCATAACTTTGGCGCCCGAAGACACCCTTGGCGAGGCCATCAGCTTGATTCACAAGAGAGCACACGGTGCTGTGATTGTGGTCGATGCAGAGAATCGCCCATTGGGTGTTTTCACAGAGCACGATGCAGCAGGCTTTGACAGATTTACGCAGTTGAAGAATGTCATGAACCTCGACATGGTGTGCTTCACAGATTCCCAGTCGGTTTCTGAGATTCATGATGCTCTCGTTGAGCAACGTCTTTCGTTCGCACCTGTCATCGATGGAAATGGTGTTCTTGTTGGTGCTGTCACACGCAAGGGCGCGCTTCGTTCCACGATTTACAAGCCGGCATTGAACAGCAGTGGCGAATTCCTCACTTCTGTAGCAGTTGGCATCAACGGTGATCCTGCCCAACGGGCTCGAGACCTTGTTGCCTTAGGTGTGGATGTTCTTGTTATCGATACGGCCCATGGTCACCAAGCATCGATGATCCGTGCGATCGAAGCAGTTCGTGCGGCTGCTCCTGGTGTCCCGATTGTCGCTGGCAACGTCGTCACTCGAGACGGCACACGCGATCTCATCAATGCTGGTGCCGACATCATCAAGGTGGGCGTCGGGCCGGGAGCCATGTGCACCACTCGCATGATGACAGGTGTTGGCCGTCCACAATTCTCTGCAGTATTGGAGAGCGCTGAAGTTGCCCGGTCGATGGGCAAGCATGTGTGGGCAGATGGCGGAGTTCGTTACCCGCGAGATGTTGCACTTGCAGTCGCAGCGGGTGCTTCCAGTGTGATGTTCGGATCGTGGCTTGCAGGTACGTATGAATCTGCAGCGGATACTTTGCGAGACACTGAAGGTCGTTTGTACAAGGAGAGTTTCGGTATGGCCTCAAACCGTGCCGTAAAAAACCGCACACGAACCGAGACAGCGTTTGAGCGTGCAAAGAAGGAACTTTTCGAAGAGGGAATCAGTTCATCTCGCATGTACCTGGATTCTCAGCGTCCAGGCGTCGAAGACATTATTGACCAAATCGTTGCGGGTCTTCGTTCATCGTGTACGTACGCAGGAGCAGCGAGTCTTGAAGAGTTCCATGAGCGTGCTGTTGTCGGTGTGCAAAGTTCAGCTGGGTACGACGAAGGTCGTCCTCTTGGTACCAGCTGGTAGATCTTGGCTGTCATCGCTATCGATGGACCTGCAGGTGCAGGAAAATCAACTGTTGCGAAGCTGGTTGCTGAGGCAACGGGCCTTCCGTATCTAGACACTGGCGCTATGTATCGCTGTGTGGCTCTCCTCAGTACGCGAACGGGTATTGACTCCTCGAACGAAAGTAGTGTCGCCGCAATTGCTGAGTCGATTGACATCACATTCAAAGGCGTTCAGTGCTGGATGAATGGCGAAGACGTTTCTCAGGAAATTCGGTCTGCTGAGATTGCTTCTATTGTGAGCATCATTGCTGCACAGAGCCCAGTGCGTACTGCGATGCGCACGCAGCAACAACGCTGGATTCAGCAGCAGGGGGGCGGAGTAGTCGAAGGTCGTGACATTGGAACCGTGGTGTTTCCCAATGCGGAATTGAAGGTTTTCCTCACCGCTTCTCCTGAAGAGCGTGCAAGTCGTCGTGTTGGCCAGTCGGGTGGCGACTTGAAAGAGATTGCCTTCAACATTGCCGAGCGTGATCGTATTGATTCTGAACGTGTTGATTCTCCGTTGCGGCCCGCCGGTGATGCAGTGGTGGTTGACTCTACTGGATTAACAATTACAGAAGTTGTTGACCTCATCGTTGACCATTTCACCCATTCCTTGGAGAAGCGTCATGGCTGAAGTTGACACATTTATGGCGGGTAACTCGCGTATCAGTCGAATCTTTTACACGCTCTTTCGGTCGCTCGTCGTGGCGATCTGTGTTGGTTACACCCGAACAAAAGTGATCGGGAAGCACAACATTCCCAAGAGCGGGGCATTTCTTCTCGCACCGATACATCGGTCGAACATCGATACCCCACTTGCAGCCGCTGTTACCGCGCGTCGGATGAGGTTCATGGGGAAAGACTCCATATGGAAGATCAAACCAATTGGCTGGGTCGTCTCTTCTCTCGGAGCCTTCCCCGTCACCCGCGGGTCAGCAGATAGAGAAGCCCTGAAAAGGTGCATCTCGGTACTTGAGGCAGGTGAGCCACTGGTGCTGTTCCCTGAAGGCACTAGGCAATCAGGTCCCGTTGTACAGCCTCTCTTCGATGGTGCGGCATATGTTGCTGTCAAAGCAGGAGTCCCCATCATTCCGGTTGGTATCGGTGGATCTGAGGGAGTCATGCCCAAGGGCTCAAAGATGATCTATCCGCGCAAATGCGTACTCATTATTGGAGAGCCGATTGTTGCACTCGCAGATGAGAGTGGTCGAATTCCTCGTTCGGCTGTTAAGGACATCACCCAACAGCTCACCATTGATTTACAACGTTTGTTTGATGAGGCACAGCAACTTGCTGGTACCCCGAACATCGTTATCGAGCGATAAAGCCGCTCATCAAAGAAACTAGGTGGTCGGGATCTTGCGCACCTGAAAGTTCCCTCGCCGAATGCATTGATAATTGAGGGGCCCCGATATCGATGGCTTCGATTCCGAGTCGCGTTGATGTAATCGGCCCGATGGTGGACCCACAGGGCATGTTGTTGCGGCTGACGAAGACCTGAAGAGGTGCATCGACTGCTTTCGCAATGTTGCGTATGTGCGCAGCACCGCGAGACGTTGTTGCATACCGCTGATTGCCATTGAGTTTGAGCGCTGCACCTTCATTCACTCGAGGACCATGTCGCGGATCATGACGCTCCTGATAATTCGGATGAACTGCATGTGCATTGTCTGCTGACAGACACCATGATGCGGCCAACAAATCATGCTTTTCCATAGGGCTCACACTGTGATGATTCAGGATTGCCTCGACAACAGACTCAAGCATCGGTCCGGCAGCTCCGGTCATGCTTTCTGAGCCAACTTCCTCATGGTCATTGAGTACGACAATGACGTTGTACTCGCTTTCCGTAGAGGTGATCGCTTGTAGTGCTGACCAACAAGAGAGTTGGTTATCAAGTCGTGCGCTTGCGATCAGTGAATTATCAACGCCTAGAAGAGTTGCTGGGTTGATGTCGAACAAATGTGCATCGTAGAAAGCGATATCAGTGCGATTGACCTTCCCTGACAGCCACTCTTGGAATGATGGGGCATTAGTGCCCCACACGGGGACAGTATGTTGATGCTTGTCGAGTTGAACTCCGCGTTCATTCACTTCACGATCCAGGTGGATAGCTAACTGTGGAACACGAGCAATTGCAGAGTGATCTGCAAAAAGAGTGGACGTTCCATCTGTGAACAACACACGACCAGCAATACCTAAATCACGATCAAGCCATGAGTTCAGCAGGACTCCACCATAGATTTCTATTCCAAGTTGTGACCAGCCGGCATTGTGAATATTCGGATTTGGTTGAACTCGAAGGTTTGGCGAATCGGTATGAGCCCCAATGATGCGCAACGGTGCTTTTTTGGCACCCAATGACCAAGCAATGATTGCTCCGTCTCGGATGAAGTATCCCTTTGTCTGCAGTTCATCGGAGAAAGATTTTTGATGGGCAAAGCCTTTTTGTTCGAGAAGACTGACCGAAGTCGCCACGACATGGAATGGTGTCGGTGATTCATCTAAGAAACGAAAAAGAGAACTCAGCGAGTTAACCATGAAAAAGCCCTACGGGAAGTCCCGTGCCGCGGAGATGGGCTGTTTCGTTGACGGAAAGAATGCTGCGATGTCCTGAACTGGAAGCGGCAATGCGATGGATGGATGTGTAGTTCGGATAAAAGAACTGACCAGTGTTCAAACCGAGAACTTTCGAGAGATATTCGTTAATCACACCGCCATGGCATGTCACAACGACCTTTGCACCTTTGTTCTGTCGAACGATTTCGTTTAATGCATCATTGACGCGTGTTGTGAATTCTTCCGCAGGTTCTTGTGCAGCCCATCCACCATTAACGATCTCTTGCCAACGAGGGTCATTGTTGGCCTTTAGTTCTTCAACGGGAATGTATTCGTTGGAATCCTGGTCATACTCCGCCACACCATCAACCACAATTGGCTGCATGTTCTTTAACTGTGCAAGGGGAGCCGCGGTCTGCATGGCTCGTTTCATTGGACTGGTATAAATCGCGTCGATGTGCTCTAGACCCATGTACTCAGCAAAGTGTCTTGCTTGTGAATGACCATCGGCTGACAACTCCGGGTCAGCTGGTCCATCTACATTCTCGCGGCGAACCGGAAGGGCGTGTCGTACAAGTATCAGTTCCATTGATGTGAAATGATAAAGCGATGTCCACAACAGTTCCTCACTCTGCGGGTAATGGGCTTCAATTTCTTGAAGAAGGGACACCTGGCGGCCCGATAGTGGTGCTGATTCATGGCTCTTTGGACAGAGCAGCTGGAATGCTTCGTGTATCACGACAGATTCATAAAGAATCTCATGTCATTCGTTTTGATCGCCGAGGGTATGCGCACAACAATTCTCATCAGGGGCCGTTCACGGTTGCTGGCAATGCTTCAGATGTCGTCAGCATCTTGAATGACCGTGAAGCCATCCTGATTGGTCACAGTTTTGGCGGCAACATCGCATTGGCCACAGCGGCCCAGCTCGGTCAACAGATTCGTGCTGTGAGCACGTATGAAACACCATTGTCATGGTTTGATTGGTGGCCTCGTAACACTGCCGGAGCCAACAGTCTTACTGTGCCCACTGCTGATGCAGCGGAAGCCTTCATGATTCGTCTCATTGGCCGTAAGCGATGGGACCAGTTGCCCGAGAGCACGAAAGAAGCACGACGTGCAGAAGGTGTGGCACTCACGACTGAATTGCAATCCATACGAGAAGGTGCTCCATGGGACGTTGCCGATATCGAATGTCCAGTTATCTGTGGATACGGATCAAAAGCCCTTGAACACCACAAGAAGGGAGCATTGTGGCTAGGTGAGAATCTGAAACATGCTCACAGCGTTGAGATCGACGGCGCCGGTCACGGCGCACCCAATTCCCATGCCGCAGCATTCGCTGAACTTCTCATTAGGCCACATTTGGCCCCATTGCCTTAATTGTTGATTTGAGGCACCTTGACGGTGATGTCTTGACCGAAGAACTGGCACGTCAGTTCCTGAGGGATTTGAAGTTCTGTCTCCGCAGACTGCGAAGCGGCCTTCACGCTGTTCACACAATCAGTAATTTCGCTTCTTTGTGAGTAGCCAACGAGTGCAATGGCTACAAAGATCACGGTGGATACAACCTTGCCCATGATTCCTGAAATGACCTTCATCAGAACGATGGCAATTAAAAGGGAGCCAGCTGAGAGCCCGAGAGCTGCATTCTTAAGGGTGTCAGGGTCTGTTGCGGCGAGAATCGTGCTCATACGGCAACTTTAGGCTCATTTATGCCCGTAGCGTTGACACCATGTCGGGCGCTGAATTCACCGTGGCCATCCTCATCGGGGGAGACAGCTCTCGCATGGGATCCGATAAAGCTCTCTATGAAGTTGAAGGCCAGGCCATGGCACAACGGGTGGCGGATGCTGCAACACGTGCTGGTGCCTCAGAAATCATGTTTATTGGCGGTACGCCAGCGCGTGGCAAGAAGTTCTCTGGCACATGGAAGAAGGATCTCTTTCCAGGTGAGGGCCCACTGGGTGGCGTCATCACGGCTTTGAAATCCTCAGCCAACGACTCCGTTGTCGTTCTCTCATGCGACATGCCTTTCATCACTGATGCTGTTATTGCGAGTCTTGTGAAGGCGCTTCCTGAGGCTCAGGCAACTGTGGGACGCACAGATCGTCTGAATTGGTTGTGTGCTGCTTGGTCAAAAGAAGAATGTCTCCAGACCCTTGAGTCCGTCTGGAAGCGCAAAGAGCGTGCTGTGCATCGTGCAGCTGTGCTCCTCGACGTTGCAGAGGTTCCAGTACCTGCGGTGGCGGTTCGCAATATCAATTCTCCTGCAGACCTTGCTGCAGACAATGACACAACTAACCTCTAACAATGGCTTGGACCGAAATCTCCGTTACAGATTTTGCTTTGTTGCAATCGTCCTATGTTGTGGATGTCAGGGAAGTTGATGAATACGTCGACGGACATGTACCAGGAGCAGTGAACGTTCCACTGAGCGAGCTAGCCGAGAAGTTCTCAAGCATTGCAAAACACGAAACTGTGTATGTGGTGTGTCAACTTGGCGGTCGCAGTGCGCGTGCATGTGAATTTCTTTCGAATATGCCCGAATTTGATGGATCACATTTTGTCAATGTTGTTGGTGGAACAGCTGCGTGGATTCTTGAAGGAAATGAAGTGATGACCGGTGACAACCCGTCCTGACATCACTTATGACTGGATCGACTCAGACAACGATCTGATCGAGTTCACTGAAGAGGCTCTCGGCGAATCTCATTTCTATTTGGATACAGAATTTCATCGGGAGAAGACCTACTTTCCGCAGTTAGCTCTTGTTCAGATCGCTACTTCCAAACGCACCGTAATCATTGACCCATTGATGGTCAATATGAAACTCCTTCGGCCTTTGTTCGATGGGCCAGGGATGTGTGTTCTTCACGCCGCTCAACAAGACCTTGATGTCATGGCGCAGAGCTGCGGTTACATTCCTTCACGCATGCTTGACACACAGTTGTGTGCTGGTTTTCTTGGGTATTCGCAGCCTTCACTCGCTTCTCTTCTTCAGTCGTATCTCAAGGTGATTGTTCCGAAAGGCGACCGCCTCACTGACTGGCTACGTCGTCCACTCACGAAAGATCAGTTGATCTACGCAGCCTCCGATGTTGCGTATCTTGCTGAACTGTCTTCCATCATTTTTGCCGAGTTAGAAGAACGAGGACGTATGCAATGGGCAACAGATGCGTGTGAAGAGTTGCGCACTCGACCCACTGGTCCTAATCCTCCGGAAGATGCTTGGCTTCGCGTCAAGGATGTTCGAACATTGAAGGGGAGAGCGCGATGGGTCGCACAGGCAATTGCTGAGTGGCGAGAGAATCGCGCGATGGATCTTGACCTGCCGCCAAGACATGTTCTCTCTGATATTGCGATCTTGGGCATTGCCCAAAAGGCTCCACGAACTGCCGAGGACATGTTGCAAAGCCGTGGGGTCGATAACCGTCATGTCAGTGGCCAACAAGGTCGAGCACTGTTGGAGGCTGTCCAACTGGGTGTGGAGAGATCTGCAGAAGGAGACCTCTCATTTCCCTCCCATGATGGAGATGATCTTGATAAGTCCATGCGCCCTGCTGCCACTTTGGTGTCAGCCTGGGTGACAGAACTTGCACGTCAGAGCAATCTCGACGCCGGACTACTCGGAACGCGTAAGGACATCAATGATCTCCTGAGCGGTGCCCCTGGGGCTCGGATGAGCGAAGGCTGGAGGGCCGACATCGTCGGCCGCGACATTGAGGACCTTGTAGCGGGCCGTAAAGCGCTGACATTTACGAAGGAAAACTCCGGAAACGGGCTCAAGCTGGTTGATGTAACGCCTGTCTAGAGCAATGTCCGTCATTTCGACTGATACCTATGTAAACTCGTCAGGATTGTCCACACGGCCTTGAGCCACACACTGTTCGGAGACCGACCATGAAAAAAGGTCGACATCGCCGGTTCGAAGAAGCGCGCAAATTGAAGCAAGCAGGCCCTAGTGCTGCAGATCTCGGTTTCGGCGGCTCGGATAGGGAGAACCCAGCAGAGGACGACGAGTACGCAGCCATTGCGGAGCGCTACGGCGTGACCTTCGATGATGATGACGACGACTCGGACGACGATCTCGCCTAAAACCGTCCTTTGGACAGAAATTTGAACACCCCCCATGAGTGCACTTCGTAACGTCGCCATGGTCGCACACGTCGACCATGGCAAAACCACCCTTGTAGATACCCTTCTCCGGTCCACGGGCGCCTTTGCGGCGCACCAGGCCATTGTTGACCGCGTGATGGACTCTGACGCCCAAGAGCGCGAGCGAGGCATCACAATTCTCGCCAAGGCTGCTCGTATCACCTTCAACGGGACTCTGATCAACTTGGTTGACACTCCTGGTCACGCTGACTTCGGTGGCGAGGTTGAGCGTGCGTTGGCTCTTGTCGATGGTGTGGTTCTTTTGGTGGATGCTGCTGAAGGCCCATTGCCTCAGACTCGTTATGTGTTGTCAAAAGCCCTGGGTCTTGGTCTTCCAACAATCCTTGTGATCAACAAGGTGGACCGTGGTGACGCTCGTCCGCAAGAAGTCTTAGAAGAAGTGGAGCAGTTGTTCCTCGATCTCGCGACAAATGATGACCAGCTCACGTTCCCCGTTATCTCGGCAGTTGCTCGAGAAGGTCGCGCCATGCGCGGTATCGGAATGCCACCAGCCGATGCAGATCTGTCGTGCTTGCTCGAGACCATCTTGGACACGGTTCCAGCACCCACCCACGATGCCAATGCTCCGCTGACAGCATTAGTCACCAACTTGGACGTCTCTGATTATCTTGGTCGCTTAGCGATTGGCCGTGTTCATAGTGGAGTCATGCACAAGGGCGACACTGTCGCTTTGTGGGGCAAAGATTCTGACGGAACTCCCATTCGTCGCCGCATCGCGCAATTGAGTGTGTTTGACGGAATTGGCCGAACAGAAGTAGACGAGATCTCAGCTGGAGACCTCTTCGTTCTTGCTGGAATTCCAGAAGTTGAAGTGGGCGACACAGTGTCAGCAATTGAAGTCACCACGCCATTGCCTCGTCTTGAAGTTGACGAGCCAGTTATTCGCATGGCCTTCGGTGTCAATACCTCCCCGTATGCGGGCCGCGAAGGAAAGTTCGTCACCAGCCGTCACCTTCGTGACCGTTTGAACAAAGAGATCTTGGGCAACGTATCCATCAAAATCACCGATACTGATTCACCCGACGTCACCAGTGTCGCCGGTCGCGGAGAACTCCAGCTCGCGGTACTTATTGAGAACATGCGCCGCGAGGGCTTTGAGCTTCAAGTCGGTCGCCCGGAAGTTATTACCAAGGAGATCAACGGCAAGAAGCATGAGCCACTTGAATCTGGCACATGTGACGTTCCCGATGAATTCGTTGGCGTGATCACGCAAACTCTTGCTCCTCGTAAGGGTCGTGTGACTGAACTTCGCGCAGGTGACCCAGGACGCACCATTGTGAGTTTTGAGGCACCTTCACGTGGTCTCATCGGTTTCCGCTCAATGTTGATGACATCGACACGCGGTACTGCTCTTTTGAATCAGACGCACGCCGGATGGATGCCATGGGCAGGGGAGTTACCGCACCGTACAAACGGAGCCATGATCTCTGACCGCATGGGAACTACTACCGCCTACGCCTTGGACAACTTGCAAAAGAGTGGCGAGTTCTTCCTCGAGCCAAGTACCGAGGTGTACGAGGGAATGGTTGTTGGCCAGGCTGCTCGTAACGAAGAAATGGTTCTCAACGTTGTGCGTGCCAAGGAAAAGAACAACATCCGTACACACAGCCACGACGATGGTCCGAAGCTTTCTGCACCAATCATTCACACATTGGAAACTGCTATTGAATGGATTGGTGATGACGAGCTTGTCGAGGTCACACCGAAGGCAATTCGTATTCGTAAGCGCTTCCTCACAGTCGAGGATCGCCGTCGCCAAACGAAAGGGAAGTAGAACTACTTCTTTTTCTTTGTAGTCCTTGATCGCACCGCTGGGTGCGGGAGCGGAACTGCAGTTGGCCGCTGCAACTGAGCGACCATGATCTTGTAGCTCTTTTCGCCCATCATCTCTGTGATCTCGTCTTTGAAGAACACGTATGCGGGGTCCTTGCCGACGAATGCATCAGGAGACTCGGTACACCACCAATGGAAGTCGTCTCCGCCGTCTCCCCAGTCACGACGCTTCCATTCACGAATGGTTGACACGACGTATCCACCATCTTCCACGTGTTCTTCGAGACGAAGTGGCACTTGCCAACACACATCGGGCTTCCAGTCCATGTGGCGCTCATTTGCTTCAACGGCTGCGATATGAAATGCACAACCGGTGCCACCTTCGAATCCGGGTGGATTGTGAAAGATGCAGGCGCCCTTGACCACAGCTGTCTTCTTGCCGCCATCCTTCTCCGTCATCAACCACTTGTTGTCACGACCCTTGTCGTAATTCTTCCAATGGCGTGGCTCTAGGCGCTTCACAGACTTCTTGACTGACTTCAGATCCTTGTCATCAAGGAAGTGCGCACCGAAGGAACAGCAACCTTGCATCAATTCTGGCGTGGGATCATCATGAACACCCTTGCAGCCTTCTCCATAGATGCACTTGTAATTAGAGCGAAAAAAGGTCGCGTCAATCATCCAAGTACGAAGTTCATCTGGGTCTTCAAAACTGACCCATTCACGGGGTTCTTCTTCACGTAGCACGTTCATACGCTACGCCATGAGGACATGGGGAAGCAGTATCCGCATCTATTCTTTAGATGAACATGACACCAAACGGAGATGAACCATGGATCAGATTGATGCGATAGTGGAAGAACTGAAGGAAATCTCCGAGCGGCTCAACGATGCTTCAATGCTCTTGTTGTCAGACGCAATCGAACGGGGAGAGACATCAAGACCCGCTATGGAGAAGCAGATTTCTCAAGCAAGGCGTGCTGTTGACAAAGCTGTCCATCACTTAGTTCAGGACTAATAGCGATTGATGGCGTCAATGAAGGGTCGCAACGACGCGAACCCTTTTCCTGCGTAACGCATTGTTACGCGGAAGAGTTCAGGATGATCTGCTTCCTTCACTTCAATCCCTGAGGCTGCAGTTTGCTCGATGAAGCCATCCGCCGCAAGGAAGGCAAATTCTGCCGCCAAGGCCTTGAAATCTTCTTCTGGAATCTCGCGCTGCATTCGTAAATACATAACGTCATTGACGAATCGGATCGAGTGATAGTTCGCGTAGAAACCCACAATTTCGTTCACCGCGTCATCAATGGAGTCGGCAATCTTGTACAACGAGTGATCGTTGTCTGAGATCAAACCATGACGACGAAGAAGTGGCTCCATCGTGTCCATCAATGGTGTCCAGAATGGATCTCCTGGCACCTCCAAGAAAACAATCGGCACGGGCACTGACTTCGCCGTTTGCGCAAGAGTGAGTAACTCAAAGGTTTCATCCAAGGTGCCAAAACCACCAGGCATGCATAGAAAGGCTTGAGACTCTTTCACCAACATCAGTTTTCGTGTGAAGAAGTACCTCATGCTCACATACTTTTCATCTCCGGCAATGACAGAGTTAGCGCCAGTCTCGAAGGGCAGACGAATGGACACTCCGATGGAGTTTTCGCGACCAGCACCTAACATTCCTGCTTCCATGATTCCGGGTCCCGCACCAGTGACCACCATGAAACCGGAATCAGACAGAGCCTTCGCAGTACGCGCCGTGAGACCATAGATCGGGTTCTCAGGCGTGGTTCTCGCTGAGCCAAAAATAGACACCTTGGGCTTGTCTCGATACGGGGCAAACATGTCAAATGCTCGCGTCATCTCTTCCAAGGTTGTCGTTGCAATCTTGAAATCGAGCGACGATGCATCACTTTCAATTAAATCGACAGTTGCCTTCAGGAGACGATCAAGCATCTTGTTGTTGACAATTACCTGTGAGTCCACACCAAACAAAGCATTGAGACGCGCTAAGGCTTCGGAGCGCTCATTATTCGATGACATGCAATCAGCCTAAGGAGGCTGCCTTCTCATTCAAGGCATCTACAAGCTCTTCGAAACTCTTAATGAAAGAAGCAACACCTTCTCGTTCGAGTTTGCGAGCCACATCATCAACGTCAACACCGTATTCACGGAGTGATTTCCAGACATCGACCGCTGCTGCCACATTCATGTCAATTGATCGAGATGGATTTCCATGTTCTGCAAATGCATTGAGCGTTGCCTCTGGAATTGTGTTCACCGTCATCGGCCCTATGAGTTCATCGATATACAACGTGTCCGAATAGGACGGATTCTTTGTTGAAGTGGATGCCCACAACGGTCGTTGCACAGAAGCCCCAAGAGCCGACAGTTTGTCCCAACGTTCGCCAGAGAACGTTGTCTGGAAGAGGGCATACGCCAAACGCGCTTGGGCAATCGCTGACTTGCCGCGTAAGCCAAGTGCTTCCGGAGATCCGTCCTTGTTCAATAGCTCATCAATTTCGTTGTCAACGCGACTAATAAAGAAGCTCGCAACACTTTGAATGGAAGAAATGTCGAGGCCACGAGCTGCTCGGGCCTCTAGTCCACCGACATACGCATCCATGACCTGCTGGTACCGCTGAAGGCTGAAGATCAAAGTGACATTGACGTTTCGTCCTTCTGAGATCATCTGCTGTATCGCTGGCAAACCTTCCTCAGTTGCAGGAATCTTGATCATGACATTTGAGCGATTAATACGTTCATCTAGATCTCGAGCAGCTGTCAATGTTTTCTCACCATCTTTGGCCAGACGAGGATCGACCTCCACGCTGACAAACCCATCAAGTCCAGATGATGAGGAGTACAGATCTGCAAAAACATCAAGCGCATCGTTGATGTCCTTGATGACGAGTGCCCAGTAGGCCTCAAGTGGTGATGCTCCGTTACGAATCTCAACAGTGAACTGATCGTCATAATCATCAGAACCTTGAATAGCTTTTTGAAAGATTGTTGGATTAGAGGTGAGACCTCGGACTCCCGACGAAATCAACTCTGCCAATTTTCCTGAGGTGATGTAACTGCGCTGCAGATTGTCCAACCATGGACTCTGTCCAAACTCATCAAATGTGCGACGCAATATCTCGCTCATTATGCGATTGCGCTCTTCACTGTGGCAGCAACATTCGCTGCCGATATACCCAGCTTCTCCATCACGACATTGCCCGGTGCACTCGCGCCGAAGCGGTCGATACCTACGCTGTGCGTTGCAAGAGCAGCCCAGCCGAAGGTCGAACCAGCTTCAACACTGATTCGAGGAAGATTTGTAGGGATAATCGCATCTCGTGCAGTCGCAGAGAGAGACAAGAATCGATCCCAAGAGGGAAGAGATACAACGTTGACGGCTATGCCTTCAGTCTCCAAGAGCACAGCGGCTTCCAGGGCTGTTCCGACTTCAGAGCCTGTACCGATGATTGTCGCAACAGGTGATGCAACCTTCTTGATGATGGCGGCCCCTGGGTTCACTGCAGATCCATCAGTGACAGATGGAACATTCTGACGACTCAAGATGATTGCTGTGGGACCGTTATGAGTTACAGCAGTAAGCCATGCTTGAGCAGTCTCGTTCGGGTCAGCAGGACGAATCACTTGCAGTCCAGGAATTGATCGCAACGAAGAGAGATGCTCAATGGGCTGATGCGTCGGACCATCTTCGCCCACACCTACGGAGTCATGACTGAAAACAAACACACAGCGAGCGCCTGACAAAGCAGCCAAACGAATCGAAGGTCGCATGTAGTCAGCAAAGACAAAGAATGTTCCACCTACAGGAATCACTCCACCGTGCAATGCCATGCCCACCATTGCTGCGCCCATCGCATGTTCGCGGATGCCGTAATAGATCTGCTTGCCGGAGGGATTAGATGAAGAGAAGCCTGTTGTAGCTGACAATTTCGCGCCGGTGTTTCCCGTGAGGTCTGCTGCGCCAGCAATGACATGGGGGAGCACGCCATCGGTTGCTTCAATAACCTTCTGAAACGCCTGTCGTGTTGCAAGGTTCGTCGCCGCGTCGTACACAGGAAGCACTGCTGAAACAACTGCTGCATCAACTGGTGAATGATGGTTTTCAAGTGTCTTCTTAGCTTCGGGAGAAACTGATGTTTCCCATGCAATTCGTGATGCGCTTCCTCGGGACAAGATGTGAGAGCGATAGGCAGCAACGAGGTCTTCAGGAGCCCAGAAAGGTTCATCAGGGATTCCCATCACCTTTTTGGTCGACGTAACAAGTTCAGCGGTAAATGGATTTCCGTGTGCCTCGTGCTTGTCTGTCATCTCTGGCGAGGGAAACCCAATATGGGTGCGTAACACGATCATTGTTGGTGCACCGCTATGAGACTTTGCTGTGAGCAATACCTTTTCTAATGCATCGCAATCTTCTGCAATCTCGCCAGCCTCGATGACGTTCCAACCGTAGGAACGGAAGCGGGCAGGAACATCGTCGGTGCATGTGAGATCAGTTGAACCGTCAATGGTGATCTTGTTGTCATCAAACACACAGACCAGATGGTCGAGTTTGAGATGGCCCGCAAGAGATGCCGCTTCGTGACTGATTCCCTCCATCAAACAACCGTCACCAACAATCACATACGTGTGGTGGTCGACTGCTTCGGCGCCATGCACTGCACGAAGGTGGCTCTCGGCAATGGCCATACCGACTGCGTTCGCAAAACCTTGTCCAAGCGGACCTGTCGTTACTTCAACACCAGCAGTGTGTCCGACTTCAGGGTGTCCAGGCGTTGCAGAATCCCACTGTCGGAAATTCTTGAGATCGTCTAACGAAAGTCCCCAACCTCCGAGATACAACATCGCATACTGGAGAATTGATGCGTGTCCATTCGAAAGGATGAAACGGTCCCTGTTGATCCACTGTGGCTGCGAGGGATCATGCTGCAGAATTCGACTGTAAAGAACATGTGCAAGCGGCGCGAGCGACATCGCAGTGCCTTGATGGCCACTTTTCGCCTTCAACGGTGCGTCAAGCGCAATGCCGCGAATAACGGCAATTGCTTGTTGGTCTTGTTCTGCAGTCAGTTTGTTAGCCACGTAGAGACACTAATCGGCTCCAAGTCCTCGTCACATAGAGCAAGTTATCGAGCGCAACAAAATCTGCTGGTTGGCCAATAGAGAGGCGACCAACGCTGGAGAGACCAATAGCGTCTGCCGGTGCTGAAGTTGCTGCGCGAAGGGCTTGTTCAAGAGGCACTCCTGCAAGGGTCACTACTCTGCGTACACACTCAGCGAGCGATGTAGAACTTCCGGCCAATGTGCCATTCGGTAATCGTGGTGAACCATCACGTATCTCAATATCTCGTTTTTGAGCCCATGAAGAAGACCAACCCACAGTGTCGGAAACCAAACACACTCGGCCATCTCCTTTGACGGTGAAGGCCAGCAGAACTGCCTCTGGCGAGACATGCACCAGATCACCAATCAGACCAGTAAACACGTCGCGGTCGTTGAGTGCCATGAGGGCCAATCCCTCTTCACGATGATGGATTCCACTCATACCGTTGAAGAGATGTGTCACCAAAGTGGCGCCGGCCTCGCGAGCCTGCTTCCATTGATCCACATTCGGACGAGAGTGCCCAATAGAAACAGCAATGCCCTTTTCACGAAGGAGTGAGATGCCTGCAACGACATCTTCCTGTTCGGCAGCGAGAGTGACTAAACGAACGTTGGCAGGAAGTTGTTGAATCCACCCTTTGTCAACTGGGATTATCCAAGACGGATTATGGGCCCCTGGAGCAGCACCTAGAAATGGACCCTCAACATGTATCCCGACGCATCCAGGAATCTCGTCTCGAGCAACTCCCGTATCTATGGTCGTAATAGAACGTGAAAGCGAGTCAAGTGGTGCAGTGGTAATTGTTCCCAACCACGTTGTTGTTCCCAGTTCCTGCAGTCGATTACCGAGGTCTCGCAGTTCTAAAGCTGAACTTCGGGCAACATCCCATTGTTCAAATCCATTCATCTGGATGTCAACAAATCCAGGTGAAATGACGTGATGGTCTGGGATCCCGTCGAACGGCTCTATTGCAACAATGGCACCGTTCTCATAAGTCACTCTGCGGGCACCATGCATGGTGACACCGTCGAAGAAGTGTTCACATGTGACGACGACCGACATGGTCACAGAGTACTTGTGCGTTAGGCGGCGCCGGTGCGTGCTACGCGCGAGAGTCGCACATCACTGAAGCGAAGTGTGGCCAACCGAAGAGCCTTCAAGGTGCTGATGACCCACCAGCCTGGATCAATTTGACCGCGCTGATGTGAGAGTCGGGGCGACGACGGCGCTGCATGGTGATTGTTGTGCAGTCCCTCACCCATGGTGAGAAATGCAAGCCACTGAAGATTGGTTGCTTGGTTCGCATAGGGGCGACGTCCAAAGTGATGACCTAACGCATTGACGCCCGCGTTAACAGCGAGATACACGTTGGCGTGAATGAAAGCAGCCAGTAATCCAGTCCATGGCCCAAGGACAAGCATCAAGATTGCAATGCCAGTCACAAGCCCTGTCTTGTTATGGCCAAAAAACCAGCGATCCCATTTGTCGTCTGGCAGGTCCTTTGCGTACTTAGTGATGATGCTCTTATCGGCGAGAGCCTCGCGATACAGCATCACATTGCCCTTCTGGACCCTCTTCCATCCCAACAAGACGGGGGAGTGAGGATCACCTTCTGAGTCTGTAAATGCATGGTGCTTGCGATGAACAGCAACCCATTCTTTTGGCTTGATTCCGGTTGACAACCAAAGAAGGGCTCGAAAGACCCATGCAGCGGCTGGATGGAGAGTTAATGCACGGTGGCTCAACCCTCGATGCAAATACACCGTTGTGCAGGTGTTGGCAACTGTGGTGACAATTGCTGCGCCTATCGAGGCCATGAGAAGTGATTGCAGAAACGAATTCATAGATGCACCATAACCCACTACCTACTGGTAGGTAGGCAGTCGAGCCGATATCTTGTCAGAGTGTCCGTTGCCACATCTTCTGAATCCGCACCCTCGACACGAGATCAGATTCTTGACGAGGCGCTGAAGTGCTTTGCCGAGAAGGGATACGAAGGCACATCGCTCAATGACATTGCGGCAGGCGTGGGGATACGTCGTCCCAGTTTGTTGCATCACTTTCCGAGCAAGGAAGCTCTGTACGGGGATGTCTTTGAGCGATTGTTGTCTGACTGGATGGAGCGTCTCGACGAGGCAGTTGATGTGCCCGCAGCAGGGTGGGATAAGGCAGAGCTTGTCTTGCGAGCTTGTCTAGACCTCTTCGCCGAAACTCCTGACTACGTACGAATCATGCGTCGTGAAGCTTTGGACGGGGGAGTCCATTTAGGAATTGATCTCTCAGGCGTTCTTCGTCCATTTTTTGACAACGCAGTGACATACCTAGAAAGCCAGATGGACGCAGGAGTCTTCACCCGTCTTGATGCACGACATCTTCTCATCACCGGATACGGGGCGATTCTGACGTATTTCTCTGACTCGCCCTTTGTTGATGGTCTCATTGACGACAATGCGATGAATTCCAAGAATGTTTCTGACCATCAAGAACACGTGATTCAATTTTTTAAGTCAGCGTTGCTTCGTTCGTAGGACCTGCTGCCATCGTCTACCGTCGAGGTATGGCAGTTTTTCAACATCGCAGTCGAAACATCGGGTACAACGTCAATGGCACGGGCCCAGCGATATTGGCTTTTCACGGGACCACACAGTCGGGTAACGCGTGGGATCAAGTCCGTGCATCCTGCGGCGATGACCGCACGTGGGTCGTGTTTGAGTTTCCGGGTTCGGGCGAGTCCGATATGCCCACTGCACCCCTTGAACTAGACAACATCGTTGACGACGCTGTCGCTCTCATGAGCAATCTTGGTCACGAGACATTTCACGTTGTTGGCTACTCCCTCGGAGCCGTATGTGCACTTCACACCGCTGCCTTGCATTCTTCGCGTGTTCTTTCAGTCATGTCTCTGTGCGGATGGTCGCAAAGTGACGCCCGGATGCGCGGAACCTTCGACTTATGGCGTCGCCTGATTGCAATCGGTCCAGAGTTGTTTATTCGTTACGCACTGGTTGACGGCTATACGCCAGAAACACTCGAGATGATTGAACCCATGTGGGATGGAGCTGTTGCCTTGGCAGCGTCCACCGTGCAGCCTGGTTCTGACGCCCATTTGGAACTAGATATTCGTGTCGACATTGAGAGCGATCTCCCTCTCATCTCAATGCCATGTCTTGTCATTGGCGGCCTGCAAGACCGTTGGGTGGATATCACCAAATCACGCCATATTTCAGCGATTGTGCCCCATGCAACCCTCGTGGAATTACCAGCTGGCCACTTAGTTATTGGTGAAATGGCAGCAGATATTGGTGCTCTTGTTCTGAAACATACGTCGTAGTAACGGTTCATCCTCCTGAGCGACAAGGTATTGACTACGGTGTACATCCGTGTCTACTCATAGTTCTTCCACACTGTCCGAAGCAGCCTCCAAGGAGTTGCTCGCGACGTACGGGGTGCCATTTGCTCCCGAACATAAGGTCTTTGGCCCTGATGAAGCTGTCACTGCAGCAACCGCTTTGGGTTTTCCGGTTGTCGCGAAGTTGGGCGGAGACAAAATTGCCCACAAGACCGAACGAGGCTTAGTTCGACTTCGCCTCCATGACGCTGCAGCAGTCCATTTGGCTGCAACTGAACTTTTTGCTGCTGCTACTCCAGACGACGGTGAAGTTCATGTTCTAGTTGCGCCCATGGTGTCAGGCACACGCGAATTGATCGCTGGTCTCCTTGTCGATCAACAGTTCGGTCCAACAGTGATGCTTGGCGTCGGTGGCATTATGGCCGAGGTCATCAAAGACGTGGCATTTAGGCCTGCGCCACTCACAAAAGAGATTGCTCTCGACATGGTGAAGTCACTGCGTATGCAAGGGCTTCTTGAAGAATTCCGTGGGGAGTCAGCCGTCAACGTCAATCAAGTCGTTGATTGTTTGATGGGCCTTTCCGCAGTCGCAACAGACCGCGCCGACATTGTGTCTGTCGATATCAACCCACTCATTGTAAAAAGCAACGGAGATCTTGTTGCAGTCGATGCACTTGTCGAACTGGGCCAACGGTCAACGAATGAAGGAACCGTACGTCCTCCGTACTCCCATGAGCAGTTCATGGCACTGTTTGAACCTCGTGGAGTTTTGGTCACTGGCGCGTCAACTCACCCAGGCAAGTTCGGTTTCGTCTCTCTTCACAACATCTTGGCGAGTGGATATAACGGCGCGGTCTTTGGTACCAACCTTCAAGGTGAAGAAGTACTCGGCATCAAGACTGTTGCCGACATTGCTGCTCTCCCAGACGGTCAGATTGATCTCGTGTTCGTATGTACACCTGCTTCGGCGAATCCAGATTTACTGCGCGCATGTGCGAAGAAGGGTGTCAAGGCTGCATTTTTGACTTCGGCCGGTTACGGAGAAGCCGGAGACGAAGGACGCAAGTTAGAAGAAGAACTCATCGCTCTTGCCGATGAATTGGGCATTCTGCTTGCGGGACCGAACGGCCAAGGAGTGGTCTCAACACCAGCAAACCTCTGTGCGCAGATTGTTGCTCCGTTTCCGCCTGCAGGCGCTATTGCTGTTGCAAGTCAAAGTGGAAACTTTGTGTCAAGTTTCTTGAACTACGCACGTCAAACAGGAGTTGGTATTAGTCGTGCTGTCTCTGCTGGCAATGCTGCGGCTCTTGGCGTGGCTGATCTCATCGAGTGGTACGGCACTGATGATGCCACTCGTGTTTCGCTCGCATACGTGGAGGGCATCAGCGACGGTGCAGGTTTGATGAGACGACTCACGAATGCCGCAAAGAGTAAGCCCGTTGTTTTGGTTAAAGGTGGCGCGACGGAGAATGGAGCCCGTGCTGCTGCTAGCCACACAGGTGCACTTGCAGCCAACGATTCAATATTTGATGGAGCATGTCGAGCAGGGGGAATCTCTCGTGCTGCAACCGTGGAAGAAGCGTTTGAAGCTGCTGCGACCTTCGCAACTCAACCATTGCCCAAGGGTCCCAACGTCATCATTTTGACGACTGCTGGTGGATGGGGAGTTGTCACGAGTGATGCAATTGCGCGAGATGGTTCATTGCAATTAATGGAATTGCCTGCCGATCTTCAGCAACAGATTGATACGAAATTGCCACCTCGCTGGAGCCGGAACAACCCTGTTGATTGTGCTGGTGGCGAAACAAGAGACACCATCCCAGAAGTGATGGAAATGATTGCATCTCATCCAAATGTCGATGCTGTGATTTACCTCGGGCTCGGTATTCAAGCAAACCAGGCACGCCTCATGCGTGAAGGTCGTTTCCATCCTGATCATGGTTTAGAGCGAATCGTTGAGTATCACGAGCGTCAAGATGCTCGTTTCGCTCAAGCAGCCCATGAGTTGTCTGTACAGACGGGAAAGCCGATTCTTGTTGCAACAGAGTTGGCTGTCGCAGACCCAGACAATGCCGGTGTTGTCGCAGTACGAGAATCAGGTCGCCTTTGCTATGCGAGCGGCAACCGCGCGGTCGCCGCACTTGGTCATTTGTATCGATACGCCGTTCACACCGGAGTGGCCCGTTAAACATAAGCCATTGCGCTCTGGACGGCGCGCTAGGGATCCGCTCAAGGTTGTCCTCAGCGTGGGTGTTCTTGGGGGAGTCATACTCGCCTCTGGTTATTTTGCGTTGTCTTCTTTTGCTGCACGAGTGACACCACTGGAAAGTGGTGCGATTACACAGCAACCCAAAATTGCAGTTCTTTCGGCGCGCCGCACTCCAAACACACTGTCGAACGACACACGGTTAGGGGGATTGCGTCGATCGCTATCAAGTTTGCAAGGAAGAGTCCCGCCAGATGGTTGTCTCACGGTGGAGTGGCTCGGTCAATCACTTTCAGATGTTCGAGGAGACAAACTTCTCGTTCCAGCGTCCGCAGTCAAGGTTCTGACGGCCGCAACGGCCCTTGAGGTTCTTGGGCCCACATTTACATACAGGACGGAAGTTTTCGCTGCAAAGACCGACCAACCTGGTGTTGTCACTGATTTGTTCTTGGTTGGCGGAGGAGACCCTGTCATTGTTCGTAATGAATATGTTGCGACCGAGAAATATAAAACTTTCAATGGAACGTCTCTCGAAACACTTGCTGATCAGATTGTTGCGACCGGAGTGCGCACAATTTCGGGATCCATCGTCGGCATTGATTCGCGTTATGACGACAAACGTTTTGTTGATGTATGGCCCACTGAATTTCATTTCACTGAGTCAGGACCACTCGGCGCATTGCTCGTTAACGACGGAGTAGTGGTCGGGGAGCCAAATAAGCCCGATGACCCCGCCTTGGCTGCTGCAACAGAACTTCGCACGCTGTTGAGTGCACGCGGTGTGGCAGTCACCGGCGCAGTGCGCCATGATGCCGCCCTTCCAAATAATGCCACCGCAGTGACAACAATTTCATCCTCACCACTTCCACTTATTCTTCGCGAGATGTTGGTGAATAGTGACAACAACACTGCTGAAATGGTGCTCAAGGAAATTGGTTTCAGCAAGAAGAAGTCAGGTTCAACCGCGGCAGGACTCGAAGTCATGTCGCAGTACTTTCTCGACAAGAAGATTTCTCCAGTTCCCACCTTGATTGACGGTTCAGGTCTCTCAAGTTCTAATCAGGCTTCATGTCGATCGTTTATGGAGCTTCTCAATTCTCAGGCGTCCCAACTCGCACCGATGTTGGCGATTGCTGGCACAACCGGAACGCTGTCGACAGCCTTTGAGGATTCTCCGATGAATGGACGTCTTCTCGGGAAGACAGGAACGCTGTCGGGGGTCAAGGCCCTTGTTGGATACCTTCCTGTTGAGGGGGGACAGCCGGTTGTCTTCGCTTTCATCATGAATGCCAGTGGTATCGACAACAAGACGTCCTATCGACCACTGTGGAATGCACTCGGCGAAGCTCTGAACAAGGCCAAATCAACCCCACGAGCCGACCAACTAGCGCCGTAATTGGCCTGTGGATAACTTGCAACCACTGGCGTAGGATGATTCGTCCATGGTGAAGCCTCCTCCATTTCGTAAGCGTCTCACGCCGACAGACCAGGTCACAGACCTCGTTGAGTCGGTCAAGATCTATGCGCGTCAAGAGACACTCGGCCCACTGAAAGGTGCAGCCCGTTGGGTCGCTATTGGCACCCTGGCTGCCACGTCTCTCGGACTATCCATGATTTTCCTTGCTCTGGCGATCCTGCGTCTGAGTCAGGACCTCGGCGGTGCAGCTCTTGATGGTTCTTGGTCCTTCCTCCACTACTTCTTCACATTGATCGTTGTCGCGCTACTGGTGTGGCTGTCGTTTAGTCGCATCTCCCAGCGAAGCCTGGCGAAAGGGGAATAACCATGTCTGATACTCCACACGTGTCTCGGGAAGATCTTGAAACAAAGTTCCGTGCCCTTCAAACTGACATCCAAGGAAGGGCTGCAGACAAGAAGCAGTCCATCGTGGCCATCGGTGGAGCAGTTGCAGGTCTCGTAGTTCTTCTTGCGTACCTCTTTGGTCGCCGCGGTGGCCGCAAACGCGGCTCACGAGTTGAGTTCCGTAGGTTCTGATTTATGTTCACCCTCTTCTCATGGGGTGCGCGAAAGATTCTCAGCAATCAGTCCGCAAAGCGACTGTGGGTTCGTCGTCTGCTCCTTCTTGTAACCGTTCTTCGCTGGATTAATCGTCGATTGAACAACAAAGCCTCGCGAGTAGCACTGAAGCGTGGAGAGTCACTTGTCATCAGTGTTCAAAAGAACGGAGCCACTCCACAATGAGTGCAGTATTTCTCGAGGGCGAAAAAGCTCTCTTCATCGATTCAAAGAAGCGTCGCTATCTCGTCACCTTGAATGTTGAAGGGGAGTTCCATAGCCACTCCGGTTTTGTGGCTCACACAAACATCATTGGCCAGAAGCCCGGGATTGTTGCCGAAACAACCAAGGGCGCCAAGTACATCGTGTTGCGTCCGACATTGGAAGACTTTGTCATTGAGATGCCTCGCGGTGCACAGGTGATTTATCCAAAAGATCTTGCCCCCATGTGCATGTTGGGAGACATTTACCCCGGAGCACGTGTCTTTGAGACCGGTATCGGATCTGGAGCTTTGTCCATGACGATGCTGCGTTGGGGTGCTCACATCACCGGACTGGAATTACGCGAAGACTTCCTCAATCGTGCTGTCAATAACGTGAAGTCATTCCTGGGCGAAGAGGCACTGTCGCGCTACGAGGTCAGTCTTGGCGATAGCTACGAAGACTGCCCTGAGGGCGAGTTTGATCGGGTAATGCTGGACCTTCCAGAACCGTGGCGAGTAACTCCAACCGCTGAAAAGATTCTTGTACCTGGCGGTCTCATGGTGGCGTACACACCGTCCATCACACAAGCAGTGCAAGTACGCGAGTCAATGGGCAAGGGTTGGGTAGACCAACGCACGCTTGAGGTACTCCATCGCACGTGGCACATCGAAGGAATGGCAGTTCGACCTGACCACCGAATGGTGGCGCATACGGCATTTCTTACTGTTGCGCGCTTTGTTGGCGCGTAAGAATCAGACTTCGATGAAGATGCATTCGCCGGGGCATTCCTCGGCGGATTCGACAACTGCATCCATGCGGCTGTCTGGGAAGTTCGCAAGGCCGTCAGCACCCTGAGCATTGCCCTTTGCGGTGGCGTACACCGTGTCGCCTTCCTTCACGTAAGCAAGGCCATCGTCAAGGAGAGTGAATACGTCGGGAGCGATCTCTTCACAGAGTCCGTCACCGGTGCACAGGTCTTGGTCGATCCATACCTTCATTTGGGAAGTCCCTTCGTCAAGTCGCCTGATGGCTCCTATGGCTTGCCCCGTACGGGGTACACACACAATACACGCATGCCCCCTGTGGGACGACTTCACCTTCATGAGGACGCTTGTAGTACTTGGCACAGCGTCGCCCGACAGGTCTTTCCAACTAGGTTTAATGCTCCATGGAAGAGTCGGATCTAGCAGCATCGGAGATTGAGTCCGAAGAGATGCAGGGGCATAGCCCCGGTCGAGTTCTTCGAGACTGGATTCTCGTAGTGGTCATCGCCCTTGGAGCCGCTCTCCTTGTACGCGTGTACGTCCTTCAGCAGTTCTACATCAGTGGTCCGTCGATGGAAACAACACTGTTAGAGAACAATCGGGTCCTTGTGAACAAGCTCTCGTACCGTCTTCATGACATCCACCGCAAGGATGTTGTCGTGTTTGACCGCATTACCACCAGCGGAGGAGTCATCGCCCACGACGACTTGATCAAGCGTGTTATCGGCGTTGGGGGAGACACAGTGGAAATCAAGGATTGCAAAGTCTTTGTCAACTCAACAGAGATCGACGAACCATATTTAGACAAGGAAGTTCTTGCTTTCCCTAATGCCGTGGAGCGGTGCCGTGTGATTGATATGAAACCAATCACTGTTCCGAGGGATCAGTTGTTCGTCATGGGTGACAATCGTCCTGAATCGTTTGATAGTCGCAGTTTCGGAACAATCCCAGAACACCTGGTAGTTGGTCGTGCCTTTGCGATTGTCTGGCCCTTCGGGCGTATCGCGACTCTCTAATCACAGCCGTGGTGAATGGCCAATCACTTGGTCGTATGTTTCGACGAGGCGATCAACATGGTCGCTGTATATCCCGTCTAATCCCATCAGCAAACCATTGCTCAACGAAGTAGGGAACTGAGCATCCCAACCAAAAGCTTGAACATTGAAACGGTGCATCATTGTGACGAGTCCGCCATTCCAATCACTGATGTGCATGTTGAGAACATCGATTCCCTTATTGGCAAGTAATGCAGCTCTCATCTCAGGTCCGTCTTTCAATCGTTGCAAACGAGTCGAATCAACAACTTTGACGTCGGGATGACGCTCACGAATCGCGAAACATTCAGAACTCTTCCAGTGACAGATGAAAAGGCGACTGAGATCAAATGCACATTCTCGAGCAACAGCTACTAAACCATCGGTTGCCTTCTCATCCTTGATGTCGACACTAAAACTGAAGTCGGTTCCACAGGATTCAAAAAACTCACCAACGGTCGGGATGTGACTGGGCAACGCTGAACGATTCACTTCAGAAATTGGCTTCTTGCGAGCTCGAACCCGGACAACACCGTCATGGTCGAGGACCACTTGGCCATCTGCCGTGATCCAGACATCGCTCTCTAGTCCGTTGGCACCCAACTTCAGAGCGAGCTGGAAGGCGCTAATGGTGTTCTCTGGTGCATGCGCACGAGCACCACGATGCGCAAAAGCAATAGGTTCATCAACGAGAGAGGGAAGGCGTTGTTGCACGCATGAAGACTAGATGGGCGGTTCTACAATGACAGGGTGTTCAACTTCAGTGGCAGCGAGATTGTTTTCCTGCTCCTAGCGGGACTCGTCGTCCTCGGACCTGAACGTCTTCCCGGTGTCATTCGCCAGATTGGCAAGTTGTACGGCGACATTCGCAGAACCACCCAGGGACTTGAGCAGGAACTTCGTTCGACGTTTGACGAACCTTTGAAAGATCTGAAGTCCACGGCAGACAGCATCCGTTCTGGCTTCGGAGAAATTGATACCGAGCCATCGCCGCCCATGCGGCCAGAGAAATCTGAAGCACTCACGCCAGAGCAGTTGGAGACCCTCGCTGAGGGATCGGAGTCGAAGTCAGATGGCTAAGAAATCTCCAGCTGACTCACCGTCGCCCGAAACAACCATGCCACTGATGGAACATCTTCGTGAGTTGCGCATGCGCATCGTTCGCAGTCTGCTCTCAGTCGTCGTCGGCACCATTGTCATTCTTGCGTTGTATGACCCCGTGAAGAACTTCCTCACCAAGCCTTATAGGGATCTGTGTAATGAAAGACCAGAGTTCAAATGCGATGGCTCACTCTTTGCTCTGGGACCCCTTGATGGTTTCTCTGCACGCATGCGTATCTGCGCATACGGCGGTCTTGTTCTAGCGCTTCCCGTCGTGTTGTGGCAGATTTGGCGATTCATCGTGCCGGCACTCTCGCGCAAAGAAAAGCAATATGCGGGACCGTTTATTGCGTCATCAATTGTGTTATTCATCGTCGGATGTTCATTGGCTTACTGGACACTTGATAAGGCGCTTGAATTCCTGATCACTTGGTCTGGCACCGACGTCACACAGAGTTACCAAATCACAAAATACGTGTCACTTGTCGTGCTGATGATGCTCGCCTTTGGTGTGGGCTTCCTAAGCCCAGTGCTGATTGTGTTTCTCCAGCTGGTCGGGGCAGTGCGGCCCCGCACACTCGTGAAGCAATGGCGCTTTGCGATTATGGGCATCTTCATTGCTGCAGCAGTCATCACTCCATCAGGCGATCCGTTCAGCATGTTGGCACTCGCAGTTCCTTTGACCATCCTGTACTCGATTGCTGTCCTTGTGGGCTGGCTACTCACACGTCGTCGAACATCGGCTCTTTTATGACGAATGTGAGAGAGGACTTTCTTTCACGCCTGACATATCAGCCGGATACCTTTCAAGTAAAGGCTATGGAGTCAATCGACGCTGATGCATCTGTGTTGGTTGCAGCACCAACAGGTTCTGGCAAAACACTCATTGCTGAATACGGAATCGCACGTGCACGAGCCGCAGGGCTTCGCGCTTTTTATACGACACCAATTAAGGCTCTTTCTAATCAGAAGTTTCGCGACCTTGGCGAGCTCTACGGGGTACGCAATGTCGGTCTCATCACCGGCGACAATGCAATTAACGCAGAGGCTCCCGTCGTCGTCATGACGACAGAGGTTCTTCGCAACATGATTTACGCATCCTCGTCACGCCTCGACAATCTTGGTGTTGTCATTCTTGATGAGGTTCATTACCTGCAAGACGCATATCGAGGCCCTGTGTGGGAAGAAGTCATTATTCAGTTGGACCCTGAGGTTCAGTTGGTATGCCTTTCTGCCACGGTGTCTAATGCAGACGAGGTTGGGGAATGGCTTTCGACAGTTCGAGGTCGCACCGACGTGGTCGTTGAAACCACTCGTCCGATTGAACTGACCAACCACTTCGCACTGCACAACAATGCGTCGGGGCGCACCGAGATGTATCACACCGTGATTAATGGTGAGCCGAATGCTCATGTGCAGAGGTTGCTCGCTGGTGGAAGACCAGGTCCACAGCGCGGAGGCGGCTCACAAAAGAAAGTGCGTCGCTTCACTCCACCCACTCGGCCAGAAATCATTGAACTTCTCGAAGATAACAACATGCTTCCTGCCATTGTGTTTATCTTCAGTCGTGCCCAATGCGAGGATGCAGTGACGTCATGCATGCGGGCCGGCATTGTTCTCACATCTGCTGAAGAAGAGAGCAAGATTCGCGAGATTGTTGAACGTCACTGTGAATCTTTGACAGAGGATGACAGAACCGCTCTGGAGTATCACTTTTTCCTTGACGACATTGGAACAGGAATTTCCTGCCACCACGCTGGAATGATTCCCATGTTCAAGGAGGCTGTTGAAGAATGCTTCGTGAAAGGTCTAGTGAAAGTTGTCTTCGCGACAGAGACTCTTGCCGTTGGCATCAATATGCCCGCACGTGCAGTTGTAATTGAGAAACTCACCAAATACACCGGAGAGCATCACCAGTTGTTGCGCGCTTCAGAATTCACACAGTTGACTGGACGCGCAGGTCGTCGTGGTCTCGACGACATTGGTCACGCCATTTCGTTGTGGAATCCCTTCGTGAATTTTGATCAGGTTGTCGGGCTGGCCCTCAGTCGCAGTTTCCGCTTGTCTTCTGCATTTCGACCCACCTTTAACATGGCTGTCAACATGGTGCGACGTCATTCCACTGATGGCGCCCATCACATTTTGAATCTCTCCTTTGCGCAGTTTCAAGCCGACAGAGATGTGGTCACATCTGAAGCGACTCTTGAAAAGCGCAGAAGAGAGCTATCCCTTCTCGAAAAAGCTCAAAGCGAATTGAGTAATGAGGATCTCAACGAGAGTGATCGTGATCTGCTTGCGTCGAATGTTGAAGTGGAGATTGCACTTCGAGGGCTTCGCCCCGGTGACATCGTTATTTTTGATGCGTCGAATATTCGTGGTCGTGGTCTTATTCTTTCGACGGCGGCTCGGCGTTCGGGCATCCGCCTGACCGTTGTTACTCCGACCCGTAAAATTCTTGATGTCATGGCCAAGGATCTTCGATCTCTCCCAGTTCGTGCAGGGCAAGTAGATCTTCCTGTTCCCTTCGAACCAGCACGAACTGAGTTCATTAAGGAATCCGCAGCACGGCTCGTGAAAGCGCGCATCGACGAGACCATCGGAAGAGCCATCGAGGAAAACGTTGGACCTCGTGTGTCTGAATCACCGGTGTCTTCGAAGAACATCCGTCGTCTCCGCAAAGAGATTGAACAGATGGAATCCAGTACGCGACATCGCGCTGGTTCTGTTGGTGCTCGATTTATGGACGTCGTTGAATTACTGGAGGATTTGGGCTACATCGAAAACTGGACCCTGACAGAGAAGGGAGAGACGCTTGCGGGAATCTTTCACGAGTCGGACCTCCTTGTTGTTGAAGTCATGAATCGTGGTGTTTTGGACAATCTGTCAGTCAATGACCTGGTCGCTGTTTTGTCCACTCTGATATTTGAACCACGAGGGGGAGACAACGGTGGACCCACTCGATGGCCATCTGATTTGGTTCGTCAACGATTCAAACGTATCGAAAAGATCAGTGAAGGACTGCAGGAGGCGCAGCGTCAGCGAGGCATGCATATACATCGAGCCCCGAACGGTGGACTGGCGCATGAGACTGCCGGATGGGCTGCTGGAAAGCCGCTATCGCGGATTCTTGATCCTGAACTCACACCAGGTGATTTTGTTCGCTGCATGCGACAACTCATTGATCTCTTACGTCAAATTGCAACCACCACCCACAATGAGGCTCTTCGCTCTACCGCAGAGGATGCAGCTCGCAGCATCAATCGCGGTGTGGTCGCCGCAGCTCAAGGCAGTTCAGGCGGATGACGATTCGCAAGGGCGAGCAATGGGGTAGCAGCATCAAGATGCCGACCCACATTCGTCAAGCTCATAGTGACGCCGAGATTGCTCAGTGTTCATCTGGTGACTTCATCTCGATAACAGGTGGAGATATCCATTTTGCGTTGGGTTCGCCAGTGTTGCTGGAGTCGGAGCTCGATTGCACGCTTCTTCAGCTTGATGCTCTTCACGTTCACATAACACTGGCCGATGGTTCACGAAGTGATTCTTTCGCAGCTTCATGTATCCAAATTGGCCGCTTCTTTTCACCGATCCATCGTGACCGCTTCATCTGCCTTACAAATGGCGGAATAGTTGATGGACGAAATATTGCGCCACGTGCTCACCCGAATGACGGACGTTTCGATGTCATGACTATTGATGCATCAATGTCAATTCGCGATCGTCTCACTGCGAGAAAGAAAGCAGTAACAGGTTCACATCTGCCGCACCCTCTTATCTCGGTGCGACAGGGTGACACTTTCACCGAGCAAAGACTTGGACGACACGAGAGCCTCTCCATAGATGGTGTCGACATTCCCAAATGGTCGGAAATTTCGGTCAGTATTCTTCCTGATTACTGGCAGATAGTCGTCTAGTCACCTACGGTTGAACCATGGAAGCATGGATCCTCAACGAATCGCCCGGCAATTACGTGTGGGGCACAATGCCCGACCCAACCCCCGCAGCGGATGAAGTTCGCATCAAAGTTGTGACCAGTGCTCTCAACCACATGGACTTGTGGGTGACTCGAGGAATGCCAAAGCCACCTCTTCCACACATCCCAGGTTGTGACACCGCAGGCATCGTCGACGCGGTTGGTTCTGCAGTGACATCAATCGCTGTGGGAGACGAAGTTGTTGTCAACCCAGGCGTTTCTCCTGTTGATGAAATCGTTCGCTATGGAAACAACTCTCCGATGGGACCTGGATTCATGATTTGGGGTGAACACTGCAAGGGTGGTCACGGTACGTATGCCATCGCTCCTGCACGAAATGTCAGACCGCGACCTCAGAACCGTTCTTGGGAAGAGTGTGCAGCATTCCCACTCGCATATCTCACGGCTCTTCGCATGTTAAACAGAGCCCGTTTACGTCCTGGCGAGACGGTGCTTATCGTTGGTGTCGGCTCGGGAGTATCAAGTGCTGCACTGTCGCTTGCAAAATGGATGGGCGCAACAGTCATTGCGACAAGTCGCGATGAAGTAAAGCGCAAACAAGCCACGGTGATGGGTGCAGACAAAGTGATTGACACAGCAGCCGACCGATGGGATGTGGAAGCTGATGTCGTGATTGAGAGTGTTGGACCTGCAACATGGGACAAGTCAATGCGTTCCCTTGCAGCAGGTGGCCGATTAGTTGTCTGTGGCGGCACCTCAGGACCAAAGGTCGAGATCAACCTTCCGCGTCTCTTCTTCAAGCAATACGAGATCATTGGCTCAACGATGGGAAGTTACGAAGAGTTTGATCAACTTCTCCAACTCGTGGAGCAAGGTCTACCGATTGCAATTGATTCCGTTCACCCTCTGGCCAACTACGAGGTCGCACTTGCAAAACTTGAAAAGGGAGAACAACTTGGGAAGATTGTTCTTCGTCACGAAGGTCAATAGAAGTGTCAGACATTCAGACATTCAAAGAGCGTGCTTGCTCAAAGATTGATGCGATAGCTCAGGATCTTGTCGAGGCAAGCCACACCATTCACGAGAATCCGGAACTGAACTATGAGGAGTTCATTGCGTCCGAGTTACTTGTCCGCTTAGCAAATGACCATGGTCTTTCGACCGACAGAAATGCATATGGTTGCGAGACTGGATTCGTAGGGGAGACAGGTACAGGCTCCACTGTGTGTGTCATGAGTGAGTACGACGCACTACCGGCAATCGGTCACGGATGTGGGCACAACATCATCGCCACAGCAGGATTGGGCGCGGCAATTGGTCTCTCCGTCGTTGCCGGTGACGCAGGTGGCCGCCTTCGCTATTTGGGAACACCTGCAGAAGAAGGTGGAGGCGGAAAACTTGTCATGGCTCGCAATGGGGCACTCAACGGTGTTGATATCGCCATGATGGTGCACTCCGCAGATGCGGATCTGACCAGCATTGATGCCATTGCACTGCAACAACTACTTGTTGAATATGGTGGCGAGGCTGCACACGCGGCTGCAGCACCAGAAAAAGGCAAGAATGCCCTCGACGCCGCTGTCCTTGGTTACATGGCGGTTGCAGCATTGCGCCAACACATTCTTCCGACAGAACGGGTACATGGCATTTTTGTTCGGGGCGGAAGTAAGCCGAACATTGTTCCTCACGACGCAGCAACAGAGTGGTACGTACGATCAGACACCATGTCCTCGCTGTCTGAGTTGAAACCTCGGGTGCTTGCTGCGCTCGAAGCAGGCGCGCACGCCTGTGGTTGTTCAGTACGACATCAATGGGATGCGAATCCGTATGCAGACATGGTGACCAATAACAATCTTGCCGCCCTGTACATCAGTAGTGCTGCATCGCTTGGGCGAACGGTAGTTGTTCCAGGCAGTAATGGACACCGTGTTGTCGGCAGTACCGACATGGGCAATATCAGTCATCTTGTTCCTTCGATTCATCCGATGATTGCTTCAGCTCCTCCAGGAACTGCGATTCACACCACCGCTTTTGAGAAGGCCTCGCGCTCGCCCCAAGCAGACCAGGCAATCATCGATGGTGCCAAAGCAATGGCAATGACAGCGATTGACTATTGGACATCTCCGGAACAACAATCCGCAATTTCTGCTGAGTTTTCCCGAACAAATGCCAGCAAGGATGTGCTGTAGGCGGTATCCCTGAGCAGGCAGCCTCTGCCTCCTAGGCTAAAAAACCGTGACGGTCTACGTTCCCGAGGAATTTACTGATACTGAATCCGACATCTTGCGTCGGTATTTCACGAACCTTGACCAGCCAGTCTTTGCGCTCGTCAACCTTCCTGAGGTGGTGAAGGGTGCATTGTTTGCTCGTTACAGCCGCAGCCCGCGCAGTTTGCGTCGATTGTTCCTCGATGAGTTCGTGAACGACCTCGAAATCAAGGGTGATCAGGCGGTCGATGCGACCGTCGGAGTTGATCGCGCAGAGTCTTTGTACGAGAAAGTGTTCGTTGAGTACGGCGATGACTCAGTTGCGCAGTTGGGCGGAGTTCATCTCGCCTGCGAACAAGCGTCAAACATTCTGACCAAGATTCTCGAGTGGGGCCGCTTGATGAGCTACCTCGAGCAGTCAACTCGATATATCGCCTACGACGATCGTCTTGGCGGCCGCTACCGCTATTACCGGGACCCAGACCTCCTTGAAGGCAAGTTCGGCACACGCTATGTCGGAGACATGGATCGAATGTTCGACTCCTACAGTTCTCTTGCAGAGATCGTCACTCAGCACATCCGTTCAACGGTGCCGAAAGGTGAGGGCGATAGTGACTTTGTGTATCGCCAAGCAACACGAGCAAAAGCACTCGACGCAGTTCGTGGGATGCTGCCAGCATCAGCACTCTCGAACGTTGGCATCTATGGAAGTGGACAAGCTTTCGAACAGCTCTTGCTTCGCATGCGTGCGCACCCACTTCCAGAAGCGCGTGTCTACGCCGACATGATGTTGACAGAGCTTCGCAAGGTCATTCCATCTTTCCTGCGTCGCGTTGATGTTGTTGAGCGTGGCGGCAAGTGGTCTGAATATTTGTCCACCAACACGGCAAACATGAATTCACTTGTTGACAGCTTGTTTGGTGATTCCATCGCGTCCGATGTCGATGAAGTAAGTCTTGTGGATTTTGATCCAGATGGTGAGAACAAGATTGTTGCGGCTGCCTGTTATGCCTTCTCACATCTGCCCGAATCTCAGATCTTGGCAAGGGTGGAAAAGATGACCACCGCTGAAAAGTCAGAGATTCTTCGCAATTACGTTGGCAATCGCGAGAATCGTCGTCATCGCCCAGGTCGTGCATTCGAACGCACTGATTACCGATTTGATGTGCTGTCCGATTACGGCGCGTTCCGAGACATGCAGCGCCACCGACTGTTAACGATTGAGTGGCAACCTTTGACTCCGTATCACGGTTTCGCCCGTCCAGATCTTGTGGATGCTGCAGGCGCTGCAGATCAGTTCAACGAGGTTATGGACCGCTCCGCGGCCCTCTATGACGCATTGGTCGGGGATCACCCCAGTCAAGCCTCATACGCCGTCTCAATGGCCTATCGCATCAGGTATTCGATGCAGTTCAACGCTCGCGAAGCAATGCACATGCTTGAATTGCGTTCGAGCCCACAGGGCCACCCTTCATATCGACGCGTGGCGCTCGAAATGCACCGACTCATTGCCGAAAAAGCAGGGCATCACGCCGTTGCTGACGCGATGATCCATATGACGACGGAAGCACCAGAGCTCGAGAGGCTCGATTCCGAACGTCGCGCCGAAGCTCGTCGTTCCGGCAAATAGCCATCAGAATCAAAGTGACGAGCGTCACTTAACCTGATTCTTTTCCGAGGATTCGTGCGTTCGTTGGTTTTTATGTCTATTATCCCGCCCCGAGCCTTGTGGCAAAACGGAGGAATCCAAAGTGGCAAAAGATGAGATTGATCCAGAAGAATTGGACGAACTCGAGATTGAAGGCGAGGACGAACTCGACATTCTCGACGACGACCTCGATGGAGACGACCCACTTCTCAGTGACGACGACGACGCCATTGATGACGATGATGACGATGACTCGATGTCGGCTCCGGTGGTGCGCAAGAAATCTGATGACGATGAAGACGAAGATGACATGGTCGCTCCAGACGACGTCGAGGAAGACCTTGCCGAGATCCTGAAAGATCGCCTTGCTTCGGAAGACCTCCCAGCCGAGGAAGACGAGACAGTCGAGACTGATGATCGGACGGGCTCTGATGAGTCTCTGCAGCCAAAACGAGCTGACGAGACCTTGTGCAATCTTTGTTTCATGCTGGTTCGCAAGAACACGACAATGTGCCCCATGGGCGATGACGACTGTCCCGTTGTCGTAAAGAAAAAGAAGAAGTGACCAATCCTTTCCTCGTTGTTCATCGCGCCGTGTGGCGCAGGGTGAATCAAGTGGTGCGCGATGCCCGTTCTCAGGCTCCCGCAGCGCGAATGGTGGGGGAGTTTGCGGTAAAGCAGGTCGCTAAGGAAGCGAACAAGAACCTCCGCAAGGCCACAGAGAAGAAAGATTCCACAGGCATCTAGCGCCATGCGTGGATCATCATTTGTCCGCATTGCAGTTGCATCTGACGAGCAAGTGATCGCGTCTCATCGTGAAGCGTCACTGTTAGAGGCAGACCAGTACCGAGGTCATACCCGAGACTTACACGAGCACGGCACTGAATTGTCACTTGTCGCCGGATTCGGGAACACAGTAATGGCGAGTGTGACCGCACGCATTGTGTCCACCACCGCGGTCATTCATCACGTGTATGTGGTGCCTGATTCGCGCGAGGTCGGTCTCGGTGACTCATTGATACAGGCCTTGATTTCAGACCTTCCCTCACGAGGTGTAAAAGAGATTGAAGCCCAAGCTCTTCCCGGAGACCGTGGGATGAAGAATCTATTTGAGCGACATGGATTGATTGCTCAAACAATCATTGTTGGAAAGTCGCTCTAGCGACCCTTCCACTGTGGCGCACGCTTTTCGATGAAGGCAGTGAGACCCTCTTTCGTGTCTTCCGATTTGAGAATCGGTGCAAACTCTTCATTCGTCATCTTGATGAGGTTCTCATCGCTCTCATAGGCCGCGGCCAAGACAACTCGTCGACTTGCGGCAACGGCCATTGGTGCAGATGTTGCAATCTTGTTAGCAAGTTCCACCGCTGCATGTAATGCTTCACCCGGTGCAACGAGATGATTTACGAGACCTAATTGGTGTGCTCGTTCAGCAGACAACGGATCACCCGTCAGAATGACTTCCATCGCGACAGATTTTCCAATGGCGCGTGGGAGTCGAAAGAGACCGCCTGCACCCGCAATAAGATTTCTCTTCACTTCAGCAAGTCCGAAAGAAGAACGGGTTGTAGCAATCACCATGTCGGAAGCAAGAACAATCTCACATCCGCCGGCCGTGGCAAGCCCGTCGACTGCAGCGATGATCGGTTTGTTGCGTTCGCGGTATACGAACCCAGCGAAACCACCACGCTTGGTTCCCAAGGTCTGACCGCCTGCACTCAATGCCTTCAAGTCGGCTCCTGCACAGAAGACAGGAGACTTGTGCCCCTCTGTATTTGCTGTGAGGACGCCGACCCACACACCTTCTTCGCTCTCAAGACGATCGATGGCGGCTTCCATTGCTTGTGCAAGGTCGTCGTTGACTGCATTGCGAGCATCGGGACGATTCAGAGTGATAACCGCGACTTGACCGCGCACTTCATATGTAACTAATTCAGCCATGAGTGTCACCGTAGTGGCGAACCTGGCCTGTGTGCCTATTCGGCGGAGTCTGCTGCTGGCGTCTCTGCTGGCTCTGTTTCAGAAACTGAAGTCTCTGCTGCCGGAATCTCAACTGTCGGTGTCTCAACAACAGGAACTTCTGCAACAGGGGCGTCAGCTACTGGTGACTCAGTAGCCACCGAGGTTGGTGCGGCATCTGCCTGAGATGAAGAATCTGGCTTGGGAGCCGCAGTGGGCTTTGGACCACGAGGTGCCTTGGCGTCAGCGGACTTGTTGACATCAGCTGCACGCTTCTTCGGGTTCTTGTCACCACGAGGCTGCTGCAACGGACGTGGAGCACGAGCTTTCGGATCAACCATGACGCCGAACAACGCTGCAAGTTGCGGCATCAATGGTCCAAGACGCGTGACGGTCTTCAAGAGATCTTCAGAAATAACTGTTGGCACAGCGGGGGGAAGGACCTTGCCGTGAACAGGGGAGAACGCAGCTGCTTCAAGCAATGTGATCCAACGTTCGGACGGTGCATCAACAGTCATACCGGCAACGGTTGCATCAATCAGCTCGACTGCAAGTGCAGGGGGGAAGGGAACTCCGGCCTTTGGTGGCTGCGATGACAACCGCAATGCACGCACAACACGTCCAACCTTGGTGGCAGTTGCGATGTCTTCAAGCCAATTGCGAATTTCAGTCTCTTGACGAACAACGAGGGCTTGCTTCATCTTTGCAACGAGTCCACGGGTTGCTTCATCGATAGCAACAAGTTGATCTGCGGACACAACAATGGAGCGAAGATCACGAAGATCAATTTCTTCAATGATGGTCTCAGCAGACAATGCACGGTCGCGCCATTCAGCGACTCTAAGGCGTGGAAGAAGTTGCTCTGCGATCTGTACAAGACCGTCTGCCGGGACCTTCTCGCGACCTTCGGCGACTGCCTTCTTGTTCTGCTCTTCAACAGCAGCACGAACTGCGGGTACGCCACCCATCAGAACCTTTTCTGCAATTGTGCGCTGAGCTTCTGGAAGTTCTGCGAGAACTGCATCAACATTCACACGGCGTGGCTTGATGCGCTTTGGCTTTGGACGCTGAGGCAATTCTGGGGGAGTCTCAAAGAACGGACGACGAGGACGGTCTCCACGGCCTTCAGCACCTTCACGGCGCTCACCACGTGGCTTGTCACCATCGCGACGCTCTCCACGTGGCTTGTCACCATCACGGCGAGGACCACGGCGCTTGTCACCATCACGGGCACCCTTCTTGCGAAGTTGCTGTGTCACTGCTTCAAAGGGCTTCTCTGAAGGAAGAATCTCAAGAAGTCCGGTGCGGGCTGCCTTCTGCTTCGGTGCAGTAATCGAGAGAACTCGAGTTCCGTCAAGGTCTGATTCAACTTCAGCGCGAACGACATCCTTCACTGCGATGCCTGCTGGCACCACTGAATCGGCAACGACACCCTTGGGCTGAAGCGCGCCTGCTGCGCGCCAAGTCCAAGTGCCATCTTCGCGCTTGCTGGTGAGTTCGATCTCGATACGACGTGACATAGGGGTTATACGGTATCCCCGTTTTACCCTTGACCATCAAGAACGCGCCCATCATCACTAGTCTTCGCCCATGGCTATCTATGCACTTGGTGAGCAAGTTCCCGTTATTCACCCCACGGCCTTCGTATCGCCCGACGCCGTCATTATTGGGTCAGTCACCATTGGAGCCGAAAGTTCCATTTGGTCTGGCGCTGTACTGCGAGGAGATGATGGCGCCATCGTCATCGGCGAACGGACCAGCATTCAAGATGGCACGGTCATTCACACCACTCCTGCACACCACACCACAGTGGGGGACGACTGCGTAATCGGCCACATTGTGCACCTTGAGGGCTGCATCATTGAAAATGGCGCTCAGGTCTCGTCAGGGTCAGTTGTTCTTCACCGGGCTGTCATCAGCACGGGGGCAATAGTCGCTGCTAACGCCGTCGTTTTGAATGACACTTTCGTGCCGCCTGGAGCGCTTGCTGTTGGTGCACCGGCAAGCATCAAGGAAGGCCGTGCTCGCCCCGAAGACATTGCCTTTGCGGCTCTTGCATATGTTCATAAGGGTGCTCGTTTCCGTGAGCAACTCCGACGAATCGACTGACTCTTGGCCAATGGTTGATTTCACTGTGTTGAACAGTGAGATTGAACTTGTCTCCGACCTCTTGTGGTCTCTCGGAGTAGTAGCAGTCGAAGAACGAGGACACTCTTCGACTGACGTCATTCTTCGCACCAGCATGGGTGATGACCCTGATCACGCGATTGCAACAGTTCTTGATGCGTTCCCACAAACATTGGTGGAGCGAATTTCAATTGCGCGGTCTGTTGCCGACACGTGGAGAGAACATGCAGTTGCCACATGGGTGAACGATGATGTCGCACTCGTGCCAGCGTGGATCGAAACTCCGAACAACTGCACCCCAATCCTTGTGGAACCACTCGATACTTTCGGTCTTGGCAATCATCCGACAACAGTTCTCACACTCCGTCTTGCATTGAGTCATGTAGTGGCGGATTCGGAAGTTTTTGATCTTGGATGTGGCTCGGGAGTCCTTGCTGTCGGGCTAGCACTTCTACGTCAATGCACCTGCACCGCATATGACATCGCAGACAGTGCACGCAAGGCAGTAGAGATGAACGCAGCACTGAATGGCGTATCAACCGTGTCATGGATTGACGGGTATCCGAAGCAAGAATCGGATGCGGTTCTTGCAAACATTCTTGCGCCGGTGTTAATCGAGGAATCAGACAGAATTGCTGCTGCAACGAAAAGCGGGGGATTGCTTTTCCTCAGCGGAATGCGCACAGAGCAAGTGGAGCGTGTTCTTCAGGAGTTCACACTGTTCGACGAGATCAGTCGCGACGAGATTGACGGCTGGACTGCCGTTGCACTTCAAAAGAAATAGTTACGAAATATTGCGAGCGCGCACACCGATGGGCGCGATAAGGCGATAGCCAGCTGCATGGCGTTCTTCTTCTGATTCGCCACCCCAGAATCCGTATTCACGATTGCGACGTGCAAAATCCCGACAGTCGACCATCACTTCACATGAGTGGCACACTTCGCGAGCTTGGGCTTCGCGACGTTCACGAGCCTGCGGACGTTCAGCAGCAGGTGGGAAGAAAATTGCAGCAAGGCCTTTACATTCGGCAGAGACAGACCACGTCGTGTCATCCCATTCCCTAAATGCGAACAGATCTCCGATGGCCATTGTTGTCCCCCAACTTCAGTGCCTTGGGACACATTAGCGGAATTAACTCCTCAGTCAATTTTTGACATTTCGTCAAGAAAAAGCTCAAGAAAAGGCGGCCATGACACCGGCCGCAAAAGCATCAACATCGGCCTCTGTCGTGTCCCAAGACGTCATCCAGCGCACCTGAGAACGGCTGATATCCCAGTCCCAAAAGAAGTTCCAGTCTTGAAGTTGCTTCTTGATATCGCGGGGGAGGACTGGGTACATGCTGTTGACAGCAGGGGAGCCAATCTCAAGACCTGGAATACCGGAAACCGCGCGGAACAACCGTTGCGCCATCGCATTGGCTTGCGTCGCTGTCTGGATCCACAGTCCATCAGACAAGGCCTCTACAAACTGAGCGGCGGCGTACCGTTGTTTTGATGGCAACTGAGTTGCTTGTTTCCGAATAAACGCACTTCGATCAGAGGCGACACCACGACGCAAGAGAACAGCCTCTGCTCCCAACATCGCATTCTTTGTTCCACCAAAGGACACCGCATCAACACCGGCTTCGAATGTCATGGCGCGAAAAGTGGCGGCGTCACCACCAAGTGCTGCAACAGCATTCGAAATTCGCGCACCATCAAGATGGACGCGCATTCCAAACGAATGTGCTGTTTCACAAATGGCGCGAATCTCTTCGATGGAATACAGCCCACCAAGTTCTGTTGCTTGCGTGATGGACACAACTCCTGGTTGCACATGATGAACGTTTCCCAGTGCACCGGCGAGATCAGCAATGTTCTCAGGCGTCAATTTGCCATTGGCAGCATCGACGTCTTGAAGTTTCACTCCAAGAAACTTTTCAGGCGCGCCGGTCTCATCGACATTTATGTGAGCCCAGTTCGTACAGATCACAGAGTCGGCAGGCTTCAGCAGACTTGCCAACGCAACAACATTTGAACCAGTGCCGTTAAACGTGAAAAGAACATCAACTTCTTCGTCGCACAATTCTTCAAAGAGGGAAGTGGCTTGCTTGGTGAGAGCATCACCGCCATACGCCATCACGTGACCATCATTGGCACGAGCTATTGCATCGATGTACCGAGGATGGGCGCCAGAGAAATTGTCACTGGCAAAAAAACTGTTGGGCGCTGGGGGAAGTTCCACAAACAAGAATCTACAAGGACATACAATTACGTCATGACGAAATTACCGTTAGGGGAAGTGGCGGGGGAACAACAACCCAGGTGCCGATGGTGTCGACATGCCTTGCCCGGCCGAGATGGCCCAGGGCGTCGCAAAGAGTTCTGCAGCCAAAGATGTCGCCAATGGGACTGGGTATCCAGGCAGCGGGCTACAGAACTGGAATTGTCTGAGAACGAACTAGTAATGACCCGTGAAGAACTTGATGCATTGAAGGATCAGATTTATGTCTTGCATTGCGCGTTAGCCGATGCACGCAATGACTTATCCAAACCTCGTCACACAAAGGATTCAATTCGAGAGATTCTGGACTGGGTCATGGAGGCTGCGGAACCCGTTGCCAGCGCATCGTTGCACCCGTCTTCACAATCCTTGTTACGCCCATAATGTCCGTTATGTAATTTATGTATGGACCAATGATGCCAATGGTTTCAAGGGGTTCTCCCCAACTGTTGGGCACCTAAGGTGCTGTCATGGCAATCAGAAATCTGCAAGACGGCATCGACGCCCAAGACGTTCTCAGTGAAATGGAATCATTCCGTGTGAATGATGTTCGCTGGCGTGATGGTCGGTGCTTCACACTCGCCTATTCCGCGGGGCCTGAGGCATTAGCAATTGCCGAGGAGGCATACCGCCGGTTCTCGGGCGAGAACGCACTCAATACGGCCGCATTCCCCTCACTCAAGTTGATGGCGCAAGACGTTGTCGACACCGTCGCTGGCTGGTGCCACGGGGACGACGATGTAGCGGGGTTTATGACCTCTGGCGGTACGGAGAGCCTTGTGCTCGTGGTTCGCTCTGCTGTGATGCGTGCCAAGCGCGAAGGGCGCCTCACAGGCACGCCCAACATGGTCCTTCCCACATCGGCCCATGCCGCCCTCGAGAAGGGTGCTGACTACTTCTCCGTTGAAAGTCGTCGCGTTGATGTCGGACCAGATTGGCGAGCAAACATCAGTGCGATGCGCGCCGCTGTTGACGAGAACACGATCCTCATCGTTGGTTCAGCGCCGCAGTACCCGCAAGGTGTCGTCGACCCCATTGTGCACATTGCCGCAATTGCCCAGGAGCGAGATATCAACTGTCACGTGGACGCCTGCATGGGCGGAGTCACACTTCCCTATCTCGAACGCCTCGGTGAAGAGATTGCTCCGTGGGATTTCCGAGTTGACGGTGTGACGTCAATTTCAGTCGACTTACACAAGTACGGCTACACATCAAAAGGTGCAGGCGTTCTTCTTCACAAGAACAAGAAACTTCGCAGCGATCAAACATTCATGACAGATAATTGGCTTGGCGGCATGTATGGATCATCGGGAATTCTTGGAACAAAGTCTGGTGGCCCTATCGCATCGGCTTGGGCAGTCTTGAGATTCCTCGGTGAAGACGGATACCGCACAGTTGCTCGTAGTGCACGAGACAGTGCGTTGAAGATTGCTGCGCATATTGATGCTCACCCATTGCTGACCCTACGAGCTCAACCCGACTCCACACTCCTCTGCTTCGGCACATCTGACCCAAAGCGTCATGACGTTTTTGCCTTGGCAGAACTTCTCATCGAGCGTGGCTGGTTTATGGACCGCCAAACTCCGCCTGCGAGTATCCACCTCACCGTTCATGCTGGGCATGAGGCCCGCATCGATGAGTTCCTCACAGACCTCGACGAATGTCTTTTGGAAATTGAAGGACGCACCGGTTCTGCCGGGTCATACGCCACCACCGACTGACCCCCAGGAATCAATTCACCCCTTCCCCACCGACTACGGTGTGAGAAAACATCTACTTGGGAGAGAACGCTTTATGCGTCGCCGAAGGAGCAACCGCCCCGGAATCTCTCAGGCAAAAGGACCATGTAGATACAGAACGCTGGAAAGAGAGGGTTCGCCCTCCGCCGACGGGGAAAGCCACGCACGTGGTGAAGCTCTCAGGCACCAAAGACAGCGGGGGTCGATACTCCGACGGAGAACATATGAGCCCGAGCCCCCGGTCTTTGACTACCCCAGGTTTCACACCTGACGACTTTGCATTTCGTCATCTCGGTTTGTCTGATGATGACCGTGCCGAGATGCTTCGTGTCATCGGTATTACATCTGCAGAGGCACTCCTCGATGCCACGATTCCCGCTGCGATTCGTTTGCGTGAACGCCTCCCTCTCGCCGAAGCAGTATCCGAACACACAGTTCTCGAAGAACTTCGCGCAAAATTTTCATCTGATGTGAAGAGAACTTCATTCATTGGACAGGGCTACTACGGCACTATTACGCCACCAGTGGTCAAGCGCAATGTGCTGGAGAATCCTGCGTGGTACACGGCGTATACCCCATATCAGCCAGAAATAAGCCAAGGCCGTTTGGAAGCACTCTTGAACTTCCAAACAATGATCTCGGAAATCACGGGACTACCGCTGGCGAATGCATCTCTTCTCGACGAAGCAACTGCGGTTGCTGAAGCAGTCACGATGGCTCATCGCATTAGCAAGTCTTCCTCCAACTCTGTTCTTGTCGATTCAAACACGCACCCACAAACACTCTCTGTTCTTCGTACTCGAATGGAGCCAATCGGCATCACTGTCGTGGAAGCCACTGTCAACGACATGAACCCATCTGAGCATTTTGCGGTTGTCATCTCGTGGCCAGGTAGCAACGGTGCACTCCCCTCGCCCAACCTCATTCGTTCCGTCACCTCTGCGGCACAGGAAGCCAAAGCCGTATCCATCGCAACAACTGATCTCATGGCCTGCAGTGTGGTCATACCTCCAGGACAATTGGGCTTTGACATCGCCGTCGGTTCATCCCAACGCTTCGGAGTTCCCATGGGATTTGGTGGGCCACACGCAGCATTTATGTCAACGCGAGAATCACATGCACGCTCATTGCCAGGCCGCTTAGTCGGAGTCAGCACTGACACAGCGGGGCGTCCAGCACTTCGATTAACTCTTCAAACACGCGAGCAACACATCCGCCGCGAGAAAGCCACATCGAATATCTGCACTGCTCAGGTGCTGCTCGCCAATATCGCCGGCATGTACGGCGTGTGGCACGGACCCGACGGCTTGCGCCGCATTGCACATCGCATCAACACTCTCGCCTCTCGCGCAGGGAGTTCGTTAGACGCGTCTGGTTTCCCTTTGGTCTCGCAGCACTTCTTTGACACCGTGGCGTTCACCGTTTCCGATTCGTCAGTCGTACTCGAGAATCTTCGCAGTTCTGGCTTCAATATTCGACAGATCGATTCCACGACCCTCTCGCTCAGCATTGATGAAACCACGTCAGAGGAATCGCTCAATCAGTTACTGTCAGCAATTGGCGCTCAAATGATTATCGAAACGACTGACTCACTTGCAGAACGCGAGAGAACAGATTCCTTCATGACGCAATCTGTCTTCCACCGCTATCACACCGAGCACGAAATGCTTCGGTATCTACGCTTCCTCGCCGATAGAGACCTTGCGCTTGACCGCACGATGATTCCCCTTGGTTCATGCACAATGAAGTTGAACTCAACAACAGAGATGGAACCAGTGACATGGGCCGAGTTCTCTTCTCTACATCCTTTAGTTCCTGAGGACGAATCTGTCGGAATGAGACAAGTCATTACCGAACTTGAAGACATGCTCGTTGCCATCACTGGCTATGACGCCGTCAGTTTGCAACCCAATGCTGGAAGTCAGGGAGAGTTCGCAGGGCTCATGGCAATTCGTGCGTATCACCAGTCTCGTGGTGACCATCAGCGCGATATTTGTCTCATCCCTTCCAGCGCACACGGAACCAATGCGGCGAGTGCAGTGATGGCTGGCATGAAGGTTGTCGTCGTCGCTTGTGATGACAACGGAAACATCGATGTCAACGATCTTCGGAGCCAAGCTGAAAAGGCCGGTTCATCTCTGGCTGCAACGATGGTGACGTATCCTTCAACTCACGGAGTATTCGAAGAAGCCATCGGCGAAATCTGTGCAATCATCCACGACAACGGCGGTCAGGTCTACGTTGACGGCGCAAATATGAATGCTCTAGTTGGCACAGCGCAACCAGGAAAATTCGGCGCAGATGTCAGCCACCTGAACCTGCACAAAACGTTCTGCATCCCCCATGGCGGCGGTGGACCAGGCGTTGGCCCGGTTGCTGTTCGCTCTCACCTTGCGCCCTTTTTACCTGGTGACCCGCTCAAGACAGATTCACCTGTTGGACCGATTTCAGCTGCGATGTATGGATCAGCGAGCATTCTGTGTATTCCATGGGTGTACATCACGATGATGGGATCAGATGGCCTCGTTCAAGCAACCTCGGATGCAATTCTTTCCGCCAACTACATCGCGGCTCGCCTCAATAAGGCATTCCCCGTGCTGTACCGAGGGACGAATAACAGCGTTGCACATGAATGCATTTTGAATGTTGGAGAAGTTCTGAAGGGGTCCGAACTCACCATCGACGACATCGCAAAACGATTGATGGACTATGGGCTTCACGCTCCAACAATGAGCTTTCCCGTTGCCAATACCTTGATGGTGGAGCCAACAGAGAG
>Ga0208463_1000019_pt1 | contig 45791 bp, 47 predicted proteins | sample LakMenEpi09Jul08_FD_150752 | JGI IMG/M metagenome (GOLD analysis project Ga0208463, IMG submission 150752) | Freshwater microbial communities from Lake Mendota, WI - 9JUL2008 deep hole epilimnion (SPAdes) | ecosystem: Environmental > Aquatic > Freshwater > Lake > Epilimnion/Euphotic zone ... | reverse complement strand
CTTCCACGCACGAAGATGGCGAACATCAATGCCCAACTCCTGAAAACGAGCAGCCGACTTCGCAACAGCGATGGATGACGCATCGAAAAAGGTTGTGTCGCCTACTTCGTGACCATTAATCAGTCCAGCAGATTCAAGCTCTTTCAAGAACACAGCATCAATCTCAAACTGCTGCAACAACTGATCACGTGGAATAGATTCAGTTTTGTCGGCATGCAGCACAGCATCCTGTCGTTGCAAGCGTCGTACTGACTCAGGAACAATTGGATCTTGCTCTACTGAAGTCAGCGGAGCAACCTGCACGTGAGACGCACCCTCGCGCGGACGAGGAACGGATGTGCGTGTTGCCGGGTGCCCACTTGTCGCAACATATTCACTTGGCATCATGATGTCCCTGCTGATATCTCGACTTATATCTGCAGTGTCGTCGTCCAATTTGTCTTTGATGATTCTCAAGGGTAAATAATTTGTCCGTTGTTCTCTCAAGATGAAACGCAAACGTTCAACTTCAGACGACGTGAACTTGCGATATCCGGACGGAGTACGTTCAGGCTCAATAAGGCCTTGACTTTCTAAGAATCGAATCTTAGAAATCGTGACATCGGGGAACTCTTCAAGAAGTTGCGCTAATACCTCTCCGATACTGAGGAAATCACGATCGCTCACGAAACCTCCTCAGCTCTTTCCAAAAACACAAGACGGAATTTCCCTACTTGGAGTTCATCGCCTTGCCGCAACTCAATAACATCGATCCTTTGTTGATTCACATATGTTCCATTCAATGAACCCGCATCTCGCACGATGTAATCCCCACCGGAGAAATGAATCTCACTGTGTCTGCGAGACACAGTGATGTCATCAAGTGCGATATCAGAATCCGCATGACGACCAATTGTGGTAACAGAAGAAGCAAGCACGAAATGCTGACCCTCTTCTTCGCCTCCGCGTATCACCAGAATGGCTGTCCCCCTCACAATCTCGTTGAGATTCACAGTGGTGTCGTCTTGTGGCCCGGGCGCATCCATTAATGGATCAACCTTCGCCAAAGTAATCGTTCGATCATCAACGAGGTCAAGCACAGCACCGCACGCTGAACAAAACGACGAGGTTGGCGGATTGCGATGACCGCAGCGATTACAGAATACGTACGACATGGATATCAAGCACCAATCAGTGCTGAATACTCCTCTGCCGTTAAGAGATCCTTCTCATTCAAAGAAGACGTTTCAATCTCACAGATCCAACCGTTGCCGTATGGATCACTATTCAGAAGCTCTGGGCTCGAGACCAACGCGTCATTGACTGTGACGACAGTGCCTGCAACGGGCGCGTACACATCATTGACGCTTTTCGTGCTTTCAATCTCACCAATACCCTGGTGAGCATCAATCTGGGAACCTGCGTCCGGAAGCTGGATGAACACAATGTCTCCGAGAGCGTCCTGCGCATAGTCGGTGATTCCAACGCGCACTGTTGATCCAGTGACCAAGACCCATTCGTGGTCTTTTGTATAACGAAGATTTGAGGGAACGTTCACTCCCCCAACGGTACTCGCTAGGCGACACGCCTCGAGGACATGTTGGCCTTTACAACAGGCAAATACCGAACAAAAGACACGTAGGAGAAGAACACTCCAGGCACAGCCGCAAGCCACCCAGCAAGGGTGAATGGAGTCCACCAACCTCCGGCAGTACCGATGGTGATCCATGGGACCGCACACATCAATCCAAAGGCGGCCTGCTTGCCCATTTTTGTGACAGGGAATCGCTCCATGCCAAGAGCGGTCGCCCCGACCATCAAGACAGCAATTGCCACTTCTCTCGCCAGAATCACAATGCCAAGCCAGGCAGGAAAGTAGTTGTAGTACATGACCGTGCCGATACCAACGAAGAAAATCAAGCGATCAGCAACGGGGTCAAGCACCTTCCCAAACTCACTGACTTGATTAAATCGTCGAGCGATGTAGCCATCAATCCAATCGGTGAATGCCAACAGGCCAAAGAACCACGAGCCCGCAACAACTCGACCATCTGCCATCAGCAGCACGAAGTACGGAAGCAGTGCGATGCGAATCAGTGTGATGACGTTCGGGATTGTAAATACAGAGCGGAGATGCACGTTCCGATGGTACTCCGAGTGCCCACAGACCTGATGGGACGGCATAGGGTTCGTACATGACCTTGCCATTACAAGACCAAGTCGCATTCATTACAGGTGCCGGATCTGGCCTCGGAGCCGAGACGGCCCGTCGCCTTGCTAGAGACGGAGCAATCATCGCTGTGAATGATCTCAATGAAACAGCAGCTCAATCGATAGCTAACGAGATCGGAGGAATCGCACTCCCCTTTGACGTTGTTGACTCTCACGCTTTTGATCTCGCCGTTGATTCCTGTGTTTCCCAATTGGGACGAATTGACATCCTGGTCAACAACGCCGGTATCGCACCATCTGACGCTGCAACCAAGACAGACAGAATGATGGCAAATTCCATGCGCCGCATGGAAGGAAAGATCAATGAGTTAGAGCCTCTTGACTTCATGCTGGACTTGAGCGACGAGGCGTGGGATCGAATGATCAAGATTCACCTCTACGGAAGTTTCTACGGTTGTCGCGCAGCGCTCCGTCACATGCAGCCCCAACGCTCAGGCCGCATCGTCAATATGTCTTCAGTGCTTGGGCTGTATCCGTCTTCAGGAGCACCGCACTACTCCGTTGCGAAAGCAGCAATCATCACTCTCACCAAGACGGTGGCAGAGGAAGTTGCCGGGCTAGGCATCAATGTCAACGCAATCTGTCCTGGCTATATCGACACTCCTCTTCTCACTCCGTTCAGTGAAGTGATGAAGGCAGGCATCACGATGCGCATCGGAAAGGGCCACATGGGCGAGGCATCCGATATCGCCGAGATGGTTCGATTCCTCGTTGGCGCAGAATCGCGATACTGCACTGGAGATGTATTTGCAGTCTCGGGTGGCTACCGATAATGCCCACTCTCTTTACACACATTCTTAACGGGGATATCCCAGGCACATTTGTCTATCGAGACGATCAGTGCGCAGCATTCCTCAGCATTAACCCGTTGGCAGATGGGCACGTTCTTGTCGTCCCTGTTGAAGAAGTGGACCATTGGGTCGACCTGTCCCCCACACTTTCCGAACACTTGTTTAAAGTTTCTCATCACCTCGGAATTGCAATACAGAAAGCATTCCCATGCGAACGAGTGGGCATGATCATTGCTGGCTATGAAATCAATCACTGCCACATTCATCTCATCCCCACCCAGAACATTGGACAGTTCAATTTCGCGAATGCCGCAGCTTCTATCGAGCGAACAACGCTTGAACAGCATGCACAACACATTGTTGATGCATTAGAGAATCACTAGAAAAGTGTGGGAGCCCCAGAGTCATCTTCTGGTGGAAAATCTTCTCTTAGTAAGTCGGAATCGTTGTTACGAACCGAATTGACTCGTATCGACACCCGTACAGTACTGAATCGAGGTTGTTGGTCGGGTGCAAATAGTTCGAGTGGTGCCTGAGTGGCGGACATCCACTCAACGGCATCATGTGCCGAGAACTCCACGGGACTTCGATCATGGATAGCGGAAAGATCTGAGACGCTGTCGCGGGTAATCAAAGAAAACGTTCTTGCCTCGTCAACAATTGGCGAGTCACTCCAAATTCCGGCCGACAGCATCAAATGTCCATCAGCACGATTCACGTAGTACGGAATTTTCAACTTCGGATTCTCACGGTTCCATTCATAGAAGCCACTCATCGGGATGATGCAGCGATGGCCGGGAACAAGTCCCTTGAATGATGGTTTCTCGGTGATGGTCTCCGAACGTGCATTAATCATCTTCGATCCGATGTTTGGGTCCTTCGACCAAATCGGGATGAGACCCCACCGCATGACGTCAACCACAACTTCCCTTCCGACAACTCGAAGAATGGGAACAGTGTGCGTGGGTGCAACATTGAAGTTCTGAAGCAACGGCCCATCAAACTCTGGAACACGCAATGTCAAACCAAAGGTATCGACAGCTTCGCCGATCTCAGCAATCAAATCCTCTGAATTGAAATTTCCGACGAATCGACCACACATAGAAACTCCCCTCGCGTAGTCAAAGGTTTGATCTACGGTCGCGGACCAGCGACTTTGGGATAGAAGGTCTCGATGTGCTTCGGAAGACTGTTCTTCACGAATGCAGAAGTGTCATCGGCCAACACTTCAGGTAGCCCAGCAGCAACGCCGTCAAGAGTGCGCTCCACGACTTGGTGTGGCGATGTCTTCGGCATGTCAACTCCAGCGGCCATATCGGTATCAATAAAGGCCGGGTGAACAGCAACAACAAGAGTTCCCTGACGGGCAAGTTCAAGTCGAAGAGCATTCGTTAACGACCACGCGGCCGACTTCGACATTGCATACGTTGCGACTTCTTTGATGGACATCCAGGACACTGCAGACAGAACGTTGACGATTGCACCACCGCCATTGGCCGACAATATCGGGGCAAACGCTTTCGAAAGATTGAATGGCCCCCATACGTTCGTTTCAAACTCAGCTTTGGCATTCTCTAATGAATTCTCTGCAAGAACACGGGAACCAATGACAACACCTGCGTTGTTAATCAACATTGTGAGATCTGAACATTGTTGAACAGCCGCTTGAATATCTTCAGCACTTGTAACGTCCAGTTTGAGCGGAATCGCCCCTACGTTCGATACAGACTCAGGAGAACGCGCTCCGGCATACACCTTAGAAGCACCGCGATCGAGAAGTTGGCGAACATACTCAGCCCCAAGTCCTCTGTTTGCGCCGGTCACTAGGACGACTGCACCCTCAATATTCATCAGCCAACCGCTCAATTCTTCAGTTCTATTGGTCGGGCTGGCGGGATTTGAACCCACGACCTCTTGTCCCCCAGACAAGCGCGCTAACCAAGCTGCGCTACAGCCCGAATGAGTGACAACTCTATCGGCAGGACTGTTCAGTCCCTAGACGAAGATGGCAACGACTCTCCAACCGAGATACAGACACAAGAGCCCTACTAACAGTTTGAAGTGCCATGGAATCTTCTCGCCATCTAACCCGGCAAGTTTCTTCAAATCCAGTTCATCGGGAGTAATTCGCCCAGAGACTTTCGGAGATTCAAGCCTCTCGCCACAATCAGGGCAATTCCCCTGCTCGGTCATTGCCGACGGTGCGAGATAACGAGCGCAGGGTTCACACCATGGCATTGCTAGTCACCCTTTCGGCGAACTCGCAATTTCAAAGGAGTGGAACCGAAGTCGCAAGCTTCGCGAATCGAACGCTCAAGATAACGAAGATACGGCTGTGGAAGATCACGATTCACGAACAATGTGAAAGTCGGTGGATTCGCTGCACCTTGTACGGCGAACATCACCTTTGCGCCTCCAGCTGCGGGTTGCTTCTGCTGAGCTTCAGCAATGATGCGGTTGACGTCACGAGTTGGAATCTTGCGATGATATTGATCAATCGCATCCTGCAACACGGGGCGCAATTTATGCACACCTTTTCCGGTGAGCGCAGAAATCTTCAAAACAGGAGCATCATCAATGAAGTACAGCATGCGCGCAAGATCAGCTTCCACCTTGCGGCGATCTTCAGAATCCAGAAGTTCCCACTTGTTCATCACGATGAGGATCGGACAACCGGCCACATCGACGCGCTCGGCAAGTCGTTGGTCCTGGCTAGTGACACCCACCGTTGAATCAATGACCAACATTGCAACGTCAGCTTCATCGATTGCACGAAGCGCACGAACAAGTGAGTAATACTCTGCGGAATCATCGACCTTGCTGCGCTTACGCATTCCGGCAGTATCAACGAAAATTAGCGGTCCATCTTCGGTTTCCACCAACGTGTCAATTGCATCACGTGTGGTTCCTGGAAGGTCATGAACGATTGAACGCTCCTCACCGACAAGGCGATTAAAAAGCGTGCTCTTGCCCACATTGGGACGACCAACGAGCGCAACACGAGGAACACCGTCTGCTCCAACCGGCTCCACTCTCTCTTCAGGACGATCAACACGTGGAATCCGTGCAACAACTTCATCGAGGAAATCACCAGAGCGACGGCCATGCAAAGCCGAAACTGTAAAAGGCTCACCAAGACCGAGCGACATGAATTCCCAGCGTTCCGCCTCACGGCGTTCGTTGTCGGCTTTGTTGGCAACGAGAAGTACTTCTACTTTGCTCCGTCGAAGCCATGCAGCGATGAGTTCATCTTCATCAGTGACACCAACGGAAGCATCAACCATGTAAATGACCAGATTGGCTTCGCGCACTGCTTCCTCAACCTGACGGCTGACCTTGTCATCGAGTTCAGAACCATGAGGCATCCATCCGCCAGTATCAACAATCCAGAATTCGACACCGAGCCACGACGCAAGACGTTGATGACGATCGCGAGTCACTCCAGGTTGGTCTTCAACTATGGCTGCACGCTCGCCGATCACACGATTGAACCAGGTGCTCTTTCCGACGTTGGGGCGCCCGACAATCACCACTGTGGGGAAATCAATTGTCTCGTCAATGTCAGTCACGACTGTTCTCTTTTCTTGCGGCTTCAAGCCGTTGGCGCAAAGCAACACCACTTGTGGCAATCACTTCAATGTCGAATTCCTCCGACAGATCACCCACTGTGGCCCCATCCAAAAAAACACCGTCATTTAGACACACATCAGGCAATAGATACACATTCTCGCGCCCATGAGCCCGAAGCGCACCCTGAATGTCAGCAAATGTCATAAGACCTGCCACTGCGGTATTGCCACCGAAATGCAGATTTGGCACTTCTACAACGGGGATATGGGCCAAATCAGTTCCCGCCAAGAGTTTTCTGAACATCGAGGACCCGTAGGGGCCGGAAACAATCGCAGGCACCTTGACCGAACGAGTCCGTGGATTCAGTGAAACCGAGACTGGTTGTGCCACTCGGAGCGATGTTTCCACCGCAGGATTGACGGGCCGGACGTAGTCAGTGGGAGAACCATGATCAACAGAAGCGAAGAAACCATCGTGGCGACCACTGACATCTGGGCCATTGCCACTAAAGGATTCAATAAATGAGCGGACTAACCCAACGCCGTCCTCCAACATTGGATACTCACCGTAATGGTCTGCCGATGGCACGTCCCGGTTCGCAACTAAATAGAACTCGTCTGCCAGATGAATGGGCTGTCGACCTAGGACGCTACGAAAACGTCGCTGCCACTCTTCAACTAAATCAATAACGGCATTTGCTTCGTCAGAAGTGTGAAACCGCATTCGACTCTCAGTATTGAATTGCGATAGCCCCAAAGGCACGACTGCAATCGATTCAAGCTCAGGAAACTGTTCAAGAAGACCACTCAGTGTCGATTCCAGAACGTCGCCATCATTAACGCCTGGACACAGAACAATCTGCGCCCGAATATCAATCTGGTTATCCAGCATCAGACGAACCCAACGAAGGCTGAATCCACCACGATTGTTACGCAGCATGTCGGAGCGCACGTGGGGATCAACAGCATGAATGCTCACATACAAAGGCGATAGTTTTTCTTCAACGACTCGTTCAAGATCAGCCTCGGTGAATCGTGTCAACGTTGTGAAGTTGCCAAACAAAAAACTCAGGCGATAGTCGTCGTCCTTGAGATACAAACTGCGACGCATGCCCTTGGGCAACTGATAGATGAAGCAAAACTCACAATGGTTGTCACATGTGTGAATTCGATCGAAGACTGCACTATTGATGGAGATTCCAAAGGGCTCTCCGGGCAGACGCTCGATCACAATGTCGAGGGACTCACGGCCTCTAGCGATCTGAAGATCAACAACATCAGACTCCACAAGACGATGCCATTCCAGAATGTCGCGGGGCACCACTCCATTCACCAGCACAATCTGGTCACCCACCTGCACACCCACTCGGGCTGCCGCAGAAGCCGACTGCACAGCAGAAACCTCAGGAAGGGTGTCGATGGCAGTGCTCACTCGTCACAGGTTACTGCCACCCCTCATCTGTAGTCTGTGAGGGTCCTATGTCGGTTGAAAAAGTGCTCCTGGCGTCCCCACGCGGTTTCTGCGCTGGCGTCGAAATGGCCATTAAAGCATTGGCATGGATGGTCCGTTCTTTTGACGAGCCCGTCTACTGCTACCACGAAATCGTGCATAACAAGATTGTGGTCGATCGCTTCGTTGACAAAGGCGTTGTCTTCGTTGACTCGATTGACGAAGTCCCTCTCGGCTCCCCCATCATGTTGTCGGCACACGGTTCTGCGCCAGAGGTCGTCGCAGCAGCGCGCGAACGTGGCAGTTATGTTGTCGACGCTGTGTGCCCACTAGTCACAAAGGTGCATCACGAAGTCAAGACTCGTGCCGGCAAGGGTTTTCACATCGTGTATGTCGGCCATGAAGGCCACGAAGAAGCAGTCGGAACGATGGCTGTTGCGCCCGACGCAATTACGAGAGTGGAATCTGTTGAGGAAGTGGACGCACTTCCTGTCTTTGACAAACCAGTCGCCATGCTCGCTCAGACGACCTTGTCTCATCGCGAGTGGAGCGAAGTTGCTGTTCACGTAAAGGAACGCTTCCCCGATGTATGGACACCAGGACGCAGTGATTTATGTTTCGCCACAACAAATCGTCAAAGCGCCTTAATGACAATCGCACCACAGGTTGACGCATTTATCGTTATCGGTTCTTCAAATAGTTCCAATACGCGAGCTCTAGAGCGACTCGCTGTCGAGGCTGGGTGCACGCATGTGTACCGAGTCAACTCAGCTGATGAACTGCCAACTGATCTTTCCGGAATCGTAGGTGTCACCGCAGGCGCCTCAGCACCTGAAGAACTGGTGGAAGGAGTTCTCGCACGGCTGAATCCACGGCTCGGAGTTGAGGAAGTGTTCGTCACAGACGAAGACGAGTACTTCCCTCCACCTCGCAACATTCGAGAACTGCAGAGCTCAATCGATATGGCCATCACAGCCATGTCAGGTGCTTCAATTCTAGGAACACCTGGTCTTGATGATCGTTCACTTGCAGCAAGTGTGGTTCTTGAGGCACTCTCTGACTCATGATTTCTCCGACACTCGATTCTCTTCGCATCTTTCTTCACATTCTTGGTGTTGCTATTTGGGTGGGTGGTCAGATCGTTCTTGCTGGACTCGTCCCTACTATTCGCGTATCGGCACCAGAAGTACTGCCGAAAGTTGCCAAGGCATTTGCACGTATCGCTTGGCCAGCCATGATTCTCATCGTCTTCACCGGTATGTGGGGATTAACTTCCGAGTCATCATCTACTTCAGACACCGGATACATGGTGACTTTTGCAATCAAGATGCTGTTGGTCTTCGTTGCCATTGCTGCAACTGTGATTCATTCCCAAGGAAACAGCAAAGCCGCGAAGGCAATCGGTGGAGCATTCGGGCTCCTCGGATCACTCCTCGCGGCTTATGCAGGAATTTTGCTTGCCCACGTGGGCTAACTGTCGGCTTTAGTTGCGTGGGACCTTGCTCCATGCAACGTCACGGTCAACACGAACATCGCCAGGCAAACCGAGAATTCGCTCACCAAGGATGTTCTTCATCACTTCGGTGGTGCCACCTTCGATCGAGTTGGCGCGTGAACGCAAGAACGCCTTCTGAATACCTTCGAAGTTCATCGCCATCTCGGGGCGCACCATCTCATATGAGCCATACAGCATTCCTTCAGCACCCATCAGGCCAATCGTGAATTCATAGATGGCCTTATTGAGGTTTGCGCTCTCCATCTTTCCAATGGAGCCTTCGGGACCAGGCGCACCCATGCGACGCTGTGCGTTGGCACGAATGTTGGTGAGGCGGTGCACTTCAGCACGGCTCCACAGCTTCATCAGTTCCTCAAGAGCTGCTGGGTCGCGCTGATCTGCTGGCAGTGCCTTCCACGCCTTGATTGCGTGTGCAATCGCACCGGAACCTTTTTGCGGAATAGAACCACCAATCGAAACACGCTCATTCATCAATGTTGTGAGGCTCACGCGCCAGCCATCGCCAGGGTTACCCAACATCTCAGCAGCAGGAATACGTGTGTCGGTGAAATACACCTCGTTGAACTCAGCTTCGCCCGTCATCTGACGAAGAGGACGCACTTCAACAGTGGGTGCATGCATGTCCACCACGAAAGCGGTGAGACCAGCGTGCTTCACCGCATCTGGATCAGTACGAACGACAAGGAGACCCCAGCGAGACAAGTGAGCAAGAGTTGTCCAGACCTTCTGGCCGTTGCAGATCCACTCATCGCCGTCTTTCACACCTTTTGCGGAAAGCCCCGCAAAGTCAGAACCTGAACCAGGCTCAGAGAACAACTGGCACCACACTTCTTCACCAGTGAAGAGAGGGCGCAGGTAACGCTTCTTTTGTTCTTCACTACCCCACTCCACAACTGTTGGACCACACATTCCGTGTCCAATTGGGTTACGCATCATCGCGTAGGGAGCACCTGCGGCATAGATGCATTCGTTCACAACCTTCTGGAACTTTGGAGAGATACCAAGTCCACCGTGGCCGACTGGGAAATGAACCCAGGCAAGACCTTTGTCGAACTGTGCACCGAGAAACTCGACGACCGACACTTTTGATGGCGGAAACTCAGCGAGTAATTCCTGGGCTAGTTGAAGGACGCGTGCGTCATCAATTTGGGTCTCTACAACACTCATGTTTCCCCCTGAGGTAAGCGTGACCTTGATAATAGAAGTAACCAGAGGGGCTGTACGAACCGTCAGCACCCTGAGGCAAATGTGACCCTCGTCATTCACTAGTTTGGTAGCCATGTACCCAGGCGTCTACGCAGATCAGCATCCCGACCGTCCCGCAGTGATTCAGGCTGAAACCGGAGAAATCACCACATACAAACAGCTCCACGAGGGGGCAGTGAGACTGTCGAACGTCTTGCGCTCCGCCGGCTTTGAGCCTGGTGACCACATCGCCATCTGCATGGAGAACCACCCTCGCTATCTCGAAGTCATCTGGGGGTGCCATTACGCAGGGTTGGTGTATACGGCATGTTCCAGTCGACTAACAAAAGCCGAACTCATCTACATCATCAATGACTGTGCTGCGAAGGGCTTCATCACATCGAAGTACAAGGCTGATCAAGCACAGGAAGTTGCGGGCGACATCCCGAACGCAACCCTTCGTCTCATGCTCGGTGGAACTATTCCCGGATATGACTCCTATGAGGACACTGTTGCCCAGGCATCAACGACCCCACTAGAGAACATGATCGATGGCACCGACATGCTCTATTCAAGTGGAACCACTGGAATGCCAAAGGGAATCACACGCGCCTTCCCCGGTACACCACTGGGAACTGCTGCTGGTCTTGCATCAGCAATTACCGACGGACTCTTCAAATTCAGAGACGGAATGGTGTATCTCTCCCCTGCCCCTCTGTATCACGCAGCACCTTTGCGTTTCAATATGTCCGTTATCGGACGAGGTGGCACCACAGTGATTATGGAGCACTTCGACGCAGAGGACTACATCAAGTACGTCGAAAAGTACAAAGCGACACACACGCAACTTGTTCCAACAATGTTTATCCGAATGTTGAAACTCGATCCAGCTGTGCGCTCACAGTACGACGTGTCGTCTCTCGAGATTGCAATTCACGCAGCAGCACCTTGCCCAGCTGAAACCAAGCGAGCCATGATCGAATGGTGGGGGCCCGTCATCCACGAGTACTACGCCGGGACCGAAGGCAACGGCTTCGTGTATTGCAACAGCGAAATGTGGCTCGCCCACCCCGGCTCCGTTGGTGTTGCCATTCAAGGCGTCGTTCACATCTGTGATGAGAATGGAAACGAAGTTCCTCAAGGAGAATCAGGCACTATCTACTTTGAAGGAACAGCTGCGTTCGAGTATCACAACGACCCCGAGAAAACGAAGTCGTCGCGTGACCCCAAAGGTCGTGGCTGGTCCACACTCGGCGATGTCGGCTACCTCGACGCTGACAATTTCTTGTATCTCACCGATCGCAAGGCGTTCATGATTATCTCGGGTGGCGTCAATATCTATCCGCAAGAGTCAGAGAACATCCTGGTGAATCACGACAAGGTCGTCGACGTTGCAGTCTTCGGTATCCCGAATGATGATTTCGGTGAAGAAGTCAAGGGAGTAGTGCAACCAAAAACGATGCCCGCAACACCCGAAGAAGCAGCGGCATTAGAAAAAGAACTCATTGCCTACTGCAGGTCGCACTTGGCCGACATCAAGTGTCCACGCAGTATCGACTTCCGTGAAGAGCTCCCCCGTCATCCAACGGGCAAGTTGTACAAGAGAATTCTGAAAGACGAGTATTGGAAGGCCGCTGGTCGGTCTATCTAATGCCACGTCATTCATATCTTGACCACTCAGGCCCCATCGCATTTGCGCACCGTGGCGGAACATCTGCTGCACCTGAGAATTCGTTGCGGGCTTTTGCCGACGCCATATCTCTCGGTTACCAGTATTTAGAAACAGATGTACACGCCACCTCCGATGGTGTTTTAGTGGCCTTCCACGACAACGACCTCGAAAGAACGTGCGGCGAGAAACGAGCAATCGCCACAAGCACATGGGAAGAATTGACATCTGCCCGCATTGATGGCACTGACCCCATCCCTCTGCTTGACGACCTACTGGATGAATTTCCCGATGCGAAGTTCAATATTGATTGCAAGGCAGATTCAGCCCTAGAACCACTCATTAAGAAACTGCGTCAGCGAGATTGTCTTTCAAGAGTCTGCATCGGAAGCTTCAGCGACAAGAGGCTTGAAAGAGTTCGCGCCGAGTTCGGCACCACCGTCTGCACATCGATGGGACCCAAGGAGGTCGCAAAGTTGGTCGCACGTGCAACCTCACGGATTCCATTCACCCCAACTGAACATGCGCTGATGGCACAAGTACCGGTCAAACAAGGCCCTATCCCTGTCACAACACAACGCTTTGTCGACGTCTCCCATGAGCTTGGCATTCAAGTTCATGTGTGGACAATCGATGATCCGCAAGAAATGGGACGGCTTCTCGATCTTGGGGTCGACGGAATCATGAGTGATGACACCAGAGCCCTCCGCGATGTCTTTACAGCTCGCGGCATCTGGTGACGAAATACCTCGCACAATCGCTTTACAACTTGTTCATGTTTCGAGGCGTTGCCTGCAACGTCTCTGCTGTACCTTCGTCCTATGCGCGTTGACACCAACTTTTTTTGCACAGTACCCATGCCTGATGCTGGTGATCTTTCAATAGACCCGACCTCACGCCGTTACGGCAACGACGATGTCATCGCGTGTTACCGCAATTTGGTCGAATGGGCGCGCACTGCAGACAAACTGGGCTACGACACCATGTGGCTTACCGAACACCACTTTCAATTCGAAGGCTACGAAGTTCTTCCGAACTTGGTCATGTTTGGCCAGCATCTGGCGATGCAAACAAAGAACCTTCGCTTAGGTCAGATGTTTAATGTGCTTCCTCAATGGCATCCACTGCGACTTGCGGAAGATTTCGCACTTGCAGACATCATCACTGGTGGACGCATGGAGTTCGGCGTGGGACGCGGCACCGTTCCACGAGAAGCATGGAGTTTGGGGACTGTTGTCGCATCTGGCGACAATGCGATGTCTGCAGAGCATGACAAGGAGAACCGCCAAACATTCGAAGAGTCAATAGAAGTGATTAAGCGAGCCTGGACCAACGAGCGATTCAGCTACCGCGGCGAGAAGTTCCAATTCCCTCCCGACGAGATTCCCGATCGCGGGTCGTACGTTGATGACTTGACCCTCATCCCCCGCCCCGAGCGACCCATTGACATTTATCAACCGGTCACATCGCCCGAGACAATTGAGTATGTTCCGCGCGCTGGTCACAAAGCTGTGTACTGGCTTCAGAACAGTGACAGCCAATTGGACAAATGGAATCGGTATGCAGCAATCAGAGAAGAGATGGGCTCCCCCGTCGCGCCTGGCGAAGATCGCATGTTCGTATTGAACGTTCATGTTGGCAAGACACGTGAAGCCGCGATGTTGCGGGGAGCACCTGGTCACGACGAGTTCTGTCGCTTCCTCTCTCCTTATGGGCGTTTTTCTAGTTATCGAAACCCAGACGGATCAAAAGTTGCGTTCAATCACTGTCCGTCAATTGAAGAATCGAATTCGCAAAAGATTATGGCCATTGGTTCGGTCGATGATGTTGTCGACACAATCGGATTCTGGAAAGAACTGCTCGACCTGAAGCACCTGTGTATCTTCTTCGACTTCCCGGGCATCACGCAAGATGGCATGAACGAACAACTGCAATTGTTTGCAGAAGAAGTGATGCCCAAGATAGGTGAGAAGATGGATCGTCGTCCTCTACCCAACCTTGCACCACTTGTATAGCTAATGACATTTCGTCTCGCATCAGTCGCTCTGCCTGAACAGGGACAAGTTGATATCGATGTAGACGGCCGACTAGTCGCAGCAATCACTCCAGCGGGAACAACTCCCTGCATTGGTGAATCTTTCAATCTGCGTGGCCATGTCGTCAGTTCCAGTTTTGCTGAACCTCACGCACACCTAGATAAAGCTTTTCTGGCGGATCGAATTCAGAACCCGACAGGCGACCTTCTCGGAGCGATCCAAGGCCTTGAAGCAGTGCGAGACTCCATCACTTTTCATGACATCGTGAACAGATCAGTCACAGCAGCACAACTGATGTCACGTAATGGCGTGACCAGTATTCGCACACATGCAGATACAACCATCGACGCAGGCCTGACGTCTGTTCTCGCCCTTCTTGAAGCCAAACGTCTGTGTTCCTCCTTCATTGATATTCAGGTTGCGATGCTTTTGGGATGGCCGGTGACCGGAATCCAAGGCGCCGAAAGCCGTGCACTCGCACGAGACGCAATCGCCGCAGGAGTTGATGTTGTTGGCGGTTGTCCTCATCTTGATCCAGATCCTCACGAAGCCGTTGAGTACTTCCTGAAGTTGGCACTAGACAATACGCTGCCCCTCGATCTTCACGCAGATGAGAATCTTCGAACAACATCCGATGATCTTGAGTATCTTGCCGACCTCATGCTTGCCGGCAACATTAGGCACCAGGCTTCAGCGAGTCATTGTGTGTCCTTGTCCGTTCAGGGTGAGTCTGCCATCCAACGCACAGCAGAAAAAGTTGCACGCGCCGGCATCACAGTGACCGCACTCCCTCACACAAACCTCTACCTCCAGGGCCGTGGCATCACCAGTTCTGTTCCTCGAGCAATTACACCTGTCGACGCATTGCGACGAGCTGGCGTTGTTGTTGCTGCTGGCGCAGACAATATTCAAGATCCTTTCAACCTGATGGGAAGAGCAGACCCCCTCGAAACAGCATCACTGATGGTGATGGCGGCCCATCAAAGCCCACAGGATGCTCTCAATATGGTGACATCAGCGGCGACACAGGTTGTCCACGGAGACGCTTCTCATGTCCGAGTGGGCGAGGTGGCAAACCTTGTCGCCATTCCAGCGACTAATGTTCGTGAAGCAATCGCGATGGGGCCCCCCGACAGATTTGTCGTATATGGCGGCGTCGTGATCTCAGATCAAAAACGAAACATAAAGTAAACACTTTTGTGACGATGCTGTTCCTTTCATCCCTTATGGTGCAGGTATGCGGAGTCCAGCGGTGTTCGATATGCAGACAGGCACGAACATGATTGAACAACACGCTTCCACCTTGCTGGACTTTGACAACGTGTCAATGACTTTCCCCGATGGAACAAAAGCATTGGAGGATATTTCCTTCTCCGTCAACGCTGGCGAGTTCGTCACTGTCGTGGGACCATCGGGTTGCGGCAAGTCAACCTTGTTGCGAATCGCATCAAACCTAGAAGCCAACACTGGGGGTGTGTGCTCCGTTGACAGAAACAGCATCGGCTACGTCTTCCAAGACCCAACGCTGATGGCATGGCGCACTGTTCAACGAAACGTTGAACTGATTGCTGAACTGCACAAGATTCCGAAAAGCGAGAGACAGTCCCGCGCTGCCGAGGCAATCGAACTAGTGGGACTCAAAGGATTCGAAGACAAATATCCTCGACAGTTGTCTGGCGGCATGAGAATGCGCGCATCGCTTGCACGTTCACTCGTGATGAAGCCAAAAGTCTTTCTTTTCGACGAGCCATTCGGAGCGTTAGACGAAATAACTCGAGAGCGCCTGAACGATGAAGTGCTTCATCTCTTCCAATCAGAGGGATTCGCCGGGTTATTCATCACTCACTCCATCTCGGAAGCTGTGTACATGTCCACCAAAGTTCTCGTGATGTCAGCAAGGCCTGGTCGTATCATCGCTTCGTTCGATGTCCCGTTTGGACTCAATCGCACACATGATCTGCGGTACGAACCACAGTTTGCGGAATTATGTGGAGAAATCTCTCACGCTCTCAGAGGAGCGCACCAATGAGTTCCATCGACACAAACAACGCTTCCGTCGATGAGATCATCCACGAGCAAAAAGATGGTTTCAAGATCTCCGATTACGTTGGTCCAGCAGTCACGTTCGGACTCTTTATTGCAATTTGGTACATCATCTCGGGGATTGTTCTTCCCGAGCACAAACGCTTCCTCCTCCCAACACCTCACGAGGTAATTGATGAAGGATTTCTTGTATGGCGAACAGGCGAACGACGCGGTCTGCAACCAATTCTCGTATCACTATGGGACTCAGCAAAGATCGCCCTCATTGGTCTGACCATCACCATCGTGTTGGGTATGACTCTCGCAGTCATCATGAGCACTCGTCGCTGGCTGGAGAGAGCCACGTGGCCATTCTTGGTTGCTGTTCAGAGCGCGCCAATTCTTGCATTGACCCCGCTCATTCGGGCACTGATTGATGGCACACAAACCCAACGGCTCCTCGTCGTCGTGCTGATCTCCATCTTCCCGATCGTGAGCAATACCCTCTTCGGCCTGCTCTCCGCCGAGAAGAGTCAACACGAACTCTTTACTCTCCAGGGCGCATCACGTTGGGTACGTCTTTCCAAGTTGCAATTCCCTGCTGCGTTGCCAAACATTTTTGTTGGATTCCGAATCTCCGCTGGTCTTGCCGTTATCGGCGCAGTTGTCGGAGATTTTTACTTCCGCGAAGGTGGCGTTGTCGGCATCGGCGCAATTATTCAGCTGTATCGAAATCGACTTTGGGGTCCAGAGTTGATCGCCTCGATTTTGCTTGCGAGCGCATTAGGTCTGGTTGTGTTCCTCTTCTTCGGATGGCTCTCGCGCGTAGCCATTGGAAAGTGGCACACCACCAACAGGGGTCAGTGACCCATCCCTCAGAACAACCATCAATCAGGAGATCCACCACTCATGAAAATTCGTCCACTCATCGGAGTTGCTATTGCTGCATCACTCGCGCTCGCCGCGTGTGGTGGAAGCAATAGTGCTTCTGACACAACAATGCCCACAGCCGCAGAAGGCATCGACCTTGCTGCAGCTGGATGTCCAGCAACCGTCGGTATTCAAACTGACTGGTTCCCAGAAGCAGAACACGGCAACTTGTACAACCTCGTTGGCCCCGGATACACACTCGATGCGAAGGCATTGACCGTGACCGGCGATCTCGTGTCCGGCGGAAAGACAACTGGCGTCAAGGTTCAAGTACGCGCCGGAGGTCCAGCCATTGGATACGGACGTCCGATTGCAGCAATGTACGAGAAGCCAGAGGAGATTCTCCTCGGATTCGTCGGAACAGATGAGGCAGTGAGCCAATCAACTGCCAAGCCATCGATGGCCGTTGCCGCACCGTTCAACATCAATCCACAGATCATCATGTGGGATCCGACCAACAACCCAGGCGTCAAGACAATTGCTGACCTCAAAGAACCAGGTGTGAAAGTTCGCTACTTCCAAGATGCGGATTACATGAAGTACCTCATTCAGAGCGGCCAACTTGATGCAAAGCAAACAGACGACACCTATGACGGTTCACCTGCAGCTTTCATCGCCTCAGGTGGCAAAGATGCTCAGCAAGGTTTCGGCACTGCCGAACCATACGCATACAAGAACATGTTTAAGGACTGGATGAAGGACGTTGCATACCAGTACGTTCATGACGCTGGCTGGACCGCTTACGCACAGTCGTTGGCAGCAATCCCTGCCAACCTTGAAAAGTATGACTCTTGCTTAACTGCACTAGTGCCAGTCATTCAGCAGGCAATGGTCGATTACGTCGCTTCACCAGATGCTGCGAACGCAATCATCATCGATGCAGTGACGACATACAACCAGGACTGGACGTACACAGCAGGTCAAGCAGACGCAGCAGTTGCTCAGATGCAAGCTGACAAGCTTGTTGCTAACAGCCCCGATGGAACTCTCGGTTCATTTGATCTCGATCGTGTAACCAAGTTCATTGAGACAGCAACACCTGTGTACACCGCCACGGGCGCTGTGCTTAAGGAAGGCCTCGCTGCAGAAGACATCGTGACCAACAAGTACATCAACAAGAGCATCACGCTCAAGTAGAGACAATAAGAGAAGGGCGGGACCGTATGGTCCCGCCCTTTTTCGTTCTCTATTTCAGACGACAGTTACCGAGAAGTACGTCAAAATCTCTAGCGACCAAAATCGAAAGTGCTGATTTCGCGCATGGCGCCACACAAAGAATCAACAGCAGAGGCAAACATCTGACCGCCGATCTCTGCACTTGCACCGGTTGGATCTCCAATGTGCCCGTCAGCAAAGAAATCGTTAGAAAGCCAGCCAAAGGCCACGCGCCCACCGAACCGAACCTGTTCATTCTCTGCGAGCTTCTCAGGCACACGACGGACCGCAAGGCTCATGTCGACAAGGTCGGGTCGCAAGTGAAGCATCACCGACGTCTCGTCCATGCCGCCATGAACGCCCATTCCCAGTTCTGATGCAGCCGACGATCCACCTTGATCAGCAGGCATATGAGGGTGAGCCAAAAATGTCTGAAGGCCGTACTTCAATCGAATCTCTCGGTTCATCATGGCTGTGAGAGCGCTATTGCCACCATGACCATTGATGAAGAGAATTTTGCGAGCTGGAGTTGAAGCGACACAACGACCTATGTCGTCGAGAACCGACATCAATGTCGTAGCTGACAACCAGAAGGTTCCGCCTGACCACGCATGCTCATTCGATTTCGTGAATGGAAGTGTTGGGAGCAGCCAAGCATTTGTTTCATCTCCCACCTTGTTGACAGCCGCCTGGGAAACCGCATCAGCAACAACAAAATCAGTGTTCAAAGGAAGGTGCGGACCATGCTGTTCGATCGCCCCCAATGGCAACACAATGATGGAATCCTTTGTTAACGAAGTGGGAATCTGCGGGGCACGAAGATCTGCAAGATTGCGTGAAGAAGACATATCTTCAACCTATACCAGTGAGAGAATGAACCTATGACGAAGCGATCGACGACAGATTTTGATGCAGTCGTAATTGGCGCAGGACATAACGGTCTCATCACTGCTGCCTATCTCGCACGTTATGGACTTAGCACTTTGCTCATCGAAGCACGCTCAGAAGTGGGCGGCACAGCAGCATCTGAGACCTTCTCTGGATCAACAGTCAACATCTGCAATTGCGATCATCTCACTATTCGCACAACCCCCGTCGCCGAAGAACTCAACCTTGCTTCCCATGGTTTGAATTACATCAACATCGAACCGCCACAGATCAATCTTGATTGGAACACGGGTCGGCCGTGGGAAATTTGGCATGACGTTGACAAGACAGTCGATTCACTTGGTCGGTCACATCCTGATTCAGTCGAGGGCTATCGAAAATTCGCTCGAGCAGCGATCCCCGTCGCCAAACTGATTCTCGACGCAGCATCACAGCCCCCCACAAGAGGATCTCTCATTTCCTCTGTCGTCAGAAAAGGCGGCCGTGGCGTCGCAACCATGCTCAAGATGAGTCGCATGTCAGCCGCCGATGTCATGCGACAGTTCTTTGACAACGAAGCCATCATCGGCCCAGCAATGGTGGAGGGTCCTGTCGTCTGGGGCCTGTCCCCTGAAACTCCTGGCACCGGCCTCGGAGCAATTGCGTTTGCACTCCGTCATGTCGCGAATGTCGGTCGACCAGAAGGTGGTAGTGGCGCGCTCCCCGAATCAATCAAACAATCCTTCTTGCAATCAGGAGGCCTCCTCCGCACCAACACGCGTGTCACAGGCATTATCTGCGATGGCAATAGCGTCAGTGCAGTTCAGACAAGCGACGGAGCCACAGTGACAGCGCGCATCGTGGTCTCGGCCTGTGATCCACAGCGAACCTTCGTGACATGGTTGAAGAATCCACCAGCAAGAGCAGCTTCACTCGTTGAAAGATGGCGCAGTTCAACCCCAGGCGAGGGCTATGAATCAAAGATCGATGCCATCACCAGCACTCCCCCCACTTTGGCGGGAGTTTCCTCTCTGCACAGCACACCAGTGGCATCAACCATTGTCGTTAGCCCTTCACTTGCTGAACTCCATCGAGGCGCACAGTTAATGCGCGAAGGACGCACGATGCCTCGCATGGCGTTACTTGCGAATGTTCCATCAGTGGCAGACCCCACAATTTCTCCTTCCCAACAACACGTGTTGAGCTTGGAAGCGTTGTACACCCCCTACTCATTCGTTGATGGATGGCAATCACGCGAAGAACCTGAACGGTGGTTAAAGCAATTCGCCACGCTCGCTCAGCCTGGGTTTATGGAATCAATCATTGACTGGCGTGTCCTCACTCCGGCCGACTACGAAACTAGTTTCCATTTACCGAAAGGTCACGCCACCAGTTTTGCGGGCGGTCCTTTGGCGGCATTCATAGGTTCCACACCAGAACTCACTCGATATCACACCCCCATTAAGGGTTTGTACCTCACCGGTGCGGCAACTTTCCCCGGTGCTGGCGTGTGGGGAGCAAGTGGGCGCAATGCCGCACTCACCATCATCAAAGAAATGACGTAATTACGCGTCTTTCACAAGACCGTCGCGTTTAACGACGGGATCCTTGTCGCTCCATGGGAAGTTAATCCATTGATCAGTTTTCTTCCAGACATAATCACATTGCACGACAGAGTGTGATTTTTCATAGAGGACAGCAGAACGCACTTCCTTCACACGGCCACGGAAGAAATCTTCAACGATCTTGAGAGTGTGACCTGTATCAGCAACATCATCCACGATCAGAACGCGCGCAAAACGAAGTTCCACAAGGTCTGGAACCGGTGGAAGAATCATCGGAACTGGAAGGCGCTCATCGACGCCGGTGTAGAACTCAACATTCATTGTGTAGAGATTCTTCACAGCGAGGGCATACCCCAACGCTCCTGCGGCCAAGAGACCGCCTCGCGCAATGGCAAGAATGATGTCTGGTTCGTATCCAGAATCTGCCACCTTTGTTGCGAGTTCACGACTCGCTCCGCCGAAGATGTCCCATGTCATGATTTCGCGTTCGCTCACGAGTTCAAACTAGTCGCCACCGTGGCTCAATTCCGATTCCGCGAGGAATTGAACGAAATATCAAGACAACGATCACCCCTCAAAATGAGGAGGTCGACCTTCCGATTTCGCCCGACGCATTTCACGTGCATCGTCAGAAAAACTGGCCATAATTTGCTGTCGGTTCTCAAGATCGATTGCGGCCTGTAATCCAGGAATCTCGAGCGCAGACCACATACCTTCTTTCGTGAGCGCGACCCCAAGAGGAGTGTTGAGTCTGATCTCTTCAGCTTTAGCCAAGGCGGCATCGAGAAGTACTTCATTAGGCACCACATCGACGAGCAGTCCTATACGAAGTGCTTCTTCGGCATCAAAGAGTCGACCAGTCAGCATCAGCTCTTGTGCTCGTGCGGCACCGATAAGTCGTGGCAGAAGCCAACTTGTGCCGATATCGCATGCCGAGAGACCAATCCGAATGAATGCAGCATTGAATCGAGCAGTAGTTGCAGCAATCCGGATGTCAGAACCCAGAACGAGCGCAAAACCCCCACCTGCTGCCGGACCGTTCACCGCTGCGATGACAGGCTGGGGCAAGGAGCGCAGTCGCGGGATGAGCGACGCAATGTGTTTTTGAACAGCGAAACCGCGTTCCACCGAGCCCTTCCATTCGTACCCAGGGGCCTCTCCGTACCCTCCCAGGTCGAGACCAGCACAGAAGCCACGTCCAGCACCCGTCAGGATCACCACTCGCACTTCCCTGTCTCGACCCACAGAACTCAAAGACTCGTGCAGTAGTTCGACCATTTCAGAGGTCATTGCATTGAGTTTGTCAGGACGATTCAGCGTGATCTGGGCGATCGCGTCCCGCGGATAAGAGATATCAACATCAGCCATGCTTCATCGTGCCACAGAGCCCGTACGGGCTTATCAGGGGGCGTAATCTGTTGGGTGCCGCATGGTACTTATGAACACTCTCTTAAAAGCCCTCCGCATCCCATCCCTCCCGCCTTCAGATGACCCCTGGGGTCGGGCCCTGCGACGTGGTGCCATTGCATACGTCCTGTCTCGCATTGTTGTTGTTATGGGTGCCTCAATTGCAGTAGCGGCAGAAGCTGTCACGGCCCGGGTCAATGAGGAAGAGCCCAAAGGCGGCCTTTCGGCGTTGGTAGAAGTTTTTGATAGCTGGGATGGACATTGGTACCTCGACGTCGTCCGCGATGGCTATCCGCACCACATCATGCCCAATGTGACCTATTTCGTGTCTGATGCACGTGCTGCGTTCTTCCCGATGTATCCGCGTCTCGTCCACTACCTCGACAACATCATTCCTGGCGGTCCCGTCACCGTTGCTCTCTTGGTCAACCTGCTGCTTGGTGGTCTCTTCATCTACCTCGTCGGCAAAATCGCGCGAGACCTCTTCGACACGAAGACCGCAGAGAAGGCGATGATCATCGCTGCTCTCTTCCCCGGCAGTTTTGTTCTCAGCATGGCCTATTCCGAAGCCCTTCTTCTGTGTGTTTCCTGCCTCTGCTTTATGGCCCTCCATAAGGAGGCTTGGGTATGGGCTGGCATCCTTGCTGCGGTCGGAACTGCTAGTCGGCCCAACGGATTGGCATTAGTTCTTGCGTGCGGCGTCGCGGCTCTTCTCGCCATCAAAGATGACAGAGACTGGAAGTCTCTGGTTGCACCAATCCTTGCTCCACTCGGATTCATTAGTTTTATGCTATTTCTCGCACACCACACCGATGAGAATTTCGCTTGGTTTCGTGTCCAGACAGAAGCGTGGAAAGAAGGAACAAGTTTCGGAGCTACGGCGGTCTCCCGAACCTTTGATTTTTTTCTGAATCCAACGAGTTCACCAACAACTGTTCTGACGGCAGCATCAATGACGGCCATGATCCTGGCTTTGTGGTGCCTCAAGAGATACCGAATACCGGCGATGTACATCGCGTTCATTGTTGGCATCCTTGTTCTGATGCTGCTGCCCGCAACGGTGACAGCTCGACCGCGGTTCCTCTACACCGCGTTCCCACTTATCTTCCCAGTGGCACGCCAACTACGTGACGACGAAGACAAATGGTGGCCACTGGTATTGATTCTGTTCGCCACAGGACTTGTCACGGTGATGGGCATGTACGGCGTGCGTGCCGCCATTCCGTAGCTATCAGATTGGCAAGCGACGCCAGATGGCAATGGGAAGGTTCTTCAAAATGAGGAACATCCAATGCAGTGGCGCTGGAGCCCACACAATTTTCTTATCTGAAGAAATTCCCTTTTCGACAATCTGAGCAACCACTTCAGGGTTAGTCGAGAATGGGGCCTTCTTCATTCCTGTTGTCATCTTGGTCGTGACGAAACCAGGACGCACAACGAGAACGGATGCACCTGAGCCAGCAAGTTCATGATCAAGTGCAAGAGCAAACCCGTCGACGCCAGCCTTCGTGGCTCCGTACACCGGATTACCGCGACGAACACGTTCGCCCGCAACAGAAGACAACACGACGATCTTGCCGTACCCCTGGGTCCGCATACGAGAAGCCAATGCGTATAACAGCACCATCTCCCCTGTCATGTTCACATTGACAACATCGATGAGTGCAGATGGAGAGGCGAAATAGTCGACGTTTTCGTTCAGTAATCCCTGAGCAACGACGGCAATGTCGATGTCACCAATTGAATCAGCTACTTCTGCGACAACATGCTCCATAGAAGCCGCATCGCTGGCCTCGTAGCGAACATGATGAACATCGAGTTCAGGATGACGATCCACAAGGTCTTGACTCACACGACTGGCAGCGTCGATGTCACGGCTCACTAAAACAAGACGCGACACGCCCGGCTTCACGATCCGGCGCAAAATTGATTGACCAATCTCGCTCGTTCCTCCGAACAAAACAATGTTCTGGGCTACTCCGACACCATTCTTCATGGGTTTCTCCTTGGATCAACTAAACCGAGACGGCGAGATAGATCACTACGCCATACACCGCGAGGGTCCATTGCTTCTTGAGTGGTCATCCACTCATCGAGCCGTGGATACCCACGACGAACTGCACTTGGCGACACATGTGAGTCTTTCGCCAAGTAGTGACGACCGCCAGCATCGAGAACCATCGCATCGACAGAGGCCAGCAACTCAGCGAGCCCCTTGATGCCTGCTGCCATATCCAAGGTCAGCGTCCAACCCTCAGTAGGAAATGACATGGGCGCCAGGTTTTGTGGCCCCATTCGCTTGAGGACTGCGAGGAAAGACGCAACTCCAGCTGCAGAAAAAGTCTCGATGACCTTCCGCAACACGTCGGTGCGGTCAAGAGGAACAATGAATTGGTACTGAATGAAACCTTGGGTTCCGTACAAACGGTTCCATTTGTTCACGCCGTCAAGGGGATGAAAGAAAGCAGGGATTGATTCGATTCCAATGTGTCGTTGCGATGGAGCTTTTCGATACCACGCCTCATTGAAGGCCTTGATGGAGAACTTGTTCAATAGTCCATTAGGAACCCAACCAGGAGCCGACACCTTTAGTCGTGGGTCATACGCCAAAGGCTCATCACCCTCGGCTTCTGCGGCGGTTGCGTGATCTCCTCGTGTCAGCACTCCGCGGCCCATCGAAGAACCAGTCGCAAGAAGGTCGACCCAACACACGGAGTAGCGATAGGAATCATCTTCACCATCACCCGACATTGCTTCACACACAGCGTCAAAGTTCCCAAGGCGCTCAGTTTCCACCCGCACTTTTGAGCTTTCAATCCGGAGCATTTGGAGCGAAGCACGAAGCACAATGCCCGTGAGTCCCATTCCACCAACAGTTGCCCAGAACCATGCTGGCTGCGAGTCAGGGGAAAGCTCAACGATCTCACCCGACGACAACATCACCGTCATGGAACGCACATGCTCACCAAAGCTGCCATCAATGTGATGGTTCTTGCCGTGAACATCAGAGGCAATCGCACCGCCCACAGTGACAAAACGCGTTCCTGGGGTGACGGGAACAAACCAGCCACGCGGAACACACATACGAAGAATTGAGTCAAGACTCACACTCGCTGCGACATCAAGAATTCCCGAGATCGGATCAAGAACTGCATCGACACCGAGAGGGTCATGCTCGCTCGTCATCTCAAGGACGGTCCCACCAGCATTCTGAGCAGCAGCACCGTACGAACGGCCAAGACCTCGAGCTATCACTCCCCGGTCACCGACAGAAGACAACGTAGAGCGAATCTGGTTCTCGTCAGTCGTGGCGATTACATCTGCCACAGTCCAAGCTGTGCGACCCCAACCGGATAGGCGCTGCATCGTCATTATGCAATTCTAGACCGTGTTCAGCACCCGAAACAGGTGCATCTGCTTATCAGACGATATAGACGGCAAGCCCGTAAACAACAACCCATACGAGGCCATACATCTGCAGAGAACGGTCACGCATGAATACTTCTTCAGGCGCTCCACCGCCGCCATTTTCAAGAACCATGAGATAACGAAGTAAAGCAAGAACCATCGGAATGATCGAAAGGCTATGAAAAGGAAATGCTTCACCTGAATTTGTTGAGTTCTCGAATGCCCACATGCAGTATGTGACAACAGTTGCAGTACAAGAAACAACAAGAACCTGTCGAAGATAGGAAACCGTGTAGGACTTCAATGACGCGCGAGTTGATGCCGCTTTGTCACCCATCTCCACCAATTCAGCAAATCTCTTTCCGGCAACAATGAAGAATGAACCGAATGTGGTGCACAACACAAACCAGTTAGACATTGGAGTCTCTGTCCCCGCAGCACCAGCCATTGCCCGCAGCACAAAACCGGCAGCCACAATTGCTAGATCCAAGAGAGCGACATGCTTCAATCGTGTGCTGTACGCAATGGTGAGCACTGCATATAGAGCAACAACGCCACCGGCCTCAAGACGAATAGAAGCAGCCAAGGCAGGACCACCAAGCAAGAGCAGTGTTCCAATGACCTTTGCAATCGGAAGCGGAATGGCACCACTTGCGATTGGTCGGAACTTCTTCTTTGGATGCAAGCGATCTTGTTCAACGTCCTGGATGTCGTTCCAGTAATAGGTTCCGCTTGCCACCAGACAAAAAGCAACAAACATCACAAGTGTCTTCCACAGAGGTTCCCATTCGTTGAGAACTCCCAAAGCCCCAGGCGCGGCAAAGACGAGAACGTTCTTTGTCCATTGATTAGGACGAGCCTCTTTCAGAATGGCTTTCATCATGCTGGCACTCTGCTCACTTCAATCGATTTCACAAGGATTCCGTTATCAACCGACAACAACATCTGGTGGTCGCCAGAGGAATCGCCGTAGGCATACTTCACCGACTCGACCGGAATGTTCGCAGCAATGCACCACTCGTGAAGCCGCGACACCTTTTCCTCGCCACGACAGTTCTTCCCGAGCAAATCTCCGGTGTACAGGCCATCTTCTTCCTGTAATCGCGTGCACAGAACTGCATCAACTTCGAGCAAATCACCAAGGACATCTAGGTACGGCTGCAATGATGCAGACACGAGTACAACGACATGACCTTGTTCTTGGTGCCATCGCAGTCGTTGGGCAACATCTGTTCGTATCCAATTTTCAGCAATCTTAGATGCGAACTGCACAGCGAGTTCTGACACCTCATCAACGGAGCGCCCTGTGAACGCAGCAGACACGAAGAGAGCTTTCAGCCCATCACGGTCTCTCGCCAACAACAAACGAAGGACACGACTTGGCTGTCGCATGACTGACACAGCAAGCGAAGTTGACCCAGCAACTTTACGCATGAAGGGAACAACACAGTCTCGGACCGTCAACGTGTTATCCACGTCGAATGCAGCAACTGTCACTTCCATAGAAAATGAGGTTAGTGCTGCGGGCTCAAGGCACCGAGGATTGGCTCCATATCGGCGAAAAAGCTAGGCCAACTCTTGGAAACAACTCCCGGCTCCGAAAGCGTGACACCCGGGATTGCAAGTGAGAGAAGACTGAAGGCCATAGCCAATCGATGATCGTGATGCGTTTCAAGAAGAGCAGGTCTTCCCTGCTGAAGCGGATGAATCAACAGGCCGTCTTCCTCTACGACAATCTCAGATCCCACCTTCCGCAATTCATCAGCAAGATCGCCTAATCGGTCGCTCTCCTTCTGACGAATGAAACCGACTCCGGTAATGCGACTCGGCGAATCTGCAAACAGCATCGCAACAGCCATGGCGGGAACAAGATCTGAGCAATCGGCCATATTGACATCTATCCCGTGCAACTGCGCATTGCCACGAGACACCTCAACTGATCCAGCGACTGTACGTACCGAACAGCCCATGGCCTCGAGAAGATTCGTAATCTCTGCGTCACCTTGGAGAGATGTTGAGGAAAGACCAGGAACTTGAACAGAGCCTTCTCTCACAGCAACTGCCACCAACGGGAATGCAGCTGAAGAATAATCCGGCTCAACCACAAACCTGCACGGCGCATACCCACCAGGGGCGACTGATATCTCATCTTCTTTCACAATGACTGTGGCGCCAAAGTCCTTCATTACCGCTGCGGTCATGAGGACGTAGGAACGAGACACAAGTTCACCGACAACGTCAATGATAAGACCATCATCGAACATGGGTCCAATCAACATCAACGCAGAAATGAACTGACTAGAGATATCACCACGTATAGACAATCGTCCGCCGCGCACTCCCCCGGATTCAATGGAAACAGGCAAGTGTCCCGGGACCCCTAAGGGCAAAACCTCTGCACCCAAAGCGGCGAGAGCATCGTGGAGATCGGCCATTGGTCGAGAGCGCAACGGCGCACCACCGTCAATCACAGATGTAGAGGAAGCTAGTGCTGCAACTGCCGTGAGAAAGCGAGAGGAGGTACCGGCCAATTTCGCATCAATGATTCCCGGCAGCTTTACATCTCGCGAACCAGAGATTGTTACTTCACCATCAACTGCTGTCACACGCTTCATCTGGTCGAGCACCTCAATGATCACCGCGGTGTCATCACCATCTGGCAGGCCCAGCAGTTGAGAATCTCCATCCGCCAAGAGCGCACATATCAACGCACGATTAGCAATGCTTTTCGAACCAGGCACAGTGATTGATGCATTCAGAACACCTTCGGGCGGCAAAAGGGAGATGCTGCTCATGTCAGTGGTTGCACTGCAGGACGGAAACCGCGTGCCAGTAAGCCTCCGCGGAATATGTCTGCGTGTTCTGCTCGAATCACAGTCACCATCACACCACGATCACCCTCGACGCTATGCACGACCTCAAAGTCATAAATATTCACAGCCAGTTCACCCGACAAAGTGAATACATCAGCAGCACCACCGGGTCGATCGGGAATCGGGATACGAACTTCGACGAGATCTTCGACTGCTCCCGCACCAATGGGGAGGTTCATTCGGGCCCGACGGGCTTGTTCTAATGATGAGAACAGAGCATCGCGATCTCCCTTTGACACGATGTCTCGCATTTCCGACAAACCAGTGATCAACGAATCAAGTCCGCGAACAATTGCATCACGATTCTGCTCGCAGATATCAAGCCAGATGCCAGGGCGACCAGAGGCAATTCTTGTCATGTCTCTGAATCCACCGGCGGCCAAACGAAGAAGAGCGAGATGCTCCTCCGACCGGTTATCGGCAAGCCTCATGAGGGTTGCCGCAGTGAGGTGTGGAACATGGCTAACAATGGCTACCAAGTCATCATGATGTTGTGGGTCAAGCGCCACAACTTCAGCGCCGAGTTTTGTGATTAGTCCAGCAAGAATCGAAAAAGAGTCATCAGCCGATGAAGCAGTGGGAGTCAATACCCACACTGCCCCTTCAAACATTTCTGCGTCTGCTCCATCGAGACCGTCCAATTCAGACCCAGCCATCGGATGACCAGCGACAAAGCGAGGGTTCGATATGGCGTGAGCGACATGTGATTTCACAGAACCAACATCGGTGACGACGCCCGCCGTCTGCTCCAGAGCAAGAGCAACTTGTTCAGCAACAGTGTTCACCGGAGTCGCCACAAAAGTCACTTCGGCGTCAGTAAAGAGACCGACATGATGAATGATGCTTCTCTGCACAGCTGTCTCCGTACGAGATGCATCAGAGTCCACACCGCTCACTTCATATCCGGCTCGTTGCAACGCAAGCGCGAGAGAGCCCCCAATGAGGCCAAGCCCGAGAACATTTGCTCGACCGATGAAAGGTGTGGCGCCGGAACTCACGACTCAATGGTATCCATGTCAATGTCTTCGACTGCCCCAGATAAAGCACGCACCTCGTCAAGCGTTAACTCGCGCCATTCGCCCGGCGCTAAACGCGTGTCGCGCAAGGGACCGATCCGAGTACGGGCAAGTCGAATCACTGGATATCCCACTGCTTCGCACATACGACGAACCTGCCGATTACGGCCTTCGTGGATAACAATGCGCAACACACCTACTTCAGGTTGACCAACTTGAGCTGGTGCAGTCCACCCGTCTTCTAGTTCCACGCCTTCTCTCAACTCACGCAGTGCACCATTGGAGACACCGCGAGGACCACACTCGACTTCGGCGATGTATTCCTTTTCAACTCCTCGACTGGGGTGCGTCAGGTGCTGAGTGAGTTGACCATCGTTCGTCAAAATCAGGAGCCCAGTTGTTTCAATATCAAGCCGTCCGACTGAGAACACACGCGGCTCTTCTGGAACCATCTCAATCACCGTGGGACGTCCGTGAGTATCTGCAGAAGTAGTCACGACACCCTCAGGTTTGTTCATGAGGTAATAGACCAACCCCGGCACAACACCCACGGGATGACCGTCGACGCACACTTCGTCTCTTGACACATCGACACGACGACCAAGAACAGCAATCTCGCCATTCACAGTGACACGTCTGTCTGCAATCAAGTCCTCACAGATTCTGCGAGATCCGAAACCCACACGAGCCAACACCTTTTGCAAGCGCTCGCCTTCTGCTTCGGCATCTTTGGCGTTCTGAATCAAGGTCTCCCACAACGGAGGTTCAGGAACCGCGCCTCCCGGCGGGGTGTTGCGCGACACCTACTCTGCCTCTGTGCTTTCGGGTGCGTCTGATGATTCCTCATTCGATGATTCCGAATCGCCATCATCAGAGATAGCCAGTGGCTCTGCTTCGATTCGTAGAGTCTTTTCCAATGCCTCCACCAAAGATGCATCAGGAACGAATGTTGCAATCGGTGGCATATCAGCCAATGAAGCGAGTCCTAATTTCTCGAGGAACAGCTGCGTTGTCCCCCACATCACCGCTTGACCAGGGCCACTGTCTCTCGCGACAGGTGCGATATACCCACGACCGTGCAAGGTACGCATGACCGCGTCGGGGTCAACACCACGAATTGATGCAATCTGCAAGCGAGAGATCGGCTGCTTGTAGGCGATGATTGCAAGAGTTTCTAATGCAGCACCCGACAAGCGCGCACGTTGCCCGTCAAGAATGAATCGCTCAACATAGGGAGCCAAATCTGGGTGGGTCTGAAAGCGCCAGCCACCTGCAACTTTCGACACTTGAAAACCATGACCTGCTGCTTCATACGTCTCACCAAGACGAACACATAGCTCTTCAACAGTCGCACTAGGGAGTTCGACCAACTGTGCAATGAGATCCGTAGGAACAGGTTCATGAGCCACCATCAAAATGGCCTCAACGGCTCGCACGGCTTCTGTCGTTACTTCTACTTCCATATTCCTCATCCCTCGTACAAATCAATCTCAAGAGGACCAGAGTCACCTGGTCCGATACCTGTCCACTCAACAACGATGTCACCAAAACGATCGATCTGGTCGATCTCGATATAGCCCTGCTTGTACATCTCCAGCAAGGCAAGGAAACGAACGACAACTTCAAGACGCTCAACGAGTCCGGTCGTTAACGAACGGAATGAAGTACGCACCATGCGCGGCAGTTCATCCATCAATTCTTCAACTGCCTCTGCAACTGTGAAACGAATCGGTGAGACGTGGAAGAGATTCACTTCGTCACGAGGACGTGGCGTGATTGCACGAATGAAACCCATCTGAAGTTTCTCAATAGTCATGCCTTCAAGAAGATCAGGCATGACATCGGAGAAACGCTCATCAACTCCAACAACACGGGCATACACGCGATCCGCATCATCAACGAAGACGGCGAGCACTTTTGCAACATCCTTGAAGGTCTTGGCTTCCAAGAGACGCGCAAGCAACAAATCTCGCTCTTCCCACAGGGCCAACTCCTCATCGAGGTCCACTGTTTCCTTGCCAGGCAAGAGACGGCGAGTTTTCAGCTCAATCAAGGTGGCGGCAATCAGAAGGAACTCTGTTGCAATCTCTAGGTCAAGTTGTGTCATCTTGACGAGCTCTGCCAAATAGGCATCCACAATGGTGGAAAGACTGATCTCGTGGATATCCACCTCTTCACGCATAATCAGGTGAAGAAGGAGGTCGAAGGGCCCTTCATAGACCGGGGTTGCCACTTCGATTGCCACGGGTCAATCGTACTTGTCTGGCCTCCAAGACCGATAAACCAACCATGCCCCTGTGAGCTTCAGGCACTAGCGTTTCAGCGTGTCCCGAGTGCTTTCCTGTATCCAACCCACTGGTTCTGTCCATCTTGGCAACCATTTGGGGGCATTGGTCAATTGGGTGTCAGGCCAACACGATGCAGACGTCTTCCACGGCATTGTCGACCTCCACGCACTCACGATCACAGAGCAACCAGGCATTCTGGGTCAATCAACGGTGGAACTAGCCGCGATGCTCTTTGCCGTCGGGCTTGATCCCGAAGTCGCAACAGTCTTCGTGCAAAGCCACATCCATGAACACACCGAACTCGCATGGATCATGGAATGCACAGTTTCCTTCGGCGAACTCAGTCGAATGACGCAGTTCAAAGATAAGTCTGCAAAACGTGAGGGTGATTTCATCTCCGCTGGCTTGTTTACCTATCCGGCACTCCAAGCAGCGGACATCTTGTTGTACGACGCCAATGAGGTTCCCGTGGGCGAGGACCAACGTCAACACATTGAGATCACACGAGATATTGCAATTCGGTTTAACCATCGCTTCGGAGACACATTTGTTCTCCCGAAGGCAGTACATCCGAAGGCCGGTGCACGCGTAATGGATCTTCAGGACCCCACGTCAAAGATGTCGAAGTCTGCAGAGACAGAGAACGGAATTGTGTACCTGCTCGACGACAACACTGTCATCGAGAAGAAGTTCAAGCGCGCGGTAACCGATTCCGATGGTGTTGTTACCTACGATCGGGCGAACAAGCCGGGAGTCTCCAATCTTCTCGACATTCTCTCCGCTGCAACTGGCACACCAGCAGAGCAGCTGGCCGAAAGCTACAGCCAGTACGGACCACTGAAGAAAGACACTGGTGATGCAGTCATCGCTTTAGTTGATCCGATTCGGTCGCGATACCACGAACTCATGAGCGACAAGGGAGAACTTGCTCGTCTCATCAAGATTGGTAATCAGCGAGCTCGCGAAGTCGCGGCACAAACACTTGACCGTGCGCATCGTGCCATCGGTCTCATGCCCCGCATCTAAATTCATAGGCCGTAGCAACGTCCACCGGCTCCACCAACAATGGTGTAGCAAGAAGGCGCAAAAGTCTTTTCGCCAATCCACTTGAAAGAGCCGTCAACCCATCGATAGCGGTAGGCCATATCATCAACGTGTCCACCGAATCGCCGATAGCCCACTTCTTCCAGCACTTCTCCATCTACGACGGCACCCCACCGAAGAAGTCGATCTTTCCCATTGGACGTGTAAGAAACCCAATCTGGATCGGACGGTGCGGGAAAGAGAATGCGTATCCATCTGCCCTCACTCGAATCCCAACGAAAAGCAACTAGATCCATGCTGTCAGCGGCCGTGTAAAAATTGGCTGAACCGCGCCGAATCACAAGTTCCGGTTCATTGTCTGAGGTGATGTCCACCAAGGCAATTTCGGTTGTTGCACCCTCAATGCGCTCTGGATCCAATAACCATGGAACTGACTGAGTCTGAATTTTGTTCCATGCAGAATCTTGATCAAACAAATATGTATCAATAGTCTCATCATTTAAGACAACAGAGATATCTCCCAAAGAAGAGTTCTTCACTGTAGAAACAGCTGCGATACAGCTTCTGATTGCCCAATTACCACAAAGCAAAAACTTTGAACAGGTTTTCCTCCATACAGTTTTCGCTTCGTCTCCCACCGACTGGTAACACGTCATATTCGCTATCTCACGAACATCAGGTCTCCAATCTGGGTTGATCCAATGCTTGCCTTCTCTCACTGTTCGAATTGGACGCACTCGAAACGTTTCGCTCTGTGTTGCAAATGACCGCCGAAAATTCGGTGAGATCACAACAGCCGTAGTGCCATCAGGCATGGAGTTACGTGTCCACCACCAAGAACTTGAGCGGGCGGCCACCTCGCCCTCCATCTTTAGTTGAAGAGGAAGATCAGAGTCACCCGAGGCCATGTCTTCTGCAATGGTCGTCGGATATTCCGGACCCACGCAACGCACTCGATATTCACATGACAAAAGAATTTCCCACCCACTTGGTAGACGCCAACCCCGAACGCCGTTGATCTCAAGGTTGCTCAACTTCTTTTGAGCCTGCTTCCACGTCATTAAAGGATCGGACTTGGAATTCCCATGCCAACCAATCGGCGCCATCTCGAGAATCCTCGTATCGTCATCAACGCATCCCTCAACATCAGATGACTCATAAATGAAATAACCTCCCGTCTGGGAGTTTCTTATTGGAAGGTCACAAGTGCGAGCACCCGCTGTGCTCTTCGCTTCTGCAACTTGGGCAGACTTTCGCAACGCTGTCTCTGAGCCAACCTGACAAGAGGCCAACAAGGAGACAAGTACCAAGAGCAGTAATGGCTTCTTCATTTCTCTACTGTGCCATGAACTCTAAATGTTGTCTGCATTTCGTAATGCGACCATCACGACATCATCAATGGTTCCGCCAACAAGATCAATCGTGCGCTGTTCGCTGACACCTTGCAACATCTGAGCACCAAGGTTTTCATGATCGTGATACATCGTAAATGTGATCCCACGTGAACCCACCAACGTTGCGATGATGCGCATAAACCAACCGAGGCCTGAAACTGTCTTGCCAATGTCATGCAATAACGCTGCAGCCTGTTCCGTGCGTTTGGCTGGAGGATAAAAACGCATGAATCGCTCATACACCTGCAGCGAATGACGCTGATCACGCGGCTGCATCGTCCACCACAACTCAAACTCAGGCAAGAGCAACAGTCGTTCGACGCGTTCCACATCTGCCCCAGAAATCGGGTCATTCGAAAACGACGTCACTGCCCTTTTCACGAGATGCCAAAACCTCTTCATCACCCTCTCGCCCTCGGATGAGCTTCGCGATACACGTTCATCAAACGTTCTTGTGAGACCTTTGTATAGATCTGCGTTGTTGAAATTGTGGCGTGGCCCAACATCTCTTGAACAATACGCAAATCAGCACCATGTTCCAGCATGTGAGTGGCACACGAGTGACGCAAGACGTGTGGAGATAACTCTTGTGCGATACCAGAAGCGACACCCGCATCTCGAACGATGTTCCATGCCTTCTGACGATTCAGACGACGACCTCTATTCGTGAGGAACACTGCCTCGCGGTCGCCCTGCTTCGCCCAATAATCGGGCACCAGGACTTCACGCCCACCCACAGCAAGATACGTGCGCAAATGAGATTCCGCCGTGCGACCAAATGGGACGACCCTTTCCTTTGAACCTTTACCAAAGAGGCGAACTACTCGGGAGTTCAAATCAAGATCATCAAGGTTCAGATCGCACGCTTCAGAAATTCGTGCGCCAGTCGCATACAGGAACTCCAACAACGCTCGGTCCCTCAGGGCGAGGCAATCCTCGCCGATCACTGAAGACAGAAGAGATTCAACCTCAGGAAGCGAAAGTGGTTTCGGCACACCCGTCGGAACACGGACACCTTCAATTCGTGCTGAAGGATTATCTGTGCGTACGTCCTCTGCCACAAGGTACGAATGCAACATTCGCACGGCAGCTAGGCGACGCGCAGTACTTGCAACTGCCTCACCTTGAGCTTGCAGTGAACGAACGAAAGACTCAACATCATTCTCCGTTGCTTCCCTCGCCGAAGAATCCCTCTGCTCGAGAAAATCTTCATATTTTCGGAGATCACGCCGATACGACGCAACTGTGTTTGCTGCACGCCCTCTTTCCACTGTCAGCCACAAAAGAAAAGACTCAGCATCTTTCGAAAGCGGATTGGGAACAGCCACGCCCCACTATCTCACTAAACGAGGGTGACGATGTGCTGCGAGAAGAATTCCGTACGCGGACTTGGCATCAGTCAAACGACCATCTTCAATCATCTTCAATGCCTCGGAAAAGGGAACAAGTATTGTCTGCATTGCTTCTTCTTCAGGACCATGCGGCTGGAACTCACCAGCCGTCAAGTCTTCTACGAGATACACAATGACGGATGAATCCGTCACTCCAGGAGACGACAGGCACTCACCCAAAAGTTCTACGGAGCGAGCGTCAAAACCTGTCTCTTCACGTAGCTCACGCACAGCCGTCACCGACGGGTCTTCACCTTCAACATCTCGCATTCCGGCGGGTATTTCGAGAACAAACGCATCGAAGCTGGCCCGATACTGCGACACGAGCACAACGTCGCCGTCGCTCGTGACTGCCACGGTGGCAACAGCTCCAGGAGTACTGACATAGGTTCGCTCAAAGGTCTCCCCTTGAGGATCTTTCACAAAACGACGCAATAAACGGAACATGGCCCACGAATGGACTACTTGTGTTTCAGTCGTCACAAACCGATTCTGAATCGGCTCATTCTTCATAATGACTTACGCCGTTGGAACGGATGTTGCGTCTGCCTTGGCGAGACGCTTCTCGCGATTCACCAAAGACGCCGCAATCAATTCCCGGAACAATGGGTGTGGACGATCAGGGCGGCTCTTGAATTCAGGGTGCGCCTGCGTTGCCACCCAGTACGGGTGATCAGCAATTTCAATGAACTCCACCAAACGCTTATCAGGAGAGTTGCCACTGAAGACAAAACCAGACTCTTCAAAACGCGCACGGTAGTTGTTATTGAATTCCCAACGATGGCGATGGCGCTCAGAGACGACAGATTCGCCATATGCGTCAGCAACCTTTGTGCCTGGCTCAAGGACTGCAAGGTACGCACCGAGACGCATCGTGCCACCCATGTCGGTGACATCGCGTTGATCATTCATCAGGTCAATAACAGGGTTTGTCGTTGCTGGGTCAAACTCTGTGCTGTTTGCATCGGTGAGACCCAAAACATGTCGTGCATACTCAATCGTCATCACTTGCATACCCAAGCAAAGACCAAGACACGGGATGAGGTTCTCTCGCGAATAGGCAGCCGCTGCAATCTTTCCTTCAACACCGCGCTGACCAAAACCGCCAGGGATAATCATTCCGTCAAGACCATCAAGACGACCCGATGCGAGAAGACCTTCGACGTCCTCGGCTTGAATCCAATCAATCTCAACATTGGCTCCGTGATGGAATCCTGCATGCTTCAAACTTTCAACCACAGAGAGATACGCGTCATGAAGTTCGATGTACTTACCGATTAACCCGATACGAACGGGACGCACTGCGGCGTCAACGAGAGCAACCAGTGATTCCCACGAGGACAAATCAACATTCGCGTCAAGACGCAGAACATCACATGCAACAGTGTCGAGACCTTCCTCATGCAAAATCAAAGGGAGTTCATAGATGTTGCGTGCGTCAGCCGCATTAATCACTGCGTTCGGCGCAACGTCACACATATGAGAAATCTTGCGCTTCAATCCGGTGCTCAATGGCTCTTCGCTTCGGCACACGATGATGTCGGGCTGAATACCGCGAGAGCGCAACTCCGTCACGCTGTGCTGCGTGGGCTTTGTCTTCTGCTCCCCGCTTGGGCCAATAAACGGCACCAAGGTCACATGCAGATAACACACATTGTCACGTCCGGCTTCGTTGCGGAACTGACGGATGGCCTCAAGAAAGGGCAAAATCTCAATGTCGCCCACTGTTCCGCCCACTTCCGTGATGACGACATCTGTGTCCTCAGTCGCGATGCGCTTAATGCGGCGCTTGATTTCATCAGTGATGTGCGGAATGACCTGCACCGTCTTTCCGAGATAGTCACCCCGACGCTCGGCAGCCAACACGGCTTGATAAATGCTGCCAGTGGTGGCATTTGAAGAGCGGGTCAGATTCTCATCAATGAAACGCTCGTAATGTCCGAGGTCAAGGTCGGTTTCGCCACCATCGTCTGTCACAAACACTTCGCCGTGTTCGAAAGGATTCATCGTGCCCGGATCAATATTGATGTACGGATCAAGTTTCTGCATTGTGACGCGAAGTCCACGCATCTTGAGCAAACGACCAAGTGACGATGCTGTCAAACCTTTTCCAAGGGAACTTGCAACGCCACCCGTCACGAAAATGTGCTTTGGCATTGCTTCTCCCGCCAGGTCTAAACCGCTAACGGGATTTCAGCATAACCGATATGAGAGACCAGCCGAGAATCCCCTACCGGGATTTGCCTTTACCCTTCTTTACAACGCCAGTATCAGTACCGAGCGATGACAGAAGGTCTCGTGCATGGGCAATGGCTGACTCATCTGCCACCCCGCCCGACAGCATGCGAGCGATTTCCGCTGCCCTGTCTTCTTCCTTAACAGCAATGGCTGACCCATAGGTGCGGTTCGACTTCACTGTTTTAGACACAGAAATTTGCTGATGTGCAGATGCGCCCACCTGAGCCAAATGGGTGACCGCAAAGACTTGATGACCCTGACCAAGTTCCCGCAATGCTGATGCAACTGCAACAGCCGCCGCACCACCAATGCCCGCGTCAACCTCGTCAAACACCATGGTGGCCGGGTCACCTGTCAGGACCAGACGCAATGACAGCATCACTCGAGCTAGTTCGCCGCCGCTTGCAACCTTTGTCAACGGCTGAGGGGCACTTCCTGGGTTCGCTGCCAACATAAAGACAACTGATTCACCTGCTGGGTCAGACTCTGGTGCACCGACCGACACTTGAACAGTGGCGTTCGGCATCGCCAACTGGCGTAAACGATCTTGTACAGCGGCACCGAGTGCTGGAGCAGCAGCGCGTCGCTGGTCACCCACACGCAATTGGGCAATTCTCAGCTCTGCCAGAGCCTTCTTCTTGGCGCTCTCCAGTTCTTGGACCCGTTCGGCATAGCCCGTGAGTTCATCCAGTCGCTCGCGGGCTTCAAGGCCGAAAGACATGACGTCCTGCAACGAGTCGCCGTACTTTCGCATGAGATCACGGAGCGCTTGGCGACGAAGACGAATGAATTCCAAACGCTCTGGATTCTCTTCGGTTGACTCAGCCGCTGCTCGCAAGACGTGAGCAACATCTTCCAGCTCAGCAAGAAGATCTTGGAGCCGCTGCGAGGTGGCAGACATTGAAGAGACATGACCGAGCACTCGAATTGCCTCACCCAGCTTTTCAAGAGCAGCCCCATCATCAGATAACAGTGCGGTTGACTTCCACAAGGATTCTTGGTGCCGAACCACATCTGCCAAGAGATCTTCCTCTTGAGAGAGTTCACTGTCTTCATTCGGGCTGGCAATTGCAACAGATTCGATCTCGTCACATTGAAATGCAAGAAGATCTAGTTCTCGAGCCCGAGACTTCTCATCTCCACCGAGAGCAGCCAACATGGCATCAAGCTGCGTGACTGCTTCTCGAGATTCACGCAACTCGGACAAATCAATCGATGCGTAGGAATCCAATGACTCACGTTGCACCGCTGCAGTCATCAAACGCTGATGAGCATGCTGACCATGAATGTCCACCAGCTCGTCGCCATATTCAGCCAGTGATGCGACTGTGGCCATACGACCATTGATATAGGCGCGGCTACGGCCCTCGCGGTGCACCGTTCGACCAAGAATGATTTCTTCTTCGTCACCGTCAGCGCCAACGCGCACAAATCGAGCCTCAACGTGAGCTTCTTCTGCTCCGTCGCGGATCACCGATGTTTCAGCACGGCGACCGCACACCAAGTTGATTGCTTCCACCAACATTGTCTTTCCCGCACCGGTTTCACCAGTGAAGGCGGTGAACCCATTCTGAAAAGAGATTCGGGACGATTCGATGATTCCGAGATTCTCAATGGAAAGTTCAACAAGCACTATCGATCACTTAACCCAAACTTGCTCTTCAAAATCTGATGAAAACGACGTTCTTCGAATCTCATGAACCGAGCCACTTCTTTGGCCGCACGAACTTCAACAACATCATTGGGATGCAATGTGTGCACGAGATCACCATCTGTGGCGACATTGACATGCCGATGACCCAATACTTCAATGCGTGCTACTTCTGCGCCATCAAGAACCATTGATCTGTCAAACAACATGTGAGGTGACACAGGGGTGATCAACATGGCGCGTAGCCGTGGCGACAGAATCGGGCCCCGAGCCGACATTGAGTAGGCAGTAGAACCGGTCGGGGTCGCAATGATGAGCCCATCTGCTGCATATGTAGTGAAAGCCGCCTTGTCAATGTCCACGCCAAGACGAACAGTGTGGCCAGTCTCACGTTTCTCAATAACGACTTCATTCAGAGCAAGAACGTTTGCAAGGCGAGCGCCCTTCGACCAGATTGCGACTTCCAACAGCATGCGATCATCGAAATGAAAATCAACACCCTCAGAGCCAGTGCGCCACGCATCTAAGCATTCAATGAGTGCATCGGCCTCGACGGCAGCCAGGTATCCCAACTGCCCAAGGTTGACGCCAATGATGGGCACTTGGCGACCCGACAATGTGCGAACGGCTCGCAACATCGTGCCATCGCCACCGATTGACACAAGAACATCCACGTCACCAGAATCACCGGGCAACACATGGGGAGAGTTCACAGCCGCGAGGTCTGCTTCATCAACAACAGTCCCGATGCCGTGTTGCAGTGCCCAGTCGGCCACGTGGCGTGCCACTTCAAGGGCATCAGGACGAAATCGATGAACGGCAATCCCGAGGCGAGTCATGACTCACAACCTACGGAAGAGGTGCGGCATTCAACGAACATCAGGAACTCTGTGTTTCCTTCAGCCCCCTTAATCGGTGATTCAATAAGTCCCAACACCACGCCACCAAGGGTTTCCACGCATTCCTGGACAGTCTGAGTGGCTGCGGCATGGATCTCTGGATCGGTAATCACTCCCTTGCCACGAGAGACCTCAACACGACCTGCCTCGAACTGCGGCTTCACCAAAAGCACCATATGGGCACTGGGGTAAGCATCCTCAGACGACATCACACCCATGAGGGCTGGGAGAACCTTTGTCAACGAGATGAATGAGAGATCGGCAACAAGGAGAGAGCAGTCAAACGGCATGTCATCACGACTGATTTCTCTCACGTTCACACCATCGCGCCATTCGACTTTTGCATCGGCCTTGATGCGTTCATGTAATTGATTGCGACCGACATCAACGGCAAAGACTCGCCGCGCTCCACGCTGCAGAACACAGTCGGTGAATCCACCTGTCGAGACCCCCGCATCCATCACAGAACGATTCGTCACATCAATACCAAATGAGTCCAAGGCATGAGACAGTTTCTCTCCACCTCGACTCACAAACTTTTTCTCAACAACAACTGCGATGGGCTCATGAGGAGCCACCATGCGGGAGGACTTATCTGCAAAGGCGCCCGAGACGGTGACATGCCCGGCATCAATGAGTCGTGATGCCTCAGAGCGACTTTCTGCAAGTCCTCTTTTGACAAGAGCCGCGTCTAGTCGCATTCGCACAGTGCCATCGTACCCGCGTACGGCATACGAGGTCAGATGCTTAAAAGACGATCAGCAACTTCTGCAAGAGAGTTTTCAATGAATTCAGCGTCTAGACCATCAGCATGTGGTGTCATCCCACTCAGAACAAGTGCATACGCACATCCGATGGTGCGTGCAAACTCACCGTCCGTTGCAGGCATATCCCCCACCATCACCATCTCTTCGGCCGTCACCCCAGGACACATTCTTCGAACAAGATCAGCCATAGGGAGATGAGGTTTGCCCGTCACAACAGCAGCGACCCCCGTGGTCTTTTCAACGGCAGCGAGAATTGCACCCCCACCCGGAATTGGACCCGATGGTGTTGGGTAGTTCGGATCATTGTTTGACCCGATCAAAAGGGCACCACCACGAACTGCAGTCAGGGCGTCGGTCAGAACCTCGAAATCAAACTCTCGATGAAATCCAACTACCACTGCATCGAATGGGCCTGGAGCTCCGCGATCTCGGTACGGCACCACAACCTCTGCACCGGCACCTCGGACTTCTTCAATCAGTCCTTCGCCACCACAGACCAATACACGCCAGCCCGATTGGATTGCTAAGGCCGCCGACATCGCTGACGTGACGACATCACCTTCTGCATCAATTCCAATCTTCTTCAAAGCAGCAACCTGCTGGGCTTGTGTGGAGAATGAATTATTCGTGACGAACAGCACGCGAATACCAGCCGACCGCAACCGTGCAATCGCATCAACAGAGCCAGCGATGGGCTCATGGGCTAGCCACACCACGCCGTCAAGGTCGCACAGAACAACTTTTGTGGGAAAGGTTTTGCTCATCGTCTCTAATCCTGCCACCCTTGTAGCCGTGCCACGATTCGAACCATTCTCAGCCCTTCGCTACTCCACCGGAGCAAGCACGGACATCACCTCTCACACGTCTGCGCCCTACGACGTTTTCGATGAGGATCGCCGTGCCGAATATGCAGCGATGAGCCCAAGCAATGTTGTCTTGATCGACTACCCCATCGAGTCTGACGGTCCAGGCCGATATGACCAAAGTGCCTCAATACTCAAGACATGGATCGCTGATGGCACCATCGTCGAGGACTCATCCCCGACATTTTCTATTTATCGCATGACATTCACAGATGAAGCTGGTCGTTCACGCACAACGATCGGGGTCATTGGCGCGCTTGAAGTCGTCGATGAAGGCGCAGGCGGAGTGCTTCCACACGAACGCACCACACCAAAGGCAAAGACTGACCGCTTGGACCTCACTCGCGCCACACAGTCAAACCTCAGCCCAATCTGGGGACTCTCTCTCACTGCTGGTCTCACCGATGCTCTTGTTGCTCCCGCCACAGTTGTTGCCGAGTGCACCGACGAAGAAGGTGTACACCATGTTCTGGAACGTGTGGACGATCCCGCACGTATCGCGCGTATCTCAGATCTAGTGTCAGCCAACCCTGTGCTCATCGCCGATGGTCACCACCGCTATGCAATCAGTCGCACATACCGAGAAGAAGTTCGCGCAAATGGCGGCCCCGTTGATTCAGAACTCACCATGACATATGTCGGTGAACTTGTTCAGGAGCAACTCAGCGTTGCTGCAATTCATCGCCTCTACGACATTTCGCCAGAGACTCTCTTGACAGCGCTTGCGCCTTTCTATGAGACATCGAGTGCAGGCAGCGTCGGTACACACACCATTAGTGAGATGGATTCACGCAGCTGTTTGTGCCTGGTCTCCCCTGATGGCTCTGGCACATATCTCACCCCAAAGGAAACTGCGTTTGCTGACGTACGAGCGCTTGATAGTTCTCGTCTCGAACATGCTCTCAGCACAACAACACACTCCGTGTCCTACCAACATGGAGTCACGGAAGTCCTACGCAAAGTGGGTAGTGCTTCGTACGGTGCAGCCATACTGATTCGACCAGTGTCGCTCGAAGAAATTCGACGCACGGCAGACACAGGCGAACTGATGCCACCAAAGTCGACGTTCTTTACGCCGAAGTTGCGAACTGGAATGGTGATGCGCCCCTTACGGTAGGGGCAACAACTCAGGTATTCGACGCTGCGCAGATGCTTGCAATTGATGCATCAAGTGCAGCATTGAACTCTGCATCTGACTGCTTTGCTGAGAGTCCCTCAGTGAGCGCACGAGAGAAACTTGCGATAACGCCCTTGTTGCGCGACAAACGTGCATTGGACTCTTCACGGCTATAGCCACCCGACAATGCAACAACACGCAGGACACTTGGGTGAGCCACAAGTTCACTGTAGAAACCATCGGTCTCAGGCAGAGTCAGTTTGAGCATTACCGGCTGATCTGCCGGTTGCTTATTCAACTCTGCGAGCAAAGCTTCTTTCAAAATGACTTCAGCTTCAGCTTTTGTGGCACTGTTGATGTCAACTTCAGGCTCGATGATGGGCACAAGTCCTGCAGCGAGAATCTGACGACCCACTTCAAACTGCTGCGCAACAACTGCCTGAATGCCAGCCTTGTTAGCAACCTTGATCACCGAACGCATCTTCGTGCCGAAGATTCCGTTCGCTACGGCCTTCTTCAGTAACGCATCAAGATCAGGGTTCGGCTTCATCACCTGAACACCGTCGACTTCGTCAGCAAGACCTTTATCGATCTTGAGGAAAGGAAGAACCTTCTTTGTGTTCCACAAATAGGTTGCAGCCCCCACACCCTCGACCTGGCGGTCCATTGTTCCTTCGAAAAGAATTGCACCAAGAACTCGATCGCCACCAAAGACAGGACTTGTCATCATGCGGCTGCGCATGCCATGAATGAGATCAAACATCTGCTCGTCACCTGAGTACTCGTTCTCTTCGATGCCATAGAGCATGAGAGCCTTAGGAGTGCTTCCACCGCTCTGGTCGAGTGCGGCGATGAAGCCCTTGCCGGAGCGCATATGTTCGACTTGTTCGCTATTCATGACGTGTTGTTCCCTTTCGTCGGGGATAACACTAGTCAGACATCGAGAAACGCAAGAAGATTCTCGGTGGCCACACCCACAGCTTTCCGTACCTGTGCCCGACGTCTCATCGGAATCACTGACTGCGCCACCACTTCCGTTCGGCTGGCAACAGATGCTCCAGAGCGAAAGAATCGACGCCGGACGATGCCAACAACACACACTTCGGCCCCCACAACAGCAATTTCAGTTTCACCTTCTAATGAAACTGGCACCGACACACGACCATCGGTCGTGACTGTCGCAATGTCAAAGGTAGACACAACCGTGCCTGAAGGAAGTTCTCGACTGACAGGCGGAGACGTCACCTCACCCACAAGAACAACGATATTGATGTTGTCGATTTCATCGACTGCAATAACTGACATATTTCCCTTTCGTTATGAAAGGGATGTGTACGGCTATGCGCCGAGAGTGGCAAGTCTTTCTGCAACGTCAACGAATTGACGATCATGCAGAGCAATGCGTTCGAAGAACTGACGCGCTTGAATCACATTGCCTTGCTTGTCGTAGATGTCTGCAATCACGAACCACTGACGAAGGTGATACTCAGACGGACGCTTCATGTCGCCTGCAGCCTTTTCCATCAGCGCATGTGCTTCTTCAAACAACTTGCGATCAGATAGTGATCCAGCCATCACAATGCGGCCTTCAGCCAATAGTTCTGGATGCGGAGAAGCCTCAGCGAGTTCACGCCAGTACTTCTCCACCATCTGATGATTACCGAGGGCACGATGACAGTCTTCGATCACTGCATGATTGAAAATCCAATCTGGATTCAGAGATACAGCAGTTTCAAGCTCGGTTAAAGCACGCTTCCACTGGCCACCGCGATACAAGCACAGACCCAACATCTCATGGACAGCAGAAACACCTGTGTATTCCTTCGCCATCGGATTCAGAATCTTCCGTGCATCTTCGTAACGATGAGCCTCAAACGCTTGCAAAGCTGCGTCGTAACGCTTCAGCGCACGCACTGACGCACGTGTGCCTAAGGCGCGTTCGAACTCTTCAACAACAGAATCAAGTGCTCGCACTTCTTTGCGGCCACCTTTTTGTGCACGACCAGTACCGCGCGCACGAATTCCTTCAGGACGTCGAATAGGGCGCGTTGAACCTTCATCGACCCAGATTTCACTGGTGCGATCAGGTGGCCCGGACATTTCACCAGTCGTACGACGACCACCGGTGCGCGTGTTCACTTCATCAGAACGACGCTGTGCGGCAGTGCGAGTGTCTTCGCGACGAGGACGGTCTTCATCGAAGTGACGAGGACGGTCATCACGGCCAAAGCGACCGCGCGGTGGACGACTGTCGCGATCATCATCACGACGTGGACGATCATCACGGTCAAAGCGACCACGGCTTGGGCGATCATCACGATCACGGAACGACGGACGCGAGTCACGGTCTCCATCAGGATGCGGACCACGACTCGGGCGGTCATCACGATCAAAACGACCACGAGACGGACGGTCATCATCACGGCGCGGACGGTCGTCACGGTCGAAACGACCACGAGCCGGGCGACC
>Ga0208463_1000017_pt1 | contig 47627 bp, 21 predicted proteins | sample LakMenEpi09Jul08_FD_150752 | JGI IMG/M metagenome (GOLD analysis project Ga0208463, IMG submission 150752) | Freshwater microbial communities from Lake Mendota, WI - 9JUL2008 deep hole epilimnion (SPAdes) | ecosystem: Environmental > Aquatic > Freshwater > Lake > Epilimnion/Euphotic zone ... | reverse complement strand
CTTAACACCACCTAATACAGTTGTTGAAGCTATAGGTAATGTATATGAATATGTAGCATCCAACACTCCAGTAGTAGCATTGATTGATAAGTTAGATCCAACCTTAATACCACCTAATACAGAAGCTGTAGCAATTGGTAAAGAGTATGGAACAATATCACTTGTTAATGCAATAGTACCTGAAGCGTTTGGTAAAGTGTAATCTCTTGAAGCGGTTAAACTTGTGAGAATAAATTTAGCCATGTTACCAGCAGGCAAACTGAAAATGATACCAGTAGAATCTGAATCAATAGAATTATATCCTGCAAGGAATGAAACGCTTGAATCTTGTTTGATTAATATTGTATTATCAAATAAACCGAATCCAGTGAAATATTTATTACCTGCAATGTATTGTGTGCCAGTTAACTTAACTACATCAGCATCATTAGCAGGAGTGTATCCTAATACATCAGGAATAGATCTGTTTCTCCATAGCTGTGTACCAGCAATAGTCTGTAAGAATAATCCTTGACCATCTGTTTTAGGAGCAGTAACTAATACATCATGAAGCTCCTCTATTTCAAATCCATTCTGTATGTTTACAAAGATTTCACCATTGTTTTGTTGCTTTCTTGTAACAACACCAATGTAAACCATGTGAGCAGGAGCTACAGGTTTGTTAGCTAGTCCATATAATAATGTACCATTAGGTCCTAACCATACAGGATCACCAGCAGCACCAGCTGCAGATGTATCTAGTCCTGTAATTAAACCATAAGTCACACACTCAACCTGAGCATTTAATGCACCACCTGTTTCTAATAGACCAAAAGTCTTCGATGATCCTGCTTCTGTAGTATTAGAAGAAGCAGAAACAATCATGTTTGTTCCATCAGCACCAGAAACATATACAGGAGTTCCTTTAGTTAACGCTGCTCCTAGTTTAACTACATTCTTTACTTGTGAAGAGAAGTTATCAATCCACTGTGTGTTATAATCTGTAGAATTAATCTTAGCTAAGATTTGACCAGCAGTTCCACCAGCAGGCATAGTTCCTGAAACAGTCCACGATCTATCTGCAGACAAGTCATACCCTGTACCATTAATAGTTAATGTACGAGTTGTAGGAACATATCCAGTTAAGTCAGGACTATAGACAGGGACATTTAAAACACCTGTAAGATTATCATATGTAGCTGCACCAGATGTCCCAGTTGTTGTAAGAGATATAGCTGTGCGAGCACGAGCAGGAGTGTAGTATAAGTTAGTTAATCCTTCAGGAACGTCAGAAGATACTAATGATACAGCACCTGTATAACCATTAACAGATACAACAGCATCAGTGTTATCCACTTGTTGCCAAGCTGTACCATCAAAGATAATCCAGTCACCTAGATTCCAGTCTGTGATACCATCAATGTTTGTAGTTCCAGGAACACTAACAATGTAATACCATCCTGTTGTACCTACACCAGATGTAAGAGTTGGTGTATTTGTAGAAGCATTCCAAGTTCCTTTATATATAGAACCTCCAATCAAACCATTGATTTGATTCTGTACCTTACCAAATGCTTCTAGGATAGTATCTGTAGCAACTACAGAACCACCAGTGATGTTAACACCTGTTAATAACTTACCAGTAACAGCAGGGGTAGATAAAGTAACTGTAGCAGAACCAGGTCCTGTTGCAGTAGCCTCACCAGTTAATGCAGTGATGTAATCACCAGAACCTTGCTTACTATTAAATGTAGTCCAATCTGTAGAAGAAAGATATCCATCTGTAGATGCACCAGCTTGAGTGATTGATAATGTTCTATCAGCACTTAGATCACCACCACCTTGTAAAGGTCCAGTTGTACTAATAGTTCTACTAGTAGTAACATAACTGCCAGCAGGTTGTTTGTTATTGAATGTATTCCAGTCTGTAGAACTCAAGTAACCATCAGCTGATCCCGTTGCTTGAGAAATAGAAATAACGTGGTTTAAGATACTTAAAGGAGAAGACGAAGAAGATATTCTTTCTGTATATGCAGTGTTCCAGTTTGCAGAGTTGTCTACAATAGATGTACCCCATGCAGTTCCTGTTGATACAGCAATACCTGCTTCAGGATAAACCATAGAGTTAATAGTCCACGATCTATCCGCACTTAAATCATAAGTAGTTCCATTGATTGTAATAGTTCTAGAGCTAGGAACTTTAGTATTAAAAGTATTCCAATCAGTTGAACTTAAATAACCATTAGTGGATGCATCTGCTTTTGTAATAGAGATGTTAGGATCAGCACCACCAGTAGAAGCTAAAGGAGCAGTGGCTGTAACAGATGCTACACCGACAGGAAGTGTCCAAGTTCTATTAGCCTGAAGGTTTTGTGTAACACCATTGATTGTAATGGTTCTTGTGTTAGGAACAGGAACATATCCTAAAGCACCTTCTATATCTAAGTTTGTAACAGGACTTGCACCTGTAACTAAACCCTTCGCATTAACTTTTAAGTTAAGAAAAGTAAGAGAATTATAAACGTTTGGGTTAACTGTTGCTAACGTAAGTGTTACAGGAGCACCTGTTGTACCAGATCCAGTAACATCTCCTTCGAATACAAGAATGTTTGAAACGTTAGGTATAGCTGTAGTTGTAATACTTGTAACTCTACCCTTTGCATCTACAGTGATACGAGGAATCAATGTACTAGTACCATAGGTACCAGGATTAGCGTTCACTGTAGCTAATGTTAATGCAGCTGATCCAGGACCAACAGCAGTTCCATCACCAGTTAAAGCTGTAATGTAATTACCTGCTAACTGATAAGCATTTGAATCTAATGTACCATCACCCTTTACAAACTGAGAAGTAGTTCCCCCTGTAGTAATATGTTTAGCAGCTTCTATTCTACCCTCTAATAGTAATTTGTAATTACCAGTAATAGTTGTGTCATGAAGAAGTGATCCACCTAACTCAACAGGTACACCAGGAGTTGTTTGAACAACACCGTTCTGAAAAGCATAGCCCAGTCCAGCATCCGCAAACGCTGCATCAATTTTTTCAAGAGCTGCCTGAAGATTATCTCCAGTATTAATTCCTGTATATATCAAGTTCTCTCCTTGATAGATTACACAAATGGCACTCAGGATAACGGGACAACTATCAACAGAACATACAAAGTTGCTCATACAATTATATATTAGGGGTATATGAAATTATGGTGTACACTGCGGACAATATACACCATAGTAACAAAAATAAGTAATTAATTTTATTTCAAGCGACTAGCAGCAAAGTATGCCGCATAATATAGCAATTAGCGATTGCTATCCTTATTGATAGTTACATCAAACTCTTTAGCAAAATTACTATTAAGGATTGATAGGTATGTTACAACTGACTTACTAACAGGGAACATCTTCATAGCATACTTGATAGGCTGAGCTTTCTTACGAACATCATCATAGCTAGTCTCAGAATTCATATCCATTCCTGTTATTTGCATCAAGGAGTGTTTAGTAAATTTACTAATGTCTCCAGCGATACCCATAGCTGGGAACATACCACCGTTTAATAAGTTCTGGAACTCAGCAGGATTGTAGAAGAACGAAAGCTCACCTACAAACTTATCCATAACTCTCAATGTATAACGATGGAAGTTCTTACTAGCTTTATCATCATCATCGTCTGGAGCAGTGAAGCCTAAGGCAAACATCATACCCATCAATGATCCTAAGATAGCAAGTTCTTTCAACTGATTACGTAGATTGATTCTAATCATATCTATGAAATCTTCTCTAGACATGTTCAAAGGTTCGCCAGTCTCTTCCTCATACTTAGCAGCAAAGTCTTGGTAGTATCTATCCAAAGCTTCAATACCAGCATCATTCATTGTCATGATGTTTACAATATCATTTGACTTGGTCTCAATAGAAGATGCAAGTACATATCCTAGTAAACGAATTCTACCAATATCATATTTCTCACCAGAGATAGTGCTGATTAATTCTCCTGTGTCAGGATCAATCTCTTCGTTAATAACTGTAGAGAAGTCATCACTTACCTTTCTGAACTCAGAGAAACGTGTATCAGCTAGTTTAGGAATCCAGTTCTTGAAGACCATCATAGACTTAGTCCAGATAGACATAGACATTCTATTCACATCACTATCTGCCATACCACCTGTAGCATTTCTTGAAATACGTCTAGATAGGTTTGTCAATCGTTGAATCTCAGCTCTATTGCTTAGATCTAATCCAGGGATTACAAGTTGACCATCTTCTAACTTTCTTGTAACAGAGATAGCACGTGTAGCCTTTAACTCTTCAACCTCTCTTTCAATAGCTTCCTTAGAACTTCTATACTCAGCAGCTGAGTTATATCTATCTTTATACTTAGCTTTTACAAACTCGTTGATGTTAACTAGTCTACCATTCTCTACCATTGTGTTTTGTAACAATGTTAAGAACACAGACTTCTCGATAACCTGTTCAGGATATCTCATGAACACCATAAGGATGTCACCAAGATTGCTTTGAGTAAGCTTAGACATACCAGCCTTCTTGAATTCTTCATAAGCAGGATCATCCTTTAGAGGCATAAATGTATTCACCATTTGGATGAACACTTCTTTATCCTCATTGTTCTGGAAGTCTTGCTTAATAATCTTAGCTTCGTTCTTAGCAAACTCTCTAGTTTTGAAGTAGTTACCAGACTGTGCAGCCATCTGTACGTTACCACCAAAAGCATTGACAGCACCTGAGATGAACTCAAATCCTAATGTCTTTAGTTGGAATCCTCTGTTAGCAGCATCAATAGTTTTCATTAATGATGTAGCTGTTGGATTCTCATTCTCTTTCCACACCTCTTTACCAGCTAGTGTATTAACTCCTTTCTTAACAAAGTTAACCACCTTACCAACATTCAATGGAGTGTCACTATCAGACAATACATACTTTTGATCGTAAAGAAGAACACGTAAGAAGTCATCATACATCTTTGTATTCTCTTCATTACCTGGAAGTTCTTCTAACTTGTTATCACCTGTCTTAACAACGTTACCTATTCTTGTAGTGTTTAAGTGTCCTTTGAACTCTTCAATAGTCTTAACAAGTTTTAATTGTCCTTCTACATCAGATAGGTACTTATACTTATTCACTTGCTGTAAATAAAGAATCATGTTCTTGAACAAGTCTTCACTTACCTGTGAGTAATCATTTGGATTCTCAGAATCTTGTACAAAGTCTCTAGTGTAATACTTAGGAATGCTATTCTCTAACTCTCCTGTCACCTCATTAATCTCACCATAGCCCACATCATCAGGATTGATCTGTAAGCTATCATAGAAGTTAGACATAACAGATAGCTTGTTATCCCATACCAACTGCTCAGCCATAGTCTTTCTAATGAATGGCAAGAAGGTAGATGCTACTTGATTCTGAATGTATCCAGCATCCTTAGCTTTAGTATTAATCTTAGTGATGAAATTGTATAGAGATAACAAGTCTGGATCCTTCTCAATAGCTTTGTATTGATCAGAGAACCATTTGTCTTGAGGATGTCTCTTAAGAATGTAGTTGTTGAAACCATCAAACTTAGGGTTGTCAATATCAAGTTCTTGCTTAGCTTTCTCAACTAATGCTTTCTTAGTTTGCTCAACCTCTTCATCTGTACCAGCATAGTTATTGTTATTGATACGTTCAATACGTTTCTCAAGAAGAGCATTAGCTTCTTTCTTGTAGGCTTCAATATCAATATTGTTTTGCAACCATTCCATATCACCACCCTTAGCTGCTTTCTCTGACAACTTATCATAAAACTCTTTAGAGTATTTGTAGATAAGACGATTAGAAAGTTTACCCTCGGTGTCTTTCTGATATAGTTGTTGCACTAGCTTTCTAAGATCTCCACCACGTTCAGCAAGCTTAGTTCTAATAGCCATTAACTCTTGCACCTCAGCAAATGAATCTTCTGATGCTCTACCTTGTGCAGCTCTAGTTAACTTATATAATACTTGTAACGCACGTAATGGTAAATCGGATACACCTCTGAACAATGATCCTAGTCCTTTTACTACAGCCTCAGCCTTTGTAAGACCAGCAACTAAGTTCTTCTCACCAATGTGTTTATCAGCAAACTTCTCAGCTGCTTTGATAATAGTATTCTTAGACTTGAAGATGCTATCAGACTCAGCACGTAAGTCATCTAATATCTTCTTTCTCTCAGCAATCTCTGCTTTCTCCTCATCACTAGTAGCTTCCTGCTCCATCTGTGGAGTATAGATAAGATCATCAATCTCTCTAGAGATGTTCTCAAATACTTGGGCTAACTTAATGTAGCTGTTCATATCATCTGCAAAGTCAGACAACTGAGAGTTCTCAAAGTCTGTAGATGTTACAGGAACATTAGCATAAGTAGTATCGTATTCATTAATGATTCTCTCACCTTCTTTTCTAGTAACCTGGATTACATCAATCAGATAACGAATGTTCTGTGTGGATTGTACAAGACGAATAGCTTGTCTCACCTTATTCAAACGTTCGTTCTTTAACTTACGTTCTTCTTCATCAGTTACCTTCTCTTTCTCTAACTGACGAGTTAATCCATTTAACTTAGCAATTACAGCATCAAGTCTAGCTTCTCCTGTAGATTCAGTTTGTTCTGAGATGGGAACTAAACGTAGGTCAACAATCTGAGAAGCATCAGCAGAACCAGTAGCAATACCTTGAAGTACAGGTAACTTATCTTTAGAGAAAGCAAACTCCATTAAGAATGGAATAGCTCTCATCTTACCAAAGCTCTTTACATCATAGTTCTCTTGTAGCATTTGTTTGTATCTACCGATCTGAACATCGTATGCTCCTTGTTTGTACCAAGGCACATCCGTTTCTTTCTCAGATACATACATAAACTTCCAGTCAAGGATAGTTGTCTTACCCTCAGGATCTACAGCCAAGAAGTCAATAGTACCAGCCTCTTGTATCTTAGGATCATAGATCATCACCTCAGAGAATACCAATGTACCCTTAGGTAAACTGTTCACTGTATCAACATAGTATTTCTCTAATTGAGAATACATAGCCTGAGATGTTACATTGAACTTAGCTGGTCTAGGATCAGGTGTCTGCTTCTTAGTACCATCCTTGTTATAGAAACGATCATGGATTTCTTCTAAGTCCTTATGACCTTCTACACCAAACTTTCTTTTAATCTCATTGAACTTTGTTTCAAACTCAGTAAACTTCTTAGTACCAAACTTGTTTCTGTACCATGCTTTAACACGGTCAGTTACACGTTTCTCGATTCTTTTCCAAGTGCCATCAGGTTGTTTAACCTCATAGTAGTTACTAGCTTCTTCAGAGTCAGCAAGTAATGGATCAACAGGTTCATTGCTTTCTACTTTTCTAATGCCAGCTTTAGTTTGTTTAATCTTATCCTGTACAGCTTTCTGTTTCTCAGTAACTTCGAACTCAACTTCTATTGGAACAATCTCCTCAGAAATACCACGAGTAGATATATAGTCATTCAACGTAGATAATGTAGGCTCACCGTTAGTATCTAGTTCTACTTGAGTAGCACCTTTCTGCCATTCTGTAAACGTAGGTGTATATACCTGAGCCCAAGCTTTTAAGGCATCTTCCTTATTAGGCTCTTGCTTCAATATATCATTGTAGAGTAAAGACTCCTTACCATTAGAAGCATTCACTCTTACAATGTCACCAGTTTTTTTATTTCTAATTATACTACAAGCCATAGCTATTTACCATTACAAAGTTCTGATTCTTTTTCTTTTTTATTAATGACCGCATCTACTTCAGCATCATTAAACAAAGATAACTGATTTGCTGGAGTTACCACTTTCTTAGGAGCAACTTCTATAACAGGATTAGTTACTGCATCATGAGCAACTACTTCTTCTTCAGGAGCTACTTGCCCAGTCTTTGGTGATACAAAGTAAGGAACAATCTCACCATCAGAAACTTCATTAGATGTATAAGTAAGACCGTTTGGAGTTTCTTCTACAGAGTATTGTACAGGTAAGAAACCATTCTCTGTGAAGGCAGATGGTCTAGCCACTGCGTAGAACTCATTAGCCTTGAAGCTATCTCCCCAAGCATTGATCATCTTGTACACATATTGTGTATTGCCATAGAAGTCTTTGATAGTTAATGCTTCTGTCTTAGCGTCATCAACGTATACCTTTTGGAATAATCCTTTGTTGATATAGCTGTAGTCACCTCTAGCTTTCTTCTCATCTCTTAGCTTCTGCTCAGCAGGAGTTAAGTTTTGATCTTGCCATTGGTAAACAATAACATCTTTATTAGCTTCTCTAGCACGAGAGTCTAGCTTTAACATCTTAGGTATCTTACCTTGGATAACAGCAAGGTTCACCTTAGCAGAAAGCTTCATGTTGTTATTGTAATCACCTTTCTCTGTACGCTTAGCTTTTCTGTAAGGAGTAACATCATCATCTGCCCAGTTGTTTCTCTGGAATACAGCTAATGTGTGATAGTCTTGTAGATTCTCTTTCTCCTCAATAGTAGCCATTGTTCTACCATATACCTCTTTGAAATCCTCATAAGGAAGTAAAGATGTGAATGAGATAGGAGAGTTAGATAATCCTGACTGTACAATAGCAAGTCTTACTAACGCACCATATAGATTATTATCTGAACCATTAAGGTATTCTTTAATCTCTCTGAATGCATAGATCATTTGGTTCTGATCGTATGCTTTGTTATCCTTATTCTTGATAGAGATGTTATCTATACCACCTTCTACATCAGATAACTTAGCATCAATCAAGTTGATTACATGGTTTCTGTATAGTGGATGTTCAGGATTACTCATCACATCTTCTTTGAACTCAAGAATTCTTCTAGCACTAGATACACTATCTTCTTTGTTAACAAGGATGTTAGCTAGGTTAGTATTGATTCTTCTGTCTGTCTGTACAGCCCAGTCAAACAAATCATTCACAGCTCTCTGTGCTAACTTAACAAACTCTCTGTCTGGAAGATTAGTGTATGGTGTAAGAGTCTTCTCAATAACTGTTCTTACATTCTGCTTATCAGAAGTTAACACGGTAGCTAAAGCATCACGTGTCTTATTGATTATCTCATTAAGCTTACCAATGAATGAGTTCTCTAATAGATCATCTACAGATGTTACAATGCTTTGCTGAGCTTTCTTCAACTGCTCTTGCTTCTTGAATACCAAGTAAGGATTGTTGAATGTAGATGTATCAAAGTTAGATCCTTGAGTTACATTGAATAACTGCTCAGCCATCTTAGCATATTTCAAGAACTCATCTAACATGAAATGCTGTGCAGCATTCTCAGATGCAGTTAAGTTCTTCTTGCCAACCATGTTAAGCAACTCAGTCTCACCAGGAACAACATTCATCTTAGAGATTAAGTCTTTACTTGTGCTGTAGTTAGCCTTAGTAGACTCAACAATATCATCAATGAATAACCATGAGTAACCAGCATTCTCTACAGAACGTAAGTATTCACGAACAATTGGTTGGTTCATAAAGAACGCAATAGTATTGATAGGTACACCAAGCTTAGTTAAGAATAACCAAGTAGATGCAACGTTTGGTGTAGCACCAAGCTCCATGATCCAAGGACCTTTAGAGATATCCACATAACCATCGATGAACTGCCCTAAGATGTCAGAGATGTTCTGAGGCTTAGTAGCAGCATTGTTAATCATTGATAATGTAGGATATGTCTTACCATCAATAGCAATTCTATTGTATTTCTGGAACTTAACAATACCATCACCCAACCACTGACGTTCTTGCAAAGGCATATTAGTCATACGTAATCTATCAACAATGATAGGTTGACGTTGATTCAATGAGTGGTTAGTTTGGCTAACCGCAGCAATACCAATAGCATACTTACCAGATACGAATGCATGACGTAATCTAGACATGAACGATCTGTTCAACAAGTTACCTACAGCAGTGTAATCAAATGATTCAGAACGAAGTTTAGTTGATATAGTATCAGATAGCTTCTTCAACTGATCAGCAGAGTTAGGTTTAACTAACTGATCAAAGTTTCTATCATTAGTAACTAAGTTCTCAGAAGACTGAATGTATTCATTCTCAAGAGACTTTCTATACATGTTGTCTACAAACGTATCTCTTCTACTAGCTTGACTCTCTTGCTTTAACATCAATCTTTCCTCAGCATCTCTTGTTGCTGATTCATAGTCTGTGTCATAATCTACATCATCTGCTAATGCAAGTCTTTCTAATTCTTTCTTGATGTAGTAGTTCTCCTTCTCAGATAGTTTATCATACACCTTACCGTAGAAGTCTTTAGTAGCTTCTTCAGATCCTTTGTATTCAACTAGTGTAGGTTTACCATCAACTCCTGGATATACATTCTTAAAATATATACTCAACTTATCTATATCAAAGTCAGATCCGACTTTCTTAACTAGAGCTGAAGGAATAACAACTGAGTCACCAAACTCTTTAGGTAAGAACTGCTTGATAACAAATGCATCAATAGAGTTCTTGTTCTGAGTAGGGATACGGAATGCTAATCCAGATAAAATCTTTTGTCCTTCTGGTGTAGTGTTTAGATACTCAAGCAACTCAGCATCAGTCATGTCAGTATCAAACCAACGACCAACCATTATCTCAGCTACGTGCTTACCATCCTTCTCATAGAATCCTAATACATCAGATGTATATGCCCCACCCTCTTTCTTTGCACGTACACTCTCTAATAATGTAGAAGGGATCTGTACCTTCATACCACCAGAGATCTTAGGTGAGATTACATTCTTGTCAGCAATAGAGTAAAGGATTGTGTTGATTTGTTGATATACATCTACAAGAGATTCAGCTTTATCAAAGTCTGCTAATGCACTAGTGATGTTATCATTCACCTCTCTCTTAAGAATCTCTTGACGAAGAATCTCAGTCATCTTAGCAAAGTCATCCACCTCATACTTACCATTAACCACCTTGATTCCAAGTTTGTCAAGTAATGTATTGAATCCGTTCTCTGTAATTAACTCAAGGAACTTCTGGTTATTCTTAACCTCTTTGTATACTGGAGATGCTTTCTCTTTAGCTTCTTCTGTTTTTAAATCATTCCAAGCCTTGTATCTCTCAGTAAACGCATCACCTTCTTTGAAATCAACAGGTACACCAGCTTCCATGTAATCCATGGTGATTAACTTAGTCACCTGAGAACCACGTGTAACCAATGCTGTGTCCTTAGAAGGAACCTCAGACTGAATACTCATGATAGCAAACGGAACGTTTACAATAGTATTTTTAGCAAATGGCTCAGGGTTTAATTTAGATTTATTAGTAGTTTCATCAGTAACATATAAATCATGAGATTCATTAGCTCCTACCTTTCTACCACTATTATATACAGCATAGTCAACACCCTCAGCTTGCATCTTGTCATACATCTTGACAGCATTAGACTCAGGATTAAGTTCGTATGCAATACGATATGATAAAGGATAAAGAGCAAACTTATCCAACATTACATCATTGTATTTCTCACCATCAGCTTTGTTACCAGATACAATAGGCTTCAACGGAGTGTATGCACTCTTTACTTGAGGATTACCTGCTTCTAGAATATCACTTTCTTCTTTAGTTAAAGCAATATCTTTTTTGTTCTTCTCAAATGCAACATCATATTTGTATTGCAACTCCTCATTCTCATTCCACTCTCCAGCACGAATACGGAAGTTACGATTAGCTTTCATAGTGATGAATCCACCACCATCAGTTTCCTCGAATGTACCATATCCCTCAAGAGTACTAGTTCCCATTACATCACTAAGTGTAACAGTTTTGAAGAAGTCTTTATTGAAATCAGTATTACCAATATCACCTTTCTTATATCCCTTGTTCCAAACCTTATTCATCGCTTTGTTCAACTCAACAGAGCTGTTGATGATAGCTTGACGTGGAGAGTTAAAGTTCTTGATACGTTTAAGCTCATCAGAATACTGATATGGATCAGAATAAAGAAGCTTGTGCATCTCAATGTTATTGATGATGTAACTAGCATTCAATGCATTCAGCTCTAACAATAACTCGTCAGGAGATAGATTAGTCTTCTTGCCTACCGCAACACCTTCAATGTTATAGTTACCTTCCTCATTCTGCGTTAAGATACCATAGTTCATAAGAACTGATCTAAACTTAAATGATTCAGTACTAATGAATTTCAATACAGCAGCATCGATATCTTCTTTGTTTGCCTCATAAATTTCACTAGGAGATCCTTCCTTGTTAATTAACTTATCATGTAGAGTGTCACCTAATACAGCTTTCATGAAACGCATATCAGAAGACACACGTCCTTTAGCTACAGGGCGATTAGCTCTAGCTAGATTCATCTCATCAATGAAGTATCCTTGGAAGATGTCATACACTTTATCGTATCCATCTAATAAGTTATCCTTAGTAATAGGATTACCCATGTAAAGCATCCACTCCATAGATGAATCACCTGGTACTAAGTTTAAATAGTAACCAGCCAAGTTCATATTAAGCTCTTGTGTAAGACGCTCCTTGTATGTAAGCTTTGCAGATTGTTTACGTTTACCTGTAGATAAGTTAACAAGACCATCAGCATAAGATGGCTTCATTAATTGTAATGCAGATTTGTTTACAGCTCCTGTAGTAGGATTGAACATCTTCTTCAAGATGACAGAATTAGTAGAGAACACATCATCTAGTAAGTATTCATACTGAGTGTTTCTCAATTCAGACTTGTTGCTGATCTGAGATAACATATCATATAAATCACTAGCTGCGTTTGTACCAATGAATGTTTGTGTACGTTCACCTTTAACATTGTAATACGTACTGCTAAATTCAGGATTGTCAATCTTAGCTTTGATTTCAGATAACTGACGTAAGCGTCCTGTGATATCTAAACTGTTTCTACCACTATCAATCTTAAACATCTTCTGTCCCTTACCAATACTATCTCTTAAATAGATAGTAGCTTCTTTGAACATATCTCTTTCACTAGAAGTAATCTTATCACTAAGAATATCTTTAGGATTGAAGACAATACCAAACTGACGCAAGAATGCAGTCATCATAGCAATCTGCTGAGAGTCAGTAGCTGCATCAAATGTAATAGACTTAGTAGATCCTTTCTTACCTTCATACACTCTCTCTTTAGACTTGTATGTAAAGTAAGGATTGTTCTTTCCTTGTAACACCTTTCTGATGTTATTCATGAACTCCTCACTAGCTTGTCTAGCAGCAGTAGTGAAGTTAGAATCACCTACAACAACCTCACCATTCTCTAATACAAATACGTTCTTAACATTAGGACTCTGCTTCTTGAATGATCTCCAGAATGCAGCTAGTAACTGAATGTCATGAATGTTATTTAACTTAGATAAGTCAGCAGGCTGTGATAAGTCACTGTTCTTAGTAAGACGTGTATATATAGTTTGATAGTTGATATCGTCATTAGCTAATGCACGAATACCTTCCATCATCTCTTCCAAGTTACGAGACTTATTAACACGGTTCATAATAGCCATGTAAGCCTGAGTAGATGGAATCAACTGTACACCATTGATAGATGAGTAGATTAACTCTAGCTTACCATTAGTATCATTCTTCTTTACATAAGGAAGAGTAGACAATAAAAGTTTGACAGCAGGGTTAATCTTTCTGAACAAGTCAATCTTTGTTGCATCATCATTAATCTCTTTAGTCTTATCTTCTTCATTACGAACAAGCTCATCGTTCTCATCAAACTCAATGTTATAAGACTTAAGTCTCTCTTGATGTTTAGCAGCAATCTGATTCCAGTTCTCCTCGTTATCAATAGCTTTCCACATTGCATTTGACTTAGCAATGATTGGAGCAGCTTCTTCTTTAGTCATTGTACCATTAGCAATGTTAGCTAATGCAGCTTTCTTAGACTTAAGAACTGTCTTCTGTAAATCATTTTTAAGCTTAGCATACAACTCACTCTTCTTCTTATAAAGATCTGTCACTCTAAACAAACTCTTGTTGTTTACAACTAAGTCTCTTAGAGTTAAGTAAGTCATTTGCTGAATCAAGTCATGTTGCTCAGCACCTGTAAAGTTTGCAATACTATACTCAGCTTCATCAGAAGCGTATACATCTTCAATGTTAATAAATCCTTTCTTAGCAAAAGAAAGAGATGAGTGCATTGGAGAATATTGTTTGTAATATCCTGTACCAATCTTCTTGAATAACTTATCAGTATTGCTAACAGCAGCAGGACCAGTGAAGAATTCTTTGATGAACTTAACTAAATCATGGAACAACTGTCCGATAAATGACTTAGGACCTTCTACCTTAGGGTTAAGAGTATACTCTCTAAACTCTTCTGCTAATTGCTCCTTAGCTTCAAGATCTGTAGCCTCAGAGAACTTAACATCACGACCTGTTGGTCTGTCAACAAATGATCCTTTTCTAGACTTGAACTCATTTAGAATATCTTGTCTCTCTTGAGGACTAGTGAACATCTTCCACACTGCCTCAAATACTTCGTGGTAAGCTGTACCAGCTTCAGCATTTTGATATAGATAGATAGCTCCATCTTTCAACATACCCCAAGCCTGCATACCATTAGTAGCAGTGATTACATTCTTAACACGATATACAGGAACGTTAGGGAAGTTAGCTTTTAACCAACCTTCTAACTGTGTCCAGTTCTCACCTTCAAATTGTTTAGCTTGCTCAGATACAATAGCACGTAACACCTCATCATCAGCCTCATCATTCATTTGGCTATTCATTCTTTCATCCTCAGATGCAGTGTATGTTTCGTCAAACGCATCAGGAATAGTAAACTCTAACTCATCCTCATCTTCAGCAACGTATGCAGCAATGTCAGACTTGTATTTGTTTAATATACTTCCTGCAATGATTCCTTTAGCAGCATTAGCATCAATACCTTTAGCAGCCATCAATGCTTCAACAGCAGCAGTATTGTTTGCACTATCAGATACAAATCCAAAACCAGTAGTAGGATCAGCTTGGTTAGCAGCAGCATCTAATGTAAACTCAATTGTTCCTACAGTAGGAATAGTTACACTGTTTGCTTTCTTACCAGTTAAATCAATAACTGTAGGTTGTGCAGGAGCTTTAGGTTTTAATGCTGCTAGTTCTGCATCATACTTAGCATTGATTTGTTGTGCTTTAGTAGTATTTGTAAAATAGAAATAACTTTGGAAATTAGTAAAATCTTTATCTCCTTTAAACTTTACTCCATATTTAGAAACTGCCTCTACTTCAACTTCTCTATCTGTTTCATTATCTTGTCGTGCTCCTTTGAATTGTGTCCAGAAGATACCCTTATCTCCTTTTCTAGCAGTTCTCAAACCATTAGCTTCTGCCTTTAACTCTTCTTTTCTTCTTCTCTCTATATCAGCTACAGGATCTGCAGCAGGAGCTTGTGTCTTCTTAGGAGCTCCAGGAAGAATAGGTTTAACAGCAACAGGTTTTGGTGCAGGTACAGGAGCAGCAAACTTATCTGCTTCTTGCTTATCAATAAAGTAGATACCTTTTCTATTGACACCTGGTCTCATGTTTACAGAAAGAGGAATCTCAGATCCTTCTCTGTCTTTACTAGATAACAAGAATGATTGATAGTTAGGCCATCTCTTAGTCTGAATCTCTCCAGCATCAGTGATGTTTGTAATCTCAGCATACTCATCATCTGATTTAATCATAGACAAGTTAGCATTGTTAAAGATGCCTGTTAACGCAGCAACAATTTCATCCTTGCTATTCTCTAATGCTTGAGGAGCAAATGGGAATGTCTGTACAGGGTTAGAGATTAATAACATTCCGTTATCAAACCACACACTGTTATTACCTGCAGGTTTAGATTCACCTTGAGGAGTTGTTGGTGTACCCCAATAAACTACTGATCTTAGATACTTGATTAATCGTTGAGATTCTAGAGACTGGATATTTCCATCTCGTTGTGCATTCTCAGCAATCTTATGAATCACTTTGAAAAGAAGCTTAGCTTCCTTCTCTGAGATACGTCTGTTATCAAGCTTTACATATTCATTACCCACCTTAAGGAATGCCTTAGCAATAGGGTTCTTGAATGATGATGTTCCACCAGTTAATGTATCGTTAGTTGTAGGGATAGTGATTACAGGTCCATTAGCTAAGTCATCCTCAGTAATTAATCCTGCATCAATAGCACTAGCTCTACCATCTTGTATTTCTTTACCACTAGCATCTGTTAACTTCATTGGAATACCAAATGAAGAATTGACAGGGAAAGTAGAAATCTCAGTAGATTTTAATGTAGATGTTCTCCAAGCATCATATTGACTTCTTAGTAATTCTTTTGTTGTATCAGGAGTAGACTTTCTGAACATGTCAGTGCTACCACCTTCAGTGTACGCTTTACTCCACTTTAATTCTGGACCAGGCTTAACTTGGTAGATAGCATTCTCTAATGCATTAGCTCCTTCAGGGATTACCTCACCATTCTTATCAACTAGTTGAATAGATCCATCTTCGTTCTGTTGAACCAATACCATAGCAATAGTTTGCTTAGGATCTATATCCTGAGCATACTCACCGCCTTGATCTTTTAAGTATTGAGTTAAACCAGGGATAAGTTTATCCTCATTATTGTATGTAACATATACACCACGGATCTTATCTCTGTTAGGAAAGTTATCTAAGTTAAAGCCAAACTGATTAGCTCTATCATTACCAACAATGTTATCAGAGTTGATAGTACCGTTCATCACGTTAGCATCACTCTTCTTACTATCTGGTTCTCTATCGCCACCCTCAAGCAATTCTCCTTGTGTATCTAAAGATGCAACAAGTTCTGCATTAAGTGCTTCGTTCTTCTTTAACTCTTCCTCTTCTTGTCTAGCTTTCTCTAGTTTCTCAAATGCCTCTTTAGCCTTCTTAGCAAAAGACTTCTCAATAGCATTCATCAACTCTGGATTATCAAATGAATTGACAACCTCTAACTTATCTACACCTTCAGCATTAGCTGCTATCTTTTGTAACTCAGTAAGTCCTTCTGCTTTCTCCACCTCAGCATCAATAACATCATTAAGAATATCATTGATTTCTTTAGATGAGTTATCTGCTTCACTTAGTTTGTAAGCCTTGAAATCATCTGGCTTCATGTAAGTGACAGAACCATCAGGCATCTTAACTTCAAACTCTCCACCTAACGTTGTAGCAAGAACAGTCATCTTAGGAGCAAGATATAACTGGTTGCCAATACGCATAGCAGGTTGTGATAAAGAATACTCTTTACCAATCTCTAACTCTTTACCAACAGTTTTTGTCTTACCATCCTCTGTAATCTTTTGCTTAACAATAGCAGCAGGTTGTTCAGTTACATTAATAGGTAACTCATCTATATCTTGATATGCTTCAGGATTGTTCTTAATCTTATCATACTCATCGATGTATAACTTTCTACGAAGAGACATCTCCATTACATCAGATAAGTTTTCTTTTAGCTTATCTTTTGTTTCACTCACTACATCAAGATCATTAATCTGTGCCAATGCTTCTTTAGTAGCAGCAATATTCACCTTCTTATCTTTGATAAGAGATTGTAACACATCTGTTGTGTTAATACCATTTGCTAATAATGAGTTGTTAAGATCAGGAATACGTTGATCATAGTTATTGATCTTTGCCATAGCATAGACCATCTTATCCATAACTGATGGATCGTAAACAGGTTTACCGTTCTCATCACGTACATCTGCATATCTATCTTCAACTACAGAATATAACTCACCTACACCCTTTGCAAGAGCTTCTAGGTTATTAAGTCTTTCATTAAACTGAGGTCTTGTCTCATTAGGATTAACAATACCCGTACTTACAAGCTCATTGAATCCTTCTTGTGTAGCAGCTTGAGTCTTGTAGTATCCTAACTCTTGCATAACAAAGTCTTCTTTACCATACTTGATGCGAGGCATTAAGTAAGATAGAGTGTAGTCATGCTCAGCATCTTTCTCTTCTAATACATCATTTGCTAAGATAGCATTCTGTCTAGCTTTCTGAGAACCAATACCAATACCTACATACTTAACTTGATCACGAAGGACATCTTGAATCTTACTATTGTTTAAAGCAGCAATAGCAATCTCTGTGTTAACAGCTTTCTGTCCACCACCTCCTAAGAATCCTCTTTCTTTAACCTCACCTCTAGCTTGTTGAATACCTCCAGAGATACCACCAATAAGCATACTCTCTAAACCTTCTTTAGTACTTAAAGCTTGATCAACACCTTCTCCAAAGATGTTTCCCATTGCTCCATACATACCAGTAAGTAAGCTAGAAGTATCCTCTCTATTCTTGTAAGCTCTATCAAAGAAGTTATATACACCTGTTTGAATAGCATACTGTGCTCCTTCTTCAAATGCTTCTGAAGGAGAGAATACTAATCCACCAAGATTTCTTGTAGCAACAGCAGCTTTACCAAAAATAGTTTTAGGAGTGAATGCAGTAACTACACCACTCACTTCTTTTTGCTCAAGCTCATTAATTAACGCTTTATCAAATCTTCTAGATGATCCTAAGATTTTAGGAAGCTGAAGATAGTTAGTTGCTGATAACAACAAGAAGTTTGCACCTAATGTATTATTACCAACTTGACTAGCATAGTCATTGATATTATCTAACTCAGCACCTTGTGGATTTCTACCATACACTCTTCTGAACTCTTCAATAGCATTAGCTCTGAAGTTATTCGTGTTCTGAAGACTCTCAATAGAACCTTCTCCCAAAGCACCCATTGTTGATATAGTGATACGCTCACCATTCTTTAGAATGTTTTGTGCAAATGGATTCTTTAAATACTTTTGTGCTATAGATGTTAATGCTCCATCAAATGCTGTATATTTCTCAGCTTGAGGAACAAGAGACATAGCTTCTTCAATAGCAGTAGCAGTTTCCATACCACGACCAGCTTGAACTAATCGGTTAGTCATACCAATAGCTCCTAAAGCTTTTGCCCATAGAGCACCACCAGCTAACGCACCTAGAGAATATCCTAAGTTCTTCATGACCTTATCAGACCAGAAGTTACCTGTTAATAAGTTATCAGGAGACCACCACTCAGCATCTCTTTCTTGAGTGCTATAATAGTTAGGAAGAATATCTTCAAAGTGTTTATTTATCTCATCTGCTTTATTATTAATCTCATTATCATAAAGAGATGAAAGCTTACCTGTTTCAAATATCTGGTTAACACCATAAAGAAGACCAGCAGTACCAGCTAAGAAAGATGAAGCAGCAGTTCCTGTCATCTTAATAGCACCATTAAGAAACTTCTCACCAATTCCTTGTTGCTGAGCATACATCTCTTCTAGATCCTGACCAGGTCTACTAGATGCATATCTGTCTCCAGTGTATACAGAAGATAGAGGAATAGAGGAAACTCCTGTCTTAATGTTATTTAATCCTTGATTAAAATAATCATTGAATGACAGCTGACTTCCTGGTGTTTTAGTATCAACAGGAGCGGATCCAGGAACACTTCTATCAGGTACTGTGGGAGCTTCAAGATAACCTCTTTGGTTGATTATTTTTTCTGGCATTTTATTGTCTATTGAAATCTGAAACTGTTAAACTCTTCATACGCATGATTACTTTCTGTAAGTCCTCATGACCTGGAGTTTTTCGTACTATGAGATTATTGTTAGGATCTTTATAGTAAAATACTCCGTAGTATTTACCATTCTCATATTTAAGGTTTGCTTCTACATCCACGTTTGGTACTCCTACAAAGTTAGGGAAATCAGATTTCTTAAACTCAGTATCACCATTGTAGTATGCTTCTTTATTATCTGGATTACCTTGTGATGTCTTACCACCCAAGCTACTCATTTTACTTTTAATGATTGATGTTTGCTTAGGTTGATATAAAGAACCAGCATTAATACCAAGTCTTAACATCGCTTCATCAGGAGCAATTACCATTCCACCTTGTCTTCCTCCATCTGGTGTAGCAGCAACAATCTCAACCATAGGTTGATTATTCTTACCTGTAACAATCTGTGCTTCAAGAGATCCTCCTTTTTCAAAGAAGTCTTTATCTGCTAATGCTTTACCAAATCCTTCAAAGTCAGGACTCATATTCTTACCACTAGTTGCGTAGTTACCTGAGAATCTTCTAATATTAGCAATCATATTCTTATCAGTCTCCGAATCTCCTGTCATCATAGGAAGTTTAAGATTAGGATCAATCTGATAATGATCTTTAATTACACCAGCTTGTGTTTCGTAAACTTTACCTAGTACTTTGCTATCTAACTTAGGAACAATACCTTTTAAGAATCCTAAGTCTACATCAGCATATTTAGATTGTCCACCAAATAATTGACGACCATAGTCTAAAGCAGAACCACCAAACGATTTAGCACTACGAATAGCACCAGTAAGAACTTGTCCAGACTTAATTAAATCTGGTCTACCAGAAGCATATTCAAGAGTTTGATCTAATAAGAAATCTAATCCTTTGTTTGCTAATCTTCTACCAGCTTCTTCACCTGCTTTTCTTACACCATCATCAATTAAGAACCCAAGTACAGATTGATTACCTTTTAAATATAATGCAAGATCATATTGATCTGCAGGGTTTAGTGTAAATTTCTTTCCTTGGTATGTTCCACTAACAGGTTTAACACCTGTAAGAGTAGCTTCCTTCATTGCATCTTGTCCAACGATATTAGCTGTTGTAGTTAATACTTTATCTCTTACTGTAGAAATATCACCAAAAGCTTTTGCACTAGTTCTATAACCATTAACTGCATCTACTAAATCAGGATTCTTTTGAAGAATAGAAGCAGGTAACTTTTGTATAGCTTGAATACCTTTATTAGTCCATCTAGATAAGAACTGCTCTGAAGTTTGTCCTGCAGGCTTAGCGTTATCAATAAGAGTTTTGATTGCTTGTGATTTTGGAATACCGTTAGCAATCATTCTATTTAACTTAGCAACCTCTGTAGGAGCATTAGCAAACATTCCGTTCCAGATAAGATTGTATTGTGAATCAGAGAACTTCTCAGCAGCATTACCGTAATCAGTTTCTAATACATTGATTACACCAAAGTCAGAAGGTTGCTCACCTTGTTCAGGAGTTAATCCTATTCCACCAGCAGCAGGCATTAATGTATCAGGAACACCATCGCCATCTGTATCAACCATTTGACCACCTTTGCTACCTCTCATAGATGCAATTGTTAGTTGAGTCTCTCTGCCTAATTTAGCAATGTTCCAAGCATTTTGTCTAGACAATGCAGCAAGGGCAGCATCTTGATCCATCTTTTGATGAGCTAACTTAATATCGTTTGCTTCTTTAGTAAGCTTGAACTCAAAGTCAGCAGCAGGATTATTATGAAACGTTGTACTTGTACGTACTGAACCATACATAGATGTCATGTTCTTTGTGACATCATCTGAGTATAACTTAGCTTTAGCAGCATTAGGATTAGATGAAGCAAGAGTCATATACTCATCGTAATGATTTCTAGTATTATCAATCTTTAATTGTAAATCATCAATATCCTTTTGAACATCTTCACCAGCACCTTTACGTAATGCCAGTTCTAGCATTTGATCATACTGATCATCAAGAAGCTCAGTCTTTTGAGTACCTAACGCACCTGATAATTGCTCACCATTCATACCTCTGTATGTATAGCGACCTTCAATACCTAATTGTTTCTTAACTCTAGGATCAGACATGATCATACCAATGGTACCCATAACCTCTTGAGGAAGTCTTCCTTCAGCTTCAAGACGTTTCATTGCTGGAGAGTAAATAGGTCTTCTTCCAATTACACGACCTTTCTCATCAGTTATATTCTTATACTGAAGATTACCATTAGCATCTGTTTGGAATATTTGATCAAATTTATAATTACCAGGTTTAACAGCATCAAACTGTTCCTTAGTAAACTTCTGCCAATCAAATGCTTTAGAGTACTCACCATTGAATGATGTATCTAACTTACCATCAGATAACCATTCATTAACCTCATCATTGAATACAGTCTCGTTTGCAGGATTATATGTACCTGCTTTCTTATCAGCCTCCATCTCAGTCATGAAGTTTCTGATTCTTTGAGTAGAACCAACTGCACGTTGAATGTTAGGATCCTTAATAATTTGTGTAGCCATTCCTCCAACAGAGTTAACTAACTGTTGATTAGAGAAATCACCAGCAGCTACTGTACGTAGTCTGCCACCAAGATCATTAAGTTTAGATTGAAGGTATTGCTTATGTTCAGGTTTAATAACATCTAATCCAGCTATATTATCGATATAAGCTTGAATCTTTTGTACCCCTTGATCATACTGTTGTTGCTTTTGCATACCAACAGCAACCATTGCTTCAACAGGAAGCTGTTGAATGTAAGGGTTAAAACTGGAAATAGCGTCTGTGAATGAAGCCATGAGTGAGTATAATTAACAAATATAATTTAAAATATTACATATACAAAGACTACTAACAAAAGTTAGTAATCTTGTATAACCAGTTTGATTAGAGATTTTTGATAGCTTTAACAATTGCACCATTTCTTCCTTTCTTTGTTTTAGAATTTGCCTCTTTAATCTTTTGAGCATCTGCTAAAGCTTGTAGTCTTTCTGCTTCTGTAAGAGCAATATCACTTGTAGATCTAGCACCTGTTCCTACTTCTGGTATGTTGAAAGAGTATGGAGCATTCATGTTGTATGCTTGTCCTCCTGGTGCATATCTGTAGTTGTACATGTTCTCATATACACCAAGCGTTCTATTAGAAAGATTGTTCTGTGCAATCTTAGCAGCAATTGATTGTAAAGCTGTCTGTGCTTCTTGCTTAGTTTTAGATCTAGCCATTGATTGTCTTTGGAACTGTTGATCTAGAATTCCTAAGTTAGCACGTTGAGCTTCATTCATCGTTTGGCGATTAGCCTCATACGCACGAGCCTTCTCAGCTTGATTAGCTCTAAACTGAGTTCCTAACACTTGAGCATTAGCAGCATACTTCTGAGCAGCTAATGCAGCCAAAGCTTCTGGGTTATTACCAAGCTGTCTTTGCATAGCGTTAAAGTCAGACTGATTAGCATTCAACTGATCTTGTAAACTAATCTCATAAGGCTGAGTCAATTGAGGATTGTATAGTTGTGCTTGTACTGGTTCTAATTGGTTATTAGATAAAGCATACATCTCTCCCATCAACTGATTAGGATCAAGAGGCTCTTGATTACTAGGTCGTAAGAATGGCATCATTGAACTAGCAAACACCGCAGCATCTTTCCATGTATTAGATTTCTTACCATCTTTTGTAGATGTAGTAGAAGGAGTAGATACGACATCCTCAGTTACTACTGGAGGCACATCTCTCTTCTGAATAAACGTACCATCGTATGGAGTGAATGGAATATCTTTTATATCACCATACATACCCATATCAACAGGAGAATACAATTCAGGCATCATTTCTTGTCTTGCATCAACTGCATCATTCGAAGCAGCAAAGTTTGGAACAGTAACACCAGAAGGCGTCCACTTAGCAGAACTTACACCAGTTGGATTTACAACAGGATTAGCAAAATAAGGAGCAGGTGCAGAAGGAGTAACTACAGAAGGAGAAGCTACAGGAGAAGCTACAGGAGAAGCGACTGCAGGGGTATCCTCATTAAACATTTCCTCAGTACGTCCTACCCATGTGTTGCGATATGCAGGATTAATAGAACCATCAGGTAATCTATTAATGTTTTGATACATCACTCTTCTAGCAGTATCAAACTTCTTCAAGAACGCAGGATCGTTTTCTTTTTTAGAAATCTCAGCAGAATGCTTATTCCATAACTCATCTAATGCAGCAGGATCTTGTGCTAATTCAATTCTAGGACCAGATAGATTAGAAGGATTAATAGTACCAAAAGCATTACCTTTAATCTTACCTGCAGCAAGTAACAAAGGAATACGAGGATCTTTGCCTGTATTAAATGCCCAGTCACCAGCACGTCCTCTTAATCCTAAAGGAATATTAGCTACTTTAGGAAGATAATCTTGTTTGAAGTAATCTATTGCTTCTTGTCTAGTTCTAGGTGCATGTGCATGACCTAATTTTTGCCAATCAGTATATCCAAAATTAGATAATCCATGACCTGTAGCGGATCCTTTCTTAAGTTCATAATCAAGAATCTTATTAATCCATGCATCGTTTGGATCGTTTGGATCTGAAGAACCACCATCCGCATAGGTAGTCATCTTGGTACCATATTTAGCCATCATCTTAGCAGCTTCTTTATCTTTAACAATTTTACCTTTAGCTAACTCAGCAGAAACTAATCCCTGTTCTTTAGCTGTATCAAGGATAGCATTCTGCAATGCAGCAGCTTCTGTTTTCTTTGTAGCAATATCTTTTAACTTCATGTTAGCACCTAATATATTAGCATTAGCTGCTTGTAATGTTAACTTATCAAACTCAGTATTAACATCTAAGTCATTGATAATACTAGTTGACTTATCAACAATCTTGTTTTGTTTAGCTTCTGTCTTAGATAGGTCAGCAGCATAATGCTTGAACTTCTGCTTCTTACCAGGCATGAACATATCACCAAACACAACTAAGTTACCATCTGGTGATCCACCATCCTGTAGCTTAACTGCTGGTTCTCCACCTTCTACCTCTACACCATTCTCACCAAAGGTAATAGGCATACCACCATTGTCATGAGAAGGACCTCTAAACATAATTGTTTCTCCACCATCTGGTAGATATGGATTGTAGGACATAGTCTCTGCTTGTCCACGATAAACTTTTAAGTCACCACCCATAGCCATCTGTACACCATCTTCAGCCTTGCCTGTATACATAGCTCTTTCACTAGGAGGAGTGTATTCTTTTAAGTGACCACCAGCACGTAACATATCAGCATCGTGAGGAGGCTTCAATAAATCCTTAACATCATATTCTCCAAACTTAGCAATCACTTGTGGCTGCCAATCATTACTTACCCAGCCACCATCTTCCATAAATGAATTAAACTGACCACTCTGTAATGTATTCTGCCAAGCAGCACTAGCTAAATTAGATTGCATTAACTGTTTCTGCTGCTTCATTTGCTTAGTTCTGTCTCCACCAAACGCACCGCCAATAGCTCCACCTAAAGCAGAACCAACTATAGATCCCAAAGGACCTCCAACAATAGTACCAGCAATGCCTCCTAATGTAGAACCTAAAGCTCCTTCGTTTGTTTGCTCAAAGTCACCACCACCAATTAAACTACCTAAACCACCACCAAGACCTCCTGCTTCACCAGCTAAGTAATTAGCACTTAATCCTGTACCTCCAAATCCACCACCATCAGCAAACTGCTTAACTTTAGAATTATCATTCAACGGTGTATATCCTTGGTCTGTATAAATAGTGTTAGGAGCAAATGTATTCTGAATCTCAGCACCATTCTTTGCAGCTAGATAGTTTGTACCAGATCCATAAGGATTACCCATCTGTCCTGGTTGTATAACAATATCTTCTGGACGAACATACTTACGAGTCTTCTTATTATCTCTAGTACCTGCAGCTTGCGTAATTAGATTACTAATATTTGCTGCTTGCTTTTGTTCCTTTAACTGTTTATTACCTTTAATAACATTTTGAATGCCACCAACAATAGAAGGAGCACTAGCTAATAATGAATTACCAGCATCTTTAAGATTAGAACTTTTAGTAGCTGTTGTTGCACTAGTTCCTTTAAGTGCAGCATTAGGATTAACATCAGGGAAATCTTGCATTACACCAAGTTGTCTAGCAAGACTCATTTTATTATTATATCCATTTTCTATAATACCAGAAATCTCTCCATACTCAAGAGGAGGAGCTAGATACTCATCATCTAAAGTAGACTCAATGGTTGGTAAAAATTTATTGCCATCCTGAGCTTTCTTTAACTTCTTACCATGCTTCTTCATGAAAGCCTCCTCTGTAGGATACTTCTTGTAGAACTCAGCTTCAGTTTTAACTCCAGCAATTTTTAAGATTTGAGCTTTCATATTATTGGTATTTGTCTAACCAGCCTCCTGGTTGTTTTGTATTGTAATTAGTAAAGTTAGTTAATTGATCCAGTTTTACCAACTGGCTTCCATCCTTAGAGATGGTCTTAGGTTTAAAGTCAAGTCCTTGTTGATAGTATTTCATTTCACCACCATTCTCGTATGCTCCTAGATTTTTATAAAAATTATCTCCATAAAATTCATCTCTTTTCTTTTTTCTATATGGGTTATTTTTATACTGACTTTCTGATTTTTTCATCTCTTCCAGTAACTTAGGTTCTATAACAGAATGAGCTTCATGTTCAACTGTTCCTGGTATATGATATTGACCAAATCTATTTCTCAACATTATTTCTGAAATAGCCAGTGCTGGTAAATCATTCTTCATCCATTGAATTGTCTTATTCAATCTATTATCTTTCATTTGAATATGATGAGCCATTTCACTAACCCAATCTTTTGTACTATCTGCTTGAATAGTTTTAGATGAAGCATCATAATTTGCAGGAGGTCTACTATCACCACCAACAGTTGTTGCCATTTTAGATAGTAATGAATTTTTATCTACAGGATGCACTTTAGGAAAACCATATTTCTTACCAAGATCCATCAGTCCCTCATATCTACCTAATATATTATCTGTTGCATTAGGATAATTGTAAACCATGTCAACAGATTTAGGATCATTATATACAGGATCATCTGATGAAATTCCTTGACGATAACCTTCCTCCTTGGTAAGTCTATCTAACATGGTACGATAGAACTCTTCTGTTTGAGGATCTTTAGATCCCACTACAGTTATCTCTGGTAACATTCCAGAGTAATAAGTTTTGTCTTCCTTATTCTTTTTTATCTCTTTACCATTCTCTGCAGAAGCTTTTGTCTTCTTAGCGTATGGACCATTAGAAGGAATATCTCCTGTACGTGCATACATGAATCCTACAGATCCTGGCATAGATCCTCCCATAGCAAACTGTCCTCCCCATGCAGGAGAATAGTTACGTCCCACGTTACTATATCCATCTCCTACAAAGTCTTTAGATATTGATACAGAAGCATCGTTATAGTTTGGTTGTACAGGACCTCCATCATTATATTTCTCTAACCATCCTCCGTTCTTCTGCTCTGGTTGATTAGCCATTGCAGCAGCACCAACTCCTACAGCTGCAGGAGCAGCCCATAGTCTATTAAATAAGAATGACGAACCATTATCATTATTAAATACATCAAAGAATCTTTTATCAACTACGTTTCCAGGTAAACCTTCTCCACCTCTCATGTTTTGAACATCTTTGGCAGTAATCGTTTGACTAGGTGATAAATCATACTTCTGTCTAAGTTCACCTATTCTTGCATGCACTTCTGTAGGATCAGCTAAATATGCCTTATAGGCATTCTCTTTACCCATTATTTTATCTATCTCCTTAGAAGTTTTTCCACTCTGTCTCAATGACTCCCACTGATTGTAATAATCTAAATACTCAGGTTTAATAGTATTTTGAATATCATGAAACTGTCCACTTTCAACTAAAATTGGTTGCCTTAACCAATCATGAAAATTCTCATGACCAACAGTAGATTTTATTTGTGAATGAGAATACTTAGGGTTTCTAGAAATCCATGTACCAAATCTAGGATATATACTTGCATTTGCTGCATCATCTAAAGGATTAGCAGTATGTCTATAAGACACTCCCATATTATCCGCATGAACCATAGCCTTACTACCATAGCTAGTTTTACCTTGCCATATAATTTGTGCTAAATCTTTTGCTTGTTGAGACAAAGGATATAGTTTAGAATTTGGATCATAGTTAAGGGAATGTTGCTTGTAACTATGTGAAGTCCAAGGAGCAGTTTGTTCCATCTTATCAAAATCCCTCATCATCTTTTCCTGTGTGGCAGGATGACTGATCCAATCTTTAGTCCACTGATTACCAGCATCTATTGATTGCTGTACAGGAACTTCTCTAGGAAGAATCTTATCAGCTAACTCATTAAAGAAATTACCTGTAGATGATATTATTTGTTTATTAGGTGCTGCTACAGTTTTAGCTACTTTAGCAACTTTACTTGCTTTACTACTTGCTTTAGCTGCTTTACCTAATAGTCCTGCTCCTACTAAATTTGTAGGATCTAATACAGCATCAACAGCAAATGCAGCATAAGGATTCTGAATACTGAATGCTTGAGAAGGATACTGATTTTTACCAGTTATCCACTCAGTAACTTTACGTTGAGGATATGACGTAACCTGCCCAAGAGCTTGCATTGCATTATCATCAATATTAGTTGGTGTTTGCTTTGCTGCTTTATTATATGCAGCTACTTTGGGAGAGACAGTCCAACCACCTTCCTGATATTTATCTAACCACCCTGAAGACTTTTGCTTTGCCATATTACTTGTAAGAGATTTGAGCAGGAGCTATAATGAATTGAGAAATAATATGAGCATCAGACTTGTTGTCTAGAATGTGTCTAATTAATAAACCTTTAGCTCTGATTGTATCTTTCTTGAACGAACGTGTAGAATAATCCATGTTCGCTTGGTTGAGAACCTTATCGATTGATAAAGACTCACAGCCAGTTACAAACAAAGGTAATGATTTATTTTTAACTACAGACCAGAAATTATTATATTGATAAAAATTATCTGATTTAGTATAAGTAATCGTCTTAGAGTATTCATTGTACATTGGATATTGCATGTACGCTTTCATGTTATTCATTGGCTTAGGAACCAATTCTAACATGCCAGAACATTGCTGACCATTGTAAATGATAGCCTTATTGAAATACTGATCATCTGTTTGAATCTTAGCATTGTCATTAAATACACCATCAGGGATAGGTAAGTATTTGTACACTGTACTAAAGTCTTTTACATTCTGTAATATCTCATCATGATACTTATATGCAAATGGATACTCGATGATATATGGTTCTATGTTTCCATAGTAGGTATTGTAGATTGTTGTGTTAGCTAAGTGCTTCCACATTGTAGCAGTGTTCTGAGGAGTGAACTGAATAGCAGCTATCTCCTCGATATCAAGTTGCGTAAGAGGCAAGTTCTTTACTGTCTTACATTTGCCAGTAGACTGCAATATAATAACACTAACCTCATCAGCAACAGTGTATGATACACCATCGATCAGGTCTTGTTTAGTGATATTAGTACCAAGCACATTACCATAGTTATCTGATATGGTGAATGGGCCTGTTCTATTACCAGCCTTCTCTAACTTTATGATTACTGTTTTAGACATTATATTATAGTGGTTGTGGTGGTGGTGGTAGAAAGAGAACTTAATCCTACTTGCCAATATATCTTGTTATTTTTCTTAATAACAGAATCATAACTCTTTCCAGGAACAGTTGTGTATTTAATAGTAAGTTCGTTAATAAAGTTTTTAGGTGTCCCATCCCATGCCTGAATACCTAACTGTTCAGCAACCCAATCTATTCTACAAGCAAGCCCTACAGGTGTCCCATTATTTATTACAGCTTGACCAAATACTAATCCTACAATTTTTCTAACACCATTAAAATCAGCAACTAAAGCCGCTCCAGAATCTCCTGGTTCAGCAGCAGAACAACCTACATACTTACCAAGAAAAATTATCACACTACTAAATAGACTACCACTATCTGCTCCTTGTAAATCATACCCATTTACAAGTATCTGATCATTATATAGAGTATAATAATATAAATTACAATCACCCTCTGCAGCTCCAGTAGTTCTTCCAGACATATATAATGGAATTGACTGATTCAAGGAATATATTTCAGGTGATGTAGCAAATGGTAATGGTAAGTTATAATCTACTCCATACTGTTTAAATGATTCTGTATTAGAAACATCTGATTCTTTTAAAGATATTAAAGCACCATCTACCCTGTTAAATATTGAAAAATTAAAATAATTGGGATTAACAGTGGGTACAGCAGGTACATACAATGGAACATATCTAATTACCTGACCTATTTGTAATGCTGGATTTGCTGTACAAGTTTCTCCATTCTGATATACATAGTTATCTTTTTCATTTTGAGCAATCTTAGTTAAATCTTGATTCATTGTCATGAACTGATTTTTAACAACTACGTGCCCAGCAGTAACACCAACTAAAGCTTGAGATGCTCTATCTACAGCAATAAATCCTAACGTACCTTTCTTACATTCTGTCGGAGAAACAATATTGTTTTTAGCACCAATAGATACCCCACCTTTCAAAGGTCTTACTGTGTTTCTATTACCAGGAGGAGTAGTTTGCCAAGCAATACACTGTGTTGGACAATTTAGCGTACTAGCATTACTTAGTACTATAACATCTGTTGGATAATATTTATTATCAACTATTACAAAAGAAGGTAATACATCTTCAGAGCTTATTTGATCTAATGGTAACTTCTCTTTAACTGCAAATGTTACACACTCTTCATCAGTTAATTGTCCATCTTTTATTCTATTTGCAAACATCACACCGATGTCTCTTTTATAATATTGAGCAGATAACTCTTTTAAAGCTGGATTAATATTGTTTGAATGTGTCATAACTAGTCTATAATATCAAATGTTAAAAACAGTGTACCTATTGTAGGAGGAGTAGAAACTAATGGAAAAGTTTGTGTTTCATATAATGATTTCACAATAACTGATGTGGCAGAATCAGGGACTTCTACATTCATTACAAAATAAGGAAGTTCTCCTGGAAGAGATAACACATAATTTTTCATTAAATGATCAGTATATGCTCGTGTTGCATAATTATTTTCATTAACCTGATCATAGTATACACTATACGGATTAAAATTATTCTTAACTCCACTAGTTACATAAAAGCTGAAATACTTTGCCATATATCATTTATTAAAACACTATTGATTATTTACCAAATCGTTGGCTGTTTGCTTATCATTCCCAATTGCCAGTATTCTTTATTATCAATAGTTTTAGGATTATCAAAAATTGGACCCTCAAGAACTTCGTAATCCATGTTAGGTATATCTAAAAAAGCTTTAGGTGAACCATCCCAAGCTTGTATTTGTAGTTTTGCAGCAATGTGGTCTATTCTACAAGCAATACCATAATTTCCTGTATCACTAGTACTTCCTGCATATAATAGACCAAGTATCTTCCATGTACGTGGACCATCCTTCCAGTTAGGATCAGATGGATTATATGTAGGAACTTTACCCATTAAAGCAGATCCTGAGTCCCCACCATTAATTGCTACACAAGTTACATCTGATCGAGTTACTACAATAGTATTGTCATAGGAACTAATAAAAGGATAATTTCCAACAAGCATTAAAAAGCCATAATCATCAGAGAACACTTTAAGTCCGCACTCATCTTTCTTAACACCAGTTCTAGCACCTGAACTCCACAATTGTAAATCTGTAAAATCCATCAATGCATCTAACTCTTGTGTAGATGCAAATGTAGGAGGGGTATTTATTCCGCCAGGAATATCACTTAACCCAATTTGTTTCCATGATTCAGCATTTGTTATAAAAGGTACTCCTTGTTGTGTATCATTTTGATATATTGCAACCATTGCTGCATCAATTTTATTCACAAAAGGAAGTGCAGATTCTTTATCTATATGAGCAGGCATACCAAATGGAGTATATGTATACCAACTCCAAGCGTCTGTTTTAGGTACTCCTAAAGGAGGTCTTTTTGTATACCTAGATAAAAAAGGTAAACCTCCATTATATACACCTCCTGTAACAGGATTAAAGTATGGTGCTATATCTGCAACGTGAGCATTTGTAATAGCAACAATAGCTTGCGTTGGTGTATGTACGGCAAAAAAACCTAATGTACCGTAGCTTCCAGACATCTGAAATACAGTACCACCTTTAATAGGTCTATTAGCAGTACGATTTGTTGCACAAGGTACTCCATTAGTAGCATCATAACAACTATAACAACTAGGAGGTAGAGAGCAAGTCATACGTCTGATATCACTTAACTCAGTTACATCTGTTTTATATATCACCCCATCTATCTCAATCTCTGAAGGAATTAGATTCTCAGGAGAAATCTCAGATAATGGAAGTTTCTTCTTTACACCAAAGCTTAAGCATTTTTCCTCTGTTACAATATTATTTGTAATTTTCTTACTATATCCTGCGCCAACAACGTCAGGATTAATCATAAGTATTTGTCGTAATTCTTTTTTTATATTATTCATAATATCCAATTGCTGAAAGTGTAGTGACTCCTGCTTGATAATATATTCTACCATCTATAACTATTTGCTGAGCATCATTTATTCCTGGAGTTACAATACTAGGAACAGTATATCCAAAATAACTAGTAACAATAGATCCTAAAGGTTTAACACTTCCATCCCAAGCTTCAATTCCTAATTGTTCTGCAAGTTTATCAATTCTAGAAGCATATCCAACTGTTTCATTTCCTCCAATAACTAAACCAATAATTTTCCAAATTCCTCCTATTTTTGCAATTAATGCAGCTCCAGAATCTCCAGCAAGAACAGTAGGTAATCCTGGTGTTATTCTTGAAAATGATATTAAGTTATCAAAATAAACTTCGCCTGGTATTGTATCAGATGTCAAACTAGTAGTTACCCCCACAGCATCTATTTTTAATCCACACTCAAAACCATGTTTTGTTCCAGTGCCTACACCAGTACTAGATACCTGCGAAGGAGGACTTGATACTAATGCATTAAGTTCTGCTGTTGTAGCAAAAGGCATAGGACTGGTTATTTCAGGAATCCCTTTTACTTGATAAGATCTCCAAGAGGGATCATAAAATGGATCAAGTTCAAGAGCAGGTGCACTTCCAACAAAATCTGGAATAACACATGTATAAGTTTGAGATGTTACAAAATATGATAAACAAGCATCTACCTGATTGAATCTATTAGGATCATTTTCAGGTTTAACTTTTAATGGTACATAAGATAATACTGCTCCTATATAACTACCTTGTATATTAATTGAAGTAATTTGACCATTAATAAAATAAGACTCTGCAACAACAGGATAGTTAAAATTAATATATCCATTAGCAGATATATCTACATAAAATTTATTACCTACTGCCTGTTTATTAACAGTAGAAGGTTCTGATGGATCATAAAGTAAATGAGCTGCTGTTACACCTACCAATATATTTTTATCTGGATGATAAGCAACAAATCCAAATGTTCCAATATATATTCCTTGCTCTCCCGAATCAAAACTTGATGAATTATAAAAAAATCTGTTAATGTAAGACATTCCTGATACTACATATTTTTCTTGAGTAGTACCTGTAGGAGTAGCTGGACAAGCTGCAAATGAAACTTCTCCAATCTCTACAACATCAGTAACATACGTTACACCATCTATATCTACAGATGTAGGTAACATGTTCTCAGGATTAGCTTCTTTGATTGTTACACCAAATGTAATTCCTACAGTATCAGTTTGAGTTCCTCCAATAATCTTTTTACCTAAACCAATTGATTTAACTCCTGGCAAGGTTGATAATTCTCTAAGCTTTTCTTGTATTCTATCTGTTAGCATATCTTAGTTATTATGTACTTAAACTTCCAGGAATTACATTAAAGTTAACATATAGCGTGTCTTGATCATAATGAGCTGACGTATATATTGTATTAAGATTCGTGTTAAAGTTTTGGAATCCAACAATATTAAATGATCCTGGACCAGGTGTAGTCGTTGTAGTAGTTGTAGGAAAACCTGTAGTTGTGGTGGTAGTAGTTGATGAAGATGTAGTTGTTGTAGTAGTTATAGGATAAAGTTCAACAGCCTCTCCAGCTAATGAACAATTTATTCCAGTGGTAGTAGTTGTTGTAGTAGAAGGAGTTGGAATCTCCGAAATAGCCACAGCAAGTAAATCACAACCTTCGTTAAGTCCTGAATAGAAGAAGTTATTCTCTGCTATGTAGAAGTTAGGAATGTAGCTATGGAATGAAATCCAGCTCTTTGTATTCATACTGAATGACAAAGTCCAAGACTTATTGCAGAAGTATCTAATATCAGTTAACTGAACAATCTCTTTAAGAACAGTAGATCCATAGGTATTATTTACATAGTACTCACGTGCAACCTCATCATAGAATATCTTACCTATTTGATCTTTCTGAGGGATATAATCAAGTTTAGATATAATCACACGATCATACTTACTATCAAATACACCATGTAGTCCACAACCAGTAAAGTGGTTATCTGTATCAGCTTTAGGGAAGTAACGTAATATCTCAAATGCTAAGTGGTCTGTAAAGAACTTATTAAGTCCTGAACCAAATGCAGATAAGTCTGCAGCTTGATTGCCAGCAATTAAGAATACTTGCCCACGCTTAGCATCAATAGTTATCTGTCCTTGAGGAATCTTTAACAACATCTTGTTTTGAGATCCTACATAGCCAAGATCTGTCTCAGCAAAGTCAATTGGAGGAGCAGACTTAAATAATGTACTATTACCCAAATACGCAGCTTGAGGATTGCTTGTATTGATTGTAAGCATTGTGTTATATAACAATGACTTATTCTCAAAACGAGCAAGTACAGCTTTGTTCTGAATACCATCTAGTGCTGTTAAACCACCATAGTTCTGAGGAAAATCAAAGAACGATGTAGCAGAATAACTTAACCAGCTATTAACTCTACTGTTTGCTTGTGGATCTTGCTGATCTGAATAGATAGCTCTGAATGGATAATATGTATTACATATCTCTGGTGTCCAATCTACAGGCAAGTGAGAGAAGAAGTTCTCTGTATTCTGTTTAGAGTAAGACACGTTATAGTAGTACGTATTATCTTGAGCAATAGGTACAAACGTTTGTTGTAACCATGCATCAGGAATACCAGAACTTACGTGCGGATAGAAGTCTCCTTCTCTATTATTAAATGCTTGACGTAAGTCTACATTGATAGAACTCTCACAATAGAACGATGGAATACCATATGCAAACTGGTACATCTTACCAGTGTATACAGCATTACTAGAACTAGTAACTACAGAACCTGGACGCAATGTGGTAGTGCTTGTTGTAGTAGGTCCGTTAGTAAAATCAATATTAGTATTACTACAATCTAGATTTGTTGCTTTAACAGATATAATATTCTGCAAGGTTACACCGTTTGGTGTAGTATAATTACTTTGAATAGATCTAGATGAATGCCAGTATTGAGGATAAGCAATATTACCAATCTCATCATAGAATATATCTGAATCATCTGGAGCATCCACTCTATTGTCAATAAAGAATGGAAGCTTAGTCTTAAATGCAAACTTACAAATGAATGTATCACCACCGAAGAACGTATCTATACCTAATGCATTTCCTCCAAGAATATTCTTTTGGAATCCTGTATCAATAGTTTGATAAGAATATATTTGTCCCCACTGATTGATGAAACTATTCTTAATAGATGCATAGTAAGAAACTACTGTAGTAGATTCTTGATTCTCAGGATTACCACAACCATTTGTCTTTTGAGAGGCAGTAAACCTTGTAATGTCTGTAATAAAAGGTTGTGCTGTTACTGGTGATTGTAATGAAGGAGTATCTTTTACAAATGGTAACGGAGTTACAGATACATTATCTCTTGTGCTTATTGTCTTTAAGTATACAGAAGACTCTCTTTGAAAGTTATTAACATTAAAACTATCACCTACAGATTGTACACCAGGAACAAGATATTGAGCTAAGTGAAGCTGTCTTTGTTTAATACCTAAATTATTTCCTACAGGAGCAGAATAGTCATAACTAGCAATAGAATTAAACGAGTAAGAAAGATTCTTTCTACTAATTGAGTTTAAGAATATTGTTAGATATGCTTGATAGGCAGTAAACATTGCAGCAGCATTAAATAATCCTGCAATGTTAGAAATATTAAAACTAGACTGCAACGCAGTGTACTGAATGTCTCCTGTAAGGAATTTATACTGAGCATTATTTTTAACCTTCACAAAATGAGCTTTACCAGCCCCATAAATAGCATTCTCAACTTTAAGAACATCACCTAAATAAGGTTGTCCAAAAGATGTTTCAGGAGAGTTAAATACATATCTATATTTAGAATCATCTGTACCAAAACCATTTAACTCATCTGGATAACATAAAGGATTTCTTCCTGGAACTATTGTTATACTGTAGTCTTCATCACCACTTTCATATTGAGGAGTATAACCTGCAAAAGCTAATACATATTGAGGATTACCATTTGTAACAGTTATTCTTAATTGATTAAGAAAATTATAAGGATCTTGATAAATAAATGTAGTGCTAGATGCAGATGTAAATAATATTGTGTCACTTGCAGAAGGTACTGCTGATGTACCATCTGGTAAATTCCAAGTAATTGCTGTATCACCATTAGGAACAGGTCTTGTCAAGGAACAAATGTTATTCTGTCCTACAGATACTGGAACAGTTGTTATCTCTCCTGTATTAACATCTGTAATTGTTACAAATCCTGCAACTGTTACAATTAATTTATATAATACAGAAGTAGCATTATAAGCATTATTTTCTTCAAGAAGAAATGGATCTTTATTAAGATCATTGTAAGGGTAGTTAGGATAGTAATACTCTGTACCCTCACGCTTATACTTACCTACGTTACGTAGAATACCTTTAGCTACAATAGACTTATTTGTAGATCTATTACCACGAACAATCTTGTATGCAACAATATCATCTTTTTGCTCTGCTGTTAAATCAGATAGTTCAATTAAACGATATACTTCATCTGAGTTAATATTTACACCAATAGGAAATACAGCATCACCTGACCGCATAGTCACTTCATACTTATTAGCTACAATAGTAGGTATACCACTCTCAAAGATAGGGCTTACAAGAATATCTGGAAACTTATGGTGTCTGATGTATTGATCAGCTAAATCTCCCCACACTTCAGGATTGCAAGGATACTTATCAGCTGATTCCCAATAAGCAAACTGTCCATATTGATAAGGACCTTTGTAGCCAACCTTATCTGTAGCAGCTGTGTATTCTGGAGATGTACCACTAACTGATCCAGTGTTGTATATCTTCCAATATGGAGCAGATGCACCATCACCAATAAAGTCAGGATTAGTATTAGGAATAGGAGGCTGAACAGACTCAGCATACGTTAGTTTTCTACCAGGAATATGGAAACCATCTGTCTGCTTACCATTCTTTAATAAGAATACAATCTCAAAAGCATACACTTCATCACGAAGGTATCCTCTTAAGTTAGTAGCATTCAACTCATCAGCATAGTTTTCTGTAGCAGGAATTCTATATGTCTGCCATTGTAACTGAATCTGATTAGCAATTTTCTGATAGTTTACTCGATCAATAGATGTTAATCCATCCCATACAAGAATGTCTTGCACAGTAGTTAAATCATCAGCAATATCGTAATAAGGAAACTTCTCAAAGATATCAGCAATAGTTAACTTGATAGCTTCAGAATTCTGTCCTGTATAAGTAATTTGATCACTTGTATTACCAATAAAGTATGTACCAATTAACTCAACAGATGTAATGTTATTAACTGTTTTGATTACAGCTAAATTGAAATATTCAAAGTATCCTGTAGTATCTATATCATTAATATTTACAACAATAGATCTTCCAACAGGATAGTTGAAATCTAGCGTTGTATTATTAACATTTGCAATAGGTGTAGGATTAGTAACTGAGTAGTACGAAGAATAAGGTACACCAGTAGCATTAGCGTACTGAATAGCAAACTGATATGTACCAGCAGTAAGATTACCTCCTGTAATAACATCAGTAACTTCTAATGAAGGAATAGAGAAATTAGGTTGAATCTTTAACTGATTACAATCTAATTGATCTGATGTAACAGTATCACAAACACTATTTCCTACGGCAACTGTGTAAGGAATATTATCAATATCTAAATATCTACGAGGATTGTAACCATCAGTCCAATAAATCTCAGTAGTACAGTTTGTAATCTTATGTACTACCTTGTGTATAGGATACTTATCATTAAAGTTTAAACAAGCAGCATTAACTAATGTACGATATACACAGTCATTATTATCCATGTATCCAATCTCACTTTCACCTCCAAGAGGATTAGTTAGAAAGAATATATGTTTACTCTTCTCTTGAATAAAATGTTCTCCAATTAAAACATAATCTTCAGGAAAGCTAAGGCATAGTTCATTACCTGGCTCATTCTGATAGTTTACAGAGTCTGAGTCAAAGTTCTCAACAGAAGCATTTAATGCATAGGTCAGCTTACCTTTAGGAACCTGAGCTAAAGTCTGGTCCATATTAAGACCAGTTTGTGCAGCATTAAAGTTTTGCCTTACGTTCCCTTGATTAGTTGTTTCTTCTCCAGCCATATCTATTTGTTCTGTTTGGCAATTCGTACATGTTGAACCTGTTTAGGTCATTCTTAATTCTGCGTTGCTTTTCCCAAGGAGTTTGCTTCTTTATTTCAATGTCTGCCATAATGAATGCTTCCTCAGAAAGTTGCTTATAATAGCCAAGTTTCTTCTGTAGCTGTTCGAACGTCTCATCTGTTAATTGATTAGATAGGGTTTCAAATATCTTATACTTAATGAATGCTTCTACATACTCACGAATACGATAGTTATCAGGAATCATTTGATTACCAATGCCATCATACTCAGTAACGTAGAATATTAAATGCACTATACCATTTCTGAAGTTAGTTACAAACTTGTTGTCTCTAATATCAAATGAATCATAACTTGCAGAACCTGGAGTAAACTCATGAATAGGAGGTACTGTAGGAGCAAAGTTCCAAGCTTCAGTATAATTAACATCACAGTTACCTTGTGCTGAGATATTACCTGGCTTAAGTAAATACTCTTTCTTATATGATCTAGTAGTTTGGTGATTAGTCTTGTATACAGCTTGAATTATCTCAGGCATACAGTCAACACAATCTGTTGAACATGCAGGACAGCCTGTTGTACATAAAGGATTAGTACAAGGTGTTGTTCCACTTGTAATAGGAGCAATCTGAATAGTTGTAGAAGAAGCAGCTTGTGTATATAATGAGTTGGCTGTTTGGTATGGATACTGAGGAATCTCTGTAGCCATCCATGCTTCTCTCACAGCAATAAAATTATCTGGAAGTCTAGCTTGAAAGTCTTCAATGTGAAGAATAGCTTCACGAATAACATAAGTAGCTCTACCTAGCTTACGAAGACACTTATCTAAATAAGTAGGGAACAATAAGTCATCTACAGCTCCTGTATCAAAGTAGCTCTTTAATTCCTCTTTAACTGTAGAGTAAACAGGCTCAGGAGAGACAAAGTTATATTTATAGTAGTACGACATAAGTTATTTTTTCCACTCACGATAGATATGTTGATATTTCTCGTCAGTCTTTATATAGTGAGATAATAGTCTTGATGTTGTTCTGGTAGGTTTAAAGTACCACAAGTTTGTATGTTTCAATCTAGCTGTCTCTCGAAACCACATCCAACCAAAAAAGTATCCCTCTGTGTGGTAATTGAAATTATAGATTCTCTTTCCCTTCTCTTTACTCTTCTGCCAATCAATAGGCAAGTTAATTACATCTACACCATCTACCTTCTTAAACTTCTTTCTCTTCTTCTTGTTAATAGAGAATTCACCAAAGCCAAGTGGTAACTTAGCTTTTTCTCCAGTTTCAAGAATGTAGTTTTTGAATGCCTCGTTGAACGAGTAGATGATGTTCCTCCACTCATCAAATGTGAGCTTTATGGAAGTGTGCTTCTTACAGAAGCTTTTGTAGTTGTCTTTACTGGATGATCTCCAGTCTATTTTAACTCTTGGCATTATTGCTTGCTTACTTGATCATCTTTATTATCAGATGTTTTATCATCATTGATCTTAAAGTATGTCGAGACTAGTTTTTGTGAGGTTAACTCTAACACTTGTTTCTCTAAGTATCCTGGACATCCGTATTCTTTATCCAATGGATTCATGCAATACTCATCAAGGTTTACACCATTTGTGCAGCAGCACTCAGAGAACATGATCTCATTTGGAACATCTTCCTCAAAGAATGCAGCAATTCTTACAGCTTGTAACAACGGATTACTAACATATAGATATCCATTAACAATCCAATAGTAAGGCTGGTTCTTTACCAAAGGAAGAGACAATAGATTCATATATCTATTGATAGTTACTTCCTTGAATCGAGTTCCTTGACCTCCCATAGCATTGATAGACCATACACCTTGGATAAGATATTGATAGTTACCTTCTGCAATACGAGGAAGCTTGAACTTAGTTCTAGATACAGTACATGGATCAACATAGTCACAACACTCAGAGATAGGTACTTGCACCATCTCTAAACAAGGGATAGTTGTGAAGATAGTATCTGTAGCCCAAAGTCTACGAAGATTAGTCTCACGTTTAAGTAATAGCTGCGTGTTGTTTTTAATCTCAGACGCAACAACCCTATCAGTGATAAGATTGTCCGTTGATAGCAATTTGTGCATAGAACGCACGTCTGAAACTAATTTTCTTAATGTTGCCATTGTTATATTCTTTCTTCAAATTCAGCAATCTTGCCAGTGTCCTTGTTATAGACTAGAGCAAGTGCTGCTCTAACACTATGAACATAGTTGTTATCTAAGTGCCATCTATCTGTACCAGACAAGCTAGGCATTTGTTGTATTCTTACACCTTTGACTTCCTTAGCCATATAGTGGTGTTTATCTCCTGTGTGAACCTCTCTGTACTTAGCAAATCCAAACATTTGGCTATACTCAGGATGAGTTGCAAATAGTAATGGAAGATCTTCAATCTTACAGTTACCGTGGTGATAACCGATAAATGTCTCACCTACCATTACACCTTTCACTGTACTATGTTCTCTTTGAAAAGATACTCTAGGTTCATTCTTAAAGAATACATCTAGTGCATGTGCTAGGTAATAAGACTTAGTTCTATCATGATTACCTTGTACCAATACTACTTGTACATGCTCACAAACTTTACTTATTGTTTTGATAACATCTACAAGTAAACTAAAGCCTTGCTCATATTCATCAGCATAATCCATAATAGTGTCCTGTGGAGTACCATTTGTTGTCTGATGCTGATAGTTATCAGTGTGGAAGAAATCGTTTGATATAGGGAACACAATCGTGTCTATATCATACAATGCTGTGACATTACCAATAAGAGTAGTAGCAGTTTTGTAATATCTTGCCATTCTCTCAAATATTGAGTTATCACCATCCACATGTCTCTTAGCTAAGTGATAGTCAGATATTGATAATTCAACATCTACCATCTTCTTCTCAATATGAGCAGATGCATGTCTTAGTTCAGGAATGTAGTTGGGTTTGTAATTTTCTAGGAACTTTGCAAAGTCCTCAGGAGTGTAGTCTTTAGCTTCTTTTCTCTTAGAGAATACTGAAGAAGTAAATTTACCATTAGGTAATAACTTAGACCAGTAGTTTGTAATAACGTATTTATCAAGGTTAATCTTGTGCAGAGCAGCAAGCTCTATATCATCCTTGGGTTCAAAATCGAGAATCAATGTGCTCTCAATAGTTCCTTTCTCATTGTTAATCTTTCTTACAGATTCACACAGTAAAGGTGCTTTCAATGGATCGTTTGGTTCTTCTCCTCTTAGCTCTTTTAACAATTCATCTACTTCAATTTCACTAATACCAAGCCTTGAGGCATAGTATGTTTTACTTTTCTTCTGCTTCAATAATGCCTGAAGCATCGAAAGTTGATCCTGGTTTCCAGTCATCCTAGTTGTAGTTTAGTTAAATTGTCCTAAATATAAAAATTAATTTCCGTATTTACCAAACTATTGTAACAGAATTAATTATATAGGTTAATTAAGTTAATTAGAAATGAAAACTCCCAGAGCACATTGCACCCTGGGAGAAACTCTGTAAACCAACAAACAGAGTTTTTTGTCTCTTTAAATTATGCTATGCTGGACATTCATTTACATATTGATAATTAGTATACTCAAGTTGGAACGGAGTGAAAGTATTATAACCACAACCATATCCACACTCACTATAGTTAGTTTGCTGATACGGAGCTACTACACTATTAGTAAATTCAGGTATTGTTACTACATACGTTCCTCCAGAACCAGTTGAACAAGAACCAGATGTTGATACACCAAATGTTATTATTACACCACCAAGAGGAGCATTCTTAGGAGTTACACCATCTAGTTCAAATAAGGAAGCAGTTAATCTATAATAAACATCAGTTCCTGAAGAAGTTACTGAAGTAAAAGGATCAGTACATGTAACTTCTTGACTGTAATCAAACTCATTAGTCCACTTAATACATCCTACAAAAGGACAACCAGTTCCTCCAATATTTGAAAGCACAAAATTAGATCCACCTGGGTTAGTGTTTGAAATTCCAATAACTCGCCAAGGGAATCCATTAGCTCCAACTCTATCATTAATCTCGTATGTATTTATAGGATATGACGTAGAAGTATCAGTTGCATCTGCAACACAACTACTTATGGTATACCACTCTAATGTAGGAGCAGCTGTAGTTGTAGTAGTGGTAGTTGTAGGACAACCAGTTAAACCTGTAGGCGAAAGTTCAAAATTAGATCCACCTGGATTAGAGTTTGTAATACTTGTAACTCGCCAAATACCTCCATCAGCCCCAACTCTATCATTAACATTATAAGTATCTACAGGATACGATGTAGAAGTATCAGTTCCACCACCATTACAATTAATTATATTATACCACTCTCTTATAGTGGTAGTGGTAGTTGTTGTTGTAACACAGCTATTTCCACAAGGTGTAATAGCTCGTGTAAGAGTTAAGCCATTAGCTGCATATGCATTTATTTGACTTTGTGAATATTGTTGTAAACAGAATGTAGTACCTTCACCTGATGGACCTACATTTGTAGAATAACTTCCACCATTACACAAAGTACCACTTAATGCAACTGTATTACCACTAGTGTTTATATACTCATATACATAACAATCAAGACAATATACGCAACTCTCGTTTGTATTAACTAAACTAATATACTCCGCGTTTGTAGTTGGTGTAGTACCAGTTTTAACACAAATCTGAGGAGATGTTAATGGTTGTACATTTATAGTTGTAACATTATTATCACAATCTGTATAATCAACATAGTTTGAGAAATCAGGTGAGTAATTAGTAAGTGTCCAGAATGTACACGGATAAGGTGATACTGTAGTTGTGGTAGTTGTTGTTGTAGATTCAGAAGGACAAGTGCTTAAACCAGTAGGATTAATAAAACGTTGAGGGAAATTCGCACTATCGGTAGAAATACTAGTAATACGATAAGTATAGAATGGAGGTTGATTATAAACCGTATCATCTGCTACAATATCATTAACATTGAAGTCTACAACATTAAAACGTTTACTATAAGCTGTTATTGCTGGATTATCACATCTAACCATCGTAGCCCAACGTGAGTTTACTAACTCATTACAAGCAATACAATTAGCATATAATGGATATGTTCTTCTATCAACATAAGATGGAGGAGTACCTACATAAGGAGTAGTTAATGTAGCACAACTGTCTAATGTATCACCACCATAAATAACTTGTCCAGAAACAGCAGAAGAAGGGACTCTTAGTATAGGAGCATTAAATAGTGATGTACAAAATTGAGCATTCCAATAAGCACCAGGATCTTGTGTAGTAGTTGTTGTGGTGGTAGTTGTTGAAATACCACATCCTGTAACTTCAAATGATTTAGCTCTTTTGTCTGTTAGGTTATTTTTATCTTGTATAGCTACCCAAAAAATACCATTTGGTAAACCAGCTGGTAACCCCCAACTAACACTACTAGGAGTTAATGTAACTGCAGTATCAAAAGGTTCATTAAGTGCCTCTGCCTCTGTGTAATATGCATAAACAGATGGATAATACTGACCACTGCCTCCTGAGAACTGACTCATAAGAGCATAAGCCTGATTATTACCAGCACAGCCTTGTACTACAGTAAAGTTAAGAAGATTTGATGTAGTAGTTGTTGTTGTAGTGGTTGGTGCAGCAGTAGTTGTTGTTGTGGTTGTACTAGTTGATGTACTAGTTGTGCTAGTTGTGGTTGTAGTGCTAGTAGATGTACTAGTTGTTGTAGTAGTGGTTGTACTTGTACTAGTTGTAGTAGTAGTAGTACTAGTTGGAATAGGTACAGGCCAAGTTGTAGTAGTAGTAGTAGTTACAGGTAATAATAATATATTAATATCAACTGCTGTATTACATGTACCAAAAGAAACAACACGAACGACAGTAGTACCATTTGGGACAACATTGCTTATATACCCTGCAACAAGAGCTGCTTTAGGTACACTTGTTTCAAATGGAATTTCATAACTGTCTACATCTGAATATAGATCAAAGTTAGGTCCAGTATTGGCACCAGCTGTCGTTAGTATTATTTGTACAATCATTGGTTTGTATTAGCAGTTATTTACTAGTGTGCAGAATTTAACCTTTAATGCAGGAGTAGCAGCAATAGCATCAATTATCTCACTTGCTAATGTTGCTGCATCTAAAGAATTATCTAGTTTCTGAAGAATAGTATTTAATGGATCTTTGTTATTACCTCCTGAGTTTGGAAGATTAGGACCATAATAAACTACATTAGCTGTATCAATTATACATGGACCACATCCACAATCTCCTGTAGGATGATAATATGCATCATAGCACGGAGTGCCTGGAAGACAATTTAAACTCATGAGTTATTAATTAAGAAGGTCTGTACTGAATGTAATAACAAGCTAACACTGGTTGAATATTAGAGTGAGAAGCACCATCACCTGTATTAGCATTAGTTACAGTTACAGTGGTAGCTACTGTAATACCTGTTGTACTTGTAGTAGTTTGAACATTATAAGGTTGTCTGTTTACAATACCCACAGATCCTGCACTATCCCAACCCTCAGGAGTATTACCAGCAAAGTGATGGTGACCAGGATCCGTTACAGTAGATGTAGCACTTGCTGTAGCAGCATGTGTGTGAGAAGGAATCTGTGCTGCTGTTAATGTAACTACGTTAGAACCTGCTACAGTTAAAATGTTATAGTTAGGATTACCAGGAGTATCTGGGTTAGTGGCAGCAGGTAATGTTCCTCCACCAGCACCGATAATAGCACCTACACCAACTCTACCTCTTTTATCAGGAGTACCGTTGTTACCATTACATAAATAGATATCTGTAAAGCCTTGACTACTTAAACCTTTACCAGTGCTATCAAAGTTTGTTGATACATTACCATAGTATTCGATAACACTAAAAGGAACCATTCTGTCTTTAAACTGTGTAGCTCCTGGAGTTAATGATCCAAGATATGCAGCAATAAGAGAATTTAACTGTGAAAGCTTAACATAGTTTGTAGATACATCTAAAGCTAGTGCTGTTAAATCTGTTGCTGTTGAGCAAGCTTTATTAATAACTGCTTGTACAATAGCATGAGTATCAGAAGAAGCTGTAACACCAGTTAAACAACCAATTGTATAATCAGCATTTAATGTAGTGAGGGTAGCGTTAATGCCTGTGATTTGTGCTTGCAAATTACAAGCAGCTTTCACCAATGCTGTAAATAACTCATCAGCATTTGGAACTCTTCCTACAGGTAAATATGCTGTAACAAGAGCACAATAGTCAGAAGGAGCAATTGTGATATCAATACCTGTTCCATCTAAGAATGATACAACTGTATCAATTAGTGCTTGTTCTACAGCCAATAAAGTATCACCAGTTTCGATTCCTAGTGCTACATTATTTGCTCCTGTATATCTAACACATTTATCAGGTGTAATATCAACACACCCCGTATAGCAATTTGTACAAGACATTTCTTTTTTTATTTATGAATTAAAACTTTTACTCTGCTGGCTATCATATCTACAGTGAATGGTTTACAGTAGTCAGGGTTACAAACCTTGTACGTTAATATCTGCTTGTAATGTAATAGATCAGCAATTACTTCTCCTGGTATATATGTGTTCAAAGCAAACACAATATTACTATATTGAATATTAGCTAAGTCAGTTAGCTTACAATCAATATCAGCCAGCAACACAGGGATACTAGCACAATAAATACAATTAACAAGTCTTGGTGTTAACATTTTATTACTTATTTACAGCAGCTTGCTGTTGTTCTTGTTGTACAGCATAGTTACAAGCCGAGCAATACCCATTGGTTAATTGACATCCGCATCCAACTTGTACTTGACATCTTTTACAATTAGCCATTATGCAAAGTTATTTATATAGTTATTACCAGTACATCCACAGTTATTTCTGATGAAGTTGTCTAACATATTGTTAGCTTGTGTATATAACTTATTAGCTGTATCTATAGCACAGTTATTAGCAGCAGCAATAGATCCTTGAATCATATACCAAATACTATTTAATTGCATCTTAGCTTGAGTCTTAATAGCCATATCACACTGCATCATATCTAACTTCATAAAAGCATTATCAAACTTCTCTTGAATTTGATCTACACGCATGATGTTTTTCTCTACATAGTTTTCATATGCAGGAGCAACAGAATATTTTAAGAAATACACTCCATCAGGAAGCGGTATTAAATCAGCTCCTACAGGAGTTAATTCTAATGTCGTAGAGTTGAAAACATTAAAGTCTTCAACCGTAAAAGGTAAAGCAACTGGTAAGAAACCAGGCATTGTGATTTCAATAGTAGGAGAACTTACTGCTGGAGGATTAGTAGGATATGTCGATATATCAGCAATACCTAACGTAAACGTATTATAGGTATTCATTACTAATATATCCAATTTCAAGTCTGCCATGTTTTATAAAAAATAATGCCAGAGGATTTGAGAATAATCCTCTCACCCTCTGGCATAGGTTATGATTTATTTACCTTCTGATTAAGAAACAGTTGAAGGAGTTCCTAACGCAGCAGCTAAAACAGTTTCAATACCTGCAGATACCGATTGAGGAGCTGCAATAATCACTGTTGAATCTTCTTGGATATAATCACCCCACTGATAAGCAGCCTTATCTAATGTGTTGAATCTAATGTAGAACACATCATAAGTTGTACCGTTAGATACCCATGATTCAAAGTTCTCATTGTACCCAACCATACGGTATAAGTGCTTTAAGTAACCAGCTTGGTAGCTGTAGAAGTTCTTCTCTAATTGAGCGATCTCATCTGATTGACCGTAAGGATAGTTAGACTCTTGAGTCACAACAGCCTCAGCGATGATGTTACAATTATCTGCAACGATAAAGTCAGCAGTTGTAGCAGGACCAGCATAAGGGAATGTACGGAACCATAAACGATCATACTCGTAAGGGAACGCAGCAACGTCACATGGTTGACCATATTTAGTTAATGGCTTACCAGTGATAACTAACACAGAGTTTTGACCAGAGCCAGAACGAGAGAAAGTGAAGAACGTGTTGAAAGAGATGTTATCAGGGTTGTTACCTGGAGCCTCTTGTTCAAACTTAGCAATTAAGTCATCAACTAAAGCTTGGTGATCAACTTGAGCACATGGATCTCCACCACACTCTAAACAAGCACCTTTAACAGTTACTGAACGAGTGAAACCATTGAAA
>Ga0208463_1000016_pt1 | contig 47633 bp, 54 predicted proteins | sample LakMenEpi09Jul08_FD_150752 | JGI IMG/M metagenome (GOLD analysis project Ga0208463, IMG submission 150752) | Freshwater microbial communities from Lake Mendota, WI - 9JUL2008 deep hole epilimnion (SPAdes) | ecosystem: Environmental > Aquatic > Freshwater > Lake > Epilimnion/Euphotic zone ... | reverse complement strand
CGTTACGCACCGCGTCAATGGGGTCACCGTTATCCCACAGTTCCATCAACACGTTGTGTGCACCAAACGCTTCCATCAGTTGACGCGTGACATGTTCTGCTGCAGTCGGGCCGTGTTCCACCAACGCACGCACCACGGCGCCGTTGCTGCCACCAGTGAGAACCATGCATTGTTGTTGCACTGTGTTGGCAATAGTGCACACACTGAACACGGGCGCACCTTTGCTGCCCGCCATTTGTCCTTCGCTAATCGCACGTGCCATTCGCGCGTACCCTGCGGCACCACGCGACAACAACACCACTTCACCAAAGGCACCCATGTCGAGTTCCACACCAAACACGGTGGGCAACTGCATCGCACGTGCGGCTTCAGCAAAACGAACAATGCCGTACAAACCATTGCGATCAGTGATCGCCAATGCACCCAGCCCCAGCGACGATGCCACCTCGGCTAGTTCTTCAGGGTGAGCCGCACCTTCCAGAAATGAAAAGTTCGACCGACAATGCAGTTCTGCATATTGGGGTGCGGGGGCCTCACGAATCACTCCATGAGCGTACCGAACATATGTTCGTATGAAAAGGGGAAGTTATAAGCCCAGTAAGGCTTTTGTTGCTACTAATCCGCCGTGCAGGCCAACATCAGCAATCTCGAGAGCTTCATCCCAGGTGAACCACCGGGCATCGGGGCTCTCCCCTTCGGCTGGGTTCATCGGCACCTCGGGTGCACGAACCACATATCGAAGATCATGGTGCGTGTGCCCCTTTGGGCCCGCGTGCACATCGACGTGCACGAATACGCCATCACCATTTTCGTGACGCACAGGCAACCCTGTTTCTTCTTCTGCTTCCCGCAATGCACCTTGTGCTGGTGTCTCGCCTGCATCGATGTGTCCACCTGGCTGCAACCACATGCCTAAACGTTTGTGTAAGTGCAACGCCACTTTGTCTCCTGCATCGCTCACCACAATCGCCGAGGCCGTGACATGCACAAGGCCTAATGCTTCGTCGTACGGCTCTGTCAATGTGGGAACAACTGCAAGAAATGTTGCAATGGACTCACGTTCACGTTCATCAACAGGCACCCGCGTGCTCAACACGGTGAGAATGTGAGCAATATCGGCGTTGTTGTGCACATCTCTACTGTGCCACACCACATTGCAAACCCACACATGGCAGACCATGCAGCTAGTCGTAACGCGCCAGTAACCGCCACTGATGATTCTCGAGCCCCATGAGGAACACACGCAATGCACCGCGTTTGTTTTGTACGAGCAACTGCAATCGAACATGTCGGCGTTTGCGGCGCGCATCCCACCATCGCTCTTCCACGGGCCATGGTCCGGCTGTGCGCATCACAACATAGGTATGCCCTGACACGGTGACAACAGCAGGTTCTGCATCGAGTTCGTGTCGGCCTGTCACACTCACGGGTGCACCAGCTTTATTCAGCACTGTTGCTTCGGGCGGCACCACAGCAATGGATGCCGGCGATGGTCGCGGCACTGCCCCGCTCCAATCACGCGCTACACCTTTGCCTGTATTCACACGCTGTTCCGATTCGTGTTGATCAGATAAATCAACCAGTGCAATCGGTACGTGCGAGAACACCGTGGCGACATCGCGGCCGCCTTCCCATCGTGGCACCGTGACTTGTACATGTTCACTCACTGCCGATGCCATGGCCGCAGCGCGTGCTGCACGTTCGGTGTTTTCTTCGTTACCGCCCCACAACAACGGTTGCACCACCAACACTTCACGTGTTTCTAACGGCGTGAACTCAACGCGCACCACACCACTAGTGGGCGCATCGGGGTCTGCTTCATTCGTCACCAACCAACCATCGAGTTGATACAACAAACGTTGCGCCAGTGACGCCGCACCAAAACCTCGTGGTTCTCCCCAGATACGCGAGGTGGCTTCTGCATGATCTGTTTCGCACGTGACCAACATGCGCACACACTGCTGACCCTGGCCGGCGATGGCAGAGACAAGTGCATCAATGGTGGGCCGTGTTGCTGCCACCACATGATCTGCCGATGTGAGCGGGGACTCAAACTCAATGTGTCGTGCAAAGTCGGACGGTGGTGCACCTGGTGCGAGATAGCGCACCTCTGCGCCCGACACCAGTTGCCACACATGCTTGCCTTCGGTGCCGAAGCGATCGATGAGCGCTGCCTCGCCTACGCCGTGCACTGCTTCACACGTGCGTAAACCCAAACGACCCAAGAGATCTACCGTGTCGACACTGATGCCACCGACATGCGCCAACGATGCGACGGGCAATGCAAACAAGAACTGTTGTGCAATGGCAGATTCCACCACGCATGGCGTACCGCGTGATACCGCCAAGTGCGCCGCCGCTGTTGCAGCAAAGCGAGAATCGGCAACACCCACACCAAACGGCGAATCAACAACACGACAGAGCTCATGCAACATGCGTGCCACAGCAACATCGCCACCGAAGTAGCGCGACGGCCCACGTGCAGCCATCACAACAGTGCCGACTTCTTCTACTTCCACCAACGGAGAGATGGTGGTGAGACTGCGCACCACATGTTCGAACATCGTGAACGCGTGCTGTTCACCCAGTGCGCCATATTGCTGTTGCCATTGCGGAAACACCACCGCAATCGAGCGTGTCATGCGTGCACCTTCATAACGATGCCGCACCATCTGCTGCGGGTAACTGCACGGTCAGCGCACGTTGGTTGTACACGCGGCGACCATGTGCCTGTACCGACATGGTGCGTGATGATGCATGCGTATGGAAATGCCATTCCGTGGTGGATGATGACAACACAACATCGGGAGAGAACTGACCAGCACGACCCAAGATGATCAACACCGAGCCCGATGCTTTTGCACGCGCCACAATGCGTCGCGTTTCTGCAGCAGAACATGTAGGCGATGACACCACCACAAGATCAATGCCATCGACCAAGGCACCCACTACTTGTGCGTACGACTGTGTGTGCCCACCCGTGCTAACACACATGACGCGTTGTAATGCCACGCCGTATTCATGCGCGGCCATCAGACCCACACGCGGCACATCGACACACGCCAACCATGAACCCACCGATGTTGCAGTGGCAACAAGAGAGAACAACAACGACATGGGCGCATCACCTGCGCACGCGTACACACCACCGCGTTCTAAACCCGATGATGGAAGAAGACTGGCCAACGCAGGTGCGACAGGAACTGGACCAAACCCTGCTTCGGCGCGTGCAGACACACGCTGCGCAAACTGCGCACCTGTTTCAATGCCAGAAGAATGTGTGCCCGTTAGTTCGGGAAGGAGAAGATGACCCACGCGGTCACCATAGCGAACAGGTGTTCGTATATTCCAAGGCGCTCTGGCCTTGGCGTCAGGGCTTAACCCTGCTTGGCCATCCAGCGCTCGCGGCCAAGGCGGCTGCGCTCCCACAAGTGCGCAGGCACTCGCGGATCAAGAGCAGGACCACCATCAACTGATGGCGCGGCAGCAGCAGGCGCTGCTTCGGCTGGCATGTTGGCCAAGAGTTCTTCCAGCGATGGAGGGGTCATACCCGGCTTCCAGTACTGGTACATGTCGCGAACAATGGTGTCGAGACCCGACTGTGATGCGCCCGAGGCCAAACCAGCAGTGACGATATTGCCGTACACGTGCACCCACGAAACCTGGCCGGACTCGAACAAACGGCGAGACAACATGGCTGCAGGGCGTGTGCCCTTAGCCTCGGCGGCGCTGTTGAAGCGCTCATGACCCATGCCCGTGAGGGAACGATTGGTCTCGAAACGGACGATGGCGGGGGTACCGCCTGTCTTTTGCTGTACTGCCACTGGCTGACCCATATATGTCACGCTAGTCAACCGCGGGTCGGCTTCGCCTACTAATCGGTTGGCGGGTACCGTAGCGATAGCAATTGCCATCCCCTTGAGGGCTGGCGAGTGCCTCAACCACATATCTCACACAGGGGAATTCCATGGCTGACATCACACTCGCAGAATTCGAAAAGGAAGCACTTGCCTTCCTTGAAGCAAACGTTGAACGCCGTCCGGTCGAGAAGGCATTTGTGTGGGGCGAAGGCTCCGACAACTTCTACCGTGAGAAGGATCGTCAGCAGGAAGCTGACAACGCAGCAGAAGCAAAGCTCTGGCGTCAGAAGAAGTTCGATGCAGGTTTCGGTTGGATCAGTGGTCCGACCGAATACGGCGGCCGTCAATTGCCACCAGCATTCGACCGCGCATACAGCCAACTTGAATCACAGTTCCGCGTGCCCGACCAGAGTGCATTCACCATCAGCCTCGGCATGGTCACCCCCACCATCTATGACCATGGTTCACAGCGCGCAAAAGATCTCTATGTGAAGAAGCTCTGGCGCGGCGAGATGATTGCATCGCAGTTGTTCTCTGAGCCAGGTGCAGGTTCCGACCTTGCATCTCTCACCACCAAGGCCGTCAAAGACGGTGACGAATGGGTCATCACTGGCCAGAAGGTCTGGACCACTGGTGCGCACTACTCCGACATTGGCGAAATCATGACCCGCACCGACTGGGATCTTCCGAAGCACAAGGGCCTCACCGCTTTCATCATCGACTTCAAAGATCCAAACGTCGAAGTGCGTCCTCTCAAGCAGATGACCGGTGGCGCAAGCTTCAACGAAATCTTCTTCAATGAAGTTCGCGTGAAGGACGACATGCGTCTTGGCGATGTGAACAACGGCTGGAACGTTGCTCTCACCACACTCATGAACGAGCGTGCATCAATTGGTACCAACAACTCTGGTGACTCCAACTTGCTCACTCGCGTCATTGCAATGGTCAAGCACTACGGCCTCGAGACCGATCCTTTGATTCGCAATGAGCTTGCCAACATCGTGATCAACTACCGCATTGCAAACATGAACGCACAGCGCACCACTGCAAAGGCCAAGGCCGGACAGTTGCCTGGACCAGAAGGCTCCATCGGCAAGATGGTGTTGGTCGACAACCAAGCTCGCCTTGTGAAGTTCATCTCACATGTTCTCGGACCAAAGCTCATCGCAGACAGCGGCGAGTGGGGCACCTACGCATGGGCAAACTTCGTTCTCGGAGCACCTGGTCTGCGTATTGCAGGCGGTTCTGACGAAGTGATGCGCAACATCGTTGGTGAGCGCGTGCTCGGCCTTCCAAAAGAGCCAGGCATCGACTCACGTTCACCGTTCAAGGACATCAAGGTTTCGTAAGAACCCAGTTACTCAAAAGACCCTGCGTTAATCATTGCGATTGGCGCAGGGTCTTTTTATATTTCCGGCGGCTAGCTACACACCTAAGTTCCAGGACTTGCGATGCAAGTCTGTGACTCCGTGTGTCTTGATTGCATCGGTATGCACCGCTGCGCCATAGCCCTTGTTGCCTTCCCACCCATAGTGCGGAAACTGCTCATGTAACTGCGTCATCAAGGTGTCGCGTTCCACCTTTGCAATCACACTGGCTGCAGACACGCACGCGCAATCTTGGTCGGCCTTAATGCGCGTCACGATGCGTGGTCCACCGGCTTCTTCCATCAGGAACGATGTATTGCCATCCAAAATCACCACATCAGGCGTGAGACCTAAGTTCTGCAATGCGCGACTAGCGGCCAGACCCAATGACGTCACGATGCCGAACTTGTCAATCTCTGCGGCAGTGGCCGAGCCTGTTGCCCAGGCGATGCCCCACTCTTTGGCGAGGGGCACCATCGCTTCGCGACGCTTCGCGGTCATCAACTTGGAGTCACGCAGACCTGCAGGGATATCACCCACGTTTGCATCAATCGCAACCACACCGATGGTCACCGGCCCCGCAATGGCGCCACGTCCCACTTCGTCCATGCCCGCGACAATGCGTGCACCATTGGCAAAGAATTCACGCTCAACATCAAGGGTGGGTTCCGGCCGTGCCATTGCATGAAGCGTAGGCTTCGCACATGGCAGCCAGAGCATCCATCACCGTTGGCAACTACGTCTACTCGGCACAAGATGCTCAAAAGACCATCTCGATGCTGGACGAACTGTGGTCGTACTACACCCAATCATCACGGATCCCCGATGGTTGGCTGGCAGGTGCGCGTGGCTTTCTCGCAGAGATGTCATCACTCGGCGGTATCAAGTTGCCGTCGCTCGAGAATGTTGACACCGCATTCATTGCACTCACACAAGCTCTCGTTGCGAAATACAAAGACCTCGCCGATCTACAGATCGAATCATTGCTCGCAGCATCATGGCGTTTCTTCCCCACCATGCGCTTGCTCAATGAAGAGCACACCGGCACCATTGCCCACTTGCATGCATCGAAAGGTTTGCCAAAGAAGGCAATCGACCACGCAGTTATCTCGTGGAAAGGCGTGGAGGGCGATGTGCAGGAATCTCGCGTGCATCACGGCCGCCCATGGCAAGCACTCTGTATCTGGTCCACCGACGCCATTGATACCTTGCGTGCGCAAGGACACCCCATTGGACCTGGTTTCGCCGGCGAAAACATCACCATTACAGGTATTCCTGCTGGCGCATTTCGCCCTGGTGCGCATTTCCGCATCGGCGCAGTGCGTGGTTTCATTTCTGCGTACACAATTCCCTGCAGCCAAAACAACGATTGGTTCCTCGACAAGAACATCATGGCGATGAGCCACGAACGTGGCGATCTGAGCCGCGTGTACGCGATGGTCACCACGTGCGGTGAAATCTCCGTCGGTGACACATTCGAGTTATTCACCGACCGCTAAACGCACATTCGGTATTGATTACCGATTCACATTGCAGCTCATGTGGTCTCAACATTGACGACTACGTCAGTGAATTTGAAGATGACGAACGCACCAGCGACATCGATGAGTACGACTTCATCGCCGAAGCCGATTAGGGCACGTGGTCGTGGTCGTGCGTCGAGACAGGTGCTTCCAACAACGTTTCACCTGATGCGTCAGTAGACGACCACTCGCCGTTTGCGAGAACAAGCCCAGGCGCACCTGAGACTTCCCACAAGATCGCAGGGCGCGGCCCATGCCAGCGCACTGCATAGCTGATGGTGCGGAATGGATCACCTGTGATGCCGTGAGCTTCAAAGGAAGCACCCCACCATGGTTCAGGAATGCCGTGAGGAAGAATGCGGCACACTCCGCCACTCGCCGAGCCTTGCGCAAGGAGTGATTCAGCCCATGCGATGGATTGCAGGCCTGCAGGAACTTCAATCGGCAGCTCTTGCACATCGCGATCTGCAAAACGCAACCACGCAGCGCCGATATCACCGGCAGCTAGTTCATCGCCCAACAAGACACAGGCACGCGCAGCAGAGGTCATCACATGTGGCGTGTCCCACTGCAACACCTTGGCGCGCTTCTCTTGTTTGAGACGACGTTGCACAGCTTCAACAACATCAACAATGGAATCGCTGTATTTCTCGCCCAATCGCGCCAACTCAATTGCGGCATCACCGTCAGCGCCAACGCCCAATAACAAATCACAACGCACTCGTGACACACCCGCCACGATGGTGTGATCAGGCACATTGAAACGCGATGCCGTATCGCACGCCTTTTCCCAACCACGCACTACTGCCTGGTGATCAGGTGTGTCGTCCGGCAAACGACCCGATGCAGGATTCTTATGAGCCAAAGCAATACGCGCAGTGCTCTTGTGCCCAATCGGAATCACGATGGATTCTGCAGGCAACTCAATACCCACAGGAGGATTTGCTGCTGGTTCTCGCGTGGTGAACACATCACGACGCGTCACTGCAACTGCAATCGGCAATGTGGAATCATTTTCAAACTCCATGACAGTCATGCCACCAAGATCTGCCACCGAATAGACGCGCTGAATCATGTCGCCACCGGGAATCTTGACCCGTGTTTCTGCAACGGGATACCCGGCGTACCACTTCTGGCGCGTCGTGGGCTCGGTGCGTGGCGTGTACCAACGATCATCGGCTGCGATGAACCAATCCAATTCTGTACTGCCATCAGCAGGAAGAAGAGAACCGTGCTCTGTCACAGTGCCACGCCATGTGCCACCACGATTTCCAATAAGACGACCAGACACCGGGGAGTTCATGTGATTACTTACTTTGCTTCAGGTCGCGAGCGACGCGACATCAATGCGAGGAGCCCATCTGCTGCGCTCTTTCCTTCGTGACACACAGCCACCACCTGTTCAGTGATGGGCATATCAACTCCGTGTTGGTGCGCTAGCTGCAGCACCGTTGCAGAACTCTTCACACCTTCGGCAACCATGGATGTCGATGCGATGATCTCAGTTAATGCTTCACCTTGACCAAGGCGAATTCCCACACTGGTATTACGACTACTGGTCGAAGAACACGTGGCGATGAGGTCTCCCATGCCAGCGAGACCCGACAATGATTCAGCATTGCCACCAAGTGCGACCGCAAGGCGCGTCATCTCTGCGAGACCTCGCGTCAGCAACGATGCACGTGTGTTGTCGCCAAAACCCATGCCCATGGCCATACCGGAAGCGATGGCAATCACGTTCTTCACCACACCTGCGATTTCGCAACCAACAACATCTGCATTCGTGTACACACGGAATGTCGGCGTGGAAAATAACTCTTGCAATGCCGTTGCAATCACGTCATCGGCAATCGCCACCACACTGGCTGCAGGTTGACCCACAGAAATCTCTGATGCAAGGTTTGGTCCCGTGAGCACCGCAACAGGATGATCAGGTAACACATCGTTTGCCACTTGCGACATGCGCATCATGGTTCCGGCCTCTAGTCCTTTTGAGAGACTCACGATGGGAACCCAAGGACGAATGTGTGGCGCCGCTTCAGTGAGAACCTGACGAAAGCCCTGAGACGGCACTGCCATGACGACAACGTCTGCGTTCGACACTGTGTCTGCCAGCGAAGTGGACGCTTTCAGATTCGGAGACAATGCAACCCCACTGATGTAGCTGGGGTTCACGTGATGGGTGTTGATCGACTCCGCCACATCTCCACGACGGGCCCACAAGGTCGTTGGAGTGTTTGCAGCAGCGAGGGAGGCGACAGTGGTCCCCCACGAGCCAGCGCCCACTACTGCCATGCGGATTGACGCCATAGCCACAGCGTAGGCGACCTTCACGACTACGACATCCCCCGTCATGGCTCTGGCTTCGTAGGCTTAGCGTCGTGCGTCCCGCAGTTGTCATTCCCGTGAAGTCATTCACCATGGCAAAAGGTCGACTTGCCGACACTCTCACACCACGCCAACGTGAAGACTTGGCTCGCACATGCGCTGAGACAGTCATACGCGCCGCTGCGCCCCTTCCTGCGTACGTTGTGTGCTCTGATGATGATGTTGCCTCCTGGGCCGTCTCAGTGGGTGCTCACGTGGTGTACTGCACGACACCTGGTCTCGACGTTGCAGTTGCCGCCGGACGCACAGCGATCGCTGCAGAGGGTTTTGATCACATCATCGTGGCTCATGCAGATCTTCCACTCGCCGAATCGCTTGCACATGTCGCTCGAGAAGGAATCGTCACGATGGTCACAGACCGCCACAACGATGGCACCAACGTGTTGTCATTCCCTCTTGCGACTTCATTCACCACTGCGTACGGCCCCGGCAGTTTGGACAATCACATCCGTGCGGCCGAAGCATGCGGACTTGCCTACGAAACAATTGAAGACGCATCACTCTCTCTTGATCTCGATACTGCTGATGATCTCAGCGAATTAGAACGTCGCCGAAAGGACAACTCATGAGCGCCAACGAACCCGGTCAACCACCTATCGCACAGGTCAAATACAGCAGCAATCTGTCAACGCCACAAGTGGTTCTCGCCATTGGTGCACACCCCGATGACGTGGAGTTCGGCTGTGGTGGCACTCTCGCAAAATGGTCTGCCGACGGCGCAGTGGTCCACCACCTCGTGTGCACCGACGGCTCGAAAGGCACATGGAACCCCGACGCGGACATCGCAGCTCTCATCGCCTCTCGTCAAGTCGAACAACGCAATGCCGCCACTGCGCTTGGCGCGACAGGCACCGTCTCATTCCTCGGGTATATCGATGGCGAACTGGAACATTCCAAAGAAGCAATCGATCGCATTGCACTTGCGATTCGCACAATCAAGCCCGATGTTGTTCTCTCGCATGACCCGTGGAAGCGCTATCGCCTCCACCCTGACCATCGCAATACAGGCCTCAATGTGTGCGATGCGATTGTCGCTGCACGCGATCCGCATTTCTTGAAGCACCACATGACGAATCACGGCGTGGTTCATCATCGCCCTGATGCGTTGCTGTTGTGGGAAGCCGATGAACCAAACCACTTTGAAGACATCTCAGCGTTTGTCGATGCAAAGTTCAATGCGTTAGAGCGTCATGAGAGCCAGTTCGAAAGCACAATGAAGGCCACTGACGAAGACGGCATGGAAGTCTTCCGCCAGCGCATGCGCACTCGCATGTCAGACCTTGGTGCTCCACACGGCGTTGCTGCAGCAGAAATCTTTCACCTCATGGACAGGCTCTAGTCGAACTGACCCTTTTCGCGCCCCACTCCGGGTGCACCGGCAAATGCTTGGGCAATCGACATCCATTCGGTTGCTCCGTTTCCCGCGACATCTAACCCACAGTCGTCCACGTGACGACGTTGCGTGACTGCCAAGCAAAAGCCGAGAGCACTCCCCTTCACGCTATTGGGCTCAGATGCGTCACCCCATGTCCACACCTCGCCACTTGGTGCCGTGAGTTCTACATAAACATCGCCATCAGGTAAAGAGCGCTTGTTGGCAGCAAAGGCGAATCCACGAGCACGCACACCAATGTGTGCGACATGACGCAATCGATCCGTCGCAACAGGTGTGAGACCCACCGCATCTGCAATGTCGTAGCCGTGTGCCCACGTCTCCATCAGGCGTGCCGTCAGCATGGAACGCGCACTCATCGGCGGGCCGTACCAGACACATCGAGCCGATAAGTCGAGGCTGCGAGACGCGCTGGCTAATGCCGCAGCACCAGTGCGCCACCACTGCAACAAATCCTCTGGAGAGCGATGACGTTCGGCATCGTGAATCGCATCGACACCACCTTTCGTCATCAGGTCGCGCATGTCATCGTTGAAATGTTCTGGTTCAGTCATCGACCATTGTGCGCGGCGATCAAAAAGGCCGAGATGAATCACCTGGTCTGCCACGTTCCACCCAGGGGCTGGCGTCTGTTGCGCCCACTGCGCTGACGAGAGCGACTGGAGCATTGTGTCGATCGAGGCGACTTCGCCTGCAAGATCAACAAGGACCGGATCAATGGCATCAGACATAGACAAAGTCTTACCGATATGCACTCACGTCGTAGACACGAACTTCATCGGTACAAAAGAGAAGAGGGGGACTTGCGTCCCCCTCTTCTGCACTCCGAGCCGGTTGGTTTTTTCGCTTAAAAGAGCGAAAGAAGAATTACTTCTTCTTTGCTGCCTTCTTACGGGCGGCAGGCTTGCGCTTTGCAGCTGCCTTCTTCTTTGCTGGAGCTGCCTTCTTGGCTGCCTTGCGCTTAGCAGGGGCTGCCTTCTTGGCTGCCTTCTTCTTAGCTGGGGCGGCCTTCTTTGCAGCCTTCTTCTTCTTTGCAGGGGCTGCCTTCTTAGCAGCCTTCTTCTTGCGTGCAGGAGCCTTCTTGGCTGCTGCTTTCTTCTTGCGTGCAGGAGCCTTCTTAGCTGCTGCTTTCTTCTTGCGTGCAGGAGCTTTTTTAGCTGCTGCTTTCTTTTTTGCTGCCACTTTAGTTTCCTATCGTTGGGTAAGTGGTTACTTACGGTTTGGGTTCAGCTGAGCTTTTAATGTTGAGCTCGCTGTGAACTTCATCGCAGTTGAGGCGGGAACCGTTACTGCCGCACCCGTTTGTGGGTTGCGACCGGTGCGCTCCTTGCGAGCAGTGGTACTGAACGAGCCGAAGCCCGGCCATGCCACTTTTTCGCCCTTCTTGGTAGAAGCAACTACTAAGTCAAAGAAAGCTGTGAGAGTGCGCTCGGCGTCTGCCTTCGTGCACTCAGCTTGCTTTGCAATCTCTTCGATGAGTTCTGCTTTGGTCATTGTGTTTCCTCCTCGGAATCGGAGTGGTTGGAATAAGTTGAGTAGCAAATTTCAACAATTGCAAGCATTCGATTACTTGCAAATGCAACTATCTCGTTTTTGGGAGAAATCGCGGCGAGTGATTTGATCTCGATCACACGCGCGCGCCAGGGCGAAAATTTTGTGATCACTGTTCATCGGAGCAACAACGTTTCATCGCATCGCACTTCTCCTCGCGCAATGATTCTTCTGCACAGAATCTCATGAAACTCAATAATTGCAAGGGTTTCCCGAGGTCTACTTTTCAAAACCCCTTGTGGATAAAGGGTTTTTGACACTTCGCACATCATCGAATCTTCGCAATCCCAAGCGCCGCAAGGGCTTCATCAATATCGGTTGTTCACAGCTTTTTCGGAGCGTGATGAGTGTCACTTTTTCGTCTGAAAAAAATTTTAAAAAATTTCTGAAATATCCCCCAAAAATCTCTTTCAGAACTTTTTCGAAACAAAAAGTTCACTTCGATATCCACCACTTCACATCTCGCACGGTGAATGATGAAGACATCGATCATGTTGCGGAGCAGATCGGTGCAGACGTTTGGTCACCACGTGGAACAGCGTCGAGCACCTCGAATTCTGAGTCTGTTGTGCGCACTCGCATCGTGATCGACACATCAGTTCTCATTGCTGATCCCGGGTGTCTTCATTCTTTTCCTGGTTGTGACATCGTCATTCCGCTCACAGTCATCGAAGAACTTGATGGTTTGAAGAGTCGCCCCGATGATGTGGGTCGTTCGGCTCGTACTGCACTTCGCACAATTGAAGATCTTCGAAAGGGCGCTGGTGGATCAATCCACGAGCCCATTCCTTTGAACTCAGAACCTGGCGGCGCCACGATCCACATTGAGGTCAATGGCATCCAGCGCGACAGACTCATTGAAAATGGCCTGAATCCTGAGATTCCTGACAACCGCATTATCGGCGCCGCACTTGGTCAATCACGATTCGCACCTACACAAGTGATTTCTAATGACGCGGGATTACGCATCAAAGCAGCGCACCTCGGTCTTGTTGCTGCCGAGCATCAGCCCGTTGGCCGCGCCGCGAACACTCGCCCGATGGGATGGTTCACACTTGATGTGTCCAGTGAGATTGTTAATTCGCTGTACAACAACGGCGAAGTTCCTACTGATGCTTTTGGCGGGAACGCAGAACTCGTTGTGAACGAATTCGCAGTGGTGCGATCGGGTTCTCAGTCTGCACTCGTGCGTTGTAATGGCGAGATGACCGAGCTTCTCTCTGCAGCGTCCCCCGAGGCTTGGGGCCTGCGAGCACGTTCCAAAGAACAACGCTTTGCATTGGAACTGCTCATGGATCCCGACGTCAGCGTCATCGCCCTTGATGGTCGTGCTGGCACCGGCAAGACGGTGATGGCAATTGCCGCTGGCCTCGAGCAAGTCGTCGAGAATCGCACCTACGAAAAACTCGCTGTGTACCGACCATTGGTCCCCGTGGGCCGTGCCGATGTCGGATTCCTCCCCGGTGGGCTTGACGAAAAGCTCGATCCGTGGATGTCCGCCATTCACGATGCCATCGTTGCTCTCACGGACCAGCGCAGCAGCCACGATGCCCGCCGCTTAATTGAGGATTTCACTGCACGTGGGCAACTCTCTCTCGAATCCGTCACGTTCTTGCGTGGTCGCTCGCTCCACCGCCAGTTTGTTGTCGTGGACGAAGCACAAAACCTTGAGCCCACAACGCTCAAGACAATCCTCACGCGCATTGGTGAAGGAACAAAAGTCATCTTCACCGGAGACACCAGCCAGATTGACGCTCCTTACATGGGTGAGTCCAACAATGCCTTGGCGGTCTTGATTCACGCCTTTGCAAACCAAAGCTGTTTCGGACATGTGACGCTTGCTTCTTGCGAACGCAGCGAAGTCGCAAGTCTCGCCGCCGAACTTCTATAGTGCCTGTGGCACAATTTGTGCATGGCCTCTACTCCTGAAGAACTTGTCAACGAATTCATTGCTGCCCTCGTCGCTCGAGATCTCGACCGTGCAGCCGCGATGGTCACCGATGACTTTGAATATGACAATGTGCCGATGGGCAAAGCGTTCGGTCCACAAGCCCTCACCGACACTTTGAGCGGCTTCTTCGGAATGTGTACAGGAATTGACTGGAGAATCTTGCGTCAAACTTCTTCGGGCGACCTCACAAAAGGCACTGTCTTGAATGAGCGAGATGATCGTGTCGAGATTCATGGCAAATGGGGAACGCTGCCCGTTGCAGGAGTGTTCGAAATTGAGAACGGCAAGTTCACGTTGTGGCGCGATTACTTCGATCGACAGGCAATCGTTGATCTCATGACACCACCGACTGCATAACACCACGTGTTTTCCCTACGTTGCATCACCCTGCGCTTACAGTTTCACTTATGACAAACAACAACGAACAAAAAACAACATCATCAATGCGTGATGTGTCCTTCGCAGTTGTCGATTTTGAAACCACAGGAATAGATCCTGAAACAGATCGAGTGATTCAAGTCGCTGCCATTGTCATTAACGGCGAGGGCGAAATAGTTGAATCCTTCGACACCGTTGTTCGGCCAGAAAATCCTGCCCAGTACACACACGGGGCTGAACATGTGCATGGAATCTCAGTGGAGCAAGTCGCCCAGGGTATGCCTCTTCGCGAAGCTCTTGAAAAAGTGTGGACCATCAGCAAAGGCAACGTCTTCACTGCCCATAACGCCATGTTTGATATCAACTTTTTGCATGCCGAATCTGCGCGAGTTGGTCTCGAAAACAAGATCGACACATATGTCGACACACTCGCGCTCGCTCGAAGAACCGACCAGGACCGCACCCGCAAGCATTCACTGCATGCTTTGTGCGAGCACTACGGCATCGACCATGAAAATGCCCATGAGGCAAAATCAGATGCCACCGCAACTGCCGAATTACTCATCCATCTCATGCGCGAGATGGATGTTCAGAAACCAGATCAGTTACCTGACTTGTTCTCCTAACGATTACTTGGAGTAATTCGCCAGTACTTGTGCAGCGACTGTTTGCTGCATTGTCGACAAAGTACTTGGCGCTACGACCTTCACTAAGCCTCCGCCGCGCAAGAGCAAGCGCCCCAGCCAATGCTCGCTGTTGACAACCATCTCCACACGGAATGACCCATCAGCATTCTCGGTCAGCGAACGGCAGGGGTAGCTCTCCACTACCCAGCCGGCCTCGGCAGCAACATCAAGCGTCACCACTAACTTGTCAGCAGCATCTGCAAACCACGCAGGCACCTGCACTGGCTCTGCCACAACAGGAACAAAGATGCCCGTGTTTTCCACGTTGCGAATACGGTCAACACGGAAATGGCGACGATCTCCCGATGCATCATCATCGGCAGCGATGTACCAATGGCCACGGTCAGTAAAGACCGAGCGCACGGTAACAAGACGATCTGATTCTTCGTTACGCGCTGGAGTCCAATACGTCAATCGCAGACGTTCCCCTGTTTGCGATGCGTCCGTCACGTCATTCAAAAACTGTGGAGACTCAACGTCGACGTCAACAATGCCCTCGCCCAAAATTTTGCGCAACTTCTTCAAAGCATTCTTCAAGTCTTTGCCACGAGTGAACCCAGGCATTTCTTCAGCAGCAGCTGCAAGAAGGCTGAGACCAAATGCCTCAGACGACGTGAGCTCAAGGCGACGTTCAAAGTACTTATTGGGCCCTACAAGGATGTAATCCTCGTCGATGTACACCTCTGTGAGTTCATACGGCGAATACGGCGGCAGACCGCACATAGAAGCCAACTCAATGTCTTCAATGAGGTCAGACTCGCTCATGTTGAACTGCTTGGCCATATCTGCAATGGCAACACGCTTGCGCTGCATCAGCCATGGCAACATCACCAACAGTCCGCGGACGCGGTCTTCTGCACTACGGGGTCCACGCTTGCCGCTCATTGGGCACCTCCTGCCATGCGCTGAAGATCAGCAATGATTTCTTGACGCACCGATTCAGGTGAAATGACTTCTGCACGGTCAACCATGGCAAAGAGCCATGACTTGAAGGCGGGACGATTGCCGCTCGCCACTTCGACGTCGATGGAACCATCTGTACGGCGCGCCACCACTGCGTCCTCACCCAACTCACGCACGACTGCGGGAGCCACACGATGATCAAGGCGCACAATGGCAACTTCTGAACCGGCTCCAGCAAAGTCTTTCGGATCGCGCTTGTACGCAGTCGCAAGGTCAAAGCCTTCAGGGCGCTCAAATGATTGAGAGTCCCCCATCGTGAGATCGCCTTCAATTCGATCTACGCGATATGTCACCTGCATCGCGCGTTCGGTATCAAATGCAATGAGATACCAGAAACCATTACGTGCAACGAGACCGTATGGGTGCACTTCGCGCTGGCGACCGTGGTACGAGAATTTCACTGTCGTAAACGACGCAACAGCTGACCACAACGCTGGAAGCACATGAGACTGCGCATCAACTTTGACTGCTCCCGAAAGTTCGGTGTCAACAATTTCCCCGCCCAACCATTGCACGGCTTGCTTTCCCCACGTTGTGCCAATCTGAACCAACGCCGCGGCTTGTTGTAATGCAGAGAGTTCTTCCGGCGTCAAAGCAAAATCAATCAGTGCGTACCCAGCACGATCGATGGAATACGCCGTCTTGCCGGCATCGTTTCCTGCGAGTGTTTGCGTCGTAATGGGAATACCAAGTTTGCGCAAAGACTTCTTGTCACGCTCAAACGCGGTACGACGCGCTTCATCTTTTTCTGGATACTGACCGCGCATGCTGTTCGAGATTGCCTCGAGTGTGAGAGGAAGCGTTGACTCGCTGAGTAACGCAACGAGATTCAGCATTCGTTCAGTGGAGTTCACCGTTGTCTTATTGCCCGCCATTTAGGGCAGGATAGGGCGCAGTTGCCCCATTCACATGATCTGGCTACGACTTGTTTTGTCGACGGCTTAAAAACCATTCCATCAATGGGTGTGTCATAGTTTGCGAGGTATCAGCCGCGCCCTTTTGAATTGCTTCTGCAGCAAGTGTGGCCATTGATTTACCTAATTCGACTCCAAATTGGTCAAAGCTATTCACGCCCATCAGCCAGCCCTGTACGGCCGTGGAATGCTCATACATCGCAATGAGGGCACCCAACGAATATGGATTGAGACGTTCAAGCAACAAAACAGTGTTGGGCCGACTGCCCGTGAATCGACGTTGTGGATCGTTTGATTCACTGCCTGCAGAAAACGCTTCTGCTTGCGCCACCATGTTTGCAATCAAAAGATCATGTGCAACGGCGTCATCACCCAAGGGCTCAACGGTGCTGATGAATTCAACGGGCACAGTCTGCGTACCTTGATGCAGCATCTGAAAGAACGCATGCTGACCATTCGTGCCAGGTTCGCCCCACACCACCGGCGATGTTCCCATCAGGAGTTCACGACCATCATGGGCAACACCCTTGCCATTGCTTTCCATCACCAACTGCTGAAGAAAAGCAGGAAGTCTGGCTAGGTCATGGCTATACGGGATAACAGCAACTGTGGGATGTTCCAGCAGGACCGCATTCACAAACCATGTCAGTGCATGTGTGATGGGCAGATTCTCTCCAACCGGGGCAGTAGCCATGTGAACATCCATGTCGTGCATGCCATTCAACATTTCCTGAAATGCATCAGGCCCAATTGCACACATCAATGGCAAACCAATGACTGACGACAACGAGAAACGTCCACCTACCCAGTCAAAAAACTCAAAGGTTCGATCAGGGGCGATCCCCCACGCGATTGCTTCGGTCGGATTCGAGGTCGCTGCAGCAAAACGGGTACGCCAGTCAGTCCCTGATGCACTCACCCACTCACGTGCACGATGTGCATTGTGCATTGTTTCCAGAGTGGTGAATGTTTTTGATGAAACGATGACAAGTGTGCGTGCTGGATCAAGTCCACGTAATGCATCATCAAGATCAGCAGCATCAACATTTGATACGAACCGAACATCCGGACCATTGCGAAAACGTCGCAAAGCACGTGTTGCCATCGCCGGACCCAAGTCGCTTCCGCCAATGCCGATATTGATGACTGCATCAATCTGTGCGTTCTGGCGAACCTCTTCGGCAAATGTGACTGCACGTTCACGCTGTACTGAGGCCTTCGCCGACCATTCGCTTTCGCCAGCATCATCTCGCAAGGCAGTGTGCAAAACACGACGATTCTCGGTGTTGTTGACAACACCACCACGAACCATCTCTTCAAATCGTGCCTGAATGCCTTGTGCCTCAACTATGGATTGAAGTGCGGCGAGTAGATCTGCACTCAGCAACTGGCGAGAGAAGTCAGCGTGGATGCCGCACGCATCGAGAGTGAACTGCGCTGCACGATTCTGCTCTTTAGTAAATAGATCTCGAACCGTTGGCACAGCTTTCGCCTGTGTTCGCAAGGACTGAAGTTCGTCGACGTTCACGGTGAACAAACTACTTGTGTGCTGCAGCCCGAATGAGCCGCAGATACATCTCTGCAGCGGCAGCACGGCGATCATGCTCACCACGAGCACTCAAACGCCCAAAACCTGCAAGGGCTGAGATTGTCAGGTCGGCAAAACCCGCTTCGGAGCCACCAGCAAGAATTCCCTCTTTTTCTGTGGATGTCTCAATGAGCTCAAGTGTCATGCGCCGAAAACTGGCATTAAACACATTGGCTCCCTCAGCAACTTCAGGGTGCTTTTTCAAGACGCTTGCAATACCAGTGACAAACCCAACGATGAATGGCGTTTCATTGCCAATCTTCCCGTTCTCCACCAGAAGCGCAGTCATGCGGCGTTCTAAACGCGGATCAAAATCACGCGCACGCTGGAACACCCTCTCAAAGACAGTGTTGATGTGTTCACACACCGCAACATACAGATCTGCTTTCGAAGGAAAGTAGTGATACAGAGCAGCACTTGACACTCCTGCGAGCGATGCAATGTCTTTGTTTGTTGTGCCGTCGAAACCTTCACCAGCAAATTTTGTGCATGCGCACAGAATGATGCGGTCGCGTGTGTCTATCGAGTCCGTGTCCGCCGGACGACCCAGTTTTCTCCCCGATGGGGTCTCACTGGCGTCAGTCGGCGAAACCATGTCACCGATCAGCGCGGCTTTGCGTAATACGAGGCCCAACCGAGAGGGGCAATAGCTGCTGCAAGAGCAATCTTCACAATGTCACCGGCGAGGAAAGGACTGACACCCAATGCAATTGCGTTTGTCTCGCCCGTTGCGACAGGAATATTCAAAAAGTGGGCAAGCCACAATGCACCGACGGCATAGATGATTCCGGATGCCAAGAACATCGCTGAAAGAGACGAGATGTAGTTGCGGTCGTCACGACGATCTGCGAACCAACCAACAACACCAGCAGCAAGGACGAATCCAATGAAGTATCCGAATGTTGAGCCCGTTGCCACTTTCCAACCACCCGAAGCAGCGGAGTAAAACGGAAGCCCGATAGCTCCGAGCACCCAGTAAAGAGCCTGACTTGCCATAGCTCGACGGGCTCCCAAGATGCCACCGACACTGAGAACAGCAAATGTTTGTCCCGTTAATGGCACAGGTGTAAAACCGAGAGGAATCGTTACCTGCGCACACAATGCTGTGAACAATGCAGCAGAGAGAACAAGGACCGCATCGCGGACTCGAGCCCGGTTGAGAACGCGGGGAAGAACAATGAGGTCTGACAGGACAATGGGGGCTGTGTGCGACATGGCAGACAGGCTACTACCGTGGTCATTGTGAACACCGAGACGGACCAAGACGTTGAGCTTCTTCCATGGTGGAAGAACCCTCTCAACATCATTCTGATGGCCATTGTTGCCATGTTGGCTGCTGGTTCTATCGGATTTTCTATAGGTCGTTCCGATTCCGTTGCTGCGCACAACAAAGTTGATACTGGCTTTTTACAAGACATGAGAATCCACCATGAGCAGGCCGTCACCATGTCTGTCGTGTATCTCGGAGCGTCCCCAAAGGGAAACCTTCTTCTCAACATGATCGCAAAAGAAATCATGTTCACTCAGTCTGCCGAGGGTGGCCGCATGGTCCAGATGCTTCGCATGTTTGGCGAAGCCGAGACAAACGAAACAGACATCGCCATGTCTTGGATGGGAATGCCCACACCACTTGAAGAGATGATGGGCATGGCTTCATCTGACGAGATGAATAGTCTCTACAAATCGCGCGGCGCTGAGGCCGACCGGATTTTCGCAACGCTCATGATTGCTCATCACAAGGGCGGGCTTCACATGGCCGAGTATGCAAAGTCCAATGCAAAGAACAAAGAAGTAATCGCCTTCGCCGATTCCATTATTCATTCACAGGAATCAGAAATCTTTGAGCTAGAGAAAGCTCTTACACAACTGAGCTAAGAAACTCGTTACGGCGCTGTTGGTGTTGGAACAACCACAGCTGTTGTCGTTGTTGATGATGTCGTCGTGATTTTCGGAATAGTCGTCTTGGGCACTGTGGTTTTCGGAACTGTTGTAGTCGTCGGAGTCGAAGTGGTCGTGGTGTAGTTCGGATCTCTCTTGTCAGATGGAGGTATCTGTGAGCCGTACTCTTCCGGCTCTTTCACACCGTCAAAGACATAGACACGATCGTTGTATTCCACCAGAGTGTGGAAGTACTCAGAGATAAAGATCGGAATTCGAATACAGCCGTGTGATGCCGGCTCTTTCGGAACAGTCATTGCACCGTGTACTGCGATACCAAAATTGAAATACACCGGGTTCCACATCGTGCCCAGCTTGCTTTGGCGCAAACCAATCTTGCGGTTGTAGAAGCGATAGATACCGCCCGGCGTCACAGCGTCACCGCACCATCCTTCTTTGATGACTTCAGTTCCTTTGTTGCCTTCTTCGCCCGGGTCGATGATGACCTCTTCGCACCATTTCTCACCCGTGCCACTAGAGATATGGCTGATGAGATTCACCTCAGTGCCAGTGAAGACAACGATGACCTGCTCTGGCAGATAAATCTCCACATGGTGCGGTGTCCCGGGTTGACGACGCGGGGTGATGACAACATCGCCACGCATTGCGTCCCACATCACCGGCGTCACGAAGTCAACTAATGCGTTGCGAGGAATATTCAAGACCAGCGACTGAAAGGCCCACACAGCCATCATGGTGTCGCCACCGTAAATGCCATCCACCACGCCGGGATCAAACTTCAGATCTTTCAGGCGTTGTTGAATACGACGGACGTCGTTGCCCTTCATGTCATCGCGGATAACTCGATTTTGTCCAAAGCATGTGATGGGCGCGTCTGGCGCACATTGACCAGGCACAAGCGTGGATGTGGTTGTCGTCGCCGGAGTTGCGGTGCTGGAACGCGAGATCACGATTCCGCCAATCACCGTGGCAAAGACAGCAGCAGCGACCATCGCAGGTCGCCAATGGATCCACCATGGAACATGGGGGGCGACGTACTCAGCGGGATACTCCCCCGCGCCATCGTCGGAGAAATATGGCTCGCTCATCTCGGGGTCAAAAGGCTCGCTCACGCACCTTGAACGCTACCAACGCCCTCGCCATGAGTGGCTTCGGGGCTAGATGGCGGGGGTGATTCCCCGAATTTCGCGGCGGAGACTGCGGGCCTCACGAAGAATCTTGATGATGACGCTTGGTGAGCTCAATGTCGACACTCCGCGGGTGCGGGGGAAATAGTCCACCCCGAACTGAATCACTGTGTATCCGTACTTCTGTGCTTTCACGGCTAACTCCGCGTCGATGAACGAACCTTCGCTTTTCAATTCAACGTGGTCAAAGATGCGGGTACGACACAACTTGAATGCAAAGTTGATATCCCGCATGCGGACACCAAAGAGAACTCGAACCATGAGGTTGTAGAAGAACGAGTACACCGTGCGCACATATCCCTCGCCTGTTCTGTCAAAGCGATATGCACTGACGACATCAGCGTTGTAATAGCGCAACAATCGAATCGCCTTATGAACATCGTGCATGTCAAAAGGGAGGTCGGCATCGGTGTAGAGCACCAAGTCGCCGGTTGCCGCTGCGAATCCAGATTTCATTGATCCGCCCAGTTTGCGGTTCTCTGGGTGACGCACGACTTTTATCCGAGAATCTGCTGCAGCCAATCGAGCTGCAATTTCTGGGGTGGCATCAGTTGACGCATCATCCACAATGATGAGTTCATAGTCCCCAATGTCGTTGGTTGACATCAGGTCTTCGCACTCTTCCCGAGCGGCATCAATGGCACGCTCGATGTAGTCCTGCTCATTCCACATAGGGAAAAACACAGAAAGCTTTGAGAAGGTGGATGGTTCCATCGATTCACAGGCTAATGGCGAGGTTGCATGCTCCCCCGTGCCACCACGGTCTCTAGTGATAGTTGTACCGTGACCGAGATGAACTTCAGCGCTCCTTCCTTGCCTCAGAGCCAACCAAGCGATGGGTGGCGCATGGTGTCGTTCCTGACATGGATCGGGGTGCTGGCTGCGGTACTTGCAGTGACAATCTCAAGTCGCACAATCGGTCGCTCCATTTGGTGGCTGGGGCCCAGCAGTAATCCAGCGCCTGTTTTCTATCTCCTCATCCCGATCATCATCATCGGAACGCCCCTCCTCGTCACTCTCCAGCGACCACACCGCATGGTGCGCGTAGGCCTCGCGGGCTCCATTGCACTTCTAGTCTCTGCACTCCCCGATGTGGGCTCGAATCCCGCCATCGCCATCGCCATTCTCGTCATCGGAATCGCAGCTCTTGGGTCATCTATTGCCCTCCTGATGGTTCTGCGCAAGTACCGTTAGAGGAATGTCCAAGGTCCTCACCAATCTCCCTGTCGGCGAACGCGTCGGAATTGCATTTTCCGGAGGGCTTGATACGTCAGCTGCTGTCGCATGGATGCGAGAAAAGGGCGCCATTCCGTGCGCCTACACCGCAGACCTTGGTCAACCCGACGAAACTGACCTCTCAGGAATTCCTGGCAAGGCCAAGGAATACGGCGCAGAGATTGCACGACTCATTGATTGTCGCGAAGAACTTGTCCACGAAGGATTGATCGCTCTTCAGTGCGGTGCATTCCACATCACCACAGCAGGCAAGACCTACTTCAACACAACGCCACTTGGCCGCGCAGTTACTGGCACGTTGCTTGTTCGCGCCATGCAAGAAGATGGCGTTGACATTTGGGGCGACGGCAGCACCTACAAGGGCAACGACATTGAGCGCTTCTATCGCTATGGCCTCATGGTGAATCCGGCTCTACGTATCTATAAGCCATGGCTCGACCCCACATTCGTTGACGAGATGGGTGGTCGTACCGAAATGAGCGAGTTCCTGACCGCTCGCAAACTTCCGTACAAGGCATCTGCCGAGAAGGCATATTCCACCGATGCAAACATCTGGGGCGCAACTCATGAAGCAAAGCTTCTCGAAGAGTTGAACACTGGTATGGAAATTGTGGAACCCATCATGGGTATCGCACATTGGAAGGAAGACGTTGCGGTTGCTCCCGAAGTTGTCTCCATCCGTTTCGTTGAAGGCTTCCCCGTTGCAATCAACGGACGCGAGTTTGCATCTCGTGTTGATCTCGTTCTTGAAGCCAATGAGATTGGCGGACGCCACGGTTTGGGCATGAGCGATCAAATCGAGAATCGCATCATCGAAGCAAAGAGCCGTGGCATCTACGAGTCACCAGGACTTGCGCTCCTTCACATCGCATATGAACGACTCGTCACCGGTATTCACAACGAGGCCACCATGGAGAACTACCGCACCATGGGCCGACGCCTCGGACGACTTCTCTATGAAGGTCGTTGGTTTGATCCGCAATCACTCATGCTGCGTGAACCACTCATGCGTTGGGTGGGTACCGCAATCACCGGTGAAGTCACGCTTCGTTTGCGTCGCGGTGATGACTACAGCATTCTCGATACCACGAGCCCGAACCTCACGTACGCACCTGACCGCCTCAGTATGGAACGTGTGGAAGACGCAGCATTCGGACCACTGGACCGCATTGGTCAACTCACCATGCGCAACCTTGACATCGACGACAGCCGTGCAAAGTTGCAGGTTTATCGCGGTGCGGGCACGTTGCCCAGTGGTGGCCTCTTGGCCATCGAAGACAACTCTTGACATAACCCTGCCAAGAGCGCAGCACGCGCTGGCATGGTGGACACAATCACGTGTTCATCAGCACCATGAGCACCGCCACCGACTGCGCCTAAGCCATCAAGTGTCTGCACACCGACAGCAGCTGTGAAGTTGCCGTCTGAGCCGCCGCCAACAACGATGCCATCAATCGAGCCAAGACCGATTTTTGTTGCGACCGATTGAGCCAATGGCATGAGTTCTGCCGCCGCTGATTCGTGCATCGGTGGTCGACCAATGCCACCTGTGAGTGACAGTTTTACTTCGGGGTTCGCGAGCGTCAGCCGTGCAAACTCTGCCTCCACTCGTGGCTTCTCTTCAGGTATTGCAACGCGAATGTCAACAGCACACGTTGTCATTGCCGGAATCACATTGTCTGCAGTACCCGACGATGCCATTGTTGGCGACACCGTTGTGCCGAGCGCCGGGTTTGCAATGGCAACAATTTGCGGAATGAGCGATGCGAGTTCTACGAGAGAGTTGATTCCCTTTTCAGGCTCAAGACCCGCATGTGAAGCACGCCCTTCAAGATGAACAATAATTGTCCCTGTTCCTTTACGGCCGATCTTGAGTGCACCACCATCGGCGCTTGGCTCTAACACCAACACTGCGCCACAAGCGAGAGCACGTTCTTCAAGAAGTGCGCGCGATTCTTTTGAACCGATCTCTTCATCAGCGGTGAGAAGAATCTCGATGTGAGATGAATCATCTAATGCAGCGACTGCGTGCAGCGCCTGAACGATGCCAGCTTTCATGTCAAATACTCCAGGACCCCGTGCAATGCCAGAGTCAACGGAAAAAGGAATATCGCTGAGCGTGCCCACTGGGTGCACGGTGTCATGGTGACCAAGAATCAAAACTTTAGGTTCGCCACTGCCACGCCAATGCACATGTGGGCCAACAGGAGACTCAACCAAAGTGGGAGCGCTACCCAACATGCGAAGCATCATTGCCGACAACGCCTCGGCATGGGCAGTGACTCGTGCAATGTCACGCGACGGAGACTCCATCGACACCAATGTGCCGAGATCTTTCAACATCTCATCCAGAGAGAACTGGTCGGGAGTATTCATGCTTGCAATCGTGGCATGAATCAGCGCTCAAAGACGGTTTGTATATGCGTTTCGGGCGAAGAAAGCACTTCAGGCAGAGGCTGCACACCGATACCAAGCCCTACGGGCACCTGAATTTCACCGTTCACCATCTCAAACGGGACAGTGATGTCAGAAGCAAAGTACCGCGATGATGCAGAGAGGTCAGGAGTCATTGTGAATCCGGGGAGCGACGCCAAGGCCAAACATGAAGCACGACCAATTCCGGATTCCAGCATTCCCCCGACCCATGCGTCAATGCCATGTGACTTCACAATGTGATGCATCTGCACGGCTGCACCGATTCCGCCTACACGAGATGGCTTGATGTTCACGACAGAACATGCCTTTATCTCAATTGCATTGAGTAATTCATCAACGGTGCAGATTGATTCATCGAGACACACCGCGGTGTGACTGCGTCGTGCAAGTTCTGCGTGAGACTCTAAGTCACCAGCCGCAAACGGTTGCTCAATGAATTGCAGATTGAATTCATCAAATGAGCCGAGAAGTGCGATGTCGTCTTTCGAATACGCCGCGTTGGCATCTGCTTGCAGCAGCAGCGCATCACTACACGCATCGCGAATTGCTCGCAACACTTCAGCGTCTCGCCCTGGTGAGATTTTCACCTTCACACGGCCATACCCTTCTGCGATTCGTTTCTGCACTTCTGCAACAGTTTCTGCAACTGAGTCAGCAATTCCCACAACAACACCGGGGACGATTGCAGTGCGGGTTCCACCGAGTACTTCACGCAATGACTTCGACTCTCGTCGTGCATGGATGTCCCATATCGCTGACTCCAGTGCGTGCTTGGCAAAGTGATGGCCACTCACTCCCCACCATGCCTTGGGCATCATCTCGAAGACATCAATATCGCGACCCGCCAGAAGGGGCGCAAAAAGATCACACATCGAAGCAACCGATTCATCTGTGCTTTCACCCACATACGACACTCCGGCTGGCGCAACATTTTCACCCCATCCGATGACACCATCGGAATCTCTTATTTCAACAAGAGTTGCTACACGAGACTCATGACTTCCATCAGAGGTTCGTAACGGATTCACCATGTGAAGCGGAGTCCTCACCACCCGGATCCGGTCAATACGCATGATGCAATCATGCCACCACAGGTACTTGCATACCGAAGGTACAGCCATACCGCCTATCCTCGCACAATGGCTATTCGTATTCTTCTCTGTGACGACCATGACATGGTGAGAGATGCCTTAGGGCGAGTTCTCTCCGAAGAAGCCGATTTCGAAGTAGTGGCATCCGCCCGCAGTGTTGATGCCTGTCTCAAACATCTCGCACAGAACGAAGGAAAAATCGATGTTGCCGTCATTGACGTGCGCCTTACGGATGGCGTTGGGCATGACATCACCCGCTGGATTCGAGCAAATCAATCAGCAATCCGTGTTGTTCTTCTCACGTCCTTTCTTGAAGACGAACTGCTCGTCGAGGGCTACTCGACGGGGGCAGACGCACTCATTTTGAAAGGCGCGCCGACACGAGATCTCACGGAAGCAATTCGTGATGTGCATGCAGGGCTGCGTCTGATTGACGCTTCCGCTGCCCGTGCCGCATCTCAGCGACTGCAGCAATCCAACCCGACTCGCGTCAGCGTGCTGGAAGGCACAGATAGAGAGATTGCTGAACTCATCTCTAAAGGCATGACCGACAAAGAGATTGCAGCCGCAATGAACTTCAGTACGCAGACCATTAAGAATCATGTATCGCGGATCCTGACAGTGGTCGGTGCTGCGAACAGAACGCAACTTGCTGTCATGGTGGCAACAGCAAATCTTTCTGAATCACAAGAGACCAAGAAACACTCCTGAGATGCCTTGTCCCGTCGAGATTCCAGCAGGGATGTGTTCTGACCATCAGGTAGAGCCCCTTCTCAGGAACTTGCGTGATTACATCGGATTACACACTCCAGTTCGCAATGAATACGGCGACGTTGTCGACCTGCAACTTCTGTGGTGGAACGATGCATACGAGGGGATTCGCATTCATCCACCCGTCGTAGGACAAAGCATGATGGCCACCTACTACGAACCGGAAGGTGTGCTTGAGATTGTTGCGCAAGTCCTTGAACAAGGAACTGTCAAACAGATTTTTTCTATCGGCGAAAAGGCCGTGGACCACTATCGCCCACCAGAGTTACTTGTCCGTATTGAAGTGACATGGATGCTGGTGGGTGATGCAATTGTCGAGATCGGTTCCGACCTCAGCCAGATGACGGCACTGGAATTAGACCTCATTGCTCAGCGCAAGGCTTATACAGATGCAACACGCCAAGCAACCCTTGAATCAGAACGTTCACGCATTGCCCGTGACTTACACGACTCCATCATTCAAAACCTCTTTGCCATCAGTCTCAATCTCAAGACTCGCGAGGACAAAGACTGGGCAATCAATTCGCTCAATGACGTCATCAGTGAAATTCGCAGCACCATCTTTGATATCACTCCCGATTCGCGACCACCCCTAAAAGACAGTGTGGAGAAGATCATGGAGATGTTCTCCGGTGCGTGGCCGTCATCTCCCAATCTTCATTTACGTCTTGAACGCGAATTACCCGATGACCTCGTCGATGATATTGAAAATGTCATTCGTGAAGGGCTGTCAAATGCAGCACGGCACGCAAAGGCCTCACACGTCGAAGTCTCCGTATCTGTCACTGCCGATGACATCACTGTGCTCATTACCGATGACGGCATAGGACCGCAAGGCGCTCAGCGCCGTCGCGGTGGCGGAACACTTTCCCTTGATCATCGTGCAGCGGTGCGTGGTGGGCAGTATCTACTCACACCCGGTAGCACGTCTGGGTCCATTCTTTCCTGGACCTGCCCCATCAATTAGTCCCTCGGTGCCCCTATCGAAGTACTACGGCACCAAGTACCGAGGTACCGCCACGCCGGGTACCCAGGTACCAAGCAACGGGTACCAAAGCATGGCAAATGCAACCTTAAAAATTGTTTGAGTGTCTGTATGGAAACAACACCAAACACCAGCCCATCCATCCGCCGCCACCTGGTCCGCCTGGGAATCTCACTGGCGACAGTGATCACAGCCGGATTCGGAGTTGTCACCGCAGCTTCGGGCGCAATGTTCACCGACACCGAAACAGCCACCATGGATGTTTCATCAGGTTGGGTTGACATCACCGTCGGCGGCACCAACGTGGTAGCTCTCAGCAACCTGAAGCCTGGCGACGTGTTCTTCCGTTCGATGAACTTAGCCAATGCCGGATCTTTGGATTTCAAATACGCCATGACAGCCACCCGCCCCACCGGTGCCGGCGCTCCACTGGTCGATGCAATTTTGGTCGAGACATGGAAACTGACTGACGGAGCCAACTGCACCGCAGCCAAGTACCAAACCGGCACACTGATCGCTGCGTCCAGCACTCTGACCGCTCTGCAAGTGTCGAATCAGTTGATGGCTCCTGCTAGTTCACACGCAGTGTGCTTCCGCTTGAGTCTCCCCATGTCAACACCTAACGCCATTGCCGGCAAGACATCAAACGTCTCAATCACAATCGCTTCAGAACAGGCCTAATGAACATTCGGCGCATCTTCTCTGCCTTCGTGGCAGCGTCAGCTATGGCGGCGGTCCTTGGCTCCCTTGTGGTAGCCGGGGCCACCGCCCAAGCGGCGCGTTCAGACAAGATGCACCTTCACATCGTGGGCGGCTCGATGGAGCCCACCATCCACATCGGTGACATCATCACCGTCGATCCAAAATTGTCTCCCGAGATCGGAGACGTCATCACCTTTAAAGTCGATGACAACACTGTGACTCACCGAGTAACAAAGCGTTGGGCCTCGACAGACCCTCACGGCGTCGTGCACGCGATGTTCAAAACCAAGGGCGATGCCAACGCCACCGAAGATGCATGGACACTCGCAGAAGGCCAGATCTACGGAACAGTTGTTTCCACACCCAGAATTGTTGTCGCCGCAGAGCCATTCGCAAATCATCCGATGTTGATTGCACTGTTGCTTTTTCCACTGCTGGCATCAATTCTGATGACGGAGTTCCTGACGATGCGCAACGAAGTGCGCCAACTGCGCCGCCGCGGTGTTGAGTGCCCGGAGCGGGAATCGAACCCGCAAGAAGTTGCCTTCCGGGGGGTTTAAGCCCCCTGCGTCTGCCAGTTCCGCCATCCGGGCAAGAACGTATTTAGGCTACGCGCGAAGAAGGCTGCTCTGACCGAATGGTGCGGCGAGAATTGCCGGAAATTTCGACCGTGAACTGCAACATGGTGCGCCACAACAGCGTGCGAACGCGATCGGCCTCGGGCGGTTCGAGGCGATTGATGCAGACGACGCCTTCAATCATGTCGCCGATTGCTGCCGTGAAGGGCCGATCGGACAAACGCACCGCAACTACCCCACCGACGCCATCGCGAGAGCGACGAATGGTGCGATTCACCCCAACAACGCGCGGTGGACTGCGAAACCCAGGAACGACCAGATCAAGTTCAGCGGAGCGCTGAGCGAGTACTCGCGCTGCTGCTGTGAACTTCATAGTGGCCGACTGGGTCATGTGTACATATTGCCAACAGGGTGTTGCACCCTTTCCAGCCCTGCCACCCCCGCGTCATAAGGTGTGCATGTCGTGGATACTGAACTCAACCCTTTGCAACAAGCCATCATTGATTCATTAGGTGTTCCCGTCGACTGGGAACCATTACCCACCGAAGTTATTCACGCGATCGAATCACAGCTCACCCAAGCTCTTGCGCCACTTGAGGGCAAGTTCACTGCCGAAGAACCTCTTCGCATTAACAAGCACCACATCGCCACCGTGCACGGCTGCGAGAAGTACCACGTGCTGAATCGTGAGAGTCAGTTTGCGTGGAACATCAATACGGTGCGTGGCACCATCGCACACAAAGGCATTGAACTGTTGATGAATTGGCGCGGGCCAATTGTTCCGGCAGAGATTGTTGATGCTGCGATCATCAGCGTTTCTGAGAACCCCCGCCAAAGTGCATCGGGGTTCATCAACACACTCTCCGAGCACGAATACGCCGAATTACGCGGCACGGTTCTTGCAGCAGTGACCAGTTTCATTGAATGCTTCCCACCCATCAAGCCACAGTGGCGCCCAATGGTCGAATACTCCGCGTCCTATTCGTTGTTCAACAACTCAGTTGTCTTTTCTTCACGCATGGACTTAGTTCTTGGTGGGCCAGGCAAGAAAGTTCTCATCGACCTCAAGACCGGTCGACTCACTGCAACACATCGAGACGACTTACGTTTCTATGCACTCGTCGAAACACTGCGCAGCAGACAAGCACCACGCCAGCTGGGCTCGTACTCGCTCGACTCTGCACGCCTCGACGAAGAAGATGTCACCGAGGGATTACTGCAAGCAGCCGTGCGACGCACTGCAGCAGGCACTTTGCTGATTGCGGAACTTGCCCTCAAAGAGCGAACACCAGAACTTCGTGCCGGCGCTCAATGCAGATGGTGCCCCATCAACGAAGAATGCGAAACAGGCATCAAGTACCTCCGTCAGATCAACGGCGAAGAAGACGACTAGTCGTCTGACAACCGCACGTGCGGTGTCATCAGTGCAAACGGAACACCAAGACTCACAGACCCACGCACGGTGCTGATGTATCGGCCAGGCTGTGTTGCCTTCTTCGGTGGCGAGGTGGTGTTCTCCCCGAGTTCTTCTGCCAACTCAAAGAGATCGTCCACGCTGGCAACCATGCCCCACAGAGATGCACCGGGTTGCGTGATGTGCGGACCAGAAACCACTTCGATGATGGTGTTCTCTAATTTGTGAAAACGCTGCACAGCACCGTTGCCCAATTGACGTTCACGTCGAACTTCCAAACCAAGCGCGGCAGTGATTGCCTGCGTTGTGCGATCAATATTGTCCGTGTTCACCACGACATGATCAAGACCAATGACCTTCTGACGGCCGATTGTCGACATCGAGGGACGTGGCGTCGTGCCCGAAACGAGTGTGGTGCGAATCCCATCAATCTCGATGATCTCGTCACGACCGACATCGATGGTCCAGCCGTGCAGACCAGGGGTCTCGCCGGAAACGACAACGTCGACATCAGCGAGGGTGCAGGTGAATTCATCGAACGTGAGTCCGATGGCCTGCCAGGGAGTAAGCGCACCGCCAACGTGCAAAGCAACGAGGCGATTCATATGGGGAACGGTCTAACCGCGACCCATGTTTGGACGCTTGCCGTGGTTGGCCTTTGAGCGGCGCATGCGCGCCTTGCGCTTCTTGGTCTTCTTCGACATAGGAGTCAAGGCTATCGGGCAAAAACCCGAGCGCCACAGGCCCCGACCACGGCAATGAAGAGCGGATTAGCCCTGACGCCAGCGGGCTCGACCATTGGAATATGGAACACCGGAAGCATTTGTGGTGGAACAGACATAGCTCTTCCCATTGAAGGTTCCCTTCGCACCCTGAGGGGCGCAATAGGAACCGGGGGTGATGGTGGGCAGTGCACCTGATTCTCCGGATGGCTGCTGCGCCACCGTGGACTGGGGTGCTGGTGGGACTACCGGCGCCGCTGTACCAACCGGAGCAGATGACCCACCACCCGCAGATGCTGAGCCGGTGCTCTTGGCAGATCCCCACGGAGCAATCGTGGTGGTCTTGCACGATGCATTGAGCAAGTTTTTGATGCGACCCCACTCGCTGGTATCCATGCTCAGACCCCACTGTTTTTTCACAGCAACCCAATCGGCAAGATATGTGCAGAGATACGCAGAATTTTTCGGGATCCAGTTTGAAGGATCTTTATCGCTCTTCGATTGGTTCTCGGAATCCCTCACTGCAATCAGGGATCGATCATCGCTGAGATCATTGGCGAATTGTTCGCGCTTTGCAGCAGACCACGAGTGGGCACCGGAATCCCAAGCCTCTTTCAACGCGACCACATGGTCGATATCAACATCTGCTGGATACGAATACCGCTGATTGTCGTAGGGCGAATACCAATCCCCTGCGATGACCTTGCATCCGTAAGCATCAACCTGGGCATTGGTGAGTGATTCTGCGATGAGAACTTCTTCTCGAGTGGAGCAACCATCACGGTCAAGGTCTGACCAGTGCTTGAACAATGAGCGCTTGTAACCAGATTGCTGCTCTCGTGCCTGAGGAATGGTGGCCAATACAGAGAGTGCTGTCGGAGATCCTGCTGACCCCTTCGGAGCCATCGTTGTTGTTGTCGTTTTCTTCTTGACGGTTGTCGTTGTCTTTTTTGCAATGGGCGACACATCGGTTTGTGCACCTGATACCGAGACACATCCAACAGAAACCACCATTGCAATTGCGGGGAAAACAATCAGTGTGCGCTGCAGTTTCTTGCTCAGTTGCGAATTCATTTTCTTCTCCTAAATAGGAACAACTGCTGGCTGGCCAGCAGTGCCATCTTCGTTGTCATTAATGACATATTCAAAACGACGTGGTGCGATGGAGTATTCCTGTTTGACCAGGATCCCTAGGCTCACCATCGTATTCAGACGACGAACGAGAATGGTTCGGCTGATGCCAATGAACTTCTGCAGTTGGTCCGGCCTATGAATACCGCTCTCAATTGCGAGAAAAATCTCAATACTCAATGGGTCAGGTTGTATCGCGACTTTGGTGTTGACCTGCTGAATCTCGGAAACTGAATTTCCGATTCTTTCGAGCATTCGTTGGAGAGCTTCAGGGATGTGGTCGTCTGGCGCCATGGTCATCGGTGGCTCGACCGAATGATCGCTCTGACGATCTTGTCAGTGACTCTTTGCAGAAGTCACCCACTTGTCACCCCAGGCAGCCAAAAGTTCGAAAGCAGGAAGCACAGCTTCACCTTTTTTTGTGAGGTGGTACTCAAAACGTTTTGGCTTGTCGCTGTATTGCCGCTTCTCCACCACTTCATGAGCCACAAGTGTGTTGAGACGGTCGGTGAGAATATTGCGCGCAATGGTGAGTCCATTTTGAATTTCTTCGAAACGGTGAGAGCCCCCCGCGATAGAAAGGACGACCAAAGGAGTCCACCACTCGCCGACCACGCCAAGGGCATCGGCCAATGGGCTGTTGAGATGATCGAAGTTCTTGCGAATAGTCATGCGTCACAACCATAGGTGTGAGGTGTGTCGTATTTAGGGAATTACGCCATTGGCATTTATGCAAATAGGAATTGATTTACAAATCAATTAAGTACCTAAGTACTTCAGAAGTACCTATGTACTTCAGAGGTTGTCCAGCTCGATGAAGATGCATTCGCCAGGGCATACATCGGCGGCCAACACCACATCCGACATGTCTCTCTCGGTTACTTCGGCCAATGACCCGGACCCACCCGGATCGTTGAGGGGTTCTCCCCGTTCCGCCACGTATGCAATGCCATCCTCCATTTGAACAAACACATCGGGACAGTGATCAACACACAGCCCATCCCCTGTGCAGAGGTCTTGGTCAATCCATACGCGCACACCTAGGACGGTACCTGCAGGAGGGCTTTAGCCTGCACTGCATGACTTCTGCCACGCCTCGCGCACCACGTCGCGACTCCTTGCGCACTCGAGTAACCGGAGACGTCAATGACCCCTATTCCTGGCTACTGCAGAAGGAAGACCCCGACACTGCGGCCTATCTCCAAGCGGAGAATGCCAGTGCTGATGAGTTTTTTGCATCACAGTCCGACACCGTCGAATCGATCTTTCAGGAGATCAAATCGCGTGTCAAAGAAGACGACTCCAGCTACCCCGTTCTTCACCACGGATGGTGGTACGCCTCGCGCACCGAGACCGGGAAGTCATACGCCATTCATTCGAGGGGCAAGACAGCCGATACTGCCAGTGACATTGTGTTGCTCGACGAGAACACCGAAGCAGCCAATTCCGACTATTTCTCGTTGAGCGCATTTGATATCTCACATAGTGGTCAGCTTCTTGCATGGTCAAGCGACATCGACGGCAGCGAGATGTACACCCTGCGCATTCGCGATCTCACGACAGGCGCAGAGTTGCCAGATGAGATTCCCAATACAACGTGGGGTGGCACCGCGTGGTCACAGAACGATGAATGGCTCTTCTATGTCACCGCCGACGAAGCAATGCGCCCCGACAAAGTGTGGCGTCATCGCGTTGGCACACCTTCATCTGAAGACGTCGTCGTTTTGGAAGAACCGGACGAACGTTTCTTTGTCGGCGTTGGAGCGAGCCGATCAGGGGAATGGATCATGATCGATTCATCCAGCAAGACCTCGAGTGAGTGCTGGGTCATCAATGCTGCTGCGCCCACACTCCCGCCGCAGTCAATTGCGCCGCGCCGCGATGATGTGGAATACCAAGTCGACCATTGGGGTGACGTATTCGCCATCACGACGAATCTGAACGCTGTCGACTTTCAAGTCATGACCGCTCCCGTTGACCAACCGAGCGTGTGGTCCACACTGATTGAACACATTGACGGGCAACGCATCACACAGTTTGATTGCTTTCACACATTTGCGGTCATGCAGCGATGGATCGAAGGACAACAAGTCATTTCCGTTGTGTCTCCAGCCGGCTTGATCTCCACTATTCACATTCTTGATGAGCCCCATGAGGCAGAGATCGACTCCAACCCTGATTGGACGACTGATGGCATCAGGATCAGTTATCAGTCGTTGACTTCGCCAAACACCACTGCGTGGTACTCAATTGCAACGCACCAGTTGACATCACTTAAGCAAACCGAAGTTCTTGCAACAGACCTTTCTCGTTACGTGTCGGAACGGTTGTGGGCAACATCGCCAGACGGCACACAAGTTCCCGTGGACATTGTGCGTCATGTGGACACCCCAGTTGATGGCACTGCTCCCGGCATTGTGTACGCATACGGTTCGTATGAAATCTCCACACCACCGTGGTTTTCGATTGCACGATTGTCGCTTCTTGATCGCGGATGGGTGTGGGCTTTGGCGCATCCACGCGGTGGAGGCGAGATGGGGCGCAAGTGGTACAACGACGGCAAGTTGCTGAAGAAGCGCAACACATTTCTTGACACCATCGCCTGCGCAACTCATCTAGCGGATGCAGCAATCTGCGATGGCAGCAAACTGGTTGTGCGCGGTGGGAGCGCAGGAGGTCTTCTTGTCGGTGCCTGCATCACCATGAACCCAACTCGATTCGCTGGCGCAATTGCCGAGGTGCCCTTTGTCGATGTTGTGAACACAATGAGCGACCCAACACTCCCGCTCACAATCACCGAGTGGGAAGAATGGGGTGACCCTCGCGAAGAGCCGTTCGCTTCGTACATTCTCAGTTACTCGCCTTATGACAACACCACAAACATGACGTACCCCGCCCTGTATGTGACAGCCGGACTCAATGACCCGCGCGTGAGTTATCACGAGCCAGCTAAATGGGTCGCTCGTCTTCGCCACGAATCACCCGAGACAACAGTGGTTTTCAAATGCGAAATGGGGGCCGGGCACGGTGGCCCCTCTGGTCGTTACGAACAGTGGCGTGATGAAGCACGGACACTGTCATTCGCCATTTTCAGCGTCTCGTGAATCGTCAGCGCTGAGCTGCTGCAATAAATAACTAACTCAGCACAGCAGCGATAAACAACAGCGCCATCATCGCGAGATTGCGCGCAACATCACGCATCGATGGGGGCCGTTTGCTCTTGCTTCCGAAACATGCACACGGCACCGTGGATTTCGTTGCGATTTGTGCAAGTAAGAACGCCGTGAATATCAACAGCAACAAAGTTGCGGCACCTAACACCTGAGGTAAAGGGACAAGCACAATCAAGAGAGCACCCAACAACAATTCCAATGGCGGTAGCACCACAGCCACGGCTGGCCACACATTTTGTGCGCGCGCATCACGCTTCCACTGTTTGTAATCCGTCACTTTCGATGCACCCGCAAGTGCAATCAATACGCCGACAACACCAGCACACAGACGAGCAATCATGCGTCAGCCAGGATGTTCGGCGCTGACAACTTTGCCGCGGAAAAACACCATGGCATTCGCAACATTGTCTTCATGGCGCAAGGAGTGAACACGACCTACTACGAAGAAATGATCTCCAACTTCAGTCTGTGAATCCAAAGAGCAGTCGATGGTTGCAATGACGCCGGGCAAAACAGGACTTCCGAGTGCTGATGGACTCCAATCAACGCCTTCGAACTTATCGTCGCCTTCCTTTGCAAACCGCCAGCAGAACTCTTCATGTTGTGCGCCCAACACATTCACGCAGAAATTTCCTGACTCTGCGATTGATGCCCACGAACGAGACTTTGTTCCTGGCAAAAACCCAACCAACGGTGGTTCGAGCGAGACCGAAACAAAAGAACCGATGGTGATACCGAAAGGCTTCCCCGCCTTGTCGACGCCAGTCACCACAACCACTGAAGTGGGAACATGTCCGAGTACTGCGCGGAATTGGGCTGAATCAATTTCTGTGGTCACATGTCCACAGTAGACCACCTAGGTCACAGGAAGATTGTTGCGCCTTCTCGAGCAACAAAGACTTCTGTTGCACCAGTTGCACCACATGCCTTCACTGCATCCAATTCATCATCAGTGCGATCCGGGTCATGGTGATACAGCGCAACACGACGAGCATTACACGCGACTCCGGTTGCAACAGCAAACTCTGCTGTGCAATGACCCCATGTCTTCTTCGTTTCAAATTCATGTGCCGTGTACTGGGAGTCGTGAATCAGAAGATCAACGTCTTGAGCCAACTCTCGAACACCATCGGGAAGAGCGAATGAGCCGTCATACGGCTGTTGATGATCAGAGATGTAAGCGATGCTCGCACCACCAATCTCAATGCGATATCCGACTGTGGGTCCGATATGGGGAACCAAACGAGACTTCACCGAGTAACCATCAATCATGAAGTCATTGTCAGCGACATCGTGGAATTCAAACTTTCCACGAAGGTCATGAAGTTCGACAGGAAATGTCGGCTGACGAATTGCGTTCGAGACCGATCGCATAAACGAGGTGCCATCTTCTTGTTGTGGTCCGAACAATTCAAGACGTGCACCATCTTGAAGAATTGGTCCGAAGAACGGGAACCCTTGGATGTGATCCCAGTGAAGGTGAGTCACAAGAGCTACAGCATCAAGCGGTTCAGGCGTGCTCTCGGCATACGCCATTCCGAAATAGCGCAAGCCAGTCCCGAGATCAAGAAGAAGGGGGCGTTGTCCTTCGGCTTCAACTGCAACACATGATGTGTTGCCGCCGTATTTTGCAGTGGAGGGTCCGTGACATGGCGTTGAACCACGTACGCCGTAAAACGTCACTTTCATAACGACCCTGCCCCCATCACCCAAACGCTACGGAGGTCTTCTCCCGTTGTACACGTTTGTCTTAGTGACGCCTGTCGCAGACATCAGGACTACCGTTGACACATGGCTTACGACATCTCCACCGGCACGGTCACTGCGAACGGCATTGACTTCACGTACCTCGAATGTGGAACGGGACCACTCGCCTTGTGCCTGCACGGATTCCCCGATTCAGCACACAGTTGGCGACACCTTCTTCCCGCATTGGCACAAGCAGGATTCCGAGCAGTTGCACCCTTCACCCGCGGCTACGCCCCCACTGCAGTCGCGCCAGACGGCCTGTATCAAACCGGAGCACTGTCCGCCGACGCCAATGCCCTGCACGCCGCACTCGGCGGAGACGGCGATGCCGTCATCATTGGCCACGACTGGGGCGCGCCCAGTGTGTACGGAGCAGCAGCGAGCGAACCAGATCGTTGGAAGCGAGTTGTGGGAATGGCAGTTCCACCTGGACCTGCCATTGGTGCAGCCTTCGTCAACAACCTTGATCAGATCAAGCGCAGTTGGTACATGTTCTATTTCCAACACCCGCTGTCTGACATCGTTGTTCCCTCGAACGATCTCGCATTCATTGACATGTTGTGGCGTGACTGGTCACCCAAGCACGATGGCGCAGTTGACGCAGAGAACTGCAAGGTCTGCCTTCGCACACCAGAGAATCTCACTGCGGCCTTGGGCTATTACCGATGCAACATCGGCGCAGGACCACGCGATGAAAAATACAATGCGATTCAAGCGGCAGGTGGTGGCGAACTACCGCAACCCACGCTGTACTTACATGGAGCCGACGACGGCTGCATCGGCCGTGAAGTTGCAGAATCGATGCGCACGTTAAGCCCATGGGCCACGCTGAAAATTGTTGAAGGTGCAGGCCACTTCCTGCAGCTTGAAAAGCCAGCAGAAGTCAACAAGTTGATTATTGATTGGGTTACGGCAAAGTAAATCGAGCACCCGAACGAAGAATAAGACCTTCGTTCACTAACGCTTCAAGAAGTTTTGTTGCACGCTCGACATCGTGCTCCAAATTCATGGCACGAACAATTGCTTTTTGAGTTGCCATGCCATCATTGACTGCTCGCATTGCTCGACCTCGGGCTTGGCGATCAGACCCCTCAAACTTTGCTTGCGGCTTACTCGCACCAGCAGACAAAGGCGCAGGATCATCGCCCACCCCATGCCACTTACATTGTTTCTTCACCGGACATGCGGTGCACTGAGGAGAACGAACAGTGCAGTGACGTGCACCAAAGTCCATCATCACTTGGTTCCAGTCCCAGCCCAATCCTTCAGGAACCAGTTGATCCGCTAACTGCTGTAACGCACGAGCCTTAAGCGGCTCCCCTTCAAGTCGCGACAGAACACGCGACACGTTGACATCAACAACCGCAACATCCTGGCGATGTGCAAAGGCAAGAATTGCTCGTGCTGTGTATTGACCAATTCCTGGCAGTGCGAGAAGTTCATCCAAGGTTGATGGCATCACGCCGTCGAAATCACGAGCAAGAACAATTGCGGTCTCGCGCAAGTTGCGGCACCGGCGCGGATAGCCAAGGCCAGACCACAGTGCAAGCGCATCACCTAAAGATGCCTTCGCCATGTGTCCGGGCGTGGGAAATTCTGCAATGAAGTTCTCGTACTTCGGAAGCACGCGAGCAACGGAGGTTTGTTGCAACATGACCTCGCTCACGAGGACATGCCATGCATTGTTGGTGCGCCGCCACGGCAAATCACGCAGTGATCCGCTGCCCCATTCAATGAGGCCAGTGGCGATGCGGTCGTGGCGGCTTACTCGCCCCACACTTCCGTTCCGTCATATGGACGTCGACGCTCTGGCGCAAACTCACGCTTCCAGACCATGACGCGGCGACGGAAGTAGCACACTTCCTTACCGTCTTGGTTGAAACCCTTGGTCTCAACAAGAACCGTTCCGCGATCGTTCTTCGACTTGCTCTCATTGATTTCGAGAACGCGAGTCTCAGCATGAATGGTGTCGCCATGGAATGTCGGGAACTTGTGCTGCAGGGTTTCTACTTCCAAGTTTGCAATTGCTGCGCCACTGACGTCAGGAACACTCATGCCCAAGACGAGCGAGTACACCAAGTTGCCCACCACAACGTTGCGACCTTGAACACTCTCCTTTGCGAACCAGTCATTGGTGTGCAAAGGGTGATGGTTCATTGTGATCATGCAAAAGAGATGATCGTCATACTCTGTGATTGTTTTTCCAGGCCAGTGACGAAATACGTCGCCAGGAACAAAGTCTTCGAGATAACGGCCAAAGGGGCGCTCATGTGTTGTCATGAGAGCAAACGCTAGTGGGGACGAGGCGAGCCGTCCGTATCGTCACCTTCAAATTCGAGGTCGCCTGGTTCAAAAGCAGGCATCGGGAACTGACCAGTTCTGTCTTTGGGGGCGTATTTCTCCACCCAGTCCACCGTGCTGAGACCGCGTTCGGTTTGCGACTGTGCCAGTCGAGAGATTGGCTGCAAACGGTGCTTACGGTCGATGGCAAACGGCCCGACCCGCAATGACAGGTAACAAGCCCACCCGACAACGATCGGTAACCAATACTGAGCCACGCGATACGACAACACGCCAACGGTCGCTGTGCGTCGCGCAAGACCGAAGCCCACAAGAGATGGAATGTAGATGCCTTCCACTAATCCGAGACCGCCAGGCGTAATTGGCACAACAGAAAACACATTCGCGATGCCGAAGGCAACAATCAGTCCGTCGAACCCGACATCACCGCCGAATGCACGCAAGAAAACCCACAAAGAGAACGCATCAAGCAACCAGTTCACTGTCGCCCAACCAACAACTCTGCGCAACAGTTTCTTGTCGAGGATGAGTCCTTCGATTCGAGAACCGAGATGAGCCAAAACTTCAGCCGCATGTTGCTCATCAAAACGAAAACGACGAGCAATTGCGCGAACGATTCGCTCTGATCGACCCTGGCCTTCGAGCAGTCCGAAGATGAGGAATGCAGCAAATGCCATGAAGATGACACCGACAAGCGCAGCTGATCCGTATGCAGCATTCACGCCACGGAATGGAATCGAGATGATAAGACCGAACCACAAAATGAGATTGAGAACTGCTGCCGAACCAATACCGGCTGTAGCCAATGCGAACGCAGCATCGGGGCCAGGAATGCCACACATTGTGATGAGTCGATAGCCAAGTGCAGAACTTGCAGCACTTCCACCGGGAACAATGTTGCCCAACGCCTTTGTGCTCAATTGGATTCGAAAAAGTCGACCGCGACTAATGCGTTCGCCATGATCTCCGAGGGCTGCACGCGTTAACAATGAATATGCAAAGAGCGAGAAACCTTGCAACCCGATTCCGACCAACAAGAGATACGGGTTAATCGTGTTTAAGTCTCTCACTGCCTGTCGAAAACCAGGAACGAGAGGAAGCACAAAGAAGTAGACAACCACTGCTACTGCAAGGATCTGCAGAGTGCGGCGGAAGGTCTTTGGCTTCTTCTGCTCGTTATTCATTCCCACCATCGTGACCGACAAACCCCTATCGAACAGGGAATGCCTCTACAAGCCCCGCCACCATTGACCGCAGTTGAGCTCCATAGGATGCGTCTGTCTTTCCACAGTGAACGATAACGAGGTCACGACGAGGCGAAACCCACAGAATTTGTCCTTCATACCCGTGAGCCATGATTGAACCTTCATCATCAGGCCACACCCACCACTGCGCGCCGTACTCCATCAACATGTCGGGATCATGAGCAACGACACGACCGGCGTATTCCACCCACCCTTCAGGCAGAAGTCGCTTTCCATTCCACACACCATCGTTGAGATACAAGTAGCCGAAGCGAGCGAAGTCTCGCGCTGTTGCATACACAAATGATGAAGCAACGAAAGTTCCAGCGTCATCAAACTTTGCGATTGCTGAATTCATTCCAATCTCGTCAAAGAGACGAGTCTGCATGAATGACTTGAAGAGCTGATGCGAACCAGTTGGTTCATTCAAAGCATTAGCCAACACTCGGGCAATGATGTTTGTAGTGCCGGAGGAATACAGCCATTGTGTCCCCGGAGCATGCAGTAAGGGTTTTGATGCTGCGTAACTTGCATGGTCACCCGTGAACTCTGATTCTGCAAACAACATCTCGATGACATCAGAGACCGAGCCATCGACATAATCCTCGATCCATGACAAACCACTGCGCATGGTCAACAAGTCATCGAGGGTGATGTCACGACGTCCGTCTGATTCCCATTGCGGAAGAAGATGAGAATCGGAGATGTTCAGCACTCCGTCTTTGACGGCCATGCCGACGAGAGCCTGAGTCATGCTCTTTGCCATTGACCACGAGATCAGAGTTGAGTCCTGATTGATTCCTTCGCCATAGAACTCATGAACAACCTGCCCGCGATGCACCACAAGCAACGCATGGGTCTCCCCTTCACTGGACGGGCGTTGCTCAATCAGGCGACATGCCTCGCGCAGTGTGAACTCATGAACTTCCTCGCCCACCGAGCCCTGTGGCCAGTCGGTGGTCGGAAATGGCCTAGCACTCATCCCTCAACACTAGGCGTGACCAATAACCGCCCACTAGCGAGCCCTTTCTCAGCATGGAAGTGCCCGCGGGTATACGAATCGGGACACAGAATCACTAGCGTTTTCGCCTATGAGCACAGCGCCCGACCTTCAGACCGCCGCATCGGTCATCAACACAGCCCGCGCAATGGTGGACACCGCCATTGCGACACTGATTGCAAAAGGTGGGCCCGACGCGAATCAGACCCTTGCCTACGACATTGCTCACGTTGCAGCTGCCGTAGAAACATCACGTGGTCTTCTCGCATATGGCGCAAAGGGCACAGTCGAAGGAAACATCACATGTGCTTTCACCGCTGACATGGTGCATGACTTCATTACTCGCCTCATCGGTCGAGAGAAGTTGTGGGGCGTTGATCCTTCCGGTCTTTCCAGCACACACGATTTCGTACAGACGTATCGCGACCCAGCATTCCTCGCATCACTTGCCGACCAGCAAGGCCCTCGTCACTTAGGTGACGAATTCGAAATGGTGCAAGACACATTCCGTTCATTCGGTGCCAAGGTGATTGCACCAAAGGCAGAGCACGTGCACCGCCACAACAGTGACGTTCCTGAAGAGGTCATCGCAGGTCTTGCAGAGATCGGCGCATTCGGACTCAGTGTTCCAGTGGAATACGACGGCTTCTCTGAAGGCGGCGAAGGCGAATACATGGCATCGGTGATTGCAACTGAGGAACTCACACGCGCATCACTTGGTATTGGTGGCTCGCTCATCACACGCCCAGAAATCCTCACTCGTGCATTGGTCAAGGGCGGCACCGAAGAGCAGAAGCACGAATGGTTGCCAAAGCTCGCCAGCGCAGAAGTGATGGCCGCAGTTGCAGTGACCGAGCCCGACTACGGCTCTGACGTTGCAAACTTGAAGACAACTGCAGTGGAAGCACCTGGTCCTAACGGTGAAGCAGGGTGGCTCATCAATGGTGTGAAGACATGGTGCACATTCGGCGCTCGCGCAAATGTTCTGATGCTTCTTGCTCGCACAGATCCAGATCGTTCAAAGACTCACCGCGGCTTGTCACTTTTCATCGTGCCGAAGCCAATTGGCGATGCACACGGTTTCATGTTCACGCAAGACGGTGGCGGAAAGATGGAAGGTCGCCCCATCGACACCATCGGTTATCGCGGAATGCACAGCTACGAAATCGCAATCGAAAACTGGTGGGTTCCTGAAACAAACCTCATCGGTGGCCGCGATGGTCTGGGCAAGGGTTTCTACTTGCAGATGGCTGGCTTTGAGAATGGACGTTTGCAGACAGCTGCTCGCGCCGTCGGTTTGATGCAAGCCGCATATGAAGCAGCTTTCGATTACGCACAGAACCGCACAGTGTTTGGTCAGCCCATTAGCGAATACGAACTCACCCAGGTGAAGTTGGGTCGCATGGCTGTCATCACCCAAGCATCACGACAGTTCTCCTACGCAGTGGCTGAGATGATGGGCCGTGGCGAGGGTGCAATGGAAGCCAGCATGGTGAAGGCGTATGTCTGTCGAGCAGCTGAATGGGTTGCGCGCGAGGCACTCCAGATTCACGGCGGCTTCGGTTATGCCGAGGAATACTCCGTGAGCCGTCTCTACGTCGACGCTCGTGTGTTATCCATCTTTGAAGGAGCAGACGAAACTCTGTGCCTCAAGGTGATCGCAAAGAACCTCTGCGAAGCTGCAAAGAAGTAACTGCTAGAGCAAATCCAGCAATGAACTGATTCGCCGACAGTCCACAAGGTCTGCGGCATCGTTGAACGGGTCCACCAACACCGGAATTAATCCGGCAGCGGTGGACCCTTCTACGTCCATGGTCACCGAATCACCCACATAAGCAATTCGTGATCGATCAATGCCTTCAAAGAATGGCAGTGCATGTTCAAAAATCTTTGGGTCAGGTTTTGCAACCCCCACAACATCGCTATCGATGATGCAACGAACACTCGCGAGTGCACCGTCACCTATCTGGCAAATTGCGCTGCGTTGCAGAATCTCAGCAATCTGTCCGGATGCATTACTCACGACACCAATAGGAACATTGCGCTCGTTCAGAACTCGCAATGCCTCTACAGATCCCGCCAACGGAGCACGCCATAAATGAGCGTGTCGTGTTCGTTGCAATACAAAGGCGGCTGCGTCCACTTCGTGATTGGGCACTCCGACAAATGCCACGTAGGCACGGTTGTAGTCGTCCCAATCGGATTCGCCTCCTCCAGCACGTGACTTGGCCGCCATCGCCCCATAATGCGCACGCACATATAAAGAATGATCCGAGCCAGCCCCGTAATAGGCCAAAGTGGGCGCCAGGACTGCTGGGTCAGGGATGAGGAAGACTCCCCCAGCGTCGAACAGAATCGCGTCGTACTCGGCTTTCACTTGCGCAACCGTAACCCCTACGCTTGACCCATGCGCCCCGCTCGTGACTTTTTCAAACCCCTTGCCGCCGGAGCTCCGACTCCCGTCCAGGAAATCCCTTTCAAGCCAAGTCGTGTCATTCACTTCTTCCCGCCACACAACGAAAAGATGGTGGCCAAGCTCCCCGAGACCATCCCGAATGTCGACATCATCCTGGGCAACTTAGAAGATGCAATCCCGATGGCCGACAAAGAAGCTGCTCGTGCAGGTCTCATCAAGGTCGCAAATGAACTCGACTTTGGTGACACCCAGTTATGGACACGCGTCAACAGCCTTGACTCACCGTGGTTCCTTGACGACCTCATCGAAATCGTGACAAAGGCCGGCGACAAGTTCGACGTCATCATGATTCCAAAGGTCGAAGGTCCAGAAGACATTCACTACGTCGACCGCTTGCTTGCACAACTCGAAGCACGCGCCGGATTGAAGAAGCCTCTTCTTCTTCACGCAATTCTTGAAACAGCACGTGGCGTTGCCAACGTGGAAGAGATTTGTGCAGCATCGCCTCGCATGCAGGGCATCAGCCTCGGACCAGCAGACCTTGCTGCAAACCGTCGCATGAAGACAACACGTGTTGGCGGCGGACACCCCGACTACATCGTGCGTCAAGACCCAACCGGTGATGACTACCAAGGTGCACGCTCCACATACCAGCAAGATCTCTGGCACTACACAATGGCTCGCATGGTCGATGCCTGTGTGATGAACGGCGTCTTGCCGTTCTATGGCCCATTCGGCGACATCAAGGATGTTGTTGCTTGTGAAGACCAGTTCCGCAACGCATACCTTCTCGGTTGCGTTGGTGCATGGAGCTTGCACCCGGTGCAGATCGACATTGCAAAGCGCGTGTTCAGCCCACGCCCCGAAGACGTGAAGCAAGCACAGCGCGTCATCGACGCAATGGGTGACGGCACCGGCGCCATCATGCTTGACGGCAAGATGGAAGACGACGCATCAGTGAAGCAGTGCAAAGTTGTTGTTGAACTTGCACGCCAACTTGCTGCACGTGACCCAGAACTCACCGCCGCCTACGGCTTTTAATTTTCACTTCAACGAAAGATCATCATGAGCTCACTTCGCCCACGCCGTTCTGCCCTCTACATGCCAGCCGCTAACGAGCGTGCTTTGGAGAAGGCAAAGGGAATTTCAACCGACGCCATCATCTTCGACCTTGAAGATGCTGTGTCACCAGATTCAAAAGACATCGCACGCGCACAAGCTGTTGCTGCTGTGAACTCTGGCGAATATGGCAAGCGTGAACTCACGATTCGTTGCAATGCACTTGCAACACCATGGGGACATGCAGATGTGGCAGCCGCTGCAAAGGCATGTGTTTCTGCAGTCGTGATTCCCAAGATCAACTCCGTGGCCGAAGTCAACGAAGTGTCTGCTGCACTTGACGCTGCGGGCGCACCGAAGGAAATGATGATCTGGGCGATGATCGAAACTCCGACAGCCATCTTTGACTGCCGCGAGATTGCCGCTCATCCACGTGTTCCTGTCCTCATCATGGGCACCAACGACTTGGCAAAGGAACTGCGCGCTGCTCAGGTTTATGGCCGTGCTCCGCTATACCCGAGCCTGCACATGGCGTTGTTGGCAGCACGTGAGGCTGGCAAGACAATCCTTGATGGCGTCTACAACGACATCAAGAACGCAGACGGTTTCCGCGATGAATGCGTGCAGGGCTTGCACATGGGATTTGATGGCAAGACCCTCATTCACCCAGACCAAGTCGGCATCGCAAACGATGTGTGGTCACCGACTGAAGCTGAAGTTGCTCACGCTCGTGAAGTCATTGCTGCGTTCGATGAAGCACTTGCCGCCGGCAAGGGCGTTGTTCAGTTGAACGGCCGCATGATTGAAAACCTTCACGTTGATAACGCACGTCGCGCTATCGCTATTACAGAAGCAATCGCCGAACTCGCCTAGTTAGTTTTTTCGCCTGTTTATCAGGTTTTCAAAACTGAAATTCTCGAGATTGAGGTCTTCAGGTCTAGCGAGAGAGAATGCTCGTAAACGCGCCGGCCTTTCATCACGTTCTGACGTCATTGTCGTGAGCCATCCAAGTGCATGTTGAATATCCACGGATCCAAACTTCATCATTTCCAAGATGTCGACCCAATCTTTGGGTCGATCAAAGAGGGCTTTCAACACCGCAAGATGTGTCGCCGAGATAAAGGGCAGCGAGGCTTCACCCACTTTGTGCATTTCAACGCGCAATCTCATGTCGTCATGAAATTCATGCACTGAGATGAAAACATCAATGGGATACAACCCAGAAATGAGTCGGACGAATCCTTTGTCGAGAAGTTCTTTTGAATGTGCTGGAACAACCTCTGCAAGATGCGAGAGAGATTGCAGCACTCTTTCAACTTCCGATTCGCTCACAAATAGATTGACGTCGATGTCGCGAGTCATCCTCGGATCAGCCACATAATGCATCAATGCCAGCGCCCCACCGAATGCATGGTCAAGTTTTTCTTCGTTGAATGCCCGATGAACATCGAGAAGTAATTGATTAAGCGACGACATGGGTCTTCAAACTTGGAAATTCAATGCGTTCTGGCTTTGGACGGAGTGGCGCGTACTGAACAAACTCCAGTAACTCAAAGACAACTGCAGCGCGGTCGAAATCATCAACTCTCGTCGGCCGAATGTCGCATTCAATTCGCCAGCCAGCTACTTCAAGAATTCGATTCAATGTGTCGACTGTGGGCGATGTTTGCCCCGACTCGTATTTCACTATTGCGGCAGGTGAGGTTCCAGCTCGCCTGGCCAGTTCCCGCTTTGAAAGGCCCGACCGTTCGCGAGCCACTTGGATGATTCTTGCTGCGTTCATGGACGCACTATATCAAGTGTTATCTAATTTGATAACACCTCTACAACCTATAGCTGAGCACGGAAGAGAGCGAGAGTGCGCTCCCATGCAGTCTTCGAAACCGCAGCGTCGTACACCTCAGCACGCGTGTCATTGAAGAAGGCGTGATGCGTGCCGGGATACACATGGAAAGTCGCATCCTTGCCCAACGCGCG
>Ga0208463_1000015_pt1 | contig 47756 bp, 38 predicted proteins | sample LakMenEpi09Jul08_FD_150752 | JGI IMG/M metagenome (GOLD analysis project Ga0208463, IMG submission 150752) | Freshwater microbial communities from Lake Mendota, WI - 9JUL2008 deep hole epilimnion (SPAdes) | ecosystem: Environmental > Aquatic > Freshwater > Lake > Epilimnion/Euphotic zone ... | reverse complement strand
AACCAGCAACCAGATAAACAAAAGCCAAGCCTTGAGCAGTTGGGTCGGTCTGGGGAATAAAAGCCGCGAACAAACCAACAGCAAGTGCTATGACTGTAACCGGCAGTGATTGAACCGCCAAGTAGTTCTGTTTAGACCAGATCGTAGAAAGCAGATTGCCAACGGCTAGACCGATTCCAAAAAGTGCCAGAGCAAATAATCCTGTGCCAGCGGAATGAGATTGGGTAAAAGTTATGAACAACCCAACAGCAATAAAGATTGCTGCTCTGACTCCAAGAATCTTTTGCAATTCGGGTTTTAGGCCTTCATGTTTACAAAGCGTGAGTACTGACCCTGGAATGCAACGACCACGGTTCCGGTAGGACCAGATCTCTGCTTAGCCAAGATAAGGTCTGCTTCACCAGCTCTTGGGTGCTCGCTGTCGCCGGCTGCTTCACGGTGAAGCAAAACAACGACGTCGGCGTCTTGTTCTAGCGATCCAGATTCACGAAGGTGGGAGAGTTCTGGTTTCTTATCCTTGGTCTGCTCTGCCTGACGGTTTAGCTGTGACAGTGCAACAACTGGAATTCCAAGCTCTTTGGAAAGAAGTTTTAGTGCACGAGAGAACTCGCTAACTTCTTGCTGCCTGGATTCAACTTTCTTTCCAGAGGTAAGTAGCTGTAGGTAGTCAATGACAACCATCTTTAGTCCAACTCGCTGTGAGAGTCTTCGACACTTTGCGCGAATCTCGGCAAGTGTCATGTTCGGTGAGTCGTCGATGTAAAGCGGTGCGTCGTTGATGTTTCCACGAACCTGTGCCAACTTGGTCCAGTCGCTGTCTGCGATGTTTCCTTTACGCATCGATTGCAACGGAATCATGGATTCTGCAGAAAGCATTCTCATAGCGATTTCTGCCCGACCCATTTCAAGTGAGAAGAAAAGTGTCGGCTTGTTGGAATTGATTGCTGCGTTACGAGCAAGGTCAAGTGCGAAGGTTGACTTACCCATCGCAGGACGTGCAGCAACGATGATTAGTTGCCCTGGATGCAAACCGTTAGTTAGTGCGTCGAGCTCAGTGAATCCAGTTGGAACTCCAACTAGGTCTCCGTCTTTTGCAGCCGCAGCTTCAATTTCTAGAATCGCTAATTCAATCGAGTCGTTTAGTGCAACGTAGTCTTCACCGGAGCTTGTGCGAGTAACTGCGTAAACATCTTCCTGGGCTTTGTTTACTAGTGCCTCAACTTCACCCTCGTTGGCATAACCAAGTTGTGCAATTCTGGTTCCAACTTCTACCAGTCTTCGAAGTGTCGCTTTCTCCTGAACGATTTTTGCGTAGAAGGCAGCGTTAGCTGCGGTTGGAACGGTGCTTGTGAGAGTGTGGAGGTAATCGGCGCCACCTGCGCGAACTAGGCTTCCGGTTTTTACCAATTGATCAGTCACGGTAATGACGTCGGTTGGTTCACCCATTCCGTACAGAGTTAGCAGAGCATCGAAAACAACCTCGTGTTTAGGTGCGTAGAAGTCATTACCGCGAACGTGTTCAAAAACTTCTGCGACTGCTTCTTGGGAAAGCAGCATGGCACCTAATGTGCTCTGCTCTGCTAGAAGATCGTGCGGCAAAACTCGGTCAGTTGATCTCGCGGGTTCTGGAGGAAGTACTGGTGCCAATGACATTTAGTACTCCTTCATATAGGTAGGTGTTTTCCCAAAAAAAGCTTGTGCTTACTGACTTGTCTAGCATCCACTACTGACACTGAGCTAGAAAGCCACGGTGTGGATAAAGCTGTGGACAAAACTGGGGAAACACTCTAATAACCAAGCATTTAATGTGGAAACTACTGTGGACAAAGAACCCCTTAAATGTCTTAAATTAGGTCATTTACGGGCTTTAGGTTGTGGAAAACAATTTCCCGCAAAACTCTCAAGACTTGCCTGAGTGTTCGCTCTTGCTGGCTTTAGAGCTAGTTTCTAGTCCCAATTGCTTGGAGCTGGTTCTTTTCCTTTTGGTAAAGACGACGCCGCTGACCAATTAGCTACCCACTGGGGCAAAATCGGCGTTGGTCCATTCCAAGGGGTGTATTCCAAAATCTCCTTTGGTGTCACAATTCCGCGAGATCTTTTCAAGAATCTGATTCGAACCACTGCCCTGGCGTAGATTTCTTGGCCAACTACAAACCTTTGCTCGAAGTAAAAAGCTTCATCCGTCCAGCCAATAACTTTGGATTCCAGATCAAAGGTTTGCCAAAGCTGCAGTGACTTTCTAAACGTAATGTTCTCGGCAACAACCACTGGATACCAGCCAATTTTGTTCCACTTATTCCAAATGCCAGTTCTCTTGCCGTGGTCATAGCGACCCAGATCCATGATGGTCAGGAAAACTCCATTGTTCATGTGTGCGTAAATATCTAGATCCGTTGGCCAAACCCTGAAGCGGCGCTTGGCAACATCGTTGATGTTAATCTTTGTTCTAGTCCTCCAGCTCATCAGCTGGTAGATAACCCTAAGCCAAAGTTTCATTTACCAGATACTCACTCGCTTGGACTCTTCTAGCCAAAGCTTGTCAGAAGAACTTAACTCGAATGCCTCGTAGAAAGCATCAATGTTTCGAACAATCTGGTTACACCTAAACTCCGGTGGTGAGTGTGGGTCAGTAGCGAGTCGCTGCAGAACCATTTCATCGCGACCCTTGGTTCTCCAAGCTTGCGCCCAAGACAAGAACAGTCTTTGCTTTCCAGTTAATCCGTCGATTGGCTCTGGTTCTTTTCCATCCAGCGACATTAGATATGCCTTGTATGCGATTCCAAGGCCACCAAGATCTCCGATGTTCTCTCCGATGGTGAGTTCGCCGTTTACCTTGTTGTCATCAGATAGTTGCTCGGGAGAGAGTTCATTGAACTGTGAAATCAGACTGGAAGTTAGTTTCTCGAAAGCGGAACGGTCTTCGTCACTCCACCAGCTAATTAGTGCTCCATCTCCGTCGTACTTGGATCCCTGATCGTCAAACCCGTGACCAATCTCGTGACCGATAACCGCACCGATTGCTCCGAAGTTCACAGCGTCATCGGCATCAAGCGAGAAAAACGGCGGCTGCAAAATAGCTGCGGGGAAAACAATCTCATTGAAGCCTGGGTTGTAATAGGCGTTGACGGTTTGAGGGGTCATGAACCACTCGTCACGATCTAGCGGGGAACCAATCTTCTTCATCTCGCGATCTAGGCTCCAAGAGTTGACGTTTTTAACATTCGAGATCAAATCATTTCGATCAATTTTGATGCTCGAGTAATCCTTCCACCTCACCGGGTAACCAATCTTTGGAGTGAACTTAGTGAGCTTCACAAGAGCTTTCTTCTTTGTCTCATCGCTCATCCAGGAGAGATTCTCGATGCTGTGCTTGTAAGCATCGATTAGATACTGAACCAACTCGTCCATGCGCTTTTTGGCTTCAATTGGAAAATACTTCTCGACATAAATTTTTCCAACAGCTTCACCGAGAGACTCTTCGACCAAGCTAACCGCTCGCTTCCAGCGAGCGCGGTTCATCGGTGCTCCAGTCAAAGTAGTTCCGTAGAAACTAAATCTCTCGTCAACAAAATCTTGAGACAGATAAGGCGCTGCTTGACTAATTAGCTTCCAGCTCATCCAAAGCTTTATTGCTTCAAGATTTAATTCAGAGAAAGTTTCCTTTAGGGATTCAAAGAATGATGGCATCATCACAATCGACTCGTTTAGAACCTTCGGGCTTATGTTTCCGCCCTCAAACCACAAGTTCCAATCAAAAGTGGAAGTTAGCTTCTTTAGTGAATCAAAGTTTGTGAGGTTGTTAGTTTTCTCGGCGTCTCTGGTTTCGACGTTGTTCCAGTGATTTGAAGCCAACTTAGTTTCGAATTCAAAGATGGTTGCAGCGGATTCTTTAGCTGCGGTTTGTTCCCAGCCAGCTAGCTGGAGCATCTTTTGAATGTGAATCAAATACGCATCGCGGATGCTCTGGTGCTTTTCTTCGCGGTAGTAGGCCTCGTCAGGAAGTCCAAGCCCGCCCTGGTAAAGATTCACCAGGTATCTAGTTGGGTCGTTTGGGTCGTTATCGACATACATTCCAAACAGACCACTCACGCCGGTTCTTTCAAATTCACCAAGCATTGTTGTTACTTCGGCAAGATTTGAAAGGGCTTTGATCCTGGCAAGGTCTGCTTCGATTGGCTTGGCGCCTGAGGCGTTGGCTTTTTCTTCATCTAGGAATGATGCGTAGAGATCTCCGATTTGCTGGCTAACACCAGGTGCTGGATTAGCTGAGGCTTCTTCCAGGATCAGCTTCACTGCTTCCTCGGATGCATCGGCAAGCATGTGAAAAGAGCCGTAGATGGCCTTATCTTCTGGAATCTCTGTTTTGTCGAGCCAGGTTCCGTTGACATGTCGAAACAGGTCATCTTGGGGCCTGGTTGCTGGGTTTAGGGCTTGGGCATCAATGCCAGGAGAAACAGTCATGGCCTTAATTGTAAGAGGTGAAAGCCTCAGTTAATCTAGGCGGGTACCGCACTAAAGAGATAGCCCTCAGCGGTATTGGCTGGAATAGCGACTCCCGCGCGAGCCTGGTCTTCACTGTAAAGAGTGGATTCTCCCGTGAACTCATTGACGACTTTTACTGGACCCTTATGGGACGGGTGCCAGAAAATCTCCTTGACCCCAATTGCTTCAGTTACTACGCAGGCCATTAGCTCCTTACCAGATTCGTGAACGAATGAAAGAGCAAGTATCTCCTGGTCCGCTCTCCATCTTGAGTCCGGCTGCCAACCCGAAATAGCAGCCCAGCGTACCGACCCCGTCGGAAACATCGGTCGCCAGTCTCGATAAACCTGCATGACATCCTTCGCAAGCTCAAGCTTTTCAGCGGACCAATTTGGTATGTCCCCCATTAAGATCCATGGGCCGCCGATTGCATAGATAGCAAGTTGAGATCGAAGGGGAAGTGAGTTCTGATCTGACATATAACTAGAGCACCAGTGCGCTGGTAGATACTGTCCTAGACCAACCTTGGCCACTGCGTTGTGCCTAACATCACACCAGTCATCCCCAATCGTTGTGTCGTGATGAGCCAGCATCTGAAGATCAAGTGGTCGCCCACCGTTCCAACAGTTCTCAATCCAAACAGCTGGATACTTCTTTCTAAACTCAGAAAGCAAGCGATACCAACCTCTCACAGCCCAGTCCTCACCAAGGCCCGCTGGGTGGTCGTGCCTATCGCTGTCACACCGGCTAATGGTCTCAAAATCATGAAGTAACCAAGTGAGGCCATTTTCTGCAAGATTCGCTATTGAGCTGGCAAGGTGCTCAATTACTGGACCATGGCCAAGGCAGAGAGAGCTCGTTTTGTGCGAGACGACCTGAGTTTTTCCCCGCCACTTTGCAATCCAATCTGGGTGAGCGGTAGCAACATCAGAAATTGGATCAGCGTTTCCTAATGAAGCCCACAAGCCAAGGCGAGTTCCGCTCTTGATAGTTATGTTAGTAAGCCCCGCCATTGAGTCTGGAAAGTGCGGACCTGGCATCCAATCGCCGACTATTTTTTCCCAACCTTTATCCACGGTTAGAATTTCGAGACTCAGCTCCTTAGCGGTTGCGCCAACTGCTGCAACCAGGTCTTGGTCCACGTTTGTTCCAAAACCCCAAGTATCAACAATCAATGGGGCCGAGTAGTCTCTTGCTCTTTCTGGAATAGCTGCGGAGATTAGTTCTCGGAGCTTTGATTGTGCTAACTCTTTGGAACCAAAACCACTGGCTATTTGCATCTGCGGTAAATCTATGAACTCCCCGCAAGAAGCAATTGGATATATCTGCTTTGGTAAAACTAGACAAACACTTAGAACTTCTTCTTCCAAGCTCATGTAAACGAGCTGAGTGTTGCTCTTCTCCAAAGCCAAAACCATAAATTTGTCATTCCCGTCAGTGCCTTTACCACATATGGAAATCCAGCCAGCAGCGTCTTGATAGCGGTCTGGGGCTTCTGCTGGCTTACCTCGAACTAGGTACAAAACTCCGTCGTAGTCCTTGTTTTCTGGAAAGCCCACATCCGAATCTGGATCCACATTCCAAGCTGCCGCGTCGGCAGTGGCGTATGGTCCACAAACTGCAATCAGGGGCTTGGCTGACGACAATCCAATTTCAATGGTTTCAAATGCTCTGTCTTTTGCATCCCAGCTGAAAGTTCTCAGAAGCTTGACCTCAGCGCTTGCCCAGCCCGATTCTTCCCAACTCTGAGAGATAACACCGAGGTCTGTTCCACCCACTCGGGCGACTTGTAGCTTTCCGGCTGACACTTTTTCCATGATGCCCTTACATCTCCTAGAGTTCTATTAGTCATACCTTATGCAGTAATTTCAGCTTTACCAACCTCCCTTACCGCAAGAGGTCTCCGCCAAAGAAGTGAGTTGCTATATCCATGATCCCCACTGCCGACATGCTTGCAGGTGAAGAAGTCCTTTTGGCTGAGGAGGTTCTAAGGGTCGATGACAAGGTTTTTGATTCGAGTCAGCGGCCAGATATTGAATCTGCCCTCAGGCTCTCTAGTGGAGTGGTCGGTCAATGGAAAGTTCCTTTTGCATCGGGTACTTTCGAACATCATGAAAACGTGCCTGAGCAGGGTTTATTTAGGTGCCTGTTTGGGCGCGACTCTCTAATAATTTCTTCGTTGCTGCACTCTAAAGACCCTTCTTTGCAGGTAAACACTGTTTGTGCTCTGGCAGCATCGCAGGGTGAATCCGTCAATCCTGATAGCGAGGAGGAGCCTGGTCGAATCCCTCACGAAGTTAGAGATGTCAACGATCCGCAAGCGAAGAAAATTTCATCTGAGAGTGGTTGGCAGTTTCCTTACTATGGCTCCGTAGATGCCACTTTATTGTGGCTGATAGCTCTTGATGAGGTTGTTCAATCTGACAATTCGTTTCTCGACAGAGAAATTGACGGGCACCGGTTAGCTGTTCGCGCTGAGAGAGCAACGCTTTGGATAATTGGCCGACTGCAATCTGGTAATGGTTTCGTTCGAAGCTCGCGCAGTAATCCGAAGGGAATCCTGAATCAGGTTTGGAAGGATTCGGGAGATTCATATCTAACCAACCGAGGTGAAGTCGCAACCGGGCAAGATACTGTTTCGATTGAAACAATAAGCCAGTGTTTTGATGCCTTGATGGCTGCCTCTAGAATTTCCCAACTGTGTTCTAACCGCTGGTCAATTACTCCATCCGAATTGATTTCTTTGGCGAATGAGCTCAAAAACACTCTCCTTAGTCAATGGTGGCTCGGCGACCGATTTGCTATGGGGCTTGGAGTTGTAAATGACCAAGAGGTGCTGCTTGATGCTATGGCGAGCAATCAGTGGCGATTACTAGATTCTGAGATTCTTGCCGGTCAAGACAGCCATGAGTATGTGAAACAGTTGGTCGATAGCGTCACTGATCCAGAGATTCTTGGGGAAAATGGAATTCGGACGCTTGGAAAATCTAATCCGAGATACCGTCCTGGTGGATATCACACTGGAAGCAGTTGGCCAATGGATGCGGCTTTGATAACCAGAGGGCTTCTCAGGCACGGTGCTAGGAAAGAGGCTCTCGAGGTTTCCAGCAAGACGGTTAAAGCAATTGAGCAAATTGGTTGCTACCCAGAATTGTTTCGTTCGGACGAAACTGAAAAGTGTGGAGTGAGCAGGTTTGTGATTGACGTCTGGGACCCAGTTATTGGAGCATCCAACAGAATTTGTCAGCCACCTCAACTTCTGCAGGGTTGGACAATTGCGGCTTTCAGCTGGTTCGGGAGCGCTGGTCTCAGAAAATAGATTTCTTAGGAGTTGTAGGTAACAACCTTTTGGGATTGTTTTCCCAATCCTTCAATTTCAAGTTCCATCAGGTCACCGTCTTTTAGATAAAGCGGTGGCTTTTGCCCAAGCCCGACACCTGGAGGTGTTCCGGTGTTGATGAGATCCCCTGGCTCCAGCACCATGAACTGGCTAAGGTAATAAATTAAAAAGTCTGGCTTGAAAACCATTTGGGCGGTGGAGCTGTTCTGTTTGATTTCACCATTGAGGCTAAGATGCATCTTCAAATCTGAAACGTCACTCATCTCATCTGGGGTGACTAGCCATGGTCCTGCCGGATTAAATGTTTCGCAACTTTTTCCCTTGGACCATTGTCCTTGTCTCTCTAATTGAAATTCTCGTTCGCTGACATCATTGCAAAGAACATATCCTGCGATGTGCTTGGCAGCATCGGCGGGGCTCGCCAAGTATCGTGCCCGCTTGCCAACAACAACCCCGAGCTCAACCTCCCAGTCAGTCTTGAGTGATTGCTTAGGAATTCTTACTGAATCATCTGGCCCGATAAGGGTGTTAGGGGCTTTCGTGAAAATTATTGGTTCTGAGGGAACCTCAGCTCCTGACTCCTTGGCGTGATCAGCGTAATTAAGCCCGATGCAGATGATTTGATGCGGGCGGGTAAACGGGGCCCCGATGCGTTGACCAGCCAGCTCACTGAATCTCTGCTCGCTGATTCTTCTGTTTAGTTCCGGCTGAATCTCGAGCCACCCATTGGAGCCAAAGAAGTCTGAGTCAAAGTCTGAAACTAGATCCGAGACGTCCACATAACGAGATTCGTCAATGGCTACAGCGGGCCGTTCCGCTCCAACGTTGCCAACTCTCATAAGCTTCATCGGTTTGCCTTTCTCGAGGTAAGGAGTTTGAGCTAGGAAAATGTATTGGCCTAATACTAGCTGGAGCAGCAAAGCTCTTGCTGGTCTGATAACTGGTTCAGGTTATTCTTGGGATACCTAATCGAAGGAAACTCTGTGGCCGGTATTGCCGAAAGCAAAAGCGTTGTTCTGGGACAGCTCATAGATGCTCTTGGCGACGCTGTCTTGACAGACCAAGAGAGCTTGGCAATCGCGCGCGCTGATCGTTCAGGCAAAGTAAGTTCCACTGATCCGATATGTGTTGTTAAAGCTTTAACGACTGAAGATGTGGCAATCGTGATGCAGATTGCAAACCGTTCCAACACACCGGTAGTAGTTAGAGGTGGTGGTAGCGGTTTGGCTGGCGGCGCAATTGGTTCAGCTGGGGAGATAGTTCTCTCTTTAGAAAAGATGAATCACATTCTGGAGATTTCAACAGAGAATCGTTGGGCTCATGTTGAAGCAGGTGTAATAAATCAGGACTTGAACTTGGCGGCCCAGGGCCATGGTCTTTGGTTTGCACCAGACCCTGCGAGCAGAATTTGGTCGACAGTTGGGGGCAACATTGCCACCAACGCTGGCGGACTGTTATGTGCAAAATATGGCGTAACTCGGGAAGCCGTTAGAGAGTTGACCGTGGTTATGGCTGACGGTGAGATTCTTCGTATGGGTCACGAAACCGTTAAGGGCGTAACTGGATATGACCTAGTGGGGCTAATGGTTGGAAGTGAGGGAACTCTAGCTGTGATTACTGAGGCCAAAGTAGCCCTCAAGCCAATCGACACTTATCAAACCTGGACGCTCAGTGGCTCAGCGTCAGAAATTGCAACTGTCGCAAAAGCAATTCAAGAGACAATTCGACAGGGTATGCAACCAAGTGTCTTTGAATTGATTGACGAGCCATGCTCGCGATATATTTCTCAACACCTCGGCAAGGAAGTGTCTGGTGTGGGATCAAATATCCTGATTGCTCAAACAGACGGTGCTGGGGCAGAGGATTTGGCGCATCAGATTTCTAGGATATGGAAAGATCTCGGACTCAGTGTCCAAATTGAAGCCGACGGGGAAGAGCTTCTAAGTTTTAGGCGATCGATGCTGCCGGCCCTCAACGAAAAGGGAAATGTTCTAATCGAGGATGTTGCAGTACCAATCTCTCGACTGGGTGAAATGTTGTCTGCAATTCGAGAAATTGAAAAAGAGTTTGGTATTGAGATCCCCACCGTGGCTCACGCGGGCGACGGCAACTTGCACCCAAACTTTGTTTACTCGGGAGAAGAAGTCCCCGAGATTATATGGAAGGCCGCCGACGCAATTTTTCAGAAAGCCATCTCTCTTGGAGGAACGCTGACCGGTGAACATGGTGTTGGGTTGCTCAAGAGGCAGTGGTTGATGGAAGAACTTGGAGAACCACAATGGCGGCTTCAGTGGGGAATCAAGAAGCTATTTGACCCAAAGAACATATTGAACCCAGGAAAAGTTTTTGACCCGACTCACTTGGGCTAGTTGCTAGGTGGATCTCTAACTTGACTGGTGAGAATCTGGCAACCAGTAAGCTCTTGAGATTTGCTAAGGTTCTTTTTACTACTTGTAATTCAAATTTCGGAGGTAGGTCATGAGTCATCCGATAACACTGTTTACTGGCCAATGGGCGGATTTAACGCTCGACGAAGTTGCTGGGCTGGCCGCGGGGTGGGGATATGACGGGGTGGAGATTGCCTGCAGCGCGGAACATTTAGATGTTTGGAGGGCAGCTGAGGATCCTAAGTATCTTTCCGAAAGGCAGGATGTTCTCAAGCGTCATGGGTTACAGACCTGGGCAATATCAAATCACCTGACTGGGCAAGCAGTGTGTGACGACCCGATTGATTTTAGGCACAAGGGTATTGTCCGACCAAAAGTCTGGGGTGACGGAGACCAAGAGGGCGTTCGGAATCGGGCCGCCGAGGAAATGAAACTAACAGCGATAGCTGCTAGAAAACTTGGAGTTGACACTGTAGTCGGATTTACTGGTTCTTCCATCTGGCAATACGTGGCAATGTTTCCACCGGTTTCGCAATCAGTAATTGACCAAGGTTACGAAGACTTTGCCAACAGATGGAATCCAATTATGGATGTGTTTGATTCCGAAGGTGTGAAGTTTGCTCTCGAAGTACACCCCTCGGAAATCGCCTACGACTACTACACAACAAAGTTGGCTCTGGAGGCGATTAATCACCGCAAAGCCTTTGGGTTGAACTGGGATCCAAGTCACATGATTTGGCAAGACATTGACCCGGTTAACTTCATTCTTGATTTTGCCGACAGGATTTATCACGTGGACTGCAAAGACACCAGAGTGTTCCGTAACGATGGACGCAGGGGTCGCATGGGTTCTCACTTGAATTGGGCTGACCCGAGAAGAGGTTGGTCATTTGTTTCCACCGGTCGAGGAGATGTGGACTGGGAGTCAAGCTTCAGAGCTTTGAGAACAATTGGGTATCAAGGCCCCATCTCGGTGGAGTGGGAAGATGCCGGAATGGATCGCCTCCATGGTGCAGCGGAGGCAGTGGGCTTTATAAAGAGTTTGCTTTGGAAGAGTCCAGATAAATCTTTTGATGAGGCATTCTCTGGGAATTCGGCCAGCTCCGAAGACTAGAGAGTTTTTGCTGGGTTAGTTATTCGCTACAGAAATTCGTCACAAGCTCACTAAAGTGATGCGCCCAGTGTTGTTGTCTTGTGAGTATCCTTCATCGAGGCAGGCACTGCTGAATGCAATTTGTGACTCCGTGGGATGCACCGCGCAGTCAAAGACTCCCTTTGCTCCCCCTTCGTCGCCCTCCGATGTCTCGAGCTTGTAAAAAAGTTTTCTGCTGCCGTCTTCGCCAAAGCAGTTGATCTCCCCCGTGAATGCCGAGGCAACAAACAATAACCCGTCTGGACCAAATGACAATCCGTCTGGTCCGGAACCCTCAGGGCATTTGTAGGATTTAGTGATTCGCGTCTCGTCATCAATGAAGCTAACTCGATCTGCAAAAGTCTCAGCGACGGCAATTATTGAACCTAGGCGCTCACAGCCATTTGGGAATACAAAACTACTTTCTGAAGTTTTGATTTCACCGCTGGGAGAGATTTTGAAAAGCGGGGAGCTAACTGGTTCTTGATTGTCTGGGTCAAATCCATATCCACCAACCCAAGCGGTTCCATCCTGGTCAACGTGCATATCATTTAGCGGATGGTCAGTTAAATCAGATAAATCAGCGTGGGTTGATAACTCGCCGTGATTATCAAGCCTCAAAATCTTTTTTTCTAGACAATCAACTACCAGCAAGTGGCCTTCTTTTGTCCAGCCCAAGCCTCCAGGCATTGCCGGCCCGCCTTGAGCTTGAGACAGTCGGATAACTGAAGAGGCTTTTGGGTTCCAAGAGATAACAGCTCCACGGAACATATCACTAAACCACAGTTCACCGTTTCGCCATCTAAGTGCTTCGGGAAAACCTAAGCCATCTAAAGACGCAATCGTTGCAGTGTTATTCATTTTTATTTCTAGAAAGTTGCCGTCAAGCCACCGTCAACGGTGAGAGATTGCCCTGTTACGTAACTGTTGGATCTGCCGGTAAGCCATAACACTGCTTCAGCAACTTCACTAGGTTGGGATGCTCTTCCAAGAGGTAATCTTCCAGACTCTACATACTGCACTCGGAATTCTTGCGTGTCTGCCTCATCGATTCCTTGCTCGTTCAAACTCATTTTTGTTCTTACAAAACCTGGTGCTACCGAGTTAGCCAAAATTCCAAATTCAGCACCGGCTAGAGCAAATGATCTTGTGGCCGCTTCTAGTCCAGCTTTTCCAACGTCATAGGCCAAACAATCCTGTCGAGAATACTTGGCGTGAATACTTGTTATATTCACGACTCTTCCAAAGCCTTGCGTTTTCATGGAGTCAAAAACTAGTGACATGAGTTCAAGCGGTGCGTCCAAATTTACAGACCAAAGACTGCGCCAATCGTCGAGTGTTGAACCCCCGAAGGGAGTGGTTCTGAATATCCCGGCCACATTAACTAGAACGTCGATACCTCCCAACTCTTTGAGGGCCACGTCGATTACTCTTTTTCGGTCGGAGGCGATGCCTAAATCAGCCTGCATCCATTCGGTTCCGGCTTGATGGTCGACGCCAAAGACCTTGTCCCCACGCTCTCGGAGAGTGTTTGCAACACTTTGACCGATGCCGCTAGCTACTCCGGTGACTAAGGTTCTAAGTTTTTCAGTCATGCTACGAAACTGCCTTTCTAGTCAATTGCAGCGAGGTGCTCCAGCGGAGCTGTGCCCCAGGTTGAATAAATGGTCCTGAGTCAGCATTGGTGCCAAGACCGTGAGCGATGTTTGTTGGTTCTATGCCCAAGGCAAAAACCTCACCATTCCATGGAGACTCTTTTGAAGTTCCAAACTCTTGCCACACCAAAGCATGATCTAAACCTTCCCAAGTAATCTCTGCTGTCCAGTTTTCTAACTCAACTGATATTCTTCTGCTTTTTGGCTTAGCTAGGGCAAACACTCTTGCTGGCTGGTAGCTAGTGAGGTTGGTCCAGTCAGAATTGCTCTCGGAACCATTTAGCTGCTTTCCGGTTGGCGCTCCCGAGTAATCCAATTCGATGATTTCTGCCTCTGGGGGAAATGCCAAGTTGGCGGTTGCTCCGCGTTTGATGGGTGTCAAGAAGTCGGAACCCAGAATGAGGTGTTCTGCAACACCGATGGTTTGAGTCGCATCTGAATGGTTGATGACAACGCTCGAAACCACAACCTTTGCGGAGTCAAAAAGAGCCCAGCTTCGATGAATCTCCATTTCACCTCTAGCGTCAACCCAACGCATACCTATGCTGGATTGTGTTGCTTCAATTACCTCCCAACTTGCTTGAGACGCGACGCCGTGAAAAGCGGGGGATGCTGAATTGATTTCAGGCAAGCCAGTATTGGGAGCGCAAAGTTGCCAGCCGCCACGCCAGTTGTTCACCCAGGAGGCTTCGTCCGGTGCCGGGAATACAGACGGTTTCACATTGCTTGACCAGGGAGTCTGGGTGAGAAAATTTTCACCTTGAAAAGTCAGTCTTGAAAGAACCCCGCCCTCCTCAGGAATAATTTCCGCTTGCAAATTCCCTGCAACCAGAATTACTGAGGGATTCATTATTCGGCTTTGCGGCTAGTGTCTTTTGGGTCAACGTTAGATTTTAGAGCTCGAATTAGAGAGTTCTTTCCATCGAGAACTACTGAGAGCATTTTCTCTGACGCTAATTCGCCATCGCCTCGATTGATCGCTTCATAAACTTCATTGTGCAATTGAATGTCTGTTTCCAACGCTTTTCTACCTCGGACAGCTTGCTGTTGAATCATAAAAACCCGGCGGAGGAAATCACCAACTACAGTTCCAAATTGCAACATCAATGTGTTGTGACTAGCGGCGTAGACCGCTAAGTGGAAATCAAGATCAGCCTTTGCAAACCCTTCTGGATTGTCAAGTTCCAACCGCATTGTTTCTATCGCACTCTTCATGCGGCTATGGTGATCCATGTTGGCTCGGCTAGCGGCAAGTTTTGCAGCAGCTGGCTCAAGAATCTGGCGAAGTTCGATGAGATCGAGCATCACGGCATCGCCCTGACCTTCTTCATGGTGCCACCGCAAAATATCCGAATCAAAAATATTCCAACGATCTGACTCTTGAACTCGGGTTCCAATTTTCTGCCGAATTTCAACGAGCCCTTTGGCCGAGAGCACTCGCATTGCTTCCCTTACGGAAGTTCGGCTCACGTTGTACTTTGCACCAAGTTCTGGTTCGGTTGGTAAAAACTCCCCAGGTCGAATTCTTCCGCCAATAATCGTTCTGCCAATTCCATCAATGACAGTTTTTTGAAGGCCACGTATGGAAGACCTTGGGGAGGCAAGGGATTCAAAAGACTGTTCCATCTTCACCTCGGCTTATCGAACGCTAAATTACCACACTAGTCGTTACTCCGAGAGGCCCGCTTTCGTAGGTCAATTGACCGTCGATTCTGATCTCTACTTGCCTGAGGTATGGTCGCAATGCACTCTCATCGACTCGGATTCCCAGCCCAGGAGAGTCTGGAGCCATTATTTCACCGTCCGAGTTGAGTGAAATGTGCTCTACCGACAAGTCCCAAGCCACTGACTTTGGTTCTACTGGATACTCGCAAATTCTGTGACTTTCCAAACCAACAAATGCCTGCATAGATGCAGACAGGGCAAGGTGAGACGTGAAGGTGTGGTTGACGAATGTAACGCCGTTTCTTAGGGCGTGATCAGCGACAACCTTGGATGGACCTATTCCACCAATTCGCGCAGAGTCAACTTGAATGAACTTCACTCCTCCAAAGTCAATGAGGTTCATTGCCATGTGTTCGGTGTGTGCCCCTTCACCGCCTGCTAATCCAACATCTCCAGAAACTTTGGAAAGATCAGAGTAAGCCTTGAAGGCATGAGCGAAGAATGGCTCTTCTAGCCAAGTGGCACCTGCTTTCTGTAACGCTGGAATTCTCTTCATCGCAAGTTCAACATCGTCTCCCCATATTTGACCCGCGTCAATAAGAAGTTCAGCATCTTTCCCAAGACCCTCTCGGGCGGCAGCTACGTGATCGGCGTCGTCTTTTACATCAGCTGTTCCGTAGTTTCCCCAACCAAACTTCACTGCCCTAAAACCCTTAGCTCTCGCTTCTTTAGCTCTTTCTAGTGTGGACTGGGGAGTGTCACCCATGAGCATGGATGCGTAAGGCACTTTGGCGAAGTTAGTGGTGTAGCCAAGAAGTTTCCAAATTGGTTGCTCAAGTTTCCGTCCCAATAAATCCCAAAGGGCTATTTCTACTCCGGACCAGGTGTGGGCCGCTTGAAGCAAATCCATGCTGTTTCGGGCCACCAGCTGACTGATTCTCAAGATATCTGCTGGGGTATTTACTTGCTCCCCAAGAATGCTCGCGGAGACGGGCTGACAAACTCCATGAGATCTGGGGGTCACGAATGCAGCAATTGAAGTTAATGGGGACGCCTCACACTCTCCCCAGCCAACGCTTCCATCGTCACCTACCACCCTGACAAGAAGGGCGTCTTGACTGCCGTCAGCCTCAAGGGTCACTTCAGGCATAGACGCGTAGAAAAACTCGACAGAGTCGATTCTCACCTTCTGGGCCCCTTCTATCTAGGTTTGGCGTAGCTTCAGCGATAAAGACTATTTGTCGAGAATACACCAATTCGTATTATGTTTAAGACAAATTGTTATAGTTTCTTGATTTTTTTCGTGATTTTGGACTGATTTCAGAGTCCATCATATGATGTAATGACAGAGTAGTTAAGGAACCAAGTGTGCGGCAGACGAGTAACTAGGGATCAAATGTTTGCCTCACGGAATCACGAGGGTTGGAAGGAGCAAGAGATGCTAGCCAAAGATAAGAATTTCCACCTTGGGCCATGCGGAAATCTTCGCCCTGAATTCTTAACGTGTGAATCTGAGAGCTCAATTAAATGAATCTCAAAACCCCTATGAAAGGAAAATTAATGAAGATACGCAAACTGGCTGCAGCAGCGTCAGCATTGGTGCTGACCGCTAGCTTGGCCGCATGTGCTCCGGCAGCAGAAGATGCCGGGCCACAAGAGTTGCTTATTTGGGACACCGGAATCATCGCAAGAGACCTTGTGACCGGTGACCCTTATGAAGACGGCTCTTTCCTTCACCAGATGGCTGTTGAATTTGAAGCAGAAAACCCAGGTGTGACGGTAACCATCGAGCAGCAGGGTGGAGACATCACCGCTAACGCCGCAGCATTCCAAGCCGCGTCTATTGCTGGAACTGGTCCTGACATCCGAGTTCAGTACGCTGGTGGTCCAACTACCTCGTTCGCTGACTTCTTTGTTGACCTTGAGCCACTGATTCCTGCAGAAATCTTGGATCAAATGGCAGGACAGTATGTTAACCGTGAGGGCTTCAGCTCTGATGGAAGACTTCTTGGAATGACCTACGGTGCGGGAAACCTCTTCGTAGTGTTCCAGAACGCAGATGTCTTGACTGAAGCTGGCGTTGACCCAACCAAAGTTCCAGCAACTTGGGAAGAGTTGATTGAAAACGCTCAGGCTGTAGCGGACAACACCGACAAGAACGGTTTCTACACTGGAAACCTCGAGGGCTACCCAGGAGCATGGTTCATTACTGCCATGGTCGGTGGAGAACTTGGTGAGACTGCATTTACCGATATGTACAGCGGTAAGGTAGCGGTGGACGACCCAGCAATGCTTAAGGCTTACGAAGCTTTCGCGGCATGGGGAGCAAGTTCCGTAAACAACCCTGATGCCGCTCAGGCATCCGCTGGTGGACAAGGATTTGTCGCCGGCGAAGCTGCTTACTACTTGGTTGGTAGCTGGGAAAACAACGGAATGGTAGAGGCCTTCGGTGAAGATGGTCCTGTTACTTCGTTCTTCATCCCAACACTTGAAGGTGCACCGTTCTCAAAGATTGGAGCTGGCGGTCCAGAAATCGCTCTTTCAATCACTGAGGCAAGCGAGAACAAGGAACTTGCTGCCAAGTTCCTACAGTTCATCGCAACACCTGAGCGACAGGACCGTTTCGTGGAGATCTACCAGACTCAGGGATCTAACCACGTAGACGGAGATTCATCAAAGATCCTGAACCCAAGGCTGAAAGAGCAGTACGAGCAGCTAGCGGCTTCAACTGATGGAATCACCTTCGCGTTCGACAGCGTTATGCCGCAGGCCACAATTGACCTGTTCTATCGCGTCAATGCTGGTGTCTTCAGCGGAGCAATAACTCCTGCTGATGCTGTAGCACAGCTAAAAGCATCATACGAAGAGGAAATCAGTAAGTAAGGTAACTAATGTAGTAACCAGAGAGACTGGGGTTTAGGCCCCAGTCTCTCTGGTTTCCCACTCACGAAGGGGTGAGTCATGCGTCAATCTAGACTTATCGGAACACTGGCTGTGCTGCCTGGTTTCTTTATTGTCATTGGCTTCATGGCATTTCCAATAGCCTTCGCCTTTTTTATCTCTTTCACAAAAACTAACGGGCTCAAATTTGACTGGCGTGGTCTAGACAACTACATCGCAATTTTTTCCGATCCCATTGTTCATCAGGTCTTTCTCAATAACTTCAAGTTCTTGATCTCGGTCCCACTCGTTATCACAGCTGGTTTGCTCTCTGCAATTTTGTTGTTTGAGAGGACCCGCGGCTGGAAATTCTTTCGGCTGATCTTCTTCTTACCCAACGTGCTTTCGGTGGCAGTTATTGGTTTAATGTTCAAGAATTTCTTCGGCTACGACGGTGCAGTAAACCAGTTTCGTGGCGTATTTGGCGAGGAACCGATTCAGTTTTTCATTGACGCTGACTACAGCATCGCCATCATTGTTTTGGCACTGGTCTGGGCGGGCTTTGGGTTTCAATCCCTCTTACTTCTTGCCGGGCTAACTTCGATCAATCCGGCCGTGTTCGAGGCTGCGGCAATTGACGGTGCCGGGTGGTGGCGCAGACTTTGGTCTATAACCCTTCCAAACATCAGGAAGGTTCTGGGCTTCGTTTTCATTATCAACATTTTGTATACCTTCACGGGATTGTTTGGGTTCGTCTTCGTTATCACAGCAGGTGGGCCAGGCTATGAAACAACAACCATTGACTACCTGGTTTACCTAAGGGCCTTCTCGAGCAACAACCTTGGCTCGGGATCAGCTCTGGCTGTGGTGCTGTTCTTGTTCATCGGTGTCTTGACCTTGTTGCAAAACAAGGTCTTCAAGCTCAATAAGGAGGACTAGATGTCGGATTCAGTTAGTACGCGACTGAATACTAAAGGTCGCTGGCCGATTTTCATTGGTATGTGCTTAGTCGCCGCAACAATCATCTACCCGTTGTTTTTCATCTTGGTGACTTCGCTTCGAACAAACGCCGAATATAAAGGGGACCCGTTTGGCCTTCCTGAGGTCTGGACATTTGATAACTACATAAACCTGTGGGAGCAGTACGGGGTGGGTAGGGCGTTCATGAACAGCCTCTTCGTGGCGGTTACTTCCGTAGTAATAATTCTGGTCGTTGCTTCTTTGGCTGGATATTCACTTGCCAAATTGCCAGTTTTTGGAAGCAAGTATTTCACCGCTTCATTCGTTTCGGTGATGTTGATTCCTGGACCGGTTTTGATCATTCCCATTTATCTAGTTCTGGCAAGGCTTGGAATTGTTGGTGACTTTTCGGGATTGATTCTGGTCTATGTGGCAACGGGACTTCCCTTTGCCATCTTTTTTCTCACCCTTACCTTTAGAGCTATCCCAGATGAAATACTCGAGGCGGCCAGGGTAGACGGGGCCGGATTCTTCCGGACACTTTGGTCCATTGTTGGGCCAATGGGAGCCTCAGGGCTTGCGACCTTAGCGGTTCTTCAATTTCTTGGTGCTTGGAACGAATTGATATTTGCTCTGATCATTCTTCCAAATGAGCAGCTTAGATTACTGACTCCTACTTTGGCTTCGATAGGCCGACGTTTTGTTACAGATCAACCACTTACCTCAGCGGGACTTTTCATTACCGCTTTGGTTCCACTACTGCTTCTTGCTTTTGCATCCAAATACATTATGCGTGGCTTGCAAGTTGGATTGAGTCGCTAGTTTGAATCAATCCATCCATCAGGGTGGAAAGTTGCATCAATCGGTTCAGACCTGACAACTGGCTTTGCCCAAACAACTGCGTTGGCTAGAACTTTTCCAATTTCCTTTTGGTGATAAACCGGGTAGTCCTGGTCACCTGGAGAGAAATAGAAAACCTTACCGAGCCCTCTTCGCCAAGTTGCACCGGACCTAAAGACTTCGCCACCGGAAAAGCTGGAGATAAAGATCAGTTCATCCGGAGTTGGAATATCAAAGTACTCGCCATACATTTCCTGAAGAGGTATCACGATTGGGTCAGGCACCCCTTGAGCTATTGGATGGGTTGGGTTTACGTTCCAGACAAGCTCTCTGTCGTTTGAACTTCGCCAGCGAAGAGAGCAGGTCGTTCCCATCAGTTTCTTGAAGATTTTTGAGTAGTGAGCGGAATGAAGAACGATAAGTCCCATACCTCCAAGCACGGCATCGTATACGCGCTGAACAACTTCATCGCTAACAGCCGGGTGAGCTTCATGACCCCACCACATCAATACATCAGTTTGATCAATAACTTCTTGAGTTAGGCCGTGTTCTTTTTGATCGAGAGTTGCGGTTCCAACTACTACTTCACCCGATAACTCGGAAACTAATAGATCCTTGATTGCTCCGTGCATGCCAGAGGGATAAATCCCTGCAGGAACAGAGCCTACTTGCTGCTCGTGTATGTTCTCGTTCCAGATTGTCACTCGTAAGCTCATTAGATTGTGACCTCTTTGCCAGCCTTGGCTGAACGGTATAGACCGTCAATGATCTTTGTTCTGTGGAGAGCATAATCACCTGAGTACTTTGAGAAATCTCCGGAGGCTACGTGCTCGATGAACTCATTGAGCACAGCTAGGTGGCCTTCTCCAGTAGAAGAGATTTTTGGCTGACTAACGGTGTGCTCACCATCAACGTCACTGAAGATTGAAATGGTGTCTTCAGTCTCGTACCTTGGAATGTAGATTCTGATTCCTGAATCGACTCCAAGTAATTCAAATGAGATGTCTTCATCATCCACGGCGTGAGAGGCCCAGGTAATTTCAAGCGCCACAGACGACCCGTCGTCAAGCCGCAGCAGGGCGCTACACAAATCCTCCACCTCAAATTTTCCGGTGGCGCTTTTCATCTGCATGGCACTGTCCATTGCACCGTAGCCGGCTCTTCCCAGATCACCGTGCGTCACAGCGCTAACTGCTACCACCTTGGGTTCACCCAGCATGTAAAGCAGGGAATCAATCAGGTGAGGTCCGAGATCAATTGCCGCTCCGCCTCCTGCTAGCTGTGCAGAGGTGAACCACGAGTTGATGCCTGGGATTCCTGCTCTTCGTTTCCAGCTCACTCGAGAGTGATACACCCGACCAAGTTTTCCCGACGACACTAGGTCGCGAGCCATACCAATGTCGGCTCGCCGACGGTAATTGAATGCCACCTCAAGAATTCGATGATTAGCCTTTGCGGCCGCAACCATCTGTTCTGCTTGCTCGGCTGTGATAGCTAGTGGTTTTTCACAAAAAACGTGCTTTCCAGCCTCTAGTGCTGCAACGGCAATCGGGTGATGGAGCGCATTTGGGGTGGCAATGCTGATGATATCGATGTCCGGGTTTTGCACCAAATCTTCCCAATCACTAGCGGTGATTTCAACATTGAACTCTGCGGCTAATACTGGAAGGCGATCAAGCTCTTTGCCTGCAATGGCCATAAGGGTGGTTTCAGGATGCTTCGAAAAGGCTTTCATGTGGGTCGTTCCCGCGTAACCAAGCCCGACCACCCCGACTTTTAGGTTGGAGCTATTTGAATTGGAAGCTTGTTGACTGGGCTCTGTCATTTTCATAACCTCAATGTTAGGGAGTTGGCTGGAATACATTCATCATACTAATCGGCGACTACCGGTGCCGAAAAGCCTAGCATTTAATGGGACTTCAAGGCCTAATGTATGATGTAATGAACGAAAGGGCGTTGCTGTCATGAAAGCTGGACTCCGGCCCTCTTCAGGGCCTGCCAAGGAACTCGAATTGGTGTTCGGAGATAGCCCAATCAGCTCTTACATTCCAATTCAAGTTGCCATTTCTGGCCAATTGATTGACCTAGCCCCGGAATTTGAAGTGCGGGCATCGCCTGCTGGCGCAACGGCCTGCATCAAAGACCAAGATGTGGTTTTTGATTGGCAGGCTGTTCAACTTGGCAACTTACCAGTGTGGGAATTTCAGCTATCGGCTACAAACTCTGGCACTGAAACAAAGACACTAACCCGGCTGGACAGTGCTTGCTTAGCGCTTGCTGGCGGCACTTGGAGGGTCGAGTCATTCGCCTCTGCCTGGGGGGATGAATTTAGACCAAAGCGCGCAACAACCCAACACGATTCATTCTTTGGGGTTCGCTCGGGAAGATCTTCTCACGGAGAAAGTCCGGTGGTTTATTTCATTCGAGACTCTGATGGTTTTACAGTCGTTGTTGCTCCGGCGTGGAGCGGTAACTGGCATGTTGATGTTTTGGCCGGTGGCTGGATTAGCGCAGGAATTTCCACGTGGAATCTAAATCTAGAGCTTGCTTTGGGTGAGACCATAAACGCGCCAAGTGTAATTGTTGCAGCGGCGGCTAGCAAAGAATTAGCTCAGGAAAACCTTCAGGTTGCCGTTCGTGACCACTGGCTAGCTAGATCAAAGGCTTCGGATGCTATTCCGGTGGAATGGAACCACTGGTGGCCCTATGAGGATGCAGAGATAACCGAGGAAGTTGTAGCTGAAAACGCTGAGCTAGCAAAAAATATGGCTATAGACACCATGGTTATTGATGCAGGTTGGTTTGGAGAATCAAAGCTTGACACTTTTTGGCCTGACCTTCGAGGAGATTGGTCGAGTGTGAATCTAGCTCGATTCCCCTCTGGTTTAGCCAGCCTTGGTGAAACCATAACCAAAAACGGAATGCACCCGGGCATTTGGATTGAACTAGAAGCTGTTGGAGCAAAATCACAGCTGCGAAAAACTTTGCCGGAGGCCATGGCCCGAGACGACAGTGGTGCAAGGCCTGACCCCTCTTATCGAGTTGGAACAGTTTCGCTAGACCCGCAGGATCCAGGATTTCTTGGCTACGTGTGTTTGGGCTCAGCTGAGGGTTGGTCACATACTTACAACTCAGTCAAGCAAGTTGTTGGCGAAATGGGTGCGCGTTGGCTAAAGATGGATTTCAACATCGATCCTGGCCAGGGTTGCACCAGATCAGATCATGGCCATGCTCGAGGTGACGGGTTACTAAGACACTATGAGGGTCTCTACAAACTTCTCGATCAAATTCGACTGGACTTTCCAGAGCTAATCGTTGAGGCCTGCTCTTCCGGTGGACTAAGGATTGATCTTGGACTTGCTAAGCACGTTCACGCGTTTTTCCTGAGCGATCCAGATTACACAGAGCATCACCTGCAAGTGCTTTGGGGTGCGGCTCACATGCTCCCTCCGTTAGGGATACTGCATTGGCCGTGGTCATGGTGGCGTAATGGATACGAACCGTCCCAATTGGACTGGAGCAAGGTAGAAGTTGAAACTTTTGACGTGATGACGCGATCGGCAATGTTTCATCGTCTCGGCATAAGTTACCCGCTACCTAAACTTGCAGAAAAGCTAAGGGTGAGATTGGCTCAACACCTGGAGGTTTTTAGAAAGCACATTGCACCTGTTCTAGCTAGTGCCACATTGCACGCACTTACTGATTCACCGGATCGAATCTCAGGCGGTCAAAGAAATCCAGTTTGGCAGTTGACTTCCAAATCCAATACCCCAGAGGAGGTTCATTTCATTACCTCTTTGAAGCTAGAAAGTGATGCCTTGGGCGCAGCTTTTAGCCCCTACCTTCTTGAGCCAGCCAAAGAGTACGTTGTCACTGACCTAGAAACTTACAAATCTGCAGAGTTTTTGGGTAAGGATATTACTGACACCAAACTGGCCGAGCTTGTTGGTAACACGCGATCGTGGCTAGTTGAGATTAGAGCAAAGAAAGTGAATCTCTGATGCACCAAGGAACCAAAGCTGTTGAGGAAAGACTAGATAGATTTGTTCGCGATCGCCTGAATCCAGCAATCTACGTCGATCGAATTCCACTTACAGTTCAGGCATGGCAGGCTCCTCGAGAGCCCGTTCCATTTAGTCACGCCATCGGACAAGTTTTTGAAGACGTGTCTTTGGGCTGGCGTTTTGGTAGGGCATGGTCAACAATCTGGCTAAAGGTTTCCGGGGTTGTTCCCGACAGCTGGAATGCGTCAGAGCAAAAGTCTCTAGCCGCGGAGATTCTGATTGACTTCGGATACAACACATCCCGTTCGGGATTCCAGGCAGAAGCTCTTGCTTACGACCTTTCCGGAAAACCAATCAAAGCAATTTCTCCAAAGAACTCTTGGTTGCCCTGGGATTACTCAAACAAGCAGATCGAGTTCTATCTTGAGGTGGCCGCAAACCCTGATGTTGCCGGCGAATACAGTTTTGAGCCCACGGTTTTTGGTGATTGGGACACTGCCCCAGAAACAGCACTTTATGAGCTAAAGACTTTACACTTGGGCCGTCGAAACACCGAGGTCTGGGAGTTAGTTCAAGATATTTGGACGCTGCGCGGTCTAATGACCTCCCTTCCGGAGCAAAGCACTAGAAGGCACGAGCTGACACGGGCAATCGAGGACATGCTTGACGCAATGAATCCAAGCGATGTGGCTAGTACAGCTGGAAAAGCGAGACAGCTTCTAAAGCCTGCGCTTAGTTCACCAGCAAATGCTTCGAGTCATCGAATTATTGCCACGGGTCATGCCCACATCGACTCGGCCTGGTTGTGGCCAATACGTGAAACCGTTCGCAAGTGTGCAAGGACATTTAGTAACGTCTTGAGCCTCATGGAAGACCATGAAGAGTTTGTCTTCTCAGCTTCATCAGCCCAGCACTATAAGTGGATCAAGGATAACTACCCGAGTGTCTTTGCTGGAATACAAAAGCGAGTTGAGACAGGTCAGTGGAAACCAGTTGGCGGAATGTGGGTAGAGTGCGATGGCAACATGCCTGGTTCAGAAGCTATGGTTCGACAGTTTGTTTACGGACAAAAGTTTTTCCGTGAGAACTTTGGTTTGGAGTCCAAAGAAGCTTGGCTGCCGGATTCCTTTGGATACTCAGGCTCGCTACCTCAAATAGTTACCCAATCGGGCATAACTTCATTTCTCAGCCAGAAGATGTCCTGGAATCAAGTAAACAAAATGCCACATCACACCTTTTGGTGGGAGGGTATCGATGGAACTAGAGTCTTCACACATTTTCCACCAGCAGATACTTACATCTCCGAACTTTCTGGAGAAGAGCTAGCTCATGCAGAGAGTAATTTCTCCGAGAAGGGTCGCTCTTCAATTTCACTAGTTCCCTTTGGCTGGGGAGATGGTGGTGGTGGACCGACAAGAGAGATGATTGCTGCTGCCTACAGAACAAGAAACCTTGAGGGCTCACCAAAGGTAACAATGGGATCGGCGGATGAGTTTTTCCAGCAGGCTTTTAGTGAATACAAGAATCCTCCGGTGTGGCGAGGTGAAATGTATCTCGAGCTTCACAGAGGGGTTCTAACCTCACAGCGACGGACAAAACTCGGTAACCGAAGAAACGAATCGTTGCTTCGCGAAGCCGAACTTTGGGCAAGTTATGCAACTGTGAAATTAGGTCTGGAGTATCCGCGGGCGCAACTGGAGGCAATTTGGGAAAGTATCTTGCTAATGCAGTTCCACGACATTCTTCCTGGAACTGCAATCGCTTGGGTCTATAAAGAGGTAGAAAACAGACACGCAGAGATCACAGTTGAATTAGAAGAAATCATCTCGGACTCAATTCATGCGTTAGCTAATCAATCAAAGTCGAGCAATGGGACTATCGCAATGCACGCTAACGCTCGCCCGACAATTAACCAAGGGGTTCTCGCCTTCGGTATAGCAGAAGCGACTGAGACTAAATCTGAAACCTCTTTTAGTCAGCAGGGGGAAGCGGCAATACTTGACAACGGAATCCTACGGATGAGTATTGATAAGGCCGGAAGAATTACATCTTTGGTTTCCTTGAAAAATAATCGCGAAGCTATTCCAAGTGGCCTAGCCGCCAACGAATTCCAGATTCACGATGACAACCCAACCAGATGGGATGCCTGGGATATCGATGAGCACTATAGAAATTCAAAAGAGGTTCTAGATCAGGTAGAAGTATTTGAGCTAAAGCGTGGAACAAGTGGCGAGGCCGTTGTTGAGACCGAAAGACACATCACTAGTCCAGGTAGACCGAAATCGACAATCAGACAAACTATTGCGCTTTACCCTGGCTCTTCAGAGATTGATATCAGAATCGATATCGATTGGCATGAATCCGAAAAATTCTTAAAGCTGGCTTTTCCGATAGATATCCATGCTGAGGAAGTGGCGGCAGAGACCCAGTTCGGTTTTGTTAGGCGTCCAACTCACGTCAACACCAGTTGGGACTTCGCACGATTTGAATCATGCCAACACAAGTACTTGTATATGGAAGAGCAAAATTGGGGAATTGCATTCGCCAATGATTCGACCTACGGGTTTGATGTTCAAAGATCAACTGAATCTAATGGAGCGACAGTAACAAATCTTAGGTTCTCTCTTCTTAGAGCAACTAGGTTTCCAGACCCCGAGGCTGACCAGGGTGAGCACACGATGAAGTTCAAGATTCGTCCGTCCGCCACTATTCAAGATGCGGTGAATCTAGGTTATGAACTTAACTTCCCGGCTCGCGAGGTAAAAGGTAGTAACCCCGTGGAGCCGTTGGTAACTTGCAGTTCAGCCCAAGTCATTATCGAATCAGTGAAGCTAGCTGAAGATGAAAGCGGGGACCTGATAGTCAGGCTTTATGAAGCCACAGGAGGTCGCGCAGATTGCCGCTTGAGCATGGCGGCTAAAGCAGAGAAGATCTACCTGACTAACTTTTTGGAACAGCCGACTGATTCTCCACCAGTAGCAGGGGACTCTGGCATTGATCTTCAATTACGACCTTTTCAGGTGTTGACTGTTAGAGTCGCGGGGCTGAAGTTTTGAGTCCTGAGCTAGCTTCGGTAAAGGTTCAGCCGCTGGAGAGTAAAGACCCTGGCTGGAACACTCTTGCCCCTAGATCGGCTATGAAAACTGATGCCGAGACTGTAAACCTGAATGGAATGTGGCGATTTAGATGGCTTCCACGCCTAGAGGATGCAAGCTCTGCTCCCAGTTTCTCCGATGATCATAAGGAGTTAATCCCGGTCCCATCTAGCTTTGTTATGCCGCACCTCGACAATTTCTTGTCATCACCTCACGGACTGCCAAGTTACACAAACGTCAACTTCCCCTTTCCCATCGATCCGCCCTATCCACCCGATGAAAACGGTGTGGGCGAATATCAAACCGAGGTGAACTGGGATAGCCCTCCAGAAAGAGCAGTTCTTAGATTTGACGGAATAGAAGGTGCCGCCGATATCTGGTGGAACGAAAGCTACCTGGGGTCTGTTAGGGGTAGCAGATTGCCGAGTGAGTTCAATTTATCTGGGCTTGTGAATAAGCAAAACACGCTAGCTGTTCGTGTATTTACCTTTAGCGCTGCTTCCTACCTAGAAGATCAGGACGAGTGGTGGCTTCCTGGAATCATTCGAGATGTGACTGTTATTCACCGCCCGAAAAACTCCATAGAGGATGTGTTGATAGACGCTAACTGGATTGATGGCCAGGCCAAACTGAAAGTTTCGGTGAGCACAAGAAATAACTGTTCGGTTCAACTAGAAATCTTTGAAACTGGAACAATCCTGCAGGCTGAAACCGAATCTACGATATCCGGTGTTGCCGCATGGACCGCCGAAACCCCTAACCTTTACACACTAAGAGTTACCTCCGAGGGCGATCCCGATGAGTCGGAAACTGTCGAAATAAAATTCGGTTTCCGGACTGTCAGAATTCAAGATTCGATCTTTACAGTCAACGACTCCCCTGTTCAGCTAAGAGGTGTCAATAGGCATGAGCACCATCCGTTATGGGGAAGAACGGTCCCCGAAGAAACAGTTCGTGAAGAGCTAGCTCTCATGAAACGTTGCAACATAAACGCAATTAGGACTTCTCATTACCCGCCTTCGACGCTGATGCTTGACATAGCTGATGAGTTGGGTTTTTGGGTTATCGATGAATGCGATCTAGAAACTCACGGCTTTGGCAATGTGAACTGGGTGGATAACCCAACTGATGATCCCACCTGGGAACAAGCCCTAGTGGATCGCGCGGCAAGGATGGTTCAGCGCGATAAGAATCACCCATCAATAATCATGTGGTCGCTAGGTAATGAGGCTGGGGTCGGAAAGAACCTGGGTTCAATGGCCAAGAAGATTAAGTCCTTGGATTCTTCGAGACCAATTCATTACGAAGGTGATCAGAACTGCGAGTATGTTGACCTTTGGAGCATGATGTATCCATCGGTTGACCATGTTGAAAAAGTTGGTCAGGGGATTGAAGAAGCGCTGGAAGATCCAAGACTTGATTCAATTCGCCGAAAGATGCCTTTCGTGCTTTGTGAATATGCACATGCGATGGGAACTGGTCCCGGTGGATTAACCGAATACCAGGAACTTTTTGACAAGTACCCAAGGCTAATTGGCGGCTTCATCTGGGAGTGGTTAGAGCACGGAATCACAACAGTAGAAGATGGGGTCTCGAAAACAAATTATGGAGGGGACTTTGGAGAGGTCATCCATGATGGCAATTTCGTAATTGACGGACTTGTCAGCTCCGATAGAAAACCTCGCGCAAGCCTTCTTGACCTAGCAGCAGTGTATTCTCCCGTGATTATGAAACTTAGTGAGTCGGGTTCAAAGCTCTCTCTAAAAAGCAGGTTAGATCATTCAGATACAGCGGAGCTCAGCCTGAACTGGGAAATAAATCACAAGGGCAAAAAAATTCAGTCTGGTCAAATTATTTATGAACCGCTTGCCCCGCGAGCAGAAACAGTTTTGGAAATGCCCAAAGAGGTTATTTCGGCACTCAGTGAAAACTACGGGGTGCTAACCGTTTGGTTACAAAACAACAATGACTCTTGGGCTGTGCCGGTGGGACACGTTGTTGCAAGTGCCCAATGTGTCTCAGCAAAAGGCGCACAGGAATCAAAGTTGATTGATTCCAAGCTTCAAGCGAAGACAAAGCCAATTTCCGAACTGATTGACATATGTCCAACAACAGGCAAGCTCCAAAGACTTGGTAGCACCGTTGTTTCAGATTGGGCACTGAGCTTATGGCGAGCGCCGACCGATAACGACCTGAGAGTAGGTTGGGGCGAGTACGACTTACCTGCCGCGGCCGACCGTTGGAAACAGTTGGGCCTAGACCGCTTAACTTCTCGGCTACTATCTCTTGAGGTTCGAGGGGATACTTCTATAGAGGTTAAATCTAGAGTCGGTGCAGCAGCAACAAACGCAGCCGTTGACTGCACTTGGACTTGGGAATCAAAAGACTCTGGTGTTGAACTCACTCTTAATGTCGTTCCAAACGCTCATTGGCCCAAAGCGTGGTCATCGCACTGGGCCAGAGTGGGAATCGAGTTTGCCATAAAGGAGCAGTCGTCGTCAGAGGTTAGCTGGTTTGGTAACGGTCCAGGACCTGGCTATCCAGACACTGGGCAGGCGGGCAGATTGGGTTGGTATGGCTTGTCGATAGACCAGTTCCAGGAGCGAACTGTTCGCCCTCAGGAGTCGAGCCGGCGTGCCGGCGTTTTGCAGGCCACCATTGGCAAGGCAGTGGGACTAAGTTCCCCTTTCCCAGTGGGGCTAACGGTTCGGCCTTGGTCTCCAACCGTTGTTTCCCAAACCAGCCACGATCACCTGCTACCAGCTAGCGATAGCGCACACATTGTCATCGATTTTGCATGTTCTGGTGTGGGTACAGCAGCTTGTGGGCCTGGAGTTTTGGCTAAGTATCGACTTCCGGCCCAATCCGTAACAGGCCAACTATTTTTTGAGCTACAAAACTAGGAAAGGAAAACACCCGTGAATGACTGGAAAGAAGTAGAAACCGGAGCAGAGAACATCGTTGTTCGACTCCACGCAGCAGATAGACAACTATTTGGAAGCTTTGTCGACTGCAACATGTCAACTGCCTGGGTGGGCGATAAGTTTCGAATCTTTCCCGGAAAGTACGGTGAGGATCCGGTGTGGGGCGACGGCAACGAGCTAAAAATTGGTGAGGGTAATACAGTCACCGAAACATTCTCTTTGCCGTCGGAGGCATTTGTGCACCCAGTACTACCACCGGTAGTGAAGCCAGAGGAAGAGGGTTTGCACGGAAGCGTTTGGTTCGAGAGCATCTACCAAGACCCACATGACAGCTCCGGAAAAACTCTTTATTCGCTTTATCACAACGAAAACTACCCAAGCACTTTGCTATACAAACCAGAAACTGGTGAGGGTATGAGTGACGATAACTGGCCTCCAGGTCTAAAGGGAGACTCTTCTATACAGGCTGCGCCACGAATTGGAATCATGAAATCCCTCGATGGCGGAGATAGTTGGGAGAACTTTGGAATCATTCTTGAGGATAGAAATGATCGAATGATTCGACTGCCGGTAAACAAGAACTACTGCTTCCCTGGTGGCGTTGGAGACCCGAGTGCAATAGCTCATGGGGAGTATCTATATGTTTTCTACGGTGAGTACGCCTACCCTGGTCCGTTCTCTGCCGACACTTGGGACGCCGAGGAAGAGGCATCCGGACAGTGTGTAAGTGTTGCAAGAATTCCATTGGCCGAGCTTGATAATCCTGCCAAAAAAGCAAAGCGGTGGGATGGCACCAGTTTTAGCGGTGACTGGAACGGTATTGGAAAACCTATAGCGTCTCTTCAGATTCCTAGGAGCCAAGGTGGTGGTGCTGTTTCCCAAGGTGACGAGTTCTATTACTGGGGACCCTCGGTGAGTTGGAATGATGAAGTGCAGTGCTGGGTGATGCTACTTGGTCGCGTAGACGGTCCTTTTTGGGTTGGCGGAAAACTCTTCTTGTCCGTCAACACAAATAGGGATCTTGGTGAAGGAGATAACTCACAGAAGTGGTCAACTCCTGTCGAGATTGTCGACAGGCCCGGACACACACTCTGGTATCCGTCCTTGCAGCCAGATGATTCCGCTGAATCACTCGCCGCGAAAAGAACTTGTCTAAACCCCGGAAAGTTCTCTAGATTGTGGTTTAAAGACATGGCTGGCGATCAGCACATTTATATCAGCGATTTCATAGTCGAGTTTGCAAGAAGGGGCTAAATGACAGTCAACGTTTCTCGCACCGCCCTTGTTACAGGTGGACTAAGTGGATTGGGTGCAGCATCAGCAAAAAGATTGCGTGAAGACGGAGTTACCGTCTTCACTGTAGACATTGCAGATGGTGCTGATTTCCAAATGGATGTCACAGACCACGATGCTGTTGCGGCACTTCCAAAGCAGTTGCCACCGATTGACATTTTGGTCACCTCGGCGGGAATAGTTGGACCAAACATTCCACTATTGCAAACTACTGAGCAGCAGTGGCAATCGGTGTTCGAGGTAAATGTCCTTGGTACCTCTTCGTTCATAAAGGCTTTTGCGCCCGGAATGGTTGAAAAAGGCTGGGGAAGAATTGTGACCTTTGCAAGCATGGCCGGTAAGGACGGTAACCCCAACCTCTCAATTTACTCAGCCACCAAAGCAGCTGTAATTGCCCTAACAAAATCTGTAGGTAAGGAACTGGCTACTACAGGAGTTTTGGTAAACACAATCACTCCTGCTGTGATTGAAACACCCATGAATCAAAACACTTCGGCTGAGGTTCTAGCTCACTTAGCTTCTTTGATACCAATGAAGAGAATAGGTAAGCCAGAAGAAGTTGCAGAACTGGTGGCTTGGCTTTGTTCTGACAAGGTTAGCTTTTCTACCGGAGCCGTCTACGACATCAGTGGTGGAAGAGCAAGCTACTAATTCATTGATTAGTTATAGATCTACCCAAGCACGTTCTTGGGCCGACCTCAGAACTGCTTCTGTTAGTAAAGCTGCCCTAGCCCCATCAGAGAATCTGGGCAGACCTTCTGGTTTATTGCCCAGTATCGCCTGCTCGACATCTCTCATAAAAGATGTGAAGGCATCAAAATAACCTTCAGGGTGACCTGCTGGAAGGTTAGTGAGTCTTCGCGCATCTGCCGAGAGAGTGGCTGGATCACGCATCTCAACTCGGCTACCGGCCTTGAGTCCAATCCAGAGTTTCTCTGGCTCTTCTTGGTCGAAACGCAACGCCTCCGAAGATCCGTGTAGCTCGATCGACAGGGCGTTTTTGTGCCCGGCAGCAACTTGAGAAACCATCAGGCTTAGTAAGCCTCCGCCTTCTAGCTCCGCCATCACAAGTGCCAGGTCTTCAGTTGAAACTGGATTCCCAGCTCGTGATGGATACGCTGTCTTCACGGTGGAAACTAAACGAACTATTTTCTGTCCTGAGACGAATTCAATTAAGTCACATAAATGAACACCGATGTCGGCGAAAGCTCGTGATGGGCCTCCGGCTTTCTCGCTGACCCTCCAATTGGTGTCATTTTTATCAAGTAGCCAATCTTGGAGATATTGCCCTTTTATGCTGAGGATACTTCCCAGGTCACCAGCAAAGACTCGACTTCTGGCCTGTCTTGCCATCGGGTGATATCTGTAAACAAAAGGCACCGCACCGACTAGCCCAAGTTCCTCCGCTTGCCGAGTCAAGCTCAATGCTTCGCTAGAAGAAGTAACCAGTGGCTTTTCGCAGACAATATTTTTGCCCGCTTCTAGTGAGCGAGAAATTAGCTCCGCGTGAGTGTTGTTAGGTGTGAGGATGTGAACAAGATTTACTGCGGGGTCTTCTAGCAACTCATCGAGGTTTTTGTAGGCCCGATTGATTCCAAGTTCTTGAGCGGCGCTCTTACTTTTCTCTGGCGAAGATGACAGGATGCCAGACATTTCAATTCCAGCGGCTCTGAGTGCCCTGGAGTGCACTGATCCCATAAAACCAGAACCGATAAGCGCAGAGACTACTTTCGTGTCTGCAGATTTTGACATTAGTGAACTTTCGACCACGGATTGAAATCCTTCGGAACAAGATCTGGTGAAGAAGGATGTGATTTTATTTCTATTGCGGCGCCTGAAATTGCTGACTGCTCCAGTGCCTGCATAACCTCGACTATGTGTCCTGCGAGATCGATGTTGGCACGTGGCTTTTTGCCGGAAGCGATGGCATGCGCCATGTCAACAACTCCAACTCCCCGATACATTACTTCGCCAACGCAAGGAATTTCTTCCGGGTTATTGTCTTGTGAATCAAGTCGATGCAGCTCAAGTGTGCCTTCAAAACCGTTAGGGTCAGGAAAAACAATTGAACCTTCGGTACCGTGGATTTCAAGGATTCCGGCTCTTATCCTCGCTGAATCGAAACTGAAACTGCTTTGTGCAATTTTTCCTTCTGTGAAATCAAGTAGAGCAAAGACATTGGTTGGTACTTCAACTGGGAATTTCTCCCCCGCACGCGGGCCAGATCCAATAACCCTAAAATCGCGGGCTTGGGATGAGCGAGCCACGACTTGACTAATTGGCCCAAGGGCACAAACCAGTGCGGTTAGGTAATAAGGACCCATGTCAAAGATTGGCCCGCCGCCCTTCGCATATAAAAAGTCCGGATTAGGGTGCCAGCTCTCTGGCCCAGAAACTTCGAAGGCTGTGGTGGCTCCGGTAACTTTTCCAATTCTGCCCTCTTGAATCAACCTCAAGCCAGTTTGGATTCCTGGGCCAAGAAAGGTATCCGGTGCGCACCCAACTTCGAGTTTGCTTTCTGTGGCCTGCTGTTTTATTCGGGCAACTGCAGCATTATCTAGAGCTAGTGGTTTCTCACTCCAAACATGCTTACCTGCCTTTAGGCACATAACCGTGACTTCCTCATGAACTTTCGGGATAGTCAGATTCACTACCAAATCGATATCCTCTCGAGCGAGAAGATCCTCTGTGGTTCCAAAAGAGGGGATTGAGTATTGCTGAGCTCTTTGCTCACTTCTTGATAAGTCGAGGTCTGCAATCATCTCCACTGATACTGATTCTGCCTTGGTGAGATTATCTAGGTACTGCTCGCTGATGACTCCAGCTCCGATTACACCAATTTTCATCGCAGACATTAATTGACTCCGTTACTGTTCAAGTACTCAAGGGAGCTTTCGATTGCAGTGAATAGGTCTCCGGCATACTCGTCAAATTCAATTACCACTTGGGCGTTTGGCAACATGTTTACACATTCGAGGATATTTACTGAACCCTTACCAAGCGGCACCTGATCGCTTACTCCCCCTCCCGTAGGAGCGTCCTTAGCGTGTAGAGCAACAACTCTTCCCTCAAGGGCTTTCAATATTTCTACTGGGTTAGCCTTGCCCGCTTGACACCAAAAAAGATCAATCTCAAAAACTACATCTTGCGACGTTCTTTTCGCCAATTCGATCAGAGCGGGGACACCACCAATTTCGTTTCGAATCTCATGGTCGTGGTTGTGATAACCAATTGATACCCCGTACTGCTTCCCAATTTCTGCTGCCGCTGAAAGCTCATCCGCCAATTGCGACAGTTTCGAATCGCTCTGAAAGATTTCTTCAGGTTGATAAGGGTCTATCAACACAGTCGTCCCTAACTCAACAGCGGCACTTACCGCTGCTTTGGGGTCAGCCAAAACACTGCCGTGAGCGGTTGGTGCATTAAGGCCTGCGCCTAGAAGAGCTTGCTTCAGTTTGCTTGTTTCACTTGGAAGCCCATAAGGTTCCACTGAGCGAAAACCCAGCTCTGCTAACTTGACCAGAGTGCGATCGAAGTCGTTGGCTAAATGATCTCGTACGGAGTAAAGCTGCACCGAATTTGCTGGCCTGGTCAAGATATTGCTCTCCAATCGTTTGTATGCCAATTGTATGATGAAAGCGTTACATAGCTAGAGTATTTCTTTTCCAGCCACCATTTTGCAATATGCGCCATTTTGCGACATTAGTTCATCATGTGTACCGGACTCTATAACTCTCCCTGAATCAAGGAAGCAAATTGTGTCAGCAGCTCTCACTGTTGAAAGTCGATGTGCCACAACAATAAGGGTGATCTGGCCCGAGAGGTTCTCTAGGGTTTCTTGAATGAAGCGTTCCGAGTCGAGATCCAATGATGATGTAGCTTCGTCAAGAACTAGGACCGTAGGTTTTCGGTACAGAGCTCGGGCAATGGCAAGTCGTTGGCGTTGACCGACCGAGAGCCTAGTTCCTGATCTACCAATAACGAGATCCAAGCCCTGTTGATCAGAAATCAATTCGGAGAGATTTGAAAGATTCAAAGCCTCTCGGATCAAATCATCATCTGCACCTAAGCCCAAAGCTATGTTGTCTCTGAGTGAGCCATCCAAAACAACTGACTCTTGGGGCACATACGCGATATGCCTTCGAATAGATCTCATGTCAACGTCTGCGATTGATGTGTGGTCGTACAAAACCTCTCCGGAGGTAGGGCGCACTAATCCCAGGATGGTCTGAATAAGAGTTGTCTTTCCCGAACCTGATGGTCCGACAAAGGCAACCATTGCTTGGGCTGGAATGCGAATGTTAAGGCTCTCAATCACAGCTTTGTCACCTAGCACTACCCCCAGGTTTTTCAAAGTTATCTCCCCCGAAATGGAGTCAACTCTTGGTTTTCCTTCGTTATGCTCCAGGTCATCGGAGCTTAGGATCTCGTCGATAGAACCAACTGATTCGATCCCTTTTGCTAGGGCGGGGACAATGTTTAGCAAGCCGATTGCAGTTCCCATCATGACGGCGAAGTAAGTGGCTACCAATACAACTTGTCCGGGCGAGATAGGAATAATGTCCAAAATTGCCAGTGCCGCTGCAAAAATCAAACTTGCTACCCCAAGAATTTGGTAGCTAAGCCAGGCTAGAGATCCAAATCTTCCATTGAGCCAATCTAGCTCAACGGCTTTTTTTCTCAATTGGTATGCTGAGTCGTTGACCCACTGTCTTGCGGTCGCTTCGACTGCATGAGCACGGACAATTGGGAGCATGGTGGTCATTTCACCAACCTGCTCCGCATATTGCTCAACGTGAAAACGAAACTCCTCGTTCTTGTCTCTAGAGCGTTTCCGAAAAAGAACTACTACCAATAAACCAACCGGAATCACCAGGCCAAACACTGCAATAAAGATTGGGATATTGAATGCGATTACTAATAAAGCTCCGAGCAATGAAAAAACACCGGATAACGCAATTGGTAAAGACTGTTGAATCATGATTTCGATATTTTCAACATCTCGAACAATCTTGGTTTGAATAACCGAACCACTTACTCTTTGGTGGAAGTTCATGGTCACTTTTTGAAGGTGGTCGGTCAGTGATGTTCTGAGCTCATAGGCGATAGATCTCGTTGCTCTTGAGGATCGTTTGATGAAAACCATGTGCATTGGATAGTTCTGTACCAATACAAGCAATGCAAGTGCCGCCATAATGAAGAGGGTTGAAATCGGGCCTCCCTGGACCACGGTGTCCACAACCAAAGCTGTTATTAGGGGAAGAATCCAGGCGGGTGAATCCTTAATGAAGAAGGCGAACACAGCAACAAAGTAGTCAAGCCGATGAGGTCGGGCCATTGCGAGCAGGCTACGAATCGCCATTGATTCTTTGGATGTTTTGCCCTTGTTTTTGCTGGTCACAATTGTCAAAACTACAGGAACTAGAAGGCTATTGAAAAATTACTTCTGTCAACGAAGTACCTTCGGCATTACAATTCCATACGTGGACCTAAATAAAATCATTCTTTACTACGGCTTTGCTCCGGTCCCGGACCCAGAGGCTATGAAGCTGTGGCAGCGAACTCTGTGCGAATCTCTTGGCCTAAAGGGTCGAATCTTGATTTCAAAGCACGGCATCAATGGAACCTTGGGTGGCGACATGAGCGCACTAAAGAAGTACGCCAGAGCCACCAAGGAATACCCAGGCTTCAACCGCATCGATTTCAAGTGGTCCGATGGCACCGGAAATGACTTTCCAAGACTTCGCGTTCGATCCAGAAAAGAACTGGTTGCATTTGGGGCCCCCGAGGAGCTCCAGGTCGGACCTCGTGGAGTAATAGGTGGTGGGAAGCACCTAAAGCCGGAGGAAGTAAACAAGCTGGTTGAAGAAAGAGGAGACGAAGTCGTCTTCTTCGATGGCAGAAACGCTTTTGAAGCAAAAATTGGAAAGTTCAAAAACGCTGTCGTTCCAGACGTTGAAACAACCCATGACTTTGTTAAGGAAATTGAATCAGGCAAGTTTGATCACCTGAAAGACAAGCCAGTTGTCACATACTGCACCGGAGGCATCCGCTGCGAGATTCTCTCTGTTGCAATGAAAAACCGTGGCTTCCAGGAGGTCTACCAAATCAAGGGCGGGATTGTTCGCTACGGAGAAGCCTTTGGTGACAAAGGACTCTGGGAAGGTTCACTTTATGTTTTTGATGACCGTATGGACATTGACTTCTCACCAGATACGAAAGTAATTGGTAAGTGTGAAGCGTGCGAAGGACCAACTAAGAAGTTCCGCGACTGTTCATCACTTGCGTGTAGAGATTTGATTTTGCTTTGCGATGCTTGCGCAGAAGTCCCAGAGAATCTGGCCTGCAGCCCCACACACACCAGGGGCAAGCGCATCGGCGCCACCGTTGGGTAAACTTGTAACTAACCGCCGATCAAGGGATCCTGTTGGGCTTTTTAGACAAATTTGAGAAGACTTTGGAAAAGAAGGTCACTGGCCTTTTTTCTAAGACCTTCAAGTCGGGCCTAGAGCCGGTCGAGATAGCCTCCGCTATCAGGCAAGAGATGGACGCCAAGGCATCCATTCTCAGTCGCGAACGCATCCTGGTTCCAAATAGCTATCTGGTTCAACTAAGCCCCCAAGACTATGAGCGGCTAAGTGATCTTGGTGAACCTCTTATTGAGGAGCTTTCTAAGCTCTGCTCCGAGCACGCCTCAAACCAGCGATTCCAATTTGGCGATTTGTTGGACATTGCACTTTCCCAAGATGCCTCTTTGGCCTTGGGTCAACTCTCGGTGGTTTCTAGCAGCAAAAAGCTGGATGTTGTCTGGGTGCCGGTACTTGAGGTTGCTGGAGTAAAACACCAGCTTGTTGCTGCCAAAACCACGGTTGGCAGAGATTCCACCTCAGACATCCAAATCGGGGACAATGGTCTAAGTAGAAACCACTTTGAAATCCTTTGGGATGGTTCCAGCGCAGTTTTGCGAGATTTAGGTTCAACCAATGGCGTCAAGGTGGATGGAAGAAAGATCGACCAAGTGGTGCTCCCGAATGGAACCGCTTTTTCAGCAGGAAGAACAGACTTTCTGTTCAACGTGATCGCGAGGGCCAAGTGAGTGAATTAGCTTTGTTTTTGGTCCGCACTGGCTTCCTGGCGTTGTTGTGGATTTTCATTTTTAGCATCATCTCCGTTATTCGAGCAGATCTATTTGGGCAAAAGGTTGTATCTAAGGTTGCCTCTGCAAATCTCCCGAACACTTTTGTTGCGGCTACTGGCTCAGCTCCAGCTGTCGCCAAACCAGCCGAGCAAAAAGCCACCAAGCTTGTGGTGACCGCTGGGGAAAAAGTTGGCACTGAGATAGCTCTCGCCGGTAGACAGCTAACAATTGGCCGAGCAGGCGATAGCGACTTAGTTGTTGATGATGAATACACATCCACTCATCACGCCAAGCTGGTTTTCATAAACGGCGAATGGCTGATTCAAGATCTTGATTCAACCAACGGAACCTTGCTTGATGGCAAGAAGGTGACGACCACTCAGGTGGTTCCGATGAACACTCAGCTTCGCGTTGGGCAAACATCTTTCGAGCTAAGGGCCTAACTCTTGGCGATAAAAACAGTTTCATTTGCGGCAAGCGACATCGGTCGCGTTAGATCCTCAAACCAAGACTCCGGCTACGCCGGTGTGAATCTGTTTTTTGTGGCCGATGGTATGGGTGGTCACGCCGGAGGAGACATAGCTTCGGCAATTGTTTCTCAGCACGTAGCCCTGGCCGACGAGCCCCTGGAAACTAGCGCTGAGGCTGAACAGAAGCTTGTTGATTACATTTACCAGTCCAAGCAGAAAATCGACGCCAGTGTAAAACAGCACCCGGCAATCACAGGCATGGGAACAACGCTCTCGGCTCTAATGGTGACTGGAACCAAGGTCACCATCGCACACATCGGAGACTCACGCATTTACCTTGCGCGAGATGGTGTTGTGAAGCAGATCACTTCTGATCACACTTTCGTGCAGAGACTTGTCGACACCGGACGAATCAGTGAAGAAGAAGCACTGATACACCCTCGTAGAAGTGTGTTGATGCGTGTTCTAGGAGATATCGAACAGTTCCCCGAAGTTGACATTGACACCTACGAAACCAAACCTGGCGATCGCTGGATGGCTTGTAGTGATGGTTTATCTGGTGTGGTTCCTAATCAGCTTATGGAAAACATCCTGCTGAGCAAGGTGGATGTTAAAGAGGCTTGTGAGCTTTTGGTTGGCGAGGCTTTGGAATTTGGAGCTCCCGATAACGTCACGGTTGTTTTGGTTGATGTAGTCGACGCCAAAGATGAAACAGACTTTTCTCCTGGTAGAAACTTGGTTGGTTCAGCTGCAAATGATGTAGTTATTGAACAGCGCAAGGGAATGCAAGTTCTTCGCCTGCTAAACCCACTTACACTTCTTGAGCTTCTTCAAAAACCAGAAGACCCAGTTAGCTTTGCCCCTGAATCCGAAGAACTACTTGAGAAGATTCTGAAAGAAACCAAAGGTCGCGTTCGCGCTAGAAGGTTCAGGCAAATTGCTACCTACCTACTACTTATTGCGTTAGCTGGCTACGGATTATCCCAAGCGATTGAATACACCCAGACCCGTTACTTTGTTGGAATCGAAGATGGCTACGTGGTGATCTATAAGGGAATCAAGGAAGAACTTGGTCCATTCAAGTTCTCCAGCGTCTACGAAGTTACGAATGTTTCCGTTGACTCTCTTACCGACTTCCAGCGGGAAGCTCTGGAGCGTTCGATTACTGCCGAATCTGCGGAAGAGGCAGAAAGAATCATCTCTCAGCTTGGTGGCGAGTAAATGACCTCGTTTACCGAAGCACTGCAGATCTCCAAGCTCGTAAAGATTGTTCCAAGGAGCAGAAACCTAGAAGCGCTGTTCTTGTTTCTTGCAGCGGGACTAAATGCCCTTGAATTGGCGCTAGTGCAGCTTGCCATCATCGAGAAGCTAACGGTTGACCTCTTCACCTACTGGCTACCGCCCTTGATATTTGTTTTGGTGGTGCACTTCATCCTGCGCAAGAAGGCATCCGAGTCTGACCCCCTGATTTTGCCAATTGCCTTTGTTCTCAATGGTCTAGGAATTGCGATGATCTATCGCCTGGATCTTGCAACCATAGCCGCAGGTGGAGAAGAGTTGTTTGCCCTTAGGCAGGTGCTTTGGACAGCGGTCGCGATGGCTGTTGCTGCAGCGGTGATCTTATTCATTCCTTCTCAATTGTTTTTGCGTCGCTATGTATACACCGCGATGTTCGTTGGCATTGTCTTACTACTGCTGCCACTTCTTCCTGTGATTGGAACAACCATCAATGGCGCAACTCTTTGGATTTCACTCTTTGGAGTTACATTCCAACCGGGTGAGCTTGCTAAGGTCGCCTTGATTGTTTTCTTTGCTGGCTATTTGGTTAACCGGAAAGATTCTTTGGCCGTTGTTGGTCGCAAGATTGCTGGAATTAGAATTCCGCGTGGTCGCGACTTAGGCCCAATACTATTAATCTGGCTGGCCAGTATCGGTGTTTTGGTACTGCAACGCGATCTTGGAACAAGCATTTTGTATTTCGGATTGTTCCTGGTGATGATTTACGTTGCTACCGGCAGGGCTTTTTACGCTGGTATTGGTGTTGCCATGTTGGTTACCGGTGGGCTGGTTGCTTCCAGGGTTTTGGATTATGTGTCGAGAAGATTTGATGCATGGCTAAATCCGTTTGCAGAGGAAAACTACGATGCTATCGGCGGCAGCTATCAAATAGTTCAGGGAATCTTTGGTATGTCCAATGGCAGCATCTTCGGATCTGGTCTTGGTGGCGGTGTTCCTCAACTGGTCCCGCTTGCCGAAAGCGACTTCATAATCTCCAGCCTTGCTGAGGAACTTGGTCTGATTGGCTTCTTTGCGATCCTTGCTTTGTATTTCTTGCTGGTATCAAGAGGTCTAAAGATTGCCTTCAGTCACACCGATGAGTTTGCCAAGTTGCTGGCTGTTGGTTTCGCTTTTGTTATCGCCCTTCAGGTGTTTGTTGTGATTGGTGGGGTAACCAGAATCCTGCCGCTAACTGGACTCACAACTCCTCTGCTCGCAGCCGGTGGTTCCTCCCTTTTGGCTAACTGGGTAATCATCGCGATGTTGCTAAGACTTTCTGACTCGACCACCGACCATCAAGCCAAGTTGGTGATCCGATGATTAGAGAGCTAAAGAGAGTTTCTTTGGTGGTTGCAACCATGTTCTTGGCACTGTTTATCTCAGCTTCGACCATCCAGGCAGTTGATAGCGAAGCCTTGGCCGATGATCCCAGAAATGTTAGAAGTCTTTACGAAGGATACAAAACCCTTCGCGGACCGATTCTGGTTGATGGCAAGCCAATCGCTAGCTCGATTGAATCTGATGATGCCTACCGCTACCTTCGCGTCTACGACAACTCGATGTATTCAGCTGTTACCGGATACTTCTCGGTGTTTAGAGGTGCAACTGGGGTGGAAGCCGCATTGAACTCTTATTTGTCCGGTCAAAGCTCATCGCAGTTCTTTGAGAAGTTCAATGCTGTTCTATCTGGTAACCCAGTATCTGGTGCAGCAGTTGAGCTAACCATTGATCCACTTATGCAGCAAGCTGCCTGGGATGCACTTGGCAATCTGCAGGGCTCGATCATCGCCCTGGATCCAACGACCGGAAACATTCTCGCTATGGTTTCTAAATCTGGATTCGATGCAAACGAGTTGGCAGGCCACGACAACCAGGTTGTTTCCGATAACTACACCAGATTGGAAACTGACCCAAACAAGCCACTAATCAACAAATCAATCAGTGGTGACCTGTATCACCCAGGTTCTGTTTTCAAGCTTGTGGTGGCAGCAGCCGCTTTGGAGTCTGGTCTTTACACCAGCGACTCAACGCTTCAAAACCCATCTTCAATCCAACTCCCAAACTCGACATCTGAAGTGTTCAATGCCAACGACCGCGCTTGTGGGTCAGGAGGCGCAACAGTGACTTTGCTTGAAGCAATGTCGCTAAGTTGCAACATTCCTTTCGTTGAGTTGGGTCTTGCTTTAGGCCAAGACCGTATTAGGGCTCAAGCAGAGCTATTCGGTTTTGGCAAAGAGCTCAGGGTTCCGATGGTGGTAACCCCGAGCATCTTCCCTGCCGAAATGGACGAAGCTCAGTTGGCACTTAGTTCATTTGGTCAGTATGACGTCCGAGTAACACCTCTTCAGATGGCCATGATCTCATCCGCCATAGCTAACGGCGGAATCATCATGAAGCCAAATCTGATCGAGAGTGTAATTAGTCCAAACCTTTCTGTGATTGATGCTCCTAAGCCAGGGGTTCTATCACAACCAATAACTGCGGCAACGGCCGAGAGCCTGAAGCAGATGATGATTGAATCTGTGCGCAGCGGAGTTGCTAGCAATGGAGCAGTTACAGACATCGAGGTTGCTGGAAAGACCGGAACTGCCGAAAACGGCGAAGGGGTTAGGCCAACTCTTTGGTTCACCGGATTTGCGCCGTCTGTGAACCCAACAATTGCCCTCGCGGTTGTGATTGAAGATGGTGGAGGCCGCGACAGTGGATCCAGCGGAAACGTGACCGCGGCTCCAGTTGCAAGAGATTTTTTCCGGGCGGTGTTTGGTAAATGAAACCAGAAGCTGGACAAGTTTATGGAAACCGTTATCGACTAGTTGACCGCATTGCTATCGGCGGTATGGGTGAGGTTTGGCGAGCGCATGACGAAGTTATCTTGCGAGACGTTGCGATCAAGATTCTGAAGCCAGAATTCATGGGAGATCCAGGATTCTTAGAAAGATTCCGAGTTGAAGCGCGTCACGCTGCCAGAGTCGATCACGTCGGCATTGCCGACGTTTATGACTATGGAGAAGGTTCCGGTTCTGCATACCTTGTTATGGAAATTGTTTCAGGAGATTCGCTTGCTCGAATCATTGAAAAACGAATCAAGCTTTCCGAAATTGAAGTTCTCAGCATTGTTGAACAAACAGCCAAAGCTTTGCACGCCGCGCACGAGGATGGTTTAGTTCACCGTGACATCAAGCCTGGAAACTTGCTTATTACTCCTGCGGGCAAAGTTAAGATAACTGACTTTGGAATAGCAAGGGTTGCCGATCAGGTTGCCTTGACCGCGACCGGTCAAGTCATGGGAACGGTTCAGTACCTATCTCCTGAACAAGCAACCGGTAAGCAGGCAACACCATCAACTGATATTTACTCGCTAGGAATAGTTGCCTACGAAGCGCTAACCGGTAGACGTCCATTCACTGGCGAATCTCAGATGGTCATCGCTATGGCGCAAATCAATGACAAGCCACCCGCTATGGGAGACGACATAGACAAGCGTGTTCAAGAGCTCGTGCTGGCCTGTCTTGCCAAGAAGCCAAACCAAAGACCAGGTAGCGCACTTGATCTATCTAACAGAGCCAAAGCCTTGAGGTTGCAACTGGAAGGTGTTTCAGCTACCGAGGTTTTTGACCCGGACACTTTTCCAGTTACCAAAGTCACAGACATCGAACCAAATCCCGAGACCGAGCCACTGACCAAATTGCCAATAGTTTGGCCGTGGTTGGCGCTCATTGGAGTTTTGGTGGCGGCGGCAGCTGGAGTAATGATTGCGATAGTTGTGAGTTTGGTTTCAGAATCTTCACCAAGCCCGTCCCCTTCTATTTCGGTGTCGAAACAACCTTCGGACCCAGCGGAAAGACCAGCGTCCACGGTCAGCGTCTTTCTTTCAGATGTGATGGGTAAGAAAGTGGCGGATGCCAAGGTGTTCCTAACCCAAAAAGGCTTGGTCGTTGAAGACGTTCCTGGAGAGGCACTAGACCCAAGCGATTCAAGAATTCTTGAGGTTTACCAAGTAGAGGGCCTTGGACAAGTGGCGGTTGGTTCCACAGTGAGAATTTTCTATTACATCCAAGGTGAAGCTGCTCCGACTCCGACTCCAACTCCTAGCAAGACACCGACAGCAACACCTACGGTGACTACGACGCCGACTCCCACTGGAAGCATCACCCCTTCTCCCGCTTCATCTGACGGAGGTTAGGTCTTATGCGATTGGTATTATTAGAGATAGAGAACTGGGGAGAAACAATTGTCTGAGCAAGAACGTGTACTAGCTGGCCGCTATCAAGTGGGCGAGCTAATCGGTCGTGGGGGTATGGCCGATGTGTTTGAAGGAGTTGACCTGCGTCTTGGACGCAAGGTTGCTATCAAGCTTCTAAAATCGGACCTCGCTAGCGATGAGACCTTCGAGTCCCGTTTTGCTAAGGAAGCCCAGGCTTCAGCGAAAATGGCTCACCCGACTATCGTTCGTATCTACGACGCTGGCGAGGAAGTTTCTACCGACAGCAATGGAAACCAGATCAAGACTCCTTTCATCATCATGGAGTATGTAAACGGAAAACTCCTACGCGATCTAATGCACGAGAAGAAGTTGAGCTTGAAAGAGGCTGTTGACTTCGCTAAGGGTGTCCTTACCGCTCTAGAGATTTCCCACAAAGCAGGAATTATTCACCGCGACATCAAAGCCTCCAACATCATGGTCACCGCTGAAGGCCAAGTGAAGGTTATGGACTTTGGTATCGCCAGGGCCATCTCTGACTCTTCAGAGACTCAGGCGCACACCGCAGGAATTGTTGGAACAGCTCAGTACTTCTCACCGGAGCAGGCACGAGGCGAAGCTGTTGATTCAAGAACTGACCTCTACTCAATGGGTGTGTTGTTGTATGAAATGTTGGCAGGAAGACCTCCATTCAAGGGTGACACTGCAGTTTCAGTTGCATACCAGCACGTAAGTGAAAAAGTTTCACCTCCTTCAGAGCACAATCCTGAAATCACACCTGAGCTAGATCAGGTAGTTCTAAACGCACTTGCTAAAGATCGCGAGGAGCGTTTCCAGACCGCTGAGCAATTCCGCGATCACCTAATGGCTGCGGTTCGCGGAGAATCTCTTCCTAAGGTTGGAGCAGAACCAAAGACTACGGTGGCTCCAGTTCAAGAAGCTCTTCCGACCGAAGTGATCGGATCAGTTGACCCAGAAGATTTCTTCAAAGAAATTGGTGTTGAATACACAACCGGTGAGCCAACTACTTCGATCAAGCTACGCGATCGCACGTCAAAAGATCAGCCTTCGACCAAGATGCTCTGGGGTGTTGGATCTGGTGTTGCGGTAACACTTGTTGGGTTGATAATTTGGCTAGTTGCACTTGGCGGAGCTTTTTCTCCTATCGACCCCGACAACACCACAGGTATTGAAGTAACTGACATCTCGGGTGCTCTCTATGAAGACGGAAGCAAAGTGCTTGAAGATCAAGGACTTATCGTTCTAAGACTTCTTGAGGCCAGCGACGATGTAAAAGAAGGTGTGGTCATTAGAACTGATCCACCGGCTGGAACCAAAATCCCTGCTCAAACAACAGTTGAGGTTTATGTCTCTTCAGGAAAACCTGAGTCCTCTGTTCCATTCCTAGAGGGTATGACGGAATCGGAAGCCAAGAAGGCTTTAGAAGAAGCTGGGCTAATACTTGGTGGAATCACTTCAGCTAACTCGGCAACTATAGCCAAGGGCCAAGTCATTGAGTCTGCTCCTGCAGCCAACACCGATGTTTCGGAAGGAACTGCTGTCAAGCTTTTGGTTTCAGACGGGCGAGTCTTGGTTCCTAATGTTGTCTCCTTGACTTCGATTGAAGCCCAGCGAGCCATGCAGGCTCCTGAAGTTGGATTCGAAGTTGTAATTCAACCCCCAGCCAACTGCACCGCAGCTGGTGGAACAGTTGGTTCGGTAATCGAATCACAGTCAGTTCCAGCAGGGCTTTTTGAACAGAAGCAGACCGTGACTTTGACTTTGAATTGCATCGCCGCACCAGCACCGGCGCCGAGTCCCTAGAACTTAATCATTGGCGAAAGCTCTTTAGCTTTAGCTGCTGCTCCCTTAAGGCCAATCGACTCGAGCCAGTTTCCGAGCATCTGATAACCACCTTCGGTTAAGACACTCTCGGGGTGAAACTGAACTCCATAAATTGGTTTTGTGATGTGTTGTAATCCCATGATGACGCCACCTTTAGTTCGGCTAGTAACAACAAGATCTTTGGGCACTGTGTTATCTACAACTGCCAACGAGTGGTACCTGGTGGCTCTAAACGAACTTGGTACGTCTTTGAATACCAGACTGTTGTCGTGTTCAACCTGACTGGTTTTTCCGTGCATTAATTCCTCGGCGCTGGTTACGGTGGCTCCCATGGCCTCGGCAATTGCCTGATGACCTAAGCAGACCCCAAAAACCGACTGGTTAGTTTCAAGGGCAATCTGGACAACGTCGATGCTCAATCCAGCATCTTTTGGGGTTCCAGGACCTGGGCTAATTAGCACACCGTCGTACTTTTTCATTAGCTCTGGAAGCTCTTCTGCAGTTACTGCGTCGTTTCTAATAACGTCGGTTGTGGCCCCAAGCTGCTGTAAATAGCCACTTAGCGTGTATACGAAGCTGTCATAGTTATCCAGCACGAGAATCTTGGTCATCTTAATCAAAGCCTACTTGTAGAATTATGACCATGCCTAAATTGACTTCTACCCCTGAAGACGACTCAACGTCACCAAAAAAGCGTTCCCTTAAGCTTCCTAAGCGCAAGCCAAAGACCGAAAAGGTTGCAAAGCCTAAGGATTCTGAAGACGCACTAAACCCGGTTTGGTTCAAGCCAGTGATGTTTGGCTTCATGATTGTTGGACTTTTTTGGATCATCACTTACTACGTGACTAGCGCTCAGTTCCCTCTAGGAGCTGCAACACCACTGAATCTTTCCAACTGGAACATCTTGATTGGCTTTGGCATCGCAATGGTTGGCTTCATGATGTCAACTCGCTGGAAGTAATACTTTAGGAAAACATCGGCCCTAGCCGAAAAATCACTCCCGCAGCAATCAAAGCAATAATCAATAGCAGCACACCCAAAACCTGAATCTTCTGGGTCAGAGCTGACTTGTATCTTGTTCTCGCATAAACAGCCGTGACAGCCATTCCGGCAAGCAAACCACCCAAGTGACCCTGCCAAGAGATACCCGGGAAGAAAAACCCAAAGGCTAAGTTCACGGCAATCAAAGCAAGTAGCTGTCCGCTGTTATCGCCGATGGCTCTAAGCATGATGAAGTAAGCACCCATCAATCCAAAGAACGCTCCTGATGCTCCAACCACAGGAGTGACAGGGCTTCCTAGCCACAACACCATGGCTGATCCGCCAACGATTGAAATTAGATAAAGCGCCAAGAACCTTGCTGGACCAAGCATGGGTTCGATTACTCGACCGAATATGTAAATCGAGTAAGCGTTAATCAGAATGTGCCAAGGGCTATCTGGCGAGTGAACGAAACCTGCGGTAAGCATCCGCCAAGGTTCGATCGTGGTTAGAAGTGGCGCGTATAGAAGCGTGTTAGTGACACTAGAGCCAGGAATAACCTGAGCGAGCCAGATAAGCAGATTGATCGAGATCAGCCAAACGGTAACTTTTGGCTGACTCGATTTCAATCTTGCCACAGCGGGACTCTAGAGAGTTTCGATTGAGATGGACTCAATAACCACATCGTCAAGCGGCTTGTCAGACGCGTTGGTATCTACAGCTTGAATCTTGTCCACAATCTTCCGACTCACTTCGTCAACAACATCTCCAAAGATTGTGTGCTTTCCGTATAGCCAAGTAGTTGGTGCTGTGGTGATGAAAAATTGTGAGCCGTTAGTGCCAGGTCCGGCGTTTGCCATAGCTAGCTTGTAAGGCTCGTTGAAGGTGAGTTCTGGGTGAATCTCGTCACCGAACTGGTAGCCAGGGCCACCCATTCCGGTTCCAGTTGGGTCACCACCTTGGATCATGAAGTCAGGAATAATACGGTGAAAGATTACGCCGTTATATAGTGGCGTACCTTTTGCCTGTGGGCCACGACTGGGGTGAACCCAGTCGATGGTTCCAGTTGCGAGACCTACGAAGTTCTCAACTGTCTTTGGCGCGTGAAGGGCGAAAAGGTTTACCTTGATTTCGCCGTGGTTAGTTTTGATTGAAGCAACATGTGTATGTGTAGTCATGTTTCTAT